>OLWA01001153.1_pt1 | contig 28372 bp, 20 predicted proteins | sample 1673251 | NCBI WGS metagenome assembly OLWA01 (sample SAMEA3178937, study PRJEB25190) | human gut metagenome | biome: human gut; feature: human-associated habitat; material: faeces | place: Austria | collected 2013 | reverse complement strand
ACAAAGATAGGAAATTTGTACGGCATTTGTACGGCATCGGCCGAATTTTCGAAAATTTCCAGACCTCGCAGTTGATGAAAAACAGCTGTAAAATATTGATATATAGATAAAATAAAATTAAAATTGGTAAAATTCGATTCAAATTTATGGCGTCCGCTTCAGACCTCACAGAAACCGCGTTGTAGATGTCTGCAACGCGGTTTTCGTCTTGTTTGGTCATACATGTGCGATAAAAGGGTGAATCGGCCGCTTTGACTCGAAATGATTTTCCGGAGAATCATACAATTATAGGGTGATATTCAGGCGTACCAAGGAAACTGTTCGAAAACCTCCATATCCTTCGATGAGGTGTAAGGCGGGTTGGAGGGAGACATGTTCAGAAAATGTGATTCTGCAAGTTAGTTCAGATGCGTACTCGTTCTCTTCCGAAAAGACGGCACAATCGGAAAAAAGCCCCATCTCGACCAGGTGGAATTGCAGGACCAGTCCCACTCCGCCGAACATACGACACCATACATCCCGGGGGAATGCTGCAGAATACTGTGCGAGAAGATACAACCTCTCTGTCAGACGTTGTTCGACATACCCCCACAGAGTTCCGCTCAACGACCTCTTTTCTGTTTCCCCCTCGCAAAGATGAGAACCATTGTATAAAACACCGCCAAGATAATAGCTATTACCATTGTTCTGATAACTTAGTGACGTGATTCCGAACAACCCATCCGATGCGGGGCGGAGACGAAACAGGAAGTTGTCCGTTGTAAATCCATTGTAGCCCCGCCCATTGTATACCGAGACCCGTATCTTCCATGGCTGTTTCTCGTACGTGTAATGGATGCCGAGCGATGACAGCGGATAGTTGGCAACGGGGTAATTGGCCGAGATGGTCGGGAAAATGCCGCACGAACTGTTGGTAAAGAGCGATGTGACGGGCGAGATGAAATAATCTTCATTCATGTTGCGTATGCCGGCAAAAAGCTGCGAACAGCCTCGACTGAACGTGATGCCGGCTACGGAGAACGAAAGGGGAAGATTGTCCTCTTCGATGTTCGAAAAGGTCTGCAAATCATCGATTAATCGCCCGGGTTTCGTTTTGGCGATGCTGATCGTGCCGAGATCAAACCGGAAGCCCTTGCCCAACACCCGGGAGAAGTTCAGCCTCAGGAAGTTCACCCAGTTCAGATTCCTGAAATCGCTCTGCATTTCCGTCACGTACTCGATCCCGAATACCGTTTGGGCCGCGAGCCGGTGGCAGCCGATCGCCGCCACCGCCATCATCATGCATATCCGCTTTTTCATGCATCATAGCCAGGCGTTGAATCGTTTTACGTACCAGCTCTTTACGGCCTGTGTCAGCCCGCAGTAGGCCAGCAGGGTGGCAGCCAGCCAGGGAAAATAACTCCATGGGAGTGCAACCAGGCCGATGGACGAGCCGAATGGTGTGAACGGAATCATGATACCTATCACCATGACCGAGAAGGTCATGGCCATGACGGGCCATGAAGCACGGCTCTGGAAAAACGGCACCTTGCGCGTGCGTATCATGTGCACGATGAGCGTCTGTGACAGCAGGCCTTCAATGAACCATCCCGACTGGAAAAGAGCCTGCATCTCTGCCGACTGGCATTTGAATATATGCCACATCAGCAGGTAGGTCGTGATGTCGAAGATCGAACTGATCGGTCCGATCCAGATCATGAACCGGCTCAGCCCCGAAGCATCCCATTTGCGAGGTTTTCGCAGGTACTCTGCATCCATACGGTCAAACGGAATTGTCGTTTGAGAGATGTCGTAGAGCAGATTCTGGACCAGCAGGTGGATCGGCATCATCGGAAGGAACGGCAGAAATGCGCTGGCAACCATCACGCTGAACATGTTGCCGAAGTTCGAACTGGCTGTCATTTTAATGTATTTCACAATGTTGCCGAATGTTCTGCGCCCCTCGATCACCCCGTTTCGGAGTACCATAAGATCCTTCTCCAAAAGGATGATGTCGGCACTCTCTTTGGCGATATCTACGGCCGAATCGACCGAGATCCCTATGTCAGACTGGCGCAATGCCGCCGCGTCGTTGATTCCGTCACCCAGAAACCCGACCGTATGCTGTCTGTCTTGCAGCAATGTGATGATCTGAGTCTTTTGCAGCGGTGTGACCTTCGAGAAGACGGAGGTCTCCTGTACGGCCTGGTAAAGGGCCTCGCCTTCCAGCGCCTCCAATTCCGGTCCGGTGAGCGTTTTGCCGCAGATGCCTACTTGGCGGGCAATCGTACGTACGACGGCGTCGTTGTCTCCCGAGAGCACCTTTACTTCGACTCCGTAATTCTGGAGTTGTTTGATGGCATTGGCTGCCGACGGTTTCGGGGGATCCAGGAAGGCGAGGAATCCGATCAGCACCATATTGTTTTCATCTTCGACCGAGAAATTGTTCTCTTTGCTCAGGAAACTCTTGTGGGCGACGGCCAGTACCCGCAAACCCTGGTGGTTCATCCGTTCGCAAATCGCTTCTGCCTTTTTTCGCAGTTCGGGTGTGAAGGGACAAGCCGAACCGCGAACTTCGGTGTGGGAGCAGATCTCGAGCATCTCCTCCACGGCACCCTTGGTGACAATCTGCCGTTTGCCGGAGTTCTCCTCGATGACCACCGACATGCGGCGGCGGGTAAAGTCGAACGGGATTTCGTCCACCTTGTGATAACGGTCTTTCATCGATTCCAGGTCGAGATCCCGGACATGGGCGAGAATTGCCTTGTCCATCAGGTTTTTCAATCCGGTCTGGAAGAAACTGTTGAAATAGGCGTGTCGGAGGATCCGCTTCCGGTCGTCATCGCTTCCGTCGGCGTTGATGTATTTTTCCAGTACGATCTGGTCGCAGGTCAGTGTGCCGGTCTTGTCGGTGCAGAGGATGTTCATGGCCCCGAAATTCTGGATGGCATTCAGATCCTTGACAATGACCTTTTTCTTGGACATCAAAACCGCCCCTTTGGAGAGGTTGGCCGTAACAATCATGGGGAGCATCTCGGGGGTCAGCCCGACGGCGACCGTCACGGCGAAGATGAAGGCATCCAGCCAGTCGCCCTTCGTGATTCCGTTGACGAGGAAGACGAACGGCACCATGATGAGCATGAACCGGATGAGCAGCATGCTGACCCGTGCGATGCCCTTGTCGAATGCCGTGGCGGCCCGGTGTCCGACGATGGATCTGGCAATGGTTCCCAGATAGGTGTTGTTTCCGGTCTGGAATACGATGGCGGTGGCCGATCCGCTGATCACGTTCGAACCCATGTAGCAGATGTTGTCCAGTTCAACGACGCTTCCTTTAGCATATTTTTTGCCGTGTATGTCGGGGCGTTTTTCGATCGGCTCTGATTCGCCCGTCAGCGAAGCCTGGCTGACGAAGAGATCCTTGGTCTCGAGGATCCGCATGTCGGCCGGAACCATGTCGCCCGCGGCAAGCATGACAATATCTCCCGGAACGAGTTCTTCGATGGGGATCTCGGTAATACCCTGCTCGCTGCGTCGTGCCGAGCAGGTGTTTATGACCATTTTCTGCAGGGCTTCGCTTGACAGGCTGGCTTTCCAGTCCTGCCAGAACCGGATGATGGCACTGAGCAGGATCATCGTTGCGATAATGAGGATCGAGGTCCAGTCTTTCTCGTCGGGCGCGGCCATCCACACGTCGAGGACATAGGAGATGACGATCAGCGTGGTCAGGATGCCGATGAACGGATTGATGAATGCCCGGATGAACATCGTGACGGGATTTTTCCGTTTTTCGTGTTCGATTTCGTTTTTCCCGTAATACGCTTGTCGACGTTCGACCTCTTTGGGGGATAGTCCGCCGGGGGATGTCTCGAAGTAGCCGTACGCCGTAGCGAGCGGCTGGGTCGCTGCCAGGAATACCTTCTCGGCATTGAATGTAAACCGGGTTTTGTTCTGTCTCTTCCACATAACCGACTGTTTTGGGTTCTGTTCTTCGATTTTGGCGCCGCAAAGATGAAAAAAACGGCCCGCAAGAGCCGTTAGAAAGCGATTAGAACCGTATTAGAAAACCATTAGAATACGGTATGGTGCCGCGTGGAAGTCTTGTATGGATATGTATTCCGTCTGTGCCCGGGTTATATGTGCGGCAATTCGACGATGAAGGTTGTCCCCTCTCCCCGTTCCGAATGAACGGCAATTTTCCCCTGGTGCAGATGGATGATTTTCTGAGCCAGGGCCATTCCGATGCCGTACCCTTCGGTCATCGATTCCTGTTCGCCGCGATAGAAGAGCGTGAAAAGGTGGTGCAACTCCTCTTCGGACATGCCGGTCCCGCTGTCCGAGAATCGCAGAATGGCCCACTCCTCCCAATAGGATATATGGACGCAGGAGGTGTGGTCTTCGGAGTATTTGCAGTTGTTCTCGATCAGGTTGGAGGTTGCAATGGTGAGCAGATAGAGGTTGCCTCTGACCGTGATCATCCGGTCGTCGTCCTCCTCCCGCTCGAAGAGCAGTTCGATTCGGTAGTCGGGGTGTGCGCGCAGGAGCAGGCTCCGTATATCGAGCAGGAGTTCGTCCAGCCGGATCTCTTCCATTTTGATCTGTTCCTGTTGGTAGTCGGCCTTGGCCAGGTTGAGCAATCCGTCGATGAGCTTTGTCATGCGGCCGGCGTCCTGGAGGGCGTGATGTATGGCTTTGCGATATTCATCTTCGTTCCGCTCCTTCTGTAGGGCCAGGTCCAATTCGGCGATTAGGGCGGCCAGCGGTGTCCGTAGTTCGTGTGACACGTTGCTGACAAATGTCCTCTGGGCATTGAAAGAGATCTCGAGCCGGCTAAGCAAGGCATTGAATGCCAAGGCAAGTTCCCCTAGTTCGTCTTTTGCGTTTTTTACGGGGAGACGCCTGTCGATATGCGATGCCGTGATGGCTTCTGCTTCACGGACAATTCCGCGGATCGGTTGCAATGCAGCGCGCGCAAGCAGATAACCCGTGACGAACAGCAGGAGCAGCCCCACGATGAACAGCATGCCGAGTGTCGTCCGCAACTCGGTCAGATTGGCATGCCCGTAGCGATCGTACGCCGCAGCCGTCACGACATACTCCTCTCCCTCGAAGGCATACAGCATGCCAATTCCCTGGTAGCCTGCGACGTAAAACTCGATGCGGCGATCCTTCAGGATGTGGGAGATCATGGCCGAATCCTCCTTGATGATGTCATTCTGGATGGCGTCGTGATAGAGCATCCGGAAATCGGTCGTATAGACGGCAACCTCGACTTCATCGATGAAGTTGCGGTTGTTGAGGTAGATCTCCTGCATGGTGCGGGCATCCACCTTGTTCTGCAGGAAGAGGTGAGCCTTGGTGATTGCCTCGTTTTCGAGCGTGTGGAAGAAGGTTTTGCTGCGCGTATGCTCGCTGACCAGATAGATTGCCGTCAAACAAACAAGGAATACGGCGGCGGTGGCTGCCGTGTTTTTGAGTGTAAGGGAAATTCGTATCTTCATGGCTTGTCGGTCAGAATGAAGCCCATGCCGGGGCGCGTATGGATTAGTTTGACGTCGAAATCGCGGTCCACCTTCTTGCGCAGGTAATTGATGTAGACATCGATGAAGTTGGTTCCGGTATCAAAATGCGTCTCCCATACCTTTTCGGCAATTTCGGTTCGGGCGATGACCCGTCCTGCATTTTCCACAAGATAGACCAGCAGTTTGTACTCTTTGGGTGAAAGATGCAATGGGGTGTCCCCGCGCCGTACCTCTTTCCGGATCAGGTCGATTTGCAGATCGGCGCACACGAGCGATTCCCGAGGTGCGGGATTCGTCTCCTTTTGCCGTTTGAGCAGGGCTTGTATCCGTGCGGTCAGTTCGCGGAAATCGAAAGGCTTGACCATGTAGTCGTCGGCTCCGGCATCGAATCCGTCCAGTTTGTCGTCTGTGGTTCCCAGTGCGGAGAGCATCAGTACCGGTACTCCGGCATGTATTTTGCGGATTTCGCGGCACAGTTCGAAGCCGTTCATGTGGGGTAAAACGATGTCTGATACAACCAGTTGGAACTGATTTGCCCGGAAAAGCCGTAATGCCATGATTCCGTCGTAGGCTGCCGTTACCTGGTATCCGTTCTCCTCCAATCCCGCTTTCAACAGGTCGGCGACTCGTTTGTCGTCTTCTACGATCAATATCGACTGCATGGTTTTGTATAGTTGTTGTACTCGAATCCTAAAGGTGTGTAAATTTATTGTATTTACAAATGATTCCCATAAAAAAGTACTCAAGTGCATCATTCGGGGCAGCCTGTGTGGAGGACACAATAAACAACGGCGGTAGATGGAACATTATTTTTGAAGTAGGAGGACGGACGGTCATTTGTCGCTCTTCGAATGTGATTCATGATATTGCCGGAATTTTGTTGTCGGCTTTCGGATGGCAGGCTTTCTCTTTTTTGCCCGGTATCGCAGGTTGGGATGTTTCGGCATATTCTTTATCTGGAGGAGCGGCAACATGGGCGGCCCCTCCCGACCATTCTCCGCAGCGGCCTTTCTGATCCTCCGGACCATGTCCGGTGTCATGATTGCCGCGACGAATGGGGGGCATGGCCGGGTCGTACGGGGCGGTATCCGCCGGGTCTGCGGCATCTCTTCCAGCCCCGTCCGGTTGTTGGTCCCGGGAGGCGGTTGGCTGTCGGGATAGGATTCCGGGACTGTGTACATTCGGCCGGAGAACGGTCTCACGACCTCGGATATGGCGGGAGTGCGGCTAACGGCTGATGGTCGATCTGCGCTTTCGTCATAGCCTGGTCCGTCGTTCAGCGTTTTCTTTTTCGGGACGTCCGGGCGGCCGGTTTGGTGGTCCCGAAGGCCAGAAAGTCGCGGCCCTGTTTCGTGTCATCGAACGATGAGGCCAGCTCGAACAGCTCTTCGTCGCTGCGGGAATCGATGATGATCGTCCATGCGGGATTCTCGTCGTCATTCGTGCAATAGACGGGTTTCAGCCGTTTGCGGAGTTCCTCCGTGAGCGTTTCGATCAGCCGTTTTTCGCTCAGACGGGCCCGGGACCGCAGGGCGCAGCCGACGATCGAGTTGACCCGGCCGGTCCGCAGGTAGTCGATGTAGAGGATCAGCACGACGGGGATTCGGTCGGCGTAATCGGGATGCGCCGCCCGATAACGGGCCAGCAGTTCGGTCAGATCTCCGCCGTAGTGGTCGTAGAGGGCCAGATTGAGCAGTTTTCGCGCCCATTCGATTGTTCCGAAATCGGGACTCAGATCGTCCCAATAGGCGCGTCGGGCGATCACCTCGCTGCAGAGAGCCAGCCGTTCGTCGGATGACAACCGCAGATCGGTGAGCCGGCTCCGGACGGGAACGAAACCTTCGCGGAACCGTTTGACTTCAAACTCCTCCTCGTCGATGCCTTCGGCCTCGATCCACGATCGGAGCCAGCGGTTTTTTTCGGTCCCGGGTGCGGTTTCGAGTTCACAGTCCGAGACGTCGTGGGCCCTAAGGAACGCGGCAAAACGTTCGATCAGACACACCATCCGGCTGCCTTCGTCGGCGGCATACCGGAATTTGGGCGGGAGTTCTTCGATCCATTGCTTTTCGCGGATGGCCCGGCGGAATTCCGCCATTTCGGTCGGGTCAAGCAGGGGGAATTCACCCCGGAACGGGATCAGCAGCGACGGGATCTCCTGATCGGCCAGTCGGCTGGCCCGCGCTCCGGCTACGGAACACAGGTGTTCCCGGGACGGGCATGTACTTTTTTCCGGATTCATGATGTCGGGGTTGATGGTTTTCGTTACAAAGATAGTCGAATATTCGGCCATTATCCGGCATGAACGGGGTTGGTTCGGGCTCAACGGCTCAATTTTTTTTGAGACTCTGCCGCGTGGATCGTCTCCGTGGCGGCCGGCCAACCGGCGGCTGCCGGTAACGGGATAACGGTCAGCGCGTTGCCGTCCGACAAACGGATCGTTCGGAAGCGGGTTTTCCACCGCGGGGCGTAACGGCGGCGGAGGGCACTTCGGGGTACAAAGTCCCGACGAGGGGTTGTTTTTCCGAAGAAAACACTATCTTTGCGGCCGATTGGTTCCAGAGAGACCCGCCGGGTCTCGTGGATTAAAAGGGAATCGGGTGAGAGTCCCGAACAGTCCCGCTGCTGTGAAGCTCCGCCAACCGCACGAACATCTCTACCACTGATCCTGAGGGATTGGGAAGGTCTCGCGCGGGGAGTCAGTCAGAAGACCTGCCGTCGATTTTTGGTTTTAACCGGGCCCGTGGAGAGGACGGTTAAAAAGCATGTGAGATGTTCGACCGTTTGATTCGTCTTTTCGTGTGGTCCGCCGCCGTGTGCGCGGGCGTTGCTGCTCCGGCGCATGCCGAGGGGCGGCTCGATTCATTGCAGCATGTCGAGGAGGTGGTGGTCACCGGGCGGCTCGTGCGGCGGGAGATCATCCCCGTCCAGGAGCTTGCGGGCGAGGAGCTGCACCGCCTCGGGGCCCACAACGTGGCCGATGCGCTGCGCTACTTCTCGGGGGTTCAGATCAAGGATTACGGCGGTGTGGGCGGCCTGAAGACGGTCAACATCCGCTCGATGGGCACCAACCACGTCGGGGTCTTCTACGACGGCATCGAGCTGGGCAACGCCCAGAACGGAACGGTCGATCTGGGGCGTTTTTCGCTCGACAACATGGAGGCCGTCACGCTCTACAACGGACAGAAGAGCGCCGTTTTCCAGCCGGCGAAGGATTTCGGGTCGTCGGGCTCGATCTACCTCCAGACCCGCACGCCGCACTTCGACGAGGGGGAGACGCACCATCTGCGGGCGACGTTCCGGACCGGTTCGTTCGGCGTGGTCAATCCGGCGCTGCTCTGGGAACAGCGCCTTTCGGAACGGGTGAGCGGCTCGTTCAGCGGCGAATACCTCCGCTCGTCGGGGCGCTACCGCTTCACCTACCGCATGCAGGAGGGCTACGACACGACGGCCGTGCGCCGCAATGGCGATCTGGATGCCGTGCGGGTCGAGGGCGGACTGTTCGGCCGCGTCGAGCAGGGCTACTGGCGGGCGAAGGCCTACTTCTACCATTCGAACCGGGGCTATCCGGGGGCGGTCGTGCGCAACAAGTTTTCGCACGAAGACCGCCAGTGGGATACGAACTTCTTCACGCAGGGATCCTTCAAGAAGGATTTCCGGCCGTGGTACAGCCTGCTCGTGCAGGGGAAGTACGCCTACGACTACCTGCACTACCTCTCCGACCCGTCGCTCGACGAATCGACGATGTACACCGACAACCGTTACCACCAGCAGGAGATCTATCTGACGGCGGCCAACCGTTTCGTGCCGTTCCCGTGGTGGGAGCTGAGCCTGTCGGCCGACTGGCAGTACAACCGGCTGGATGCCGATCTGCGGGACTTCGTCTATCCGCGGCGGCAGACGATGCTGGCCGCAGCGGCCACGGCGCTGCGCTTCGATCGGGTGGAGCTGCAGGCAAGCCTGCTCGGGACGTGGGTCCACGACCTGACGCGCGGCGAGGTGATGTCCGACAAGCGGAAGCTCACTCCGGCGGTCTTTCTCACGTGGCGTCCCTTCGGCGAAGAGGAGGGGTTCAACCTGCGGGCCTTCTACAAGCGGATCTTCCGCATGCCGACGCTCAACGACCTCTACTATACGTTCATCGGCAACGTCCATCTCGAACCGGAGTTCACGACGCAGTACGATGTCGGGGCCACCTACGCGCGCACGTTCCGTCATACGTGGCTGCGGCGGCTCGAGCTGCAGGCCGACGTCTACTACAACGAGGTCGAGAACAAGATCGTGGCCACGCCGACCTCGAACTTCTTCCGCTGGACGATGGTCAACCTCGGGCAGGTCGAGATCCGGGGGCTCGATGTGGCCGTGCAGACCGACTGGCTCGTGGGACGCGATCTCACGCTCGCCGCGCGGCTCAACTACACCTACCAGCGGGCGCAGGACTTCACCGACCCCTCGAGCGAATTCTACGGCGGACAGATCCCCTACATTCCGTGGCACAGCGGTTCGGCGGCGCTCAATGCCGTGTGGCGGCGCTGGGAGCTGAGTTACAGCTTTCTCTATACGGGCGAACGCTACTCCTCGTCGGCCAACATCCCCTACAACTACCAGCTGCCGTGGTATACGAGCGATCTGTCGCTGGCGCGGAGCTGGCGTCTCGGGCGCGGCGGGCTGAAGACGACGCTCGAGGTCAACAACCTGCTCGACCAGCAGTACGAGGTGGTGGCCTGCTACCCGATGCCGGGGATCAATTTCAAGTTCATTGTGCAATACGAATTCTAAACGATGTCGATCATGCGCACTGCAATCTGGAGGGGCCGCCTGGCGGGCGGCATGATACTGTTGCTGCTGGCGGGCGGCTGCCGGAAGGAGATTCCGATGATCCGCTCCGAGGCGGACTACGTGACGATGCCGACCTCGCCCGAGCGGATCGAGGGCTTTTTCCTGGTCAACGAGGGCAACATGGGCAGCAACAAGTGTACGATCGACCACTTCGACGCCCGCACGGGGGGCTACTGCCGCAACATCTATCCGGAGCGCAACCCCGGGGTGGTGAAGGAGCTGGGCGACGTGGGCAACGACATCGGCATCCACGGCGACCGGCTCTACGTGGTGGTCAACTGCTCGAATTTGGTCGAGGTGATGGATGTCCACACGGCCGAGCACATCGGCAGCCTCTCGATTCCGAACTGCCGCTACATCGTCTTCGACGGCGACCGGGCCTACGTGAGCTCCTATGCCGGGCCGGTGCAGATCGATCCCGAGGCGCGTCCGGGCAAGGTCGTCGAGATCGACCTCGACCGGCTGGCGATCACGCGCGAAGTGGTTGTGGGCTACCAGCCCGAGGAGATGGTCATCACCGGAGGGCGCCTCTACGTGGCCAATTCGGGCGGCTACCGCTATCCGAACTACGACCGTACGGTTTCGGTGGTCGACCTCGCGACGTTCGAGGTGGTCAACACGATCGACGTGGCGATCAACCTCCACCGCATGGAGCTGGACCGCTTCGGGAGGATCTACGTCAGTTCGCGCGGCGACTACTACGGCACCGGGTCGGACATCTACGTCATCGACTCGAAGAGCGAGCAGGTCATCGGGCGGCTGGGCATTGCGGCCAGCGAGATGTGTCTCGACGACGACCGCCTCTATACGATCAGCACCGAGTGGAGCTACACGACCCAAAGCAACGAGATCTCCTATGCGGTCTACGATACGGCCGAGGAGCGGATCCTCTCGCGGAGTTTCATTACGGACGGCACCGATGAGCGGATCACGCCGCCCTACGGCCTGGCGGTGAACCCCGAGACGAAGGAGATCTACGTCTGCGACGCCACGAACTACGTGACGCCCGGCTACCTCTACTGCTTCACGCCCGAGGGAAGGTTCAAGTGGCGGGTCCGCACGGGCGATATTCCGGCCCACATCGCCTTCTCCGAGGAGCCCTTCTATTGATCGGGGACCGACGAGCGGGGGGCTGGCGATCAGACTGACGATCGCGGGACAGGCGACCGCGACCGGCGGCGAATATCCGACTATAACTTCAAAAACAACGATAGCATGAAAGCATTTCTTCCGATTCTGCAACGGGGGGCGGTTTGGACGCTCCTGGTGACATCCGTCGCGGGGGCCTCCTGCTCCGGGAGCGACGATGCGGCGCCGAATCCCGGCAACGGTTCGGCAACCCCTTATGTGACGCGTGTGCTGGATTTCCGGCCGGCCGTGGGACAGTTCGTCAACCAGCTTCCCGAGTACGAGGCGGGCGATACGCAGGAGACGATGAACCGCAAGGCGCTCGAGGCCATCGGCGGCAACCGCCGGGGGATGATTTCGCTGGGCGGATTCGGCGGCTACGTGGTGGTCGGATTCGACCATACGATCGAGAACCGGCCCGGGCTGTGCGACTTCCGCGTGCTGGGCAACGCCTTCATGGCCAGCGGTCAGACCGCCTACGGCAGTTGCGAACCGGGGGTGATCGAGGTGGCCCGGGACCTCAACGGAAACGGACTTCCGGACGAGGACGAGTGGTGCGAGATTGCCGGCAGCTCCTACCCCGAGGCCACCGAATCGTGGCTCGATGCGGCGCGTGCGGCGGGCAACGACGTGCAGACCCTCACCGGCTATGAGATCACCTATCACCGCCCGGCGGAGGAGCCTACGGCCACTGCCGAAGAGTACATCCGCTGGGAGGACAACCACGGCGGCAGCGGCTACATCCCGAAGAACTCCTTTCACCGGCAGCCCTACTATCCGCAATGGATCGACGCTGCGACGCTCACCTTCCGCGGGACGCGTCTGCCGCAGAACGGCATCGACCTGAGCGGTGCGGGCAACAACTACGCCCTCTATGCCTTCAGCTACGGCTATGCCGACAACATGCCCGATGCTTCGGACCGTTCGGCCATCGATATCGACTGGGCGGTGAATGCCTCGGGAGAGCCGGCGTCGCTGTCGGGCGTGGATTTCATCCGCATCCATACGGGGGTGCATCAGCTGAACGGCTGGCTGGGCGAATGTTCGACGGAGGTCATGGGCGTCGAGGATCTGCATCTGCTCGGCGTGAGCATCCTCAGCAATACGGTCAAACCTTAATCTATTTATTCATACATTTCATTACCTAACGCATGTTTACACGAAAATCATGGAGTATGGTGCTGTTGGCCGCGATGCTGATCGTGGGCGGCTGCAGCAAGGAGAGTGGGCAGACGGCCCCGGCGCCGACCTTTGAATGGACGACGGAGATTCCGGCCGAGGGGCCGTCGTTCGTGGTCCCCGACACGAAATTCGAACTGACCTATACGGCCGTGCACGTGGCTTCGGTCGAGGTTGGCGGATTGGCCGAGGGTTGGAGTGCCAAGGTGGATCCGGCGGCTGGCCGCATCGAGGTGTCGGCCACGGCCGATGCCGCGACGCAGACGACGCTGAAGATCACCGCCACGGGCGAGAACGGCGAGCGCCTTTCGCCGAGCGTGGCGCTCTACTGCCTCAATGCGTTCGACGATCCGAAAGGGGTCTTCGTCCTCAACGAGGGCAACATGACCACCGAGAACGGTTCGCTGACGTGGATTTCGCCCGAGGGTTACGTCGTGGACGACGCCTACAAGGCGGTCAACGGCACCGAACTGGGCAACGTGGCCCAGGACATGGACTTCTGCGACGGCCGGATCTACATCATCTCGCAGAACGGCGACACGAACCCCAACGGCACGACGTTCGAGAACGACGGCATGCTGGTGGTAGTCGATGCGCGGACGCTCAAGCGCACGGCCGCCTTCACGAAGGAGCAGCTTCCGGGGCTCGACTGGCCGACGCACGTTGCCGTACTGGACGAGCAGCACATCTACCTGCGCGATAATGCCTGCATCCACCGTTTCGATGCCAAGGCCGGGACGCTGACCGCGGTCGAGGGTTCGGACGGCGCGCCGAAGAGCCGCTTCGTCAAGATGAACGACAAGGTCTATACCTACAAGTCGGGAGCGTTCTGCTACGTTTACGAGCTTTCGACCGCAAGCGATGCCGTGACGCGCTACCGGCTGCCCTTCTCGGGTATGGATTGCCCCATCAACGAACTGCGGGGCATTCAGGGGGCCGATGACGGCCGGATGTGGGTGATGTCCTTCGGCTTCGGCAAGACGGCCATCAACAAGTTCGACCTCTCGACGCAGAAGGTCGTCCAGCGCCAGATCAGTGTCCAGCCCGAGGCCGGATCGTCGGGCGTCACCTTTGTGGCCCGGGGCAACGATCTCTACTACGCCGACGGAGTGACGCTCTACCACCTGCCCTTCGACGAGAGCGGGGATCTCGCGGCCGATTCGGGTCTCAAGGCCGAGCAGAGCCTCGTCGACCTTTCGTCGCTGGACAAGAGCGCCGCACAGCTCTACAACGGACTGGGCATCCACCCCGTGACGGGATGCCTCTACGCCAATACGATCAAATCGTTCCCGCTCTACACCCAGAACACGATCTGGTGCTTCGACCTTGCGGCCGGCACGGGGACTCCCGCCGCACGCTATGACAACTACACCAATTTCCCGGCCGGATTCTACTTCCCGACCGGACGCGAATAAACCATGTCGAGAACGATGAAAAACAGACGAATCATTCCGTTCTTTTTTGCCCTGTGCGGGCTTGCTGCGGTCGGATGCACCACCGCGAAGGTTGACACCGGCGCCGACAACGGCGGTCAGGGTGGTACGAATCCGCCCGTCGTACTGGGCGGCTACGCTTCGCCCGACGGGGTGCTGATCCTCAATCAGGGGGCGCCTCGGCTCGAAAACGGCTCGCTGACGTGGATCTCGCCCGAGGGTACGGTCGAGGAGCATGTCTACCGCACGGTCAACGGTTCGGCCGTCGGCAATACGTCGCAGGACCTCTACCTGTGCGGCGACAGGATCTATATCATGAGCAACAATACGGAGGTGCCCGATCTGGGCGACAGCGAGGTGGGCGACGGTTCGATCGTCATCGTGGATGCCGTGACGCTGCAGCGCAAGAAGGTTTTCCGCTACGAGGATCTGAAGTTCCACAAGCCCGTCGGATCGCTCGAGACGGTCGACATGCTGCCTCTGAACATGCCGTTTGAGAACTTGGCCGTCATCGACGAGCACAACCTCTTTCTGGCCGAGGGGCAGGGGATGTTCCGCCTCGACACCGAGACGGGCGAACTGCACCTGGTCGAGGGCGGTTACCACTTCGGCAACCAGGGACAGACGATCGAGACCGTCGTGGCGACGCGCGGCATGACCGTCATCGGCGACCATCTCTATTGTGCCGGCGGCGGATTCTGGACCAATACGCAGCTCTTCGAGTTCACGAAGGACCGTAACGAGGTGACCCGCACGCTCGATCTTTCGGGCGAATTCATCAGCGGCATCTGCCGTACGGGCGACCATGAGATCGTCGTGGCCACGTGCGGCCGTTCGGGCTCGAAGAAGAGCTACCTGACCTTTGTCGACACCAACACCATGAGCATCACGCTCGAGAAGCCGGTCAATGCCGACATCTCGGCCGAGTTGATGAACTCGTCGGGCGTGACGCTGGCGGGCGACTACCTCTACTTTGCGGCCGGGACGCTGACCGTGAGCCGCATTTCGCTCAAGACGTGGCAGATCGAGGAGTATATCCACGTGAAGGACTATGCCCCCGAGGCCCGGTATCTGACCTGCAACGTGGTGGCCGATCCGGCGAAGATGCTGCTCTACGTCTCGGTCTCGGATGACCTGAACGAGGCCCGCACGGCCAATGGCTGGATCCTGGTCTACGACTGCAGCGGCGACAAGCCCCGTCTGGTGCAGAACCTCGAGAACAAGGCCAGCTATCCGGTGAACATCTACCCCATGTCGAAATTCTACCGGTAGACGGCTCTTCCGCGGGGGCATTCTCCGTGCCGCCTGCCGCTGTGAAAAGGTCACATCCTCGAATCGGGGATGTGACCTTTTCGAATATGTTCCTGTCAGGCGGGAGCTCCTGGCTCCGTCAGGCGGAAACTCTTGTGGCGGAGTCTTCTCCGCGGGGGTTATTTGTCGACCCGTTTGCGGGGATGGATCATGTTTTCGGGGCGGAGCACCTGGTCGAGCTCCTGCTGGCTCATCAGCCCGTGTTCGAGCACCAGATCGTAGATGCCCTTTCCGGTGCGGAGGGCCTCCTTGGCCAGCATGCTCGAGGTTTCGTAGCCCAGATAGGGGTTCAGGGCGGTAACCAGGCCGATGCTGTGGTAGACCATGCGGCGGCAGACCTCCTCGTTGGCGGTGATGCCGACGATGCACTTTTCGCGCAACGTGTCGATGGCGTGGACGAGCATCTCGATGCTTTCGAAGAGTCCGTAGACGATGATCGGCTCCATGACGTTGAGTTCGAGCTGTCCGGCCTCGGCGGCGATCGTTACGGTCAGGTCGTTGCCGATGACGCGGAAGGCCACCTGATTGACCACCTCGGGGATCACGGGATTGACCTTTCCGGGCATGATCGACGAGCCGGGCTGACGCGGCGGGAGGTTGATTTCGTTCAATCCGCAGCGGGGGCCCGACGAGAGCAGCCGCAGGTCGTTGCAGATCTTCGAGAGTTTGACGGCCAGCCGCTTCAGGGCCGAGGAGTTCATGATGAAGGCGCCCGTATCGCTCGTGGCCTCCACGAGGTTCGAGGCCTCCAGCAGGGGCAGCCCGGTGATCTCGCCCAGATGTTTGGTGCAGAGCCCGGCATATTCCGGATCGGCGTTGATGCCCGTACCGATGGCCGTGGCGCCCATGTTGATCTCGAAGAAGAGGCGCATGTTCGATTCGAGACGGTCGATCTCCTCGGTGAGGTTGGCGGCATAGGCCTCGAACTCCTGGCCGAGGGTCATCGGCACGGCATCCTGCAGCTGCGTGCGGCCCATCTTGATGATGCCGGCGAACTCCTCGCCCTTGGCGTGGAAGGCGGCGATCAGCTGGCGGAGCGAGGCGACGAGCTTCTCGATGCTGCGTACCAGGGCGATGCGTACGGCCGTGGGATAGGCGTCGTTGGTCGACTGCGAGAGGTTGACGTGGTTGTTCGGGTGGCAGTATCGGTATTCGCCCTTGGCATGTCCGAGCAGTTCGAGGGCGCGGTTGGCGATCACCTCGTTGGCGTTCATGTTGGTGGAGGTTCCGGCTCCGCCCTGGACCATGTCGACGACGAACTGTTCGCGGAGTTTTCCTTCGCGCAGCTCCTCGCAGGCGTGCACGATGGCATCGGCGATCTGCGGATCGAGCAGTCCCAGTTCGCGGTTGGCCCGGGCGGCCCCCTCCTTGACCTCGGCCAGGGCGCGGATCAGCTCGGGGAAGAAGTTGAGGCGTACGCGGCTGATGTGGAAGTTGTCCACGGCCCGCATGGTCTGGATGCCGAAATAGTACTCGTCGGGGATCTCCATTTCGCCCAACAGGTCGTGTTCGCGTCGGGTCTTGCCCGACAGCTTGATGTTCATGAAATCCATGCTTGACAGAATTGAATGGTTCGTTTTCGGGCCCGTCGCGGTGTGTACGGGCGGCGATACCCAACAAAATTAATCGAAGTTGAGCAACAAAGCAACCCTTTCCGGTGGAGTTTTTCAGGCGGGGTCAGAGGTTTTGCGGTCCGGGCTGTCCGGATCCGTGCTTGCCGCAGCGGTTGCGACTGTCGTTTCGGTGCGGGGGAGCCTTTCGTCCGATTGCGACGGGGTTCCGGGACGGTTGCGGCGGCGGAATTCGAGCGGGGTCATGGTGTGGAAGGCCCGGAACGACTTGACCAGATAGCCCGCATCGGTGAATCCCAGCCGGGCGGCGATCTCCTTGACGGTGAGCGGGCTCTCCGCCAGCAGATGCTCGGCTGCGCGGATGCGGTTGCGGCGGATGTAGCTGCGCAGCTCCTCGTGGAAGTGGCGCTTGAAGTAGGGCCCCACGTAGGAGGGAGCCAGGTGAAACTTTTCGCCGAGGGCTTCGCAGGTCAGCCGTTCGGGGTGGTGGATCTGCTGTTGGATGTATTGCAGCATGTAGAGCGCCTTGTCGGGGTGGGGATCCGAGAGCGGGAGTTGGCGGTCGATCTCCTGCAGCCGATGGCCGGCGACGAGCAGCAGGATGCTGTTGAGCCACGCCTGGATCAGCGGATTCGAACATTCGCGCGGGGCGGCGCTTTCGGCCTCGATGAATCCGAAGAGCAGATCGGCCGTGCGGGCATCCTCCGGGCGGAGCACAACGACGCACTGCCCGGCCGGGGCACCGAGTGCCTGTTCGATGCGGCGGCCGAGATAGTCGGCGGCGTATTGCGGCGTGAAGCGGAGGAAGACATACTCGCTGCAGGTGGTGATGGTGAAGCGGTGGGTCGTGTCGGGCGGGATCAGGAAGAGCGATCGTGCCCGGTAGCGGCACTGCCGGATCGGACACCCCTCCTCACGCACGCTGAATGTCCCCGAACCTTCGCGCACGTAGACCATCTCGTAGAACGAATGCTGGTGTTCGTCGATCGGGAATTTCGTATGGCGGCGGGTCAGTACCTCGACGGGCTGATAGAGATTCTCCTTCCACATATTGGAAAAATACCATCTTTTCGTGCAAAAGTACAATAATATCCCGACATGGGGTACTACTTTTGGGGCGAATTTTTCGGAATATGGAAAAGATCTGTTGGAAAGGGCACGGCTCGATGCTGTTGGCCAATGTCACGTGGGGGCTGATGTCCCCGATCGCGAAGATCGTCATGGCGGGCGGAATCGTGACACCGCTGGTGTTGAGCGATCTTCGGATTTTCGGAGCCATGGTGCTGTTCTGGCTCGTATCGCTCTTTCAGAAGCCCGAGCATGTGACGCCGCGCGACATGGTGCGGCTTTTCGGGGCTTCGCTGCTGGCCATTGTCTTCAATCAGGGGTGTTTTATCTTCGGCGTGGGGCTGACCTCGCCGGCCGACGCCTCGATCATCACCACGAGCATGCCGCTCTGGGCCATGCTGCTGGCGGCCTTCTTCCTGCATGAGCCCGTCACGGCGAAAAAGGTGCTGGGCATCGCCTTCGGGGCGGGCGGCGCGCTGCTGCTGATCGTCGGCAGCAACCAGACGGCCGCCGCGGCGCCGGCCGGGGATTCGCCCGTGTGGGGGGATCTGCTGGTGCTGCTGGCCCAGTTGAGCTATGCGCTCTATATCGTGCTGTTCAAGAATTTCGTCAACCGCTATTCGCTCATCACCATCATGAAGTGGATGTTCACCTACGCCTTTCTCTGCACGCTGCCCTTCTCCTACGACGATCTGATGGCGACCCAATGGGCGGCGCTGAACGGACGGGTGCTGGCCGGCATTCTCTTCATCGTCATCTTTGCCACCTTCGTCAGCTACATGCTCATCGTCGTGGGACAGAAGAATCTGCGTCCGACCGTAGCCGGCATGTACAACTACATCCAGCCGCTGGTGGCCTGCATCGTCACCGTCTGCCTGGGTCTCGACCGTTTCAATCTGACCAAGGGCATTGCCGTCTGCCTGATTTTCGGGGGTGTCTATCTGGTGACGGCCAGCAAGAGCCGCGCCGAGATGGAGCGGAGCGGCGAAGCCGCAGCTTTGGATGCACAGGATGCACAGGACGCTCCGGGAAATCGGTCATAGTTCGATCCTCGCATCCATCGGCGTATGAGGTGTTTAAGCCCGGGCCCTGCGGTCCGGGCTTTCGTTTTCCCGGCGCATCGAGAGCGAGATCCGTCCGCGGACGGTATCGACCGCCGTGACGCGGACCTCGACCTGCTGTCCCAGCCGCACGACGTCGGCCGGCGAGGCGACGTACCGGTCGGCCAGTTGCGAGATGTGGACCAGTCCGTCCTGCTTGACGCCGATGTCGACAAAGGCGCCGAAGGCCGTGAGGTTGGTGACGATGCCGGGCAGTCGCATCCCTACGCGCAGGTCGTCGATCGTGTGGATGTCCGGCGCGAAGGCGAATCCGTGGAGGGGTTCGCGGGGGTCGAGGCCGCGTTTGTCGAGAGCCTCGAGGATGTCCCGTACGGTGGGCAACCCGACCCGGTCGTCGACATATTGTTCGGGATGAATCCCTTCGCGCAGCGACTTGTCGTTGAGGAACTGCCCGACGCTGACGCCCCGATCGGAGGCCATCCGCTCGACGATGCGGTATGATTCGGGGTGCACGGCGCTGTTGTCCAGTGGGTTGTCGCCTCCGACGACGCGCAGGAATCCGGCCGCCTGTTCGAAGGCCCGGGCCCCCAGGCGCGGGACCTTGAGCAGGGCCCGCCGCGTCGGGAAGTCACCGTGGGCGGCCCGGTAGGCGACGATGTTCTCGGCCAGCGCAGGCCCCAGCCCCGAGACATAGGTCAGGATGTGCTTCGAGGCGGTGTTGATGTTGACGCCGACGCGGTTTACGCAGCTCTCGACCACGACATGCAGGCGGTTGCGCAGCTTCGTCGGATCGACGCTGTGCTGATACTGCCCGACGCCGATCGAGCGGGGATCGATCTTGACCAGCTCCGAGAGCGGATCGATCAGCCGGCGGCCGATGCTGACGGCACCGCGCACCGTGACGTCCTGATCGGGGAACTCTTCGCGGGCGGTGGCCGAGGCGGAGTAGACCGATGCGCCGTCCTCGCTCACCGCATAGACCTCGACCCCTTCGAGCCCGAGGCTGCGGACCAGCTGTTCGGTTTCGCGTCCGGCTGTGCCGTCGCCCACGGCAAAGGCCTCCGCGTGGTAACGGGCAGCCAGTTCGCGGAGCGTGGCGGCGGCTTCGTCGCGGCGGTTCTGGGGCGGATGGGGGAAGATCGTCGTGTGGTGGAGCAGATTGCCCTGGGCATCGAGGACCGCCACCTTGCAGCCGGTGCGGAATCCGGGGTCGAGGGCGATCACGCGCTTCTGTCCCAGGGGCGAGGCCAGCAGCAGCTGCCGCAAGTTCTCGGCGAAGATCCGGATGGCCTCGTCGTCGGCCCGTTCCTTGACGGCGGCCAGCTGTTCGGTCTCGAGCGAGGGGCGCAGGAGGCGTTTGAAGGCATCCGTGAGGGCCGCCTCCATCCACCGGCGGGTGGTCGATCCGGGGCGGATGAAGCGTTGCCGAAGCACCTCGTTGCAGCGCTCCGCGTCGACCTCGATCCCGATGCGCAGAATCCCCTCCTCCTCGCCGCGGCGCATGGCCAGATAGCGGTGCGAGGCGATGTTGCGCACCGGACCCGAGGCCTCGAAATAGTCGGCATACTTCGCCCCTTCGTCCTCCTTGCCGCGGATCACGCGCGAGCGGACGATCCCTTCGCGTGCGAAGATCCGGCGCAGAACCGTGCGGGCATGTTCGTCTTCGGCGATGCGTTCGGCGATGATGTCGCATGCGCCGGCGAGGGCATCGTCGGGCGTCGGGACCTCGTCCGTGACGAAACGCCGCGCTTCGCCTTCGGGATCCGTCGAGCGCTGGGCCTGGATCCGGTTGGCCAGGGGTTCCAGCCCCCGCTGACGGGCGATGGTGGCACGCGTGCGGCGTTTGGGGCGGTAGGGCAGGTAGAGATCCTCGAGCGTGGTGGCATCCCAGCACGTTTCGATGCGCTGGCGCAGTTCGTCGGTCAGCGCGCCCTGGCTCTCGATCGTCTCAAGGACGGTTCGCCGCCGGGCTTCGAGTTCGGTCAGCCGGTCGAGCCACTCCTTGACGGCGGCCACCTGCACCTCGTCGAGCGATCCGGTGGCCTCCTTGCGGTATCGGCTGATGAAGGGGATGGTGGCTCCGTCGCGCAGCAGGCGGACGGTCCCCTGCACCCGCGGCAGGGCGATCTGTAACTGGAGGGAGATGACCTCCTCGAGCGTGGTTTGCGGCATGATCTGTGTTTTTTGAGGGTAAAGATACGCTTTTTTGCGGGTTCGACGGCTCCTTTTTCGTATATTTGAGGCTGGAATTCTTCTGAACCGAAACCTCTTTCGCCGATGAAAAACAAGGATATCTTCACCTTCCGCGATGCCGAGAGACAGGTGGGCCCGGTGGCCTTCATGACGATGCTCAAGCCCGCCGGCTCGACCTGCAACCTCGACTGCCACTACTGCTACTACCTGGACAAGGCCGTGCAGTACGGCGGCCGTCAGGCGGTGATGAGCGACGAACTGTTGGAACTTTACATCCGCCAGTATATCGAGGCCAACGAGGTCGACACGGTGCAGTTCTGCTGGCACGGCGGCGAGCCGCTGCTGCTGGGGATCGACTTCTACCGCAAGGCGATGGCTCTTCAGGAGAAGTACGCCGACGGCAAGCGGATCGAGAATACGTTGCAGACCAACGGCACGCTGGTCGACGAGGCGTGGTGCGACCTCTTCGCCACGAACAACTTCCTGGTGGGCATCTCGCTCGACGGCCCGCAGGATATTCACGACGCGTTCCGCGTGACGAAGGGGGGCCGGCCGACCTTCGAACGGGTCATGCAGACCGTTGCGATGTTCCAGCACGGCGGCGTGGAGTACAATACGCTGAGCGTCGTGAACCGCCTCTGCGAGGGGCGCGGTGCGGAGATCTACCGCTTCTTCCGCGACACGGTCCACAGCAAATACATGCAGTTCCTGCCGGCCGTCGAACACGTGGTCGACGTGGAGGGGTTCCACCGTCCGTTGATCGTCTCGCCGGAACGCGAGGGGGCGCGGCTGGCCGAATGGTCGGTCACGGCCGTGGGATACGGCCGCTTCCTGTGCGATATCTTCGACGAGTGGGTCGTCAGCGACGTGGGCCGGACCTTCGTGCAGATGTTCGATGCCTCGCTGGCGCAGTGGTGCGGCGTGCAGCCGGGGGTCTGCTCGATGGGCGAGACGTGCGGCGATGCGCTGGTGGTCGAGCACAACGGCGACGTCTATTCGTGCGACCACTTCGTCTATCCGGAGTACCTGCTGGGCAATATCCGCGAGACGCCGCTGGCGGAGATCTACCGCTCGAAGAAGCGCCGCGACTTCGGCCTTGCCAAACGCAACTCGCTGCCGGCCGAGTGTCTGCGCTGCAAATACTACTTTGCCTGCCGGGGCGAGTGCCCGAAACACCGTTTCGAGACCGGAGCGGACGGTTGCCGCAAGAATTCGCTCTGCGAGGGGCTGAAGGCCTATTTCCGCCACGTCGAACCCTATATGGAGCAGATGCGCGACCTGCTGTCGCGGCAGCAGTCGCCGGCGTGGGTCATGCCCTTTGCTCGCCGGCGCATGGGGTTGATGTAGATGCGGAGGAGTTTGCGGGTATGAAAAAAGAGCGCTTCGCCATTCAGACGAAGCGCTCTTCATACGTGCAGGCCCTGTAAGCCGGGTTCTGTCCCCGGAGCGAACCCCGGGTCTCTGTCATTTATCTACGACGGCAGTCACCTGCCGCCTCCAGCAACCTACCCCCCGGCATCGGACGAGCAACCCTTAATTGCCGGTATACATGGTCTTGCAACCCACGGGACGTACGGCCGGATGACATCACTGCCTCCGCGGTGGGCTCTTACCCCGCCTTTTCACCCTTACCGGTCGGAAATTCCGGGCCGTAGATCCTCCTCCCCTGCGGGACGGGGCCGAACCCGGACGCCTTTGCCGGCGGTTGTTTTCTGTTACGCTTCCATGACCTCACGGCCATCAAGTCGTTAGCTTGCGTGGTGCTCTGCGTTGCCCGGACTTTCCTCCCCCGGCCGACGGCCGGCAGCGACAGAGCGGGCCTGCGCCGCAAAGATAGGGATTTTTCGCGAAAAGCGCGGCATGACAGGCGGTTTTCTGCTCTGAACGGGGCAGACGTCGGTTCCCTGACCTTCGGCCCTTCGTCGGTGGATCGGGGGTCAGAGGATTCGTTTCACCCAGTCGAACCACCTGTAGGGCGGATAGCGGAACGGCAGATCGATGCGTCCCGAAGTCTCCAGCACGGAACGCCGGTGCGAAAAGGCCTCGAAACTCTCCCTGCCGTGGTAGCGGCCCATGCCCGACTGTCCCACGCCGCCGAACGGCATCCGGTCGTTGGCAATCTGGGCGACCGTATCGTTCAGACAGGCTCCGCCCGACGACGTGCTCGCCAGGATCTTCTGCCCCTGCTTTTCGGGCCCGAAATAGTAGAGGGCCAGCGGTTTTTCGCGCGACGTGACGAATTCCACCACTTCGTCCGTCGTTTCGAAGGTCATTACCGGCAGTACCGGTCCGAAGATCTCCTCCTGCATGACCGGAGCCGCGGGATCGACCTCCCCCAGCAGTGTCGGTGCGATGTAGCGCTCTTCGGGGTCAGTCTCTCCGCCGAAGAGGATCCGCCCCTGGGAGAGGTACTCGGCGACGCGTTCGAAGGCCCGTTCGTCGACCATCCGTGCATAATGGGGGCTCTTGCGGGGGTTCTCGCCGTGGAACGCCCGCACGGCTTCGGCGTAGGCAGTGACGAACTCCTCGCGCAGCGTGTGGTGGATCAGCAGATAGTCGGGTGCCACGCACGTCTGCCCCGCATTGATGGTCTTGCCCCAGGCGATGCGCCGCGCCGCGATCCGCAGATCCGCTCCGCGGTCGACGATGCAGGGGCTCTTGCCGCCCAGTTCGAGGATGACGGGCGTAAGGTGCTGCGCCGCGGTGCTCATCACCACGCGGCCCAGGGCCGGACTGCCCGTGAAGAAGATCACGTCCCAGCGCAGGGCGAAGAGCTGCGTATTGACATCGCGGCCGCCCTGCATCACGGTGACATACTCCTCGTCGAAGATCTCGGCAATCATCGCCTCGAGCACCCGGGCCACGTGCGGCGTATGGGGCGAGGGCTTCAGCACGGCGGTGCATCCGGCCGAGATGGCCCCCACGAGCGGATTGAGCAGCAGCTGTACGGGGTAGTTCCACGGAGCGACGATCAGTGCCTGCCCGAGCGGTTCGGCGATGATGCGGCTGCGGGCCGGCTGGAGCTTCATGGGAGTCGGGCGCTGTTCGGGGCGCATCCAGGCGTGCAGATGGCGCAGATGCTGGCGGATTTCGCCGCGGATGAGGCTCAGTTCGGTGAGGATGGCCTCTTCGCGCGACTTGTGCAGATCCTCCCACAGGGCTTCGCACAGACGGTCTTCCCAGTTGGTGAGGGCGGCGTCGAGCCGGCGGAGCATCGTCCGGCGGAAGGCTTCCGGGCGGGTTTCGCCCGTGCGGAAGCGGGCTTTCTGGGCGGCGGCCAATGCTTCGATCCGGGCCGCGGGGGTATCCGTGAGAATCATGATTTCGGGGTTTACGGGTTTTCGACTCAAAAATGCAAAGGGAGTGCCGCACGTGTGTAGCGTCACTCCCTGTTTTCGGACGGGAACTATCTCTTTTCGCGGAAGATGTTCAGATGGGCCAGCAGCGGGTTGCGGCGGTCGAGGATCAGGAACTCGGCGAGCAGCAGCACCAGCGCCGCAATCACCAGATACTGATACTGTTCGTTGAACTCCTCGAAACGGACGGTCGACAGCTCGGTCTGTTCCATGGCGTTGATCTCCTTGACGATTTCGTCCAGCCCGATCGACTGCTTGGTGGCACGCACATAGGCGCCGCCGGTGATGTCGGCAATCTGAGCCAGCATCTCTTCGTTGAGCTTCGAGACGACCATTTCGCCGTTTTCGTCCTTGATGAACTCACCGTCGATCTGGATCGGGGCGCCCTCGGGGGTTCCGATTCCGATGGTGAAGATCTTTACGCCCATCTTGGCGGCGCGTTCGGCGGCGGCCAGGGCGTCATCCTCGTGGTTTTCGCCGTCGGTGATCAGGATGATGACCCGTCCGTGGCTCTGTTCCGTGTCGCTCGAGAACGACAGCAGCGCCTGTTCCAGGGCCTTGCCGATGGCCGTGCCCTGCACCGCAACCAGCGACGGATCGATCCGTCGGGCGAAGGCTCTCGCCATGCGGTAGTCCGACGTGATCGGCAGCTGGACCTTCGGTTCGCCGGCGAAGACCACCAGTCCGACGCGGTCCTGCTGCAACCCTTCGAAGAGTTTGCCGATGGCGTATTTCGTGCGTTCGAGGCGGTTGGGCTCGAAATCCTCGGCCAGCATCGAGTTCGAGACGTCGACCACGAGCATCATTTCGATGCCCTGGGTCTTCTCTTCGCGGAGTTTCGACCCGAACTGGGGCCGGGCCGCGGCCAGGATCAGACACAGAACGGCCCCCAGAAAGAGCAGGAAGCGCAGCGTAACGCGTCCCGTCGAGACTTCGGGCATCAGCTCCTGCAGCACGTCGGGATGGCCGAATCGTGCGATCCGTTTGCGGCGGTTGCGGGCCGCGAGCCAGAAGAGCGCCGCCAGCACCGGCAGCACTGCGAGGAGCCAGAGATATTGCGGATTTGCAAAACGAAACATGACGAATGCTTTTTACGGGATACGTTTCAGAACGAGGTTCGAGAGCAGGAACTCCGCGAGCAGCAGCCCCAGGGCAGCCAGCACCCAGCCGAGGAACTGTTCGTGGTAGGCGATGTGTTCGAAGACCTCGACCTTGCTCTTTTCCAGCTGGTTGATCTCGTCGTAGATGGCCTTGAGTTTTTCGTTGTCCGTAGCGCGGAAGTATTTTCCGCCGGTCATTTCGGCCATGGCCGAGAGGGTTTTCTCGTCGATCTCGACCGGCACCTGGGCCACGGAGACGTTGCCGAACATGTCCACGTACGGATAGGGGGCCGTTCCGCGCGTGCCGACTCCGATCGTGTAGACGCGGATGCCCTGTGCCTTGGCGATTTCGGCGGCAGTCATCGGGGTGATCTGTCCGCGGTTGTTGACGCCGTCGGTCAGCAGGATGATGACTTTCGATTTGGAGTCGCTTTCGCGCAGGCGGTTGATGGCCGTAGCCAGACCGTTGCCGATGGCCGTGCCGTTGTCGTCGATCAATCCGCTGCGGATGCGGGCGAGCAGGGTCTGCAGCGTACTCTGGTCGGTGGTCAGCGGGCTTTGCGTGAAGGCTTCGGCGGCGAAGACCACCAGGCCGATGCGGTCGCCGTAGCGGTCGGCGATGAACGATCCGGCGACCTCCTTGGCGGCGGTGATTCGGTCGGGCTGGAAGTCGCGGGCCAGCATCGAGGCCGAGACGTCGATGGCCAGCATGATGTCGATTCCTTCGGTGTTGGTCGTGACGTTCTGTTCGACATCCTGCGGGCGGGCCAGTGCCACGACCAGCAGCGAAAAGGCTGTGGCCCGCAGGACGAAGGGCAGATGCCGCAGGTAGTAGCGCACCGTGCGCGGGGCGTCCGTCACGCCGCGGATGCTCGAGATCTGGATGGCGGCACCGCCCTGCAGCGTCCGCCAGACGTAGTAGCCGATCATCGGCACAAGCAGCACGAGCAGCCAAAGATAGTATGGTGATGCGAAATGCATGGTCTACAAAGGTTTTTACCAGTTTTTCTTGCCGCGGACCGCAACACCCTTGGCCTTGTCCTTGAGTTTCTCCTGGGTTTTGTCCTCCTGGGCCTGGATGGCGTCGAGCATCTGTTCCTGCTCCCGGGGCGAGATGCCCGAGGGGGTAGGCTCTCCTTCGCCGGGTTTCTGTTCGCCCTTCCGGTCCGGATCCTGACCCTGGTTCGGATTCTGGTTCTGGTTCTGATCCTGGTTATTCTGATTCTTGTCGTTCGGATTCTGCTGCGGATTCTGGTTTTGGTTTTGTCCCTGCTGGTTCTGGTTCTGATCCTTGTTCTGGTCCTTGTTTTGATCCTTGTTCTGGTCGTTTCCTCCGCCGCCGTTCTGGTTCTGGTCGAGCAGCCGCTTCGTGTAGGCATAGTTGTACTTGGCCTCCATGTCCGCGGGATTGAAACGCAGCGACTGCTTGTAGCTTTCGAGCGCCTCCTTGTATTTTTTCTGCTTGAACTGGGCGTTCCCGAGGTTGTAGAAGGCTTCGGCCCGCTCCGTGTCGTTGCGCAGCGTATCGGCCGCGGCCTGCTGCATGGTCTGCTCGGCGCGGTCGAAACGTTCGGCCTTGTAGAGGGCGTTTCCGAGGTCATAGGTGGCCTCGAACTGCCCGGGAGCAGCCTTCAGCGCCTCTTCGTAGCGTTGGATCGCCGTTTCGTACTCTCCTTTGTTGTACTGCCGCGTGCCCTTGCGCACGAGCGAGCGTTCGGGCATTCGCTGGGCCTGAGCCCCGGCAGCCGCAAAGAGCAGCGCCAACAGGATATAAAGTGACTTGTGCATCATTTTCTCGCGCATTTAATTCTGCAACGGATCATTTTCCGGCTGGGGTGCCGTCTCCTCGACGAGTTTGGTCTCCTCGACGAAGTAGTAGGCCTTCAGGTAGTCGGCCTCGTTCTGTTCGGCATCGGGCATCGCCTTGGCGAACTTCACCAGATCGCCGTCGCGCAGGATCGACGTGAGATCCATGCGGGCCTTGTCCGGGAGCTCCTGGCCGCGCATCGCCTCGATGATTTCGTCGGAGGTCATCTCCATGGCGCCGATTCCCCAGCGGCCGGCGATGTAGGTGCGCAGGATGTCGGTCAGCCCCGAATAGTACTGCTTGTGGCGGTTGTTCTGCCAGAGTTTCTGGTTGTGGAGCGTTTCGAGCGCCTGGATGGCGGCCACGTGCGGCGGCAGCGGCGGTGCCGGCTTGAAGAGGTCGCCGAATCCCTTGCCGCGTTTGGCCAGCCAGCGGTGCAGACCCCAGGCTCCGGCCGCCAGAAGCAGCAGGATGAAGAGCCCCCATGTGATGTAGTCCTTGATTTCGCACAGCCGGAAGGGCAGTGTCTTTTGGGGCTTGAGGTCGTAGATCGACTGCGAGGTGGAGTCGATCTGGAAGGTTGTGACCTGGAGCCGGAGCGAATCACGGCTGTGGAGCGTGTCGAGGATGTTCTTGTCGGCGTAGAGGACCTGGGCGACGCCGAGGTTGTAGTTCCCCTCGTCGAAGGCGGCCAGCCGGTAGCGTTTGCGCAGTTTGAGGTGCCGACCGTCGCGCAGGAGCGTATCCACCGGGAAGCTCTCGACGAGTTCGAGTTTGCCGTCGCTGGGTTCGAAGACCGGGAAATCGACCTCCTGGACGAGATCCTTC
>OLWA01001151.1_pt1 | contig 28445 bp, 23 predicted proteins | sample 1673251 | NCBI WGS metagenome assembly OLWA01 (sample SAMEA3178937, study PRJEB25190) | human gut metagenome | biome: human gut; feature: human-associated habitat; material: faeces | place: Austria | collected 2013 | reverse complement strand
AACCCACGTATCTAGCTTGGAAGGCTAGTGTTCTACCATTGAACTACACCCGCATTTACGCTGAAACGGTAATGTTGTTACAGCAGTCGGGGTGACAAGATTCGAACTTGCGGCCTCCTGGTCCCAAACCAGGCGCTCTAGCCAAACTGAGCCACACCCCGATGTTTACAACATCATTTCTATGAAGTTGTCATTCCTCGATCTCTCAAGAATTTGTTTTCTCTCGCTCAAGGCAAGAGTTATTATATTATATGGCCTTCCATTTGTCAACACCTTTTTTTACATTTTTTTATATTTTTTTCAAAAAATAGAACAACTCCCGGAAACCCGCATAAAATAAGGGCTGGCGGCATTTCTGCCGCCTCCATTTTCCCCTTTTTGGACCTCGTTTTTCCTATTTTTCCTAAAATTTCTTCAAAAAACTTTTCCGAATTTTTTATTCCGCTCCATCTTCCGTCTGGGCAAATCCGCCGGTAAGCATGGTCTCAAAGAATGAGGCAAGCAGATCTGTCTCCTGCCGTTCCAGGGTCAGGGTACCGCCCTCAACGCCAATGGTCATTTCCGTCTCTGTTTCATCCTCGAAGGTAAATGCAAATTTCATGTCGTTTGCTTCATCATAAACCAGATAGGTGCCTTCCGACTCCTCGTCCTCTCCCAGAACACCCATACATGCCCAGACCAGCTCTGATTTCTCTGTGTTAATAATTGCCACCAGTCCGTTTGCATTCTCAAAATCAAATGCCATCAGAATATCCGTACCCTCTTTTTCATTGTAGGTACCATAATAAATATCCTCAAAGCCTTCCATCATGGTTGCTATCGCTTCGTCTACATCCAGATTTCCGCTTTCCACAGCTTCCTGTGTACCGGACAGATAATCTCCGCCTCCTGCAGGCTTCGCTGCAAATGCCTGTACCGGAACCATTATTGCCGTCATAAATACTGCCATTCCTAATACAACTTTTCTCTTCATAAATAAAATCCTCCTGTTTTTATTTTCCATGAAATATCTGTACACCCACCACTGCAAACCATGCTTATCACATAAGCATTTTTTAGCTGTTCAGTAGTCCTGATCATTACTGCTTCTACGCCTCAGCCTGAATCTCCCCGTCTTCTACAGTAAACAGAATCACATCCGAAGTGGCACTTTCATTTCTTGCGTCCACAAGCTCAAACATCATGGCAAAGGTTCCATCTCCCAGATCTTCCTCGCCAAAAGCGGTGTCCTCTGTAACGGTGAAGGTATCTACCTCCACCAGTTCCAGTTCATCATCGCCGGAAAGGGTTCCGCCATAGTGAAGGGTGGTAATCTCATCTCCTGGTTTTAACTTCACCAGATTACGGTCGGACATTCCATTGTCATCCAGCCCTTTTCTTGCTCCAAGGATCTGGAAATCCTCCTCATTGTAATCATATACCACATGAAGCTGATATTCCTCGCCATTCAGAAGGATCGGCACGCTGTACAGGTTATAGTCCTCGCCTTCATAAATAATATCCATATACACCAGATAACCGTCTATTGCACCCCACACGCCCCGGAAATTATCGGTAAACACGCCGTTCTCCCAGTCCATATTAATGTCATTGTCCCGTCCAAGGTACAGAAGAATATCCTCTTCCTCATCAAAATAAGCCAGCTGGCAGTAAACGCCCTTCAGCATATTCACCGTATCCATGGAAAGCTCCATTACGCCGTAGCCGTCATCATTGACGTAAACCGGATAATCGGAATCTTCAGCCGTTTCCAGGGTAGCAATCTCTGGTACCTCATCATATCCCATTTCTTCCACATACTGCTGTCCCGCTTCACTGAGACTGCCGCTAAGCGCATAGCCGTAAAGATATTTAAAGGATTCGCTGGCACCAATTTCCGAATAAATATTGAAATCCGACAGGTTTCCATCATAGGAATAATAACATGACAAGCCTCCCGCCTGCTGCCTGTAAGAGCCGTTTACCTTATAAACCACACAGTCTTCCAGCGCCGCGATCACATCCTCACAGGTATCCGTAAGAATATCCCGGTTATTTTCCGCCAGGTCCCTCAAATCTACCATATTGGTATATCCAGTGTCCTTTGTGTTGCCGCCGTAGTTCTCCGCATATTCCGCATTTCGCCCGAAGCAGGAAAAGAAGGACGGATCCTCACAGGCGTAGGAAAGCGCCTCTTTTCCCATATTATCATATGCAGTAAGCACTGCACCGATCTTGCCAAGATCCACCACGGAAAGAGTAGTCTCGTCCTCTGTGCCGTACATCTCACAGCCTTCCATATAGGTATCGCAGATCACAGTTCCAAGCTCTGCCCCGTCCATCTGCGGATTATCTGCAAGGGCCTGGACCCATCCTGTGTAATACCAGCCGTTTCCCGGCTCTGTTTCCTCGCTTGCCACCATATAGCGGGCAATATCGGAAAAAGCATTGGCGGTATCCACAGTCGCCATCAGACAGGCATCAAATCCCACCAGTTCCAGGGGAGGATTTTCCTCAGACAATTCATAAACCGAATCAAAGGCGTCATAAATTTCTGCCAGGGAAAGGGAATCATAGCCATACAGCTCATCAAAAGCCACGCCGCCAGCACTTCCGCCTCCGTGATTCCAGAAAATCACTGCCGTATGCTCTGCCGGATAATTGTCCCTGCAAAATTCCAGGAAGTCTGCCAGCGTGCTGCTCTCTCCCATATTGGCCGAATCCAGCTGCTGCACACACTCAAAGCCTTCACTGCTGTACACATACCGTTCCAGATAATCCGCTTCCACCGTCTCATTCTGCCACTGGCTGCTTCCGCCTGTTTCTATAACAATTTTCACATTTTCCGGAAGTTCTGCTTCCATCAGCTCACTAAGATCCTCTGTAGCACTTCCATAATTGCTTTCCAGATCACTGCCGCACAGGTACCAGTAGATGGCCCAGTCATCCGTTTCCTCGGCCTGTACTGCCTTTATTCCCTGCATATTTCCAAGGAAAGATCCCTGTGGTGCAAATGCCAGTGCCCCGGCTAATAAAAGGGAACCCGCTGTTTTTACTGCGCATTTTCTCTTCATACCGTCTCCTCCTGCTTTTCATATATGGTAATGTCCACACTGGTGACATGTCCGTTTTATCAGAACTGCTTTCATTTTTTTCATTATAAGTCCTGTTCCAGATCTCCACAATACATCTGGCAGGAACGTCTTTTTTCTGGCAAAAAAGCGCAGAGTGTGCTACACTGGTTGGGAATAACAGGATGGGAATGCAAAGGATGTGAACGACATGAAGATTGCCCTTGTGGACGATGAAAGGATTTATCTGGACGAAATGCAAAAGCTCTGCCTTGAATTTGCAGCGCAGCACACCATCCAGCCAGAGATTTTCCGTTTTTCCAGCAGCGAAGATTTTTTGAAAAGCTGGCAGCCCGGTTTTTATTCAATTATTTTTCTTGACATTTTTATGAAAAATGGAAATGGCATTGAAACAGCCCAAAAGCTCCGTGAGGGAAACGACAATTCTCTTCTTGTTTTCCTCACATCCAGCAGTGATTTTATGCCGGATGCTTTTTCCTGCCATGCCTTTGATTATATTTTGAAGCCAATTACCAGAAGCAGAGTTTTCCAGGTACTCCTGGATGCACAGAAACTTCTCCCTGGAAACTCACGCTATATTGAAGTGAACAGCAACAGACAGAATATTCCGGTCTTTTTGTCGGACATCCAGTCTGCCGCCACAGATGCCCATTATCTGGATATCCATCTGAAGGACGGCAGCCTTGTACGCACCCGCATGACAGCCTCGGAATTTCTGAAGCTTACAGGCGAGGACTGCCGCTTTCTGGTGATCAACAAAGGCCTGATCTTGAACATGGATTACATTTTTAATATGGAAAACAACAGCTGCATTATGACAGACGGCTCCCGTTTTCCCCTGCGGATCCGTAAGGCCAAAGAGCTTGCCCTCACCTTCCGTCAGTACCAGTTCAGCCAGCTTCGCCAGGAGCAGAAAAACAAAGGCTGGAATACATAGAGCGCACCCGACATCACTTCAGGTGCGCTCTGTTTTTTTATTATAAAAACCGGATCTCCACTTCCGGTTCTTCTCCTTCGTGCAATTCCATCACTGCATAGCTTGGCTGACGGCCCTCCTGCCTTGGAAAAGAAAGGCTGCCGGGATTGATTACCAGTACGCCATTTTTCTTCTCGATTACCGGCTTATGTGTGTGCCCGAAGCATACCATCTCGCATTCTCTGGCTGCCGCCTCCTCTGAAATTCCGTAAAGGTCCATGGAAACACCGTAATTGTGTCCATGAGTTACCATGATCTTATGCCCTTCCAGAACAATCTCATCCTCTCTTGGAAGGTCGCTGAAAAAATCATTATTCCCGGCTACAATGGTGCAGGGACATTCTGCCAGAGCTTCAATAAAAAACTCTCTTCCCTCCACATCGCCGCAATGGATCAGATAATCAAAGGGCTGCTCCACTGCGACCGCAGCTTCCAGCTTCTCGTCTCTTCCGTGGGTATCGCTGACAATCAGTATTTTCATCGCAGTTCTTCCTTTATTGCCTGCAGAGCTTTTCCTCTGTGGCTGATCTTATTCTTCTCTTCCATTGGCAGTTCCGCAGAAGTACAGCCATATTCCGGCAGGAAAAAGATAGGATCATAGCCAAAGCCGTTTTCTCCTTTTTCCTCATAGCCGATTCTGCCTTCCATGGTTTCCCTTACAGTTTCCACTCTTCCATCTGGAAAAGCAGCTGCAATGGCACAGACAAAACGGGCGGTACGCTTCTCATTCGGAACCCCTTCCAGTCTCTTAATCAGACTGGCATTCTTCGTATGGTAATCTGTGTGCTCACCCATATATCTGGCAGAATAAACGCCTGGTTCCTTATTCAGATAATCGATTTCCAGTCCGGAATCATCTGCCAGCACGATCTCTCCTGTCAGCTTGCTGATAGCGGTGGCTTTGATCACAGCATTTTCCTCGAAGGTTTTGCCGTCCTCTACAATATCCGCCTGGATTCCAGCTTCTTTCATGGACAGGATCTCCGCATCCAGATCTGCGAGAATCTCACGGATTTCTTTCATTTTATCTGCATTTCCTGTTGCAAAAATAATTTTTTTCATGATATGGTGCCTTCTTTCTTTTCCTGGGACTGGCTGCGCTTGGGAGGCTTTGGTCCAAGGAACTGGTAGAAATATGTTTTCAGCATTCCGTTGTAGATCTTACGGTTCTTATCCGCTTTCCGGCCAATGTCGCTCTCTGCTTTGTCATAAGAGGTAATCAGATACATGGACCACTTATCAAGGCCGCGATAGCTCTCACCGATCTCACGGTAAAGCTGGGGCAGGGCTGCTTTTTCCTCAAGACGCTCGCCGTATGGGGGATTGGTGATAATAAATCCGTATGGCTTGGGATGATGAAGCTCTTTTACCGGACGCTGCTGGAAATGGATCAGGCTGTCTACCCCTGCCATCTTAGCATTGGCACGGGCTGCTTTGAGAGCTTCTGCGTCAATGTCATAGCCCTGGATATCGGTTTCAATTTTTAAGTTTACACGATCCTGCGCCTCTTCTACAGCGTTATACCAGCATCTTCTTGGCACAACGTGCTTCCAGTCCTCAGCCAGGAAGGAACGGTTCATGCCCGGCGCCATATCAGCAGCCATCATGGCAGCTTCAATGGGAAAAGTACCGCTTCCGCAGAAAGGATCCACAAGGCTGCGGTCTTTTTTCCACGGGGTAAGCATGATCAGGGCGCTGGCAAGCGTCTCGGTAATCGGCGCTTTAACTGTCATCTGGCGGTAGCCTCTCTTGTGAAGGGAAACGCCTGAGGTATCAATGCCGATGGTTGCCACATCCTTCATAAATGCCACGCGGATGGGAAAGCTTGCCCCGTCCTCTGGAAACCAGGATACGTTATAAACGCCCTTCAGACGCTCTACAATGGCTTTTTTCATAATGGACTGAATGTCAGAGGGGCTGAACAGCTTGCTCTTTACAGAGTTGGCCTTTGCCACCCAGAACTTGCCGTCCTGGGGAATGTAGCGCTCCCATGGAAGAGCCTTGGTTGCCTCAAACAGCTCGTCAAAGGTCTCTGCCTTCACCTCTGCAACCTTCAGAAGAATGCGCTCTGTAGTTCGCAGGAAAACATTGGCATCTGCAATTCCCTGGGCATCTGCCAGGAAAGTAACCTTGCCATCCTCTACCTTGCTGATCTCATAGCCAAGATCCAGTATTTCCCGTTTCAAAACCGCTTCCAGGCCAAAATGGCAGGGTGCGATCAGTTCAAATTTTTCCGTACTCATTTACCGTATTTTCCCTTCTTAAAGTACAACGCTTTTTACAATATTTCCCTGGAAATCCTTAATGGAAAAAATGCCATCCTCAAGCACTGCATATGTAGGCGGATTTCCTTCCTTTGGAATGGAGACGGAACCTGGATTCAGGAGAATATAGCCGTCCATCTGCTCGGCCTTCAGTACATGGGTATGTCCGTGGATCAGGATGTCTCCCTGGCATAAAGGCGGCAGATTATTCTGGTTGTAAACATGTCCGTGGGTGGCATAAAATGTCTTTCCATCAATGGCAAGGATGCAGTAATCTGCCATTACCGGGAAATCCAGAACCATCTGGTCCACTTCTGCCTCACAGTTTCCTCTTACTGCATAGATCTTGTCCTTCATGGCATTCAGCATTGGAATTACCTGCTTGGGGGCATATTCCTTTGGAAGGTCGTTGCGCGGGCCGTGATAAAGCAGATCGCCCAGCAGAACCAGGCGCTCTGCCCCCTCTTTTTCGAAAGCATCCAGCATTTTCCTGCAGTAATATGCAGAGCCATGGATGTCTGATGCAAACATATATTTCATAGATTTCATTTCTCCTCTGTTTTTAAACTGTAAAATGTTCCTGGCCTTTCGCATATCCAATGCAGGAAACATTTTTCCTCTTTACCTTATCATGCCGGAAGAAAAATTACAAGAGAATACGCACATCACATAGAATCCTCATACTTTATATCACAGACCAGATTTCTTCCCCTGTATGCATTCATGCCGCCGATCACAGTTCGGGTCTCATAGCCATTTCTTGCCAGCACTCTTGCCGCCAGAAGGCTTGCCCCTCCCCGGTCGCAGTACAGCACCAGGATCTTTCCCCTGGGAAAATCGTATTCTGACATTTCCTCGAATTCCTCATAGGGCAGATTTACGGCACCTTTCATATGTCCGGTGCGGTATTCTTCCCTGCTCCTTAAATCTATGAGAAAGGCATCTCTTCGCCCAACATAGTAATCCAGCATTTTGGCAGAAATCGGCTCAACGGGAAACATGACAGATCCCCTTTTTAACCAGTATATGCTGATTTTTCTGGTTGGGAACAAATTTTCCACTTTCCTATGGAGGCTGATAAATTATGCAGAAAAAAGACACAGAATCCCAAATGTCCTGTGCCTTTCTTCTGATCCGCCCTATTGGGCTTCACCAAGCTTTTGTTTTTCAGGCAGTATGATTCTGCCTTTTCGCTTTTATTTGTGCTGCTTTTTACAGCCAGCAGATTCTTTTAGTATTTGGAAGTGGTATCTTCCTCGGACTCGTAAGAATTGCGGTTCTTATTTTTGCTGCTATTTTTTGTGTAAGTGTTTTTGCAGTCCTGAGAATTTGTCTCACTTTCGTAAGCTCTGTTTGTTGAATTCTTGCTGTTCTTGTTTTCAGATTCGTAATTTTTAGCCATTTGTGTATTCCTCCTGTTGAATGTTATCGGATTACTTTGTATATTCTCCCCAAAACCAACAAGAATATTCATCAAAATGATATTGCTTTTTTTTCCAGTTTATATTATAATTGCTCTTGTAAAAAGAATTTACCCTTCAAAAATTTTTTTTACATAACCCCTTATTTAATTATTTATACTCCCCTCGAAATACCCGGTAGCTCCCCTACCGGGTATTTCTCTGTGTATTTATAAGGGTTTGCGGGATTAGTGGAAACACTGTTCTTGTATTATTTTCGTAACATTCGATAGGTATGTCCAAAATATGTCCAAGCTTCGATTTTCGATTCCAGGCTTAGTTCTGATTCTTCATAACCTAATATAATCAGCCCCGGAACAGAATATGAATCTGTTTCGGGGCTGTCTTTAAATTTCTTTCATTTATGATTACTTATGCTGCAGGAGTCTCGCTGTCATCCAAGGTATCTCCAGCCATATCAGTCTGATCGTCATACTCTGTAATCTCCTCTGCACCGCTTCCAGATGCAGCTTCCATTACACTTTCCAGCCAGCCGTCCGGCATTCCGGCGCTAGTAAGATTCGCTGTGATGGTATCCATGTTAACATCCTCACCGAATTTCTCCACATCTGCGTCATTACTGAAGTCATAAACATCTGTGAGAGAAGCAAAATCAACAGCTTCCAGATCTTCGCCCTCATTGCCGCCTGTAATAGATAATGCGCCAAGAGAAACGCCGTTTGCTGCAAGTGTAAGGTTCCACTCCATATTATTTTCATCTTTGCCGTCAGTTGTAAAGATCAGCTGCATTCCGCCAAATGGATCATAGGAATTGCCGTCCTCATCTTCGATCGGTGCTCCGGAAATGGTGTAGGTACCTTTCCAGATGCCGTTCTCAACAGCCTTGGTGTCATAATCTGCAACCTCAATCACGACTGCATCCTCTCCGCCGGAAGTAAAGGTATAAGTTCCGCTTAAAACATCACCGCTTAAGGTTCCGCTTCCGTAAAGTCCCACACTGTCCTCATCGGAACCCATAGTAAAGGAAAATCCTCTCTGGTCGCCGTCAGTTGTGCACAGATAGCTGAAAAGACTCTCTTCCTGCTCACCGTCATCAGCAAGCACCTCGCGTCCTACCACTTCTCCATTGTCATCCACCCATGCTCTTAACACAAAGCCGGATGTATCGCTCTCATCAATTTCTCCGTCCAGATCCTTCTCCAGATCCTCGATTGCCTGCAGGAATGTATCATAGGAATATTCCGGATCGTTCATAGCTTCTGTCCAGCTCTCAATCAGTCCCTTCAATTCCTCATCCGTCTTGGCAGTGTCCAGAATCTGCTGGAACATTGGCTGAGCCTCTGCCTGTGTCACATGGCCTTCCAGTACTGTCAGTTCTTGGCTGACATCACCTGCTGCAGAACTCTGTGTCCCCGGATTCTCTCCGTCTGTCATATTGTCAAAAATAATGTCAGAATATCTGGTAAGGATGGAAGTCAGAGCATCCGCCTCCGGCAGATTATCCAAAGTAGAAAAATAGCTGTTCATAGCATCTGCCAGATCCATGCTTGTGGAGAACGAAGAATCCATTCCTTCCTCTTCCATTTCAGCTTCTGCTTCCTGGGTCATCTGCTCCATGTTCATTTTGATATAGCCTTCATTCAGCTCCGGAATTCTCATATAAACTTCAGAATTCTCTGTATCAAAATAGTACTCGATGGTACAGATCTTCGTGCCATTTACCTTCACATCCATGGTTTCGATCATGGTACCCTCATTTAAGTTCACCTTAGTGTCCATAGATGCATCTTCAAGCCAGGAGATATCCACAGGGGTGAGCATTCCAAGGATTGCTTTTCCACCGTCATCCAGACTCAGCTTGATCTCTGCATTTCCTTTCACTGCGCCATCGCCGATCTGTGCAAGATCCTGTGCATAATCTGCGCCCATTTCCTGGATTGCTTTGGCAAATGCGGCTTTCTCCGTTTCCTTGTAGGAATCTGCTGCCCATGCGGTCGCAGGTACTGCACTGATTCCCATAAGAGATGCTAATATAATGGCTGTAATCTTTCTCTTCTTCATACTTTCCTCCTTAAGTCAGAATCTGTTACTGTTCACACCGTGCCCAGTAACACGCTTCGCGGAATATTACCAGTGAACAGTAGCCCGAATCTTCTGAGATACATTGACATTTAGTTGATTATGTCAGATAATTGAGTTGTTATTAGAATATCATCTGGCATATTTAATGTCAACAGATTAACAGTATTCAAATTTATTTTTGTAATCTGCATTTTCTCGCTATTGAGAAAAAAACTATTTTGCCCTTATATTTCTCTTATTTCTCGCAAATGTACTCACCCAAGTTTTCCATATATCTCTGATCCCGCTCCACCGTGATCACCACCACATCATCCGGCTTGTACTCTTCCAGAAGCTCCGGGGTAAAATCATCGATGCGCACAAACACCGCATTCTGATAACGATACGGAAGGAATTTCTCCAGACGGAGCCGGAAGGAATCCCCAATCACAAGAATGGTTCTCTCATTAGACGAATTAGAAGAAAAGACCTTCAGCGTCTCCTCCCCGCCTTCACTTTCTTCTTTTTTCACCTTATAGTGAAGTCCATCGTGAAAATCACTGAGCCCATATTCCCTGTCATCATCCAGTTCCTCATATCTGCCGATCATCCGGGACAGGTCCCCGCGACAGGGCTTCTCCCCTTTTTCTATCACAATCTTCTCAATTGGCAGGGATTCTCCTGTCAGATCCCGGGTAATCTTTTCACTGGTGATATAGCCGCCCAGATTATTCATATGGGTATCATATTTGCGGAACAGCTGATACTGTTCGGAATATCCATCAAGATAATCATAAAGATACTCAAATTCCACATCGGAATTTTCAGCCATATACCTGGCGAAGCTTTCCATTCTGGAATCCCCCTCACCGATGATCTCCGGCTTATCCGGCATGTACTGGGTATAAACAGTCTCCTTGTTCGGCGCTACATAATAATGGAATGTCTCCACGCCATACCCGTAGAGCCAGTCTTGCACCTTGGCAATTCCAGCCGCAATTTCCCTGCTTTTTTCCTCGGTATACAAATTGGTCTTCTGATAATCAGCCATTGCGTTTTCCCCGTCCTTAGAAGGCAGGTAAAAAAGCCAGTTATCCTTTCCAATCACCACATCTCCAATCTTCGTATTCCGAAAAAGGCTGGTATCCATATAATTATTCAGACTCACCAGCGCATTTTTGAAGGGAAGATGATCCTTATAAAATTCCTCAAAGGCCTCTGGAAATTCCCCAAGAGAAGACAGACTGACCTCCGGAAACGCCGCCAGTTCCCTGTTCTCATTATTCTGCGTATTAAATTTATCGGAAAAAGCTCCGAAAATCACATTGGGCAGTATCAGACTTCCTGCAAATAACCAAATCAAAACTTTTTGTTTTCTCATATTCTTCCTGTCAAAATCTGAAATAAATAAACGGATTGTAGCTGTTGTTCACTAACGCCATCACACAAAGCCACAAAATCGCTATAGATGCCACGATTCTTGGCACTGTGACCACGCCATTCTCCGGAAATTTCCCCGGCATTTTTTCCCGCAAAAGCCCATACACCTTCTGAACAAATCCCGCGAACAGAATTCCCATGATCAACAGAAACAGCAGCTTTTTGTCCAGATATGCGGAGGTCAGAATCATTCCTCCATGGGACACAAACAGGTTCTTCACATAAGAACAAAACAGTCCGAAGTCCTCCGCACGGAAAAGGATCCAGCCCAAGAACACCACGATCATGGTATATCCCCAGCCAACAAAGCCAGGCAGCTTCTCCAGCTTTTTCCCCAGCCACACCCGTTCCAGGATCAGAAACAGTCCGTGATAAAGTCCCCAGAGAATAAATCCGGTTCCTGCGCCATGCCACATTCCGGTAAGGAAAAACACGATCAGAAGGTTTCGGTAGGTGCAAAGCGCTCCTTTCCTGTTCCCGCCAAGGGGAATGTACACATAATCCCGGAACCAGGAGGACAGGGAAATATGCCACCGTCTCCAGAATTCTTTCACAGAGCCGGACACGTAGGGATAATCAAAGTTCTCCTGAAACTGGAAGCCGAACATTTTCCCAAGGCCGACTGCCATATCGGAATAGCCTGAAAAATCGTAATAGATCTGCAGCATATAGAGAACTGCCCCAAGCCACAAGGCCTTTCTTGACACGGCTTCCGGTCCGTACTGAAAAATATCATCCACCACTTCCGCGAAAGCATTTGCCAGAAGAACCTTTTTCCCAAGGCCCCAGCAAAAGCGCATGACTCCTGCCGCAAATTTCTCCACAGTCTCCTTTCGTTCCAGAATCTGCTGCGCAATATCCCGGTACTTTACAATTGGTCCTGCGATCAGCTGGGGGAAAAAGGAAATGTACAAAAGCATATACCAGAAATTCCGCTGTGCCTTTACCTCTCCCCGGTAAACATCGATCACATAAGACAGCGCCTGGAAGGTATAAAAGGAAATTCCAATAGGCAGTGCCACCTGGGGAATCGAGAGATTTCCAAGGCCGCCAGGCAGGATTTTGCCAATTATCTCTGCCAGGAAATTAAAGTATTTAAAATATCCCAGAAGGCCAAGATTGATCAGAACCGTTCCCCATAGAATTCCCTTCCTATGGGTCTTATGGTCTTCCATAAAAATTCCGCCCATGAAATTAACCAGAACAGAACAAAGCATGAGAAGAATATAAATAGGTTCTCCCCACGCATAAAAAAGCAGGCTGAAAAACACCAGAATCCCATTGCGGATTTTCCTCGGGCTAAGATAATAAGCCACCAGCACCAGCGGCAGAAAAATCCACAGAAAAAGCATTGAACTAAAAACCATTTGCCTCTCCTTTCTGTGGCATTAGTATAGCAAAAAAACCTTCCGTACACCAGAGGCTATGTAAAAAAAGCCGCCGATGTATGGAAGGTTCCTGATTTATGTGGATTATGGAATAAAATTACCAGATTTTAGAATCCACAGCTGCACGCTCGATAGAAAGGCCTTTCATGTATCTTTCCATAAACATGTTGAAGCCCTCTACTCCCTCCGGATCCGGGTTCAGGGTACTGCCCTGATTTCCTGCAAATACCTTGGTATCCAGGAAGTCTTCCAGAGTTTCATTTCCATCTTTATTTACAAGATAGGAAGCCAGAACTGCGATTCCCCATGCGCCGCCCTCTCCGGCAGTTTCCATAACAGAAACCGGAGCGTTCACTGCGTCTGCAAGAATCTGCTGTCCTACGCCTTTGGTCTTAAACAGTCCGCCGTGTCCAAGAAGACGGTCTACTTTTACGCCCTCTTTCTTAAACAGAATGTCAAGGCCTACTCTCATGGCACCAAGACAGGTGTAAAGATGGGTTCTCATAAAGTTTGCCAGATTGAATTTGCTCTCCGGGGAACGTACGAACAGCGGTCTTCCTTCCGAAAATCCGGTCATATGCTCGCCGGAGAAATAGCAGTAGGACAAAAGTCCGCCGCAGTCTACATCGCCTTCCAGAGCCTTATTGTATAAGGTTCCGAACAGCTTGTTCATATCAGCTTCTATGCCCATTGCCTCTGTAAACTCACGGAAAATATTGACCCATGCATTTAAATCTGTTGTACAGTTGTTGGAATGTGCCATTGCTACCGGATGTCCGGACGGAGTGGCTACCATATCAATCTCAGAATATGGGGCAGATAATTCTTTCTCCAGTACGATGGAAGCAAATACAGAAGTTCCGGCGGAAACATTTCCGGTACGCTTTGCAACACTGTTGGTTGCCACCATTCCGGTTCCTGCATCACCTTCCGGCGGGCACATTGGAATTCCGGCTTCCAGTCTGCCTGTCACATCCAGCAGTTTAGCTCCCTCTTCTGTAAGGCATCCTGCATCTTCACCGGCAACCAGACACTTAGGCAGAATTTCACGAAGCTTCCACGGGAAACCGTAAGAAGAAACCAGCTCATCAAACTGCTGCACCATGGTCTCGTTGTAGTCCTTCTTGCTGCTGTCTACCGGGAACATTCCGGCAACATCCCCGATTCCAAGAACTCTCTGTCCGGTAAGCTTCCAGTGTACATATGCTTCCAGAGTAGCGATATAATCAATATCCTTCACATGAGGCTCGCCGTTTAAGATAGCCTGATACAGATGGGCAATGCTCCATCTCTGCGGGATATTATACTGGAAAAGCTCTGACAGCTTTCTGCTTGCCTCTCCGGTAATATTGTTTCTCCAGGTTCTAAAAGGAACCAGAAGATTTCCTGCCTTGTCAAAAGGCATATAGCCGTGCATCATAGCACTGATTCCAATTGCTCCCACACGGGTCAGCTCTATGCCGTATTTCTCCTTTACATCCTTTACCATCTGCTGATAGCAGTCCTGGATGCCGGACCAGATGTCCTCAAGGCTGTAGGTCCACACACCATTCTCATAGCGATTCTCCCACTCATGTCCGCCTGATGCGATAGGCATGTTATTTCCATCTACCAGTACGGCCTTGATTCTTGTGGAACCAAACTCGATTCCAAGAGCGGTTCTGTTCTCCAGGATCGCCTGTTTTGCTTCTGCTGCTCCCATTGTAAATCCTCCCTTTTATTTGCGGAACGCAATCTCGTTCCAGCGAAGTTCATTCTTGAAATTACGAATTGTAGTATCTTCGTCAATGTAAACAGCTTCGATTCCCATTGCTGCTGCCCAGTCACCCATCTGCTCTGCAGTAAGATCGTAGGTAAATGCAGTGTGATGTGCGCCGCCGGCAAGGATCCATGCCTCTGCACCAGTTGCCAGATCCGGCTTTGGTGTCCAGAATGCGCTTCCTACAGGAAGCTTCGGCATCGGTTTCTCTACTTTCTTGCAGTCTACATCATTGATGATCAGACGGAAACGATCTCCCAGATCTACTAAAGAGGTTGCAATTCCAGGTCCTGTCTTGGATGTGAATACCAGTCTTGCCGGATCCTCTCTCTCACCCATGCTAAGCGGGCAAACCTTGATGGCTGGCTTTCCATCTGCTACAGACGGGCAAACCTCCAGCATATGGGACTGCAGGATTCCTTCCTTACCCGGAACCAGATTGTAGGTATAGTCTTCCATAAGGGAGGTACCCTTGGCATCCTTCATTCCAGATGACATGATCTTCATCAGGCGTACCATTGCGGCTGTCTTCCAGTCACCCTCTGCGCCAAATCCATAGCCCTTCTCCATCAGTCTCTGGATTGCCAGTCCCGGAAGCTGCTGCAGTGCCCCAAGATCACCAAAATGGGTAACAATTGCCTGATAATTTTTCTCCTCAAGGAATCTCTCGAAACCAATCTCGATTCCTGCCTGTACTGCTACATGACGTTTGAATTCTTCCGGATCTCTACCCTCCAGAATAATGTCATATTTATTATAATATTCTTCCACAAGAGCGTCAATATCTCCCTTGGAAACAGCACTTACATATTCTGCGATCTCGTTTACCGGATAGGCGTCAACCTCCCAGCCAAATTTGATCTGAGCCTCTACCTTGTCACCCTCTGTAACTGCTACGTTGCGCATGTTGTCTGCAACACGGCATACACGGATATGGCTGCTTTCCATAATACCAATGGCAGTTCTCATCCAGGATGCAAGACGCTCCTGAACCTTCTTGTCTGTCCAGTGTCCTACAATGACCTTGCGCTCGATTGCCATACGGGTAACCATATGTCCATATTCACGGCCGCCGTGTGCAGACTGGTTCTCATTCATGAAATCCATATCAATGGTGTCGTATGGAATTTCCTGGTTGAACTGTGTGTGAAGATGGCACAGCGGCTTTCTGTATTCCTTCAGTCCCAGAATCCAGGATTTTGCCGGGGAAAAGGTGTGCATCCAGGTGATTACACCTGCACAATCCTCATCTGCATTTGCCTCGTTGAAGGTCTTGCGGATCAGTTCGTTTGTGATCAGGGTTGGCTTCCACACGATCTCATAGGGAAACATTCCGGATTTGTTCAGCTCATCCACAATAATGCGGGAATGCTCTGCTACCTTGCGAAGGCACTCATCTCCATAAAGGTCCTGTGATCCTGTGCAAAACCAGAATTTGTAATTTCTTCCTGTTTTCATTGATAAAACCCTCCTTGTGTTATATATTTTGTTAATATTGTTATTATCTCAGTCATATTTCCGGCAGGATCCTCGGATGATCAGTTCCGGCTGTATCATTCGCTCCACCTTACTGTCTTCTTCCGGCACACCGGCGATTTTTTCCAGAATCAGCTCTGCGGCCATCTCTCCCAGTTTTTCCTGGGGATGAGCTATGGTAGTAATTCCGGTTCCACGCTGGGCATAAAGAGAGTTGTCGTAACCGGTTACGGATATGTCCTCCAGAACCTTCAGCCCGCAGGCTTCCAGCGTCTCGATCACCTGCACCGCGATCTGGTCATTGTAGCAGACAATCCCGTCCGGCAAATTCCCGCTTCTTACCATTTCTCGAACCATCATGGCAGGCTTGCTTTTCCGGTCTTCTGTATGAAACCATACAACTGCATCCGGATCGTAGCTGATTCCAGCCTCCTGCAGCGCCTTTACATACCCCTTGTGCCGATTGATTCCCTGGATATCATCCGCCTTGAAAAATCCTGTAATCCGGCGGTGTCCCAGTTCCAGAAGATACTGGGTGACCAGATATCCTCCCCGCACATCATCCATAAGGATATGGGGCTTGTCCTTCATTTCCGTATAAATTCCCTGAATAAAAACATAAGGGATCTGGTACTTGTCCAGATTTTCATAGAGATTTGGGTGACGGCAGCTAAGCTGGCTTTTGCTCGGCTCGATGATCAGTCCATCAATATCCTTCTGCAAAAGCTCCTCCAGACATCTGGCTTCCTTCTGACGGCTGTTTCCCGTATTTTTCAGAATAATGCTGTATCCCTGCTCGGACAGGATATTATCCATTCCCTGGATCAGCCTTGGGAAAATATAATCGGAAATATAGGTGGTCACTACTGCAATATTTCTGGACTTCTTCATGTGCCGCATTTTTTCTGAGCAGAAGGTTCCCTTGCCGTGATAGGCTTCCACGTAGCCTTCCCGTTCCAGAAGTGCTATGGCTTTGCGCACGGTATGTCTGCTGAGGGAATATTTCTCTGTAAGCTGATTCTCGGAGGGCAGCTTCTCTCCTGGCTGTATCTGGCCGGAAAGGATTTCCTCTTTCAGCTCTTCCATCAGGGTAAAATATTTGGGCTTGCCGTTTTCCGTCATGTTTCCTTCCTCCTGATTTGTATCTTACAACTTGTACGCACATATGGACAAGTTGTTGTTTACTGACAGACTGCAACAAAATATATATAAGACTTTGTGAAATTTTACTTACTTTTGGATTTTAATAATGATATGAATAATAGAAAAAACTGTTATTTCACGCTTATGGCATTTACACCGAAGGCTTTTCCCGGATCATATCCATGAATGAGCCATGCCAGGCATAAACACATTCATGGATACGGTCCAGAACTTTCCCTGTTAATTATAAGATCTCAATCAACGCATCAATATCTTCCATCTTTGTGGCCCAGCTTGTTGCAAAGCGAACCACTGTATGATTGTCGTCATATTTTTCCCAGAAGCCATATTTCACCTTTTTGCCCAGTTCTTCCATCTTCTGGTTCTCAAGCACTACGAAAATCTGATTGGTAGGAGAATCGAGAAAGAACTGATAGTTCTTTTCCTTCAGGGCAGACTTTAATTTCGCAGCTGTATCAATGGCATTTTTGCTGATTTCCAGGTACAGGTTGTCTGTGAAAAGTGCATCGAACTGAATTCCAAGAAGCCTTCCTTTGGCCAGAAGTGCCCCCTGCTGCTTGATCATGGTGAAGAAATGCTTCGGAGTCTTTTTCGGGAACACAACCGCTTCGCCGCACAGCGCGCCAACCTTTGTGCCGCCAATATAAAATACATCTGTGTATTTGGCAATGTCCTTCAAAGTTACATCCGTATATGCCACCAGGCCGTATCCAAGTCTTGCGCCGTCCAGGAACAGCGGGATCTCATATTTTCTGCACACACCGGAAATATCTTCCAGTTCCTGTCTGGTGTAAAGGGTTCCGTATTCTGTGGGATGGGAAATATATACCATTCCCGGGAAAACCATGTGGTCGTAACTTCCGTCTGCATAGTAGGTTTCCAGATAATTCTTCAGATCTGCAGCTGAGATCTTGCCGTCTTTCTGAGGCAGCGGCAGCACCTTATGTCCGGTAAATTCGATGGCACCTGCCTCATGGGCATTCACATGTCCGGTCACTGCAGAAAGCACGCCCTCATAGCGGTTCAGCATGGATGCAATCACCACTGCATTTGTCTGGGTTCCTCCAACCAGAAAATATACCTCTCCATCCGTGCAGCCGCAGGCAGCCTTGATTTTCTCCTTTGCCTGGTCACAGTAAGGGTCCTGTCCATATCCCGGCACCTTTTCCATATTTGTTTCCAGTAATCTTTTTAAAATCGCCTCATGGGCACCTTCACAGTAATCGTTCTCAAAATATAACATTTTGTACTCCTTCTGTTCTTTACTTGTATCATAACTTGTATGCTTCAGAACAAGCTTGAAATATCTCCCCCATTTCCAGCAAAGTGGGGCATGCAGATTGCGGGAATGATTTTGAGGGCACGCTCTAATCATACCCCTGGAAAACTTTTTTTACAAGCCTGCTTTTTTCTGTTGACAAATCCAGGTTCTGCAAACTATAATGACCACAATGAAAGGGAGTAGCTGGCATATTGGATTTTTGCTTTTGGGAAGCATGATTCATTATGGATTTTCATGCGTCAGAACGGTAAGCAGTGCAGAAGCATATTTGCGAAAAGATTTCTGCATGCTGCAAGCCCGCATAGAATTGAAATAGCAAGACTTTTATTACAATATTCGCATATCTTTAGGTATGCCTTATTGTAATAAAAGTCTTTTTTATATATTTTTTTCACAATACTACCCCAAAGGAGGAAACACTATGGATTTTTTAACAGATGGAATTATGGCTCTGACATGGCAGCAACTGGTAATGTACGCTGTAGGAATCACTTTGATCTGGCTGGCGATCAAGAAAGGGTTCGAACCAGCCTTGCTTTTGCCTATGGGATTTGGTGCCATTCTTGTAAACCTGCCATTTTCCGGAGTGGTAAATCAGACCCTCACCGGAGGAATCCAGGCAAACGGCGTCATTGAGTGGATGTTCCATGTGGGAATCGAAGCTTCCGAGGTGATGCCGATCCTGCTGTTTATTGGAATCGGCGCAATGATTGATTTCGGCCCCCTGCTCTCCGGACCTTCTCTGTTTTTATTCGGTGCCGGCGCACAGTTTGGAATATTTGCGGCTATTCTCGTGGCTGCCCTGCTTGGATTTCGTCTTACAGATGCGGCCTCTATTGGAATTATCGGTGCAGCAGACGGACCAACCTCCATTCTGGTATCCCAGGTTCTTGGCTCCAGGTACATCGGCGCCATTGCAGTGGCAGCCTATTCCTACATGGCTCTGGTTCCTATTGTGCAGCCCTTCGCCATCCGCCTTGTCACTACAAAAAAAGAACGCTGCATTCACATGGATTACAATCCCAAATCCGTTTCCAAAACTATAAGGATTGCCTTTCCCATTGCCGTAACCATGATCGTGGGACTTGTTGCCCCTCAGTCTGTTGCGCTGGTAGGCTTCCTTATGTTCGGAAATCTGATCCGTGAATGCGGTGTTCTTGGAACCATGTCCGATACCGCCCAGAATATTCTGGCAAACCTGATCACCCTGCTTCTTGGAATCACAATCTCCTTCAGCATGCGTGCGGATCAGTTCGTAACCAAAGACACCCTGCTGATCCTGGTGATCGGGCTTTTTGCCTTCGTAATGGATACCATCGGCGGAGTCCTTCTGGCCAAATTTATGAATCTTTTCCTGAAAAAAAAGATCAATCCCATGATCGGCGGTGCCGGAATCTCAGCCTTCCCCATGTCCTCAAGAGTAATCCAGAAAATGGCAATGGAAGAAGATCCCACCAACGTGATTCTCATGCAGGCTGCAGGTGCCAATGTATCCGGACAGATTGCCTCAGTCATAGCCGGAGGCATGGTCATCAATCTGGCTGCTTCCTGCGATCAGGCAAACACCGTAATGGCTGCCCTTACCATCATGGGAAAAGGCATGGCAGGAATCTTCGCCGCTATCCTGATCATCCTCCTTCTGGTATGGATTCTCAGGAAAGTCAGCCGTTAATCCTCCTGTGACTCATCTTCCTCTTTCTCCCTGTCATAATTTTCCAGGAAGGAATGACGGACGCCATACTGCTTGTAGCCAACAACGGTATCAATATTGACGTTCTCAACGCTTTTGAAAATATTGCCTTCTACAAACGGGTTCACCTGCTTCAGGTCGCGGATCAGTTCCTTAATCTCCACACGCTTGGAGCGATTCTCGTTGTTGCAGGTGGTACAGGTATCTGTAAACTTGCATGCGCACTGGATAAAATGCAGGTCATTGTAATCCCGCCATGCCTTGATGTCGTCTTCACGCACCAGATACAAAGGACGGATCAGCTCCATGCCCTCAAAATTGGTGCTGTGAAGCTTCGGCATCATAGTCTGCACCTGCGCGCCGTAAAGCATTCCCATAAGAATGGTCTCAATTACATCATCATAATGATGGCCCAGGGCAATCTTGTTGCAGCCCATTTCTTTTGCAAAGGCATATAAATGGCCTCTTCGCATTCTGGCGCAGAGATAGCATGGAGACTTCTCTACATTAAATACAGATTCAAAAATATCTGACTCAAAAATGCGGATGGGAATGTTCAGCTTCTTCGCATTCTCCTCGATCACCTGGCGGTTGGCCGGGCTGTAGCCAGGATCCATAACAAGGAACTTCACCTCAAAATCAAATTTATTGTGAAGCTTCAGTTCCTGGAAGCATTTTGCCATAAGCATGGAGTCCTTGCCGCCGGAAATACAGACTGCAATCTTATCTCCCGGCTTCACAAGCTCATAGGTATTGATAGCCTTGGTAAATTTGGACCAGATTTTTTTCTTAAATTTCTTGCGGAGGCTGATCTCCACATTCTTAGCAAAATCCTCATCCTGGGAATTCTTCATCACGTCCATAAGCCAGGCAATATAGCCGCGCTCCAGGCTCACTGCATCCAGGCCTTCTTCCGTCAGATTCTCAGCCACTTCCTTGCTGTTGATTCCGCGGCTGCAGCAGATGACAAGCTTCTTCGCCTTATCCACATCCGGATTGCTCAAAATTTCTTCTGGCTTACAGGCAACTGCGCCCTTCACTGCGCCATGGGAAATCTCGATTTCATCGCGGATATCAATGATCTGATAAGAATTTTCGGGTAACTGTTTTAATTCTTCTATTGTTATACTGCTCATTGAAAAACCTTTCCTCTAAAAAATGTCTTAATCCATTAATTCCGGTTCTTGATCAGTGACAGGATAAACAGGATCACTGCCAGAACAGCGAAGAACGGAATCACCGCCACCAGAATATGGAACAAAAGAAATACGATGATCAGCAGGCCTACAACGCCAAGCAGCTTGCTGTACCAGGTATCAAAGCGCCATACATGGGCATGCTTCCCGCCGGAGCTCTGTGTGTCCTCTGTCTCGTCTGAATAAGTGCTGTACTCTGCATAGTCAGCCTGACCATCATCCACATCTGTATCAAGTAAAGTCCTGGCGATCAGCCTTGGATCTCCAAGCTCCGCAAGAACCTGCTGTTCATCACGGCCGCTTCTCACCTGGGACTGAATATAATCCTCATAATAACGCACATGTGCAGCCACCTTGCCCTCATGCATCTGACCGGACAGCTGGCTTCTCAATGTATCCAGAAATTCAGTTCTGTTCATCTGATTGATTCAACCTTTCTATAACAGATTTGTCATTAAAAATTTCATATTATATTCTAACAATACTTGTCCCCATACGCAACTGTCCAAGTCATAAAATTTTTATGAAGCCTTTCTGAAAGCATTCTAAATTACAAGATATATATGGAATGTCTTTTTAAATTTTTGTTACTTTTCACAAATATGCTGTTCGTTTTTTGACAATAATGCTGTTCGTTATTTTCTTGACAAGATGTTTTTTTAATGATACAATTAATGCATCAATTGAAAAGCTTCTGAATACTGACGGATCGTGGAGTTTACCACAAGGACTTCGGAAGCAGATCATAGCCGACCGTCTGGGCAGTATTTGAACTTTCAGATACTGTCCTTTTTTTACCGGGCGGTACCTCTTTTACGAGGGATAATGCCGCTGCCTTTTTAAGGAGCGGTATTGCAAACCATTTAATCTTACACAACGAAAGGAGCTTTTATTATGGGGTTTAAAAGTGACATCGAAATCGCACAGGAATGCGAAATGAAACCAATTACTGAGATTGCGGCTAAGGCAGGTATTGATGACAAGTATCTTGAGCAGTACGGCAAATACAAAGCAAAAATCGACTACAATCTGTTAAAAGAAACCGACAAGAAGGATGGCAAGCTGATCCTTGTTACAGCCATCAACCCGACTCCGGCAGGAGAAGGAAAAACAACTACAACTGTTGGTCTTGCAGATGCTATGCAGCAGATGGGTAAGAGTGTTATGGTTGCACTTCGTGAGCCATCCCTTGGGCCGGTATTCGGTGTAAAGGGCGGCGCAGCAGGCGGCGGATATGCACAGGTTGTTCCTATGGAGGATATCAACCTTCACTTCACAGGTGACTTCCATGCGATTGGCGCAGCTAACAACCTTCTGGCAGCAATGATCGACAACCACATTTTCCAGGGCAACGCTCTGAACATTGACCCACGTAAGATCACATGGAGAAGATGCGTAGATATGAACGACCGTCAGCTTCGTAATGTAGTAGACGGACTTGGCGGAAGAACAAACGGTATGCCTCGTGAAGACGGCTATGACATCACCGTTGCTTCCGAAATTATGGCAGTTCTCTGCCTGGCAAGCGACATCACAGACCTGAAGAAGAGACTTGCCAGAATGATCATTGGTTATACATACGGCAAACCATCAGAGCAGAAACCAGTTACAGCTGGTGACCTCCACGCAGAGGGTGCTATGACAGCACTTCTGAAAGATGCCCTGAAACCGAACCTGGTTCAGACTCTTGAGCATGTACCTGCAATCGTTCACGGCGGACCATTTGCAAACATCGCTCACGGATGCAACTCTGTAACCGCTACAAAGATGGCTCTGAAGCTTGCTGATTATGCAATCACAGAGGCTGGATTCGGTGCTGACCTTGGTGCTGAGAAGTTCCTTGACATCAAGTGCCGTATGGCTGACCTTCATCCAAACGCAGTTGTAATCGTTGCTACCGTTCGTGCTCTTAAATATAACGGCGGCGTTGCAAAAGCAGATCTGAACAACGAGAACCTGGAGGCTCTTGAGAAAGGTCTTCCGAACCTGCTGAAACATGTAAGCAATATCAAGAACGTTTACAAGCTTCCATGTGTTGTTGCAATCAACGCATTCCCGACCGACACAAAGGCAGAGCTTGACCTTGTAGAAGCAAAATGCAAAGAGCTTGGCGTTAACGTTGCACTTTCCGAAGTATGGGCAAAAGGCGGCGAAGGCGGCAAGAAGTTAGCAGAGGAAGTTATCCGTCTGGTTGAAGAGCCGAACGACTTCACATATTCCTACGAGCTTGAGGGCTCTATCGAAGATAAGCTGAACAATATCGTTCAGAAGATTTATGGCGGCAAGAGAGTTGTTCTTACAGCCAACGCTCAGAAACAGGCAAAACAGCTGGAGGCTCTTGGCTTTGGCAACTGTCCGATCTGCGTTGCAAAGACACAGTACAGCTTAACAGATGACCAGACCAAGCTTGGCGCTCCGACAGACTTCGAAGTAACTGTTCGTAACCTGAAGATTTCCGCAGGTGCAGGCTTCATCGTAGCCCTGACCGGTGACATCATGACCATGCCAGGTCTGCCGAAAGTTCCGGCAGCAGAGCGTATCGATGTAGACGCTACTGGAAAGATTACAGGACTGTTCTAATAACACAGGATATTGTCTTGAAAAGACAGAATAGAGCATGAAATAAAACACAGAAAAAAGAGACATTCCTTCGTGAATGTCTCTTTTTTTACGTTTTTATTGCAAAATATTACAAAAGATAATATAATTTCTAATGATAACATGGAGAGAAAAGCAGATATAATATAGTAAGGGAGTTACTTACCAATGACATCGAAGAAAAAATTGAGAAGTCTTCTGGGCGGTACACTTTTTATGGTGCTGATGCTCAGCGTACATCCGACGACTGTTTCCGCGAGTGCTGTGGGGAGCAGCACGGTGATGGACCAGTCTGTGGAGACAGAGGATCAGCAGAGCGGGATACAGAGTGAAACGCAGACACAGGCTTCACAGGACAGCGTTGCTGCTGTGCGGGCCAGTCAGAATGGCTGGGTTAAGGCAGGCGACGGCGGCTGGTATTTTTATGAGAACGGACAGCTGAAAACAGGATGGCTTTATCGGAATGGAAACTGGTACTGGCTGGATCCGGACCGGAACGGCCGCATGGCAGAAAACAGCTGGTTCACATACGATAATAATTTTTATTATGCCAAGGGAGACGGAGCAATCTATAAAAATGGTTTTCAGGAAGTAGATGGAAACCTCTATTATTTCCAGAGCTGGGGCGGCATTCAGAAAAATGTGTATCTCAGCATCAGCGGAAAAATGTACTATGTACAGGAAAATGGTATCGTTGCCCGTGGAATAGTCAGAACAATGAATGGACATGGTGATCTCTGCGCATTTGATGATACTACGGGAGCGCAGATCACACAAAAAGGCTGGCTGAAAAAAGGCACATCATATTATTGGGTAAGAGAAGACGGCGTCCTGCAGACCGGCTGGCTGCTGTACGATGATAACTGGTACTGGTTTGATGATAATGGTGTCATGATGGCATCCGGCTGGAAAGAAATCAACAACAATCTGTATTACTTCCAGAGCTGGGGCGGCATTTATAAAAACGGTTTCCAGAGCATCGGAGGAAACGAGTATTATTTCCAGAGCTGGGGTGGTGTATATCGAAACACCTTCTTTACCGTAAAAGGAAAAACCTACATAGCGCAGAATGACGGATCGATCTATCATGCCAGCCAGACTGGCTGGGTTCAGCTGGGAGATCAGACTTACTGGATCAATCAGGATGGTTCTGTTCAGACCGGCTGGCTGAAGCTGGAAGGCAAATGGTACTGGCTGAAAGCGGACGGCACACGTGCTGCATCTGGATCACGTATGACAACAACCGATATTATTTCGACGGTGACGGTGTGATGTACACCGGAATGAAAGAGGTTGACGGAACAAGATATTATTTCCACAGCTGGGGCGGCGTTTACCATAACGAATCTTTTACCTGGCAGGGAAAGAAATACTGGGCAAAAGATGACGGAACCTTCTATACAGGTGTCTGCGATATCAATGGAAAGAAATACTATTTTCTGGAAGACGGCGAGCAGATTACAAAAGAGGGCTGGTATCTGACCAACGGAACGTATTACTGGATCAACAAGGATACGTCGCTTCAGACCGGCTGGGTGAAATATGACAACAACTGGTACTGGATGAAAGAAGACGGTACGATGGCATCGTCTGAATGGATCACCTACGACAAAAACCGCTACTATTTCCGAAGCTGGGGCGGCATGTACACCGGAATTCATACCATCGGCGGAACAAAATACGCATTCCAGAGCTGGGGCGGTCTGTACCATGATCAGACATTTACCATCGGCGGTAAAACATACTATGCCAATTCAGATGGAACATTTGCCACCGGCTGGGTGCAGAACGGCGGAAAAACATATTATTTCGATGAGGACGGCACAAGCCATACGGGCTGGCTGCTTCTGGACGGAACGTATTACTGGATCAACGCCAATGGAACCAGAAGAGATGACGAGCTGTTTCAGTACGACGGAAACTATTATTATGTAGACAAAAACGGCGTTATGGCGACAAGCGGCTGGGTATACTGGGATTATAACTATTATTATCCGAGAAGCTGGGGCGGCATGTACAAGAATGCGTTTATTACCTATGATAATAACCTCTATTACCTTGGATCTGACTCGAAAATGGCAATCGGCTGGCAGTCGATTGGCGGAAATACATACTATTTCCGAAGCTGGGGCGGCATGATAACCGGAAAACAGGTGATCGACGGAAAAACGTATGTGTTCGATGAGGACGGCAAGCTGGTACAGAGTCCGGACGGATTTGAACCGTCCGCGCAGATCGGTGTCCGCACCGTACGGAACTTTCTGAAAAATGCACTGCTTCCGCTTGGAAACACCCTGTATATCTGGGGAGGCGGCCACACAGACGCAGAGGCAGAGAGTTACGGCGTCAATGCGCAGTGGAAACAATTCTTCAATACACAGAATTCCACCTACAACTATTCCGATCATCTGTATGAGTACGGAAAAGGTCTTGACTGTTCCGGCTATGTCGGATGGACCGCACATCAGGTGACGAAAGAGTATGCAACGACAACCTCCACTGGAATGCCGGCCTACTTTGCAAGAAAAGGCTGGGGAACCTGCGTGACAGGCGATACGTCCCAGAAATTTACGCCGGGTGATGTGGTCAGCAAGAGCGGTCATGTCTGGATTGTCATTGGCCAGTGCTCGGACGGCAGCGTGGTTGTCATTCATGCGACACCGCCGTATATTCAGCTTGGCGGAACCGTTTCTTCAACAGGAAGCATTAACAGTGAAGCTATTGAGCTGGCAAATGAATACATGAAAATGTATTATCCGGTTGCGTATGAGCGGTATGGTGTAAAAGTTCTTGACCGGTCCTATCTGACCGGTGTGAATCATTTCACCTGGAGCAGCAGTATCTTAAGTGACAGTGAAGGCTACCGCAGGAAGAAACCGGCAGAAATCCTGAACGATCTGTTCCAGTAAAATATCTTCTATAAAAAATAAGAGAGAATACAAAAAAACTTTGTAGTTCGTGTATTCTCTCTTTCTTTTTGCGCTGGAATTGTCTATACTAGAAGGTGCGTGAAAGACGCAGATCAGAAATACAAAAGAAAAAATCTGGAAAATAAAAATACAAGGGGAGTAAACATGCGAAAGAGCTGGAAATGGGCGCTCTGTCTTGGCGTAGTGTCGTTGCTGCTGCTGGGCGGCTGCGGAAAAGAAAAGACGGAACCAGTGGATCTGGTGCTGGTAACCGACGGCAGTGAGGTAGCTTCCGATGCCGTGTATCAGTCAGCATGGAACGGTCTTGCGCAGTATGGAGACGAGCGCGGTCTGAAATATGAAGCAAGTGTTCCGGCAGGACGGACAACAGAGGACTATGAAAACACCATCAAAGAGGCGGCGCAGAAGGGAGCATCCGTTATCGTCTGTGCCGGAACGAGCATGAGCCGCGCCGTTTACGATGCACAGCGCGACTGGAAGGATGTCCGTTTTCTGCTGCTGGAGGCAGAACCGGTCAGTGAGAGCGGCCGCAGCCGTCTCCGCGGAAATACAGAAAGCCTGGAAATTGATGCATCAGAGGCCGGCTACCTGGCAGGCTATGCGGCAGTACAGGCCGGCTACACGCACCTGGGCTATATCGGACAGAAAAACGAAGAGAACGGAACAAAGTACGGGACAGGTTATGCACTCGGTGCAGAGGCGGCCGCTGCGGATCTGGGACTTGGAGAAAACAGCATCACGCTGGATTATACGTATCGGAAAAGCAGCAGCGTATCACCGTCGTATTTGGAAAAAATCAAAAGCTGGTACGGTGAGAGCGGACAGATTCTCTTCTCGGACGGTGCATCGTATCAGAATGTACTTGGCGCAGCAGCATCTGCGGCAGGCGGAGCACTGATCGCAAACGGCGGCGTGGAGGAGTACGCCAATGCCGTGTTGAAAGTACGTCTGGATTATGGAACTGCAGTTTACAATGCGTTAAAAGAAATGAAACAAAAGGATTTTGAAGGCGGGAAAATTGTAACGCGCGGCGTGACCGATCAGGAAATCAGTCTGGAATGGAATCAGGATGCGGTGCCGTCTTTTACAGAGGATCAGTACCGGGCACTCTGTGCGAAATTCTCCGCAGAGGACTTTTCAATCCCCGACGGCGATGCGCTTTCCTCGCCGGATCAATACAAATTGAGTTGTGTGAGTGTACAGAAGGTAAAATAACATGTATCGTTACTGTTCACGAATTGTTTACAAAAAGGCGGGATATTTTTCCTTGCATCCATTTGTGAATTGTGATATTATGTAAAAGAATTGGGAAAAATATTTCAAAATTGTTACAGAATAATTGAATTTCTAAGAAACAGGTAAAACTGGAAACAGAAATCCTACATACAACGAATCAATTTGGGAGTGAAAGAATGAGAAAAAAATTTCTTGCCTTAAGTTTAGCAGTAATCGTAAGTGCAGCTCAGGTAATGACAGTAAGCGCCTCCAAACAGGAGAAGTTACAGCAGCAGCAGGCAGCACAGGCCGAGACCAGCGCACAGCTTGACAACGCAAAAGCAGAAATCGACGATCTGGAAACCAAAAAGAATCAGATTACCGGCGAGATTGATGACCTGGACGCACAGCTTGTCGTAACCATGGCATCCGTTGAAAATCTGAAAAATGAAATTCTTCATTTTTTTTGCTCACATTATACGGATGTCACTTTGTCGGTGCCTTATTCAGAATT
>OLWA01001150.1_pt1 | contig 28482 bp, 22 predicted proteins | sample 1673251 | NCBI WGS metagenome assembly OLWA01 (sample SAMEA3178937, study PRJEB25190) | human gut metagenome | biome: human gut; feature: human-associated habitat; material: faeces | place: Austria | collected 2013 | reverse complement strand
GTTATTATATCACTCCTTTTTACAAATTGCAACCCCTTTTTTCAATTTTTTTCAAAAAATTTTAAATAATTTTTACTTTATCCTTATAAACTCAATATATAGTGTTTACATATATGGAATATACTATTTTTAGTCTGAAATAATACTCTCTTACATATATATCTAATAAAATCAAGTATCACGATTATTTAATTGAAAACTGATTTAATTTCAAAAATTACTTTTATCTTTAATAGTATATATGTAATCTTAGGATAAAGTCTTATATTGATAAATAACTGTATTACAGGCAATTACTTATTTCAACTGTATAGTTTATATATCAGACAGACTTCGTACAAACTCAATATATTTCTTATGTGCTATATGGTAATAGTGCACAAAGCAACTCAAATCAATTTATATTGATTACACAAATTTTGTAAAAATTGTATAATTCATTTGATTTTTTAAAAAATTATGATATTATATATATGTATAGAGTAAGTAATACAAGTTACTTTTCCATACATTTCTTTGCACCGGAGGTTATGATATGAGCTGCAATAACATTATTACAATTACAAGACAGTACGGTTCAGGCGGTCACAACATAGGAAAGGCTCTTTCAGAACGCCTTGGCATTCCATTCTATGATAAGGAGCTTATATCTTTAGCAGCCAAAGAGAGCGGAATTAGTCCTGAAGTATTTGAAAATGTTGATGAGAAGGCTACAAACAGCCTTTTGTACTCTCTTTCATTAGGACTTTATAATTACGGTAACGGTTTTTCATCTATGGGTGATTTACCTGTTAATGACAAGCTCTACATTTTACAGCACAAGATTATCAAGCAGCTTGCCAATGAAGGTCCATGCGTATTCGTTGGCAGATGTGCGGATTATGTTTTGAAGGATCACCAAAACCTCGCTAAAATTTATATCTATGCTGACATTGATGTAAGAACTAAGAGAGCAGTCGAAAGACAAAGTATTGATCCCGCTCGTGCAAAGCAGGCAGTATTAAAAGCAGACAAAAACAGAGCAAACTACTACAGTTTCTATTCAGGAAAAAAGTGGGGCTTGGCAGATAACTATGATTTGTGCATTAACAGTACAGCTCTTTCTACCGAGCAGGCAGTTGACATTATTTGTGAATACTTAAATATTATTAACAAGTAATCCTGTATAATTCCTGCACTTCCTGAATATAATGGTATTGTTTACTATAATATAGGAGGTGTTTTTATGAGAATTATTGTAATGGATATTGATGATTTTATCTTTGGCAATGAAGAATGGCATCAGAGCGAAAGATAACCGTACTTTGTAAAATTGTAAATCGTGAATACGAATAAGATAAAAGTGATGGCTGAAATCAACCATCACTTTTTTGTTTGCCCCTGAAACGATACGAGGGCGTGCTATAATTATATCTATGATAAAAACGGAGATTTTATTCCCCGTTGCTGATAAATGAAAGCGGGTCTGCAAATTGTCTGTCTATCTTAACGGCAACATGAATATGATTTTTGTCGTGTACTTCACAAGGAACTGCACCTATTACACCGATTTTCTGTCCGTTTTCTACCGAATCGCCTTCTTTTACGGTTATTCCGTTTAATCCGCTGTAAATAACTACGGCATTATCGGTTGCAATCTCTACCGTTTTTCCGTACAGTTTATCCTCGTCAACCTTTATTACCGCACCGCCTGTCATTGCGGTTACTTCATCGCCTATCTCACCCGCAAAATCCACTCCGAGATGCGATTTCCATACATTAAGACTTTTATAATACACTGTTTTCTCGCTGTATTCTCTTATAATGTTTTTCTGATTTAGCGGATAACTTAGAGTTAAATCGGTTGAAAGCATAGTTTGTAAGGCATTTCTTGTTGTGTCCTGCTCGGTAGGTTCGGTGTAAGGGGGAATTGTAACCGATATTGTAGGAACAGTTATTTCATTTGCAACTTTAGGAAATGTAGTTTCCTCTGCAATCTCCGTTATACCTGTCACCTGATTATTTACCTCCACTGCCGTGGTGGTGGGTTGCTCCGTAGGTTCTTTTGCTCCCGATATAGTATTATATGTTGAATACACTGCCATAGTTACGGCTATTAAGCAGATAGAAAGCGCAGTATAGAATCCTGCCTTTTCATATCTGCTCTTTTTCTTTCTGCTGTTATTTTCGCTCATAAATAGCACCTCCGTTGTTATTATTGGCTCTGCTGTAATAAATATACAATTATATAAAAATATTTTATTGTATAAATCTGCTACAACATTGAATTTACTTGATTTTTTTGCTGAAATTTGGTACTATTAAAGAGTATTTGTGTTTAATAACAAAATAGAGGAGGAAAATATGAGTACAGCAAATATAATAGTTTTATGCTCCTTTGCGGCATATATGGTCATTATGATAATTATTGGCTTTGTATCGTCTAAGGGCACAAAGAACAACGAGGACTATTTCCTCGGCGGACGAAATCTTGGCGGTTGGACCGCTGCACTCTCTGCACAGGCTTCCGATATGAGCGGTTGGCTGCTTATGGGACTTCCGGGTTCGGTTTACCTTGCGGGAACAGGTGAGGTATGGATAGCAGTCGGACTTTTGATCGGTACTATACTCAACTGGTACATTGTTTCGGCACGATTAAGAAAATATACAATCGTTGCAGGAAACTCACTTACAATTCCGAGCTTTTTCCAGAACCGTTACCGTGACGATAAGGGCGTAATAAAAATGGTATCTGCCATTATTATTGCAATATTCTTCACAGTATATACAGCCTCGGCATTCAGTTCGGGCGCAAAGCTTTTCGCTACACTTTTCGGCAACGCCGAAAACTACAACACTGTATATACAATCGGTCTTATAGTTGCTGTAATTGTAATTCTTGTTTATACATTTCTCGGCGGATTTAAGGCTGTTTGCTACACTGACTTTATACAGGGACTTTTAATGCTTGTTGCCATTATGGCGGTTCCGATAATCGCTTATGTAGCTCTTACATATAACAACAGTTTCTCACAGTCACTTATCGACAGCGGTGTAACAAACCCCGATAATTACCTTAACTTCTTAAAAAATGATGACGGTTCAAATGTTTCTGCCGTTTCCATTATTTCTAACCTTGCATGGGGACTCGGTTACTTTGGTATGCCACACATTCTTATAAGATTTATGGCGGTAAAAAGTGACTCTGAAATCAAAAAGTCAAGAAAAATTGCTATCGTATGGGTTATCATTTCACTTGCCGCATCTTGCCTTATCGGACTTGTTGCAAGAGGTTACCTTATCGAAAACCTTGACGCTACAGCAAGCGAAACAGTATTCATCAGACTTATTCAGCAGATCTTCTCCGATAACGGAATAATGATATTCATCGGCGGTATATTCCTTTGCGGTATTCTTGCCGCTATTATGTCAACAGCCGACAGCCAGCTCCTTGTTACCGCATCTGCCGTATCAGAGGATATTTACAAAGGCGTTAAGAAAAACGCTACAGAGAAAAGTGCTCTTAACATCGGTAAGGTTGCGGTAGTTGTTGTTGCAATTATCGGCTTTGTAATTGCCATTAATCCTAACTCAAGTATTATGGGACTTGTTTCTGACGCATGGGCAGGTTTTGGCTCTGCTTTCGGTCCGGTTGTACTTCTTGCGTTATTCTGGAAACGCTCAACACTTGCAGGTGCAATCAGCGGTATGGCAACAGGCGCACTTACAGTTATTGTATGGGACTATTTACCGCTCGTAAACGGTGTAACTCTTTACAAAGCAACAAATCTTTATTCTCTTGTTTTAGGTTTTGCACTTGCGCTTATCGTAAATATTATAGTTTCTCTTATAGTAAAGAAACCTTCAAAAGAAATTCAGGACGAGTTTGATTCAATCAAAAGCATTGAAATCTAAGATACAAAAACAGGTTGTCGCAATTAAGCGGCAACCTGTTTTTTGTTGATATTCAGTTGTTAAAGAATTTTATTACAAATTCACTGCCTTTATTAAGTTCAGACGATACACTTATGTATCCGCCTTGCTTTTCAATAATTGTCTTTGCAAGTGAAAGTCCTATACCCACACTGTCATCACTTGAGTTTTTGCCCTTATAAAATCGTTCAAATATATGAGGCAAATCTTCTTTTGTAATACCGCTGCCGTTATCCTTTATACTGATTTTCGTATAAAGTTTATTTTGGTCAGCGGTTATTTTTATATTTCCGTTCTGTGAATGTTCAATGCAGTTCTTAATTATATTCGTAACAGCCTCGCAAAGCCATTTTTTATCGCAGTTAAGAATTATGTCATTGCAGTCGGTTTCAAGTCTTACACCCAAAATTTCAGCCATTACAGCGGTATTTTTAATACATTCATCAACAATGCTTTTCACCTCAACCTGCTCATATCTGAATTTAACCGCCTCTGCGTCAAGTTTTGATAACTTAAGAAGACTTTGCACCAAAAAAGAAATAGTATTCGTGTTGTGCTTAATATCATTTAAAAATTCACGCCTGATTTCAAGCGGCATATCGTCATCGTCAAGAATATTATCAACCATTACAATTATTGATGTAAGCGGAGTTTTGAGCTGATGCGAAATATCGGAAAGCGATTTTTGTAAATTCTCTTTGTCTTTATTAGAATTTTCCGCCTGCTCTCTGAATTTTACGGTTGTACGGTAAATCTGATTATCAAGCAGAGAAAGCTCATCCTCGCTGTTCTCGTCAATCTGCAATGAATAATCGCCAAGGTTAATGCGTTCAATCCGCTTTGCTATTTCCATAGTCTGTTGCTTTTGCATTTTTAAATATAATAAAAATATCACTATAAAAGCAAGTCCAAATGCTATACAAACAGATACCGAAAGAATCACATATTTGTATGAGCCTTGATTATTGTACGAAACCCAATCCTTTTCGGGGTAAATTCCGTACTTATTTAAAAATTCCGAATTATCCGTATATTCGGTTTTATTATTAAGTATTTCGGCTACTTCTTTTTCGCTGACATCAGGGTATTTTTCAAGCAGTATATTTACAAGCTGATTTATGGTATCGTTACTTTTTTTTCTTATATTCTCAAGACCGATAAAAGTAAAAACAGCTGATATTACACAAAATACAATTGTTACCGCAAGACCCGCACATACAAACTTTTGAGCATTTTTCATTCGCTGTCCTCCGCTACCTGATAACCCAAGCCCTTAACCGTCTTTATAATATCCGCATCAAGTTTTTTGCGTACTCTTTTTATGTACACAGTAAGAGTGTTGTCATTTACAAAGTTGCCCGATACATCCCATATTTTTTCAAATATCAGTTCTCGTGTTACCACTTTACCTGCATTTTGCATTAACAGCGACAATAATTTATATTCAAGTGCGGTAAGTTCAAGCTGTTTTCCGTTTTCAAACACCGCCGATTTATCCAAATCAAGCGTAACGCCCGATACTGTAATTATGTTCTTTTTACTGTTTTTATTCGCCACTCGCTTTATGCGTGCAATAAGTTCTCTTGTAGAAAAAGGCTTTGTTATGTAATCGTCCGCACCAAGTTCAAGTCCGTTTACTACACTGTCTTCATCATCAACAGCGGTAAGAAAAATTACAGGCAAATCGGAATATCTGCGAATTTTTTTAAACAAATCAAAGCCGTTTCCGTCGGGAAGCATTATATCAAGCACTGCTGCATCATAATTAAAAGGTGCTTTTCGTACAGCCTCGTCTAAACTAAGACAATATTCACAACTGTAGCCGTTTTGTGCAAATGCATACTCAAGTCCTTTTATTATGCTTTTGTTATCCTCAACAAGCAGTATCTTCATACTAACACTTCCCTTCTTTTGTGATTATATCACCCTGTAAGCCGATATGTCAAATATTATCGTTGCGTATGGTTTCAATTATATTCTGTTTATTCACTTTGCTGATAGAAATTTTCATAATAAGCCATACAACAAAGAATACGAACACTATGCTTATGAGTACAGCCATAGTCGGGAATGAATAGTCAAGCATAATGGTATTTCCCGTAGCCTTAAATATAGCATAACCTCCGAGCAATCCGAGCGGAACACCGATAAGCAAGGATTTTAAACCGTAGAACAAACTTTCAAGTCTTATCATTCTGTTAAATTCTTTCTTTGTCATACCGATAGACTTGAGCATCGCAAATTCCTTACTGCGCAAACGCATATTGGTATTGATTGTGTTAAATACATTTGTTATACCGATAAGTGAAATTACAATAATAAAACCGTAAGCAAAGATTGCAATAATAAGCACAATGGCATTCATCTGTTCTTTTTGCTCGTTAATATTAAAAACATCAAGATTTTCTATATCAAGATTATTTATATATTCTACCGTATTTACAGGGTCAGCCGAATCAATAACAATGACTCCTGTTGTATGGTCATTATCCTCGGCAAACAGCTTTTTAAAATAATCCTCACTTACAAGCACACTTCCCTCATTTAGGGTACTCATAATACTTGAAACTATAGACCCCGGCACTTCCTTATTAATTGTATCATATATAACAAGGTCAACAGACTTATAATCATCCGGATTATATACAAAATCAGGATCTGTTTTCTGAATTTCTTTAATATCATCCTCAGTATATGACGGGGTTCCGTTAGGATACAACTTTACAACAGTGTTCATAGGCAAGTCAAATTCCTTACCCTTGATAAGAATATTATCCGAATTGTAGTATTTAAAATCATTCGTAATAAGTGCTTTATCCTTGACATCATCATAATTATATCCAAGTGCGGTTACATACTCCTTAAAGCTCTTATTATCCACACCAAACACATACGCTAAATCGCCGCCCGATAACTCTGCCGCTTTGGCATCCTCCGTATAATAATCGGTAAGCCCCACTATATTGCCATAATAATTTTCACAGGCTTTTATGCTTGAATTTATATCCGTATCAGCAATGATTCTTTTGTAAACATTTTCGTATTCATCATATGACAGCTTATCGTTTGCATGTACAGTAATATTGTAAGAAATATCCTTAAAGTGATCACCTGCAATTTTTAATCCGTACTCAATAAAGGTGGAAATTGAAATAAACATTGCAACTGTTATAATAATAGAAATTACAGTAGTGCGGTACTTCTTTTTACTGCGTTTAAGGTTTTTATAGGCAATTTCTCCGCCCACACCAAACAGCTTTTTAATAAATTTCGGTGATTTATAGCTTTTCTTTTTATTAATCTTAATGTCGTTGTTGCCTCTGATTGCGGTAATCGGAGCAATTCTTGAGGCTCTGAAAGCCGATGAAAGCGTAGAAAACAGAATAATAACCGCTGACATTACAGCAGAAATAACCGCTACCCACCATGGAACAGCATAAACAAATGAGATTCCGTTCAGCATATTTTCGAGCAATGCGTTCAAAATTACCACAAGCAGCGCAATTACACCTACGCCAAGCAAAATGCCTGCCGGAATACCGATTATGCCAAGCACAAAGCCCTCAAAAAGCACATTATGCCTTATCTGCTTTGATGTAGCACCGATTGAAGCAAGCATACCGTACAACTTTGTTTTTTCGGTAATTGAAATTGCAAAGCTGTTACGGATAACAAAAATACTTGAAATTGCAATAATTACAATAATTATTACAGCTAATGATAAAAGCATTCTCATATACTCGTCACTTAGCGCAAAACCTTTGTATCTCAGCAAATCTTTGTTTATATCCGCCTCATCAAAATCACCGTTTTCAAGATAAACTTCAAAATTATTTTTTAAACTCTCAAAATCGTCACCCGTTAAATTTAAAATTTCACCGCTCGTTGTAATATAATTTTTTTCACCGTCTGATGTAAAGCTTATAAACAAATCATTTATATCGGCATTTTCTTCAGCTAAAGTGAAAGCGGAACTGCTCGCAGAATTGCTGTCTGCCGCAAAATATGATGAAGAAACCTTATTAAACACACCTACAACAGTGTAAGTCTTTTTATGAGTATCGACAAGTTTTTCCAAACCATTTTCGTCAATAAAATATTCGGTATCGTTTAACGGTATTTCCGCACCCGATACATAAACTCTTTTGCCCAAGTCAAGTGTAATTGTATCGCCTATTTTAAATTCCGCTCTGCTGTTCTCAATTACACTCTGCGAAAGCACAAGTTCGTTTCCGTTTTGCGGAAGTCTGCCCTCTTTAAGTGTAACATTAAAGCAGTCTGTAAATGATTTTTCGTTAAATGCTACCACATTTATGTACGGCTTTGTGTCAAATTTCGCCTGCGGCAGATATGCGCAACCGAGATTTTGTTTTATATAAATGTCCTTTACATTTCTGTTTGCCTGCGCATTGTCAATAATTTTTTTGTTTGCTCCTTTTACAAATAAATCATAATTACCCGTAATATTAATTTGTAAGTTTACCATTGTCTGTTGTGCGCTTGCCGCCATACCGGCAACAACCATAATCAAAGCGCACGAAAGCATAATACCGATAATCGTAACAATCGTACGGCTTTTATTCAACTTTAAATTTTTAACAGTAAGTTTATTCAGTATCTTCAAGCCTTACGCCTCCCTTAAAATTTTGCCGTCCTGAATTGTAATAATTCTGTCGGCTTCCTTTGCAATTTCAAGATTGTGCGTAATCATAATTATTGTCTGATTAAAGTCACGGTTAGACATTTTCAAAATACTCATAATTTCTTCTGTGGATTTTGAATCAAGGTTACCTGTCGGCTCGTCAGCAAGCAGAATAGCCGGATTATTTATTAAAGCTCTTGCAATCGAGGTTCTCTGTTGCTGACCGCCCGAAAGCTCGTTTGGCAGATGATTTTTTCTTTCAAAAAGTCCGAAAGACTTTAAAATCAAATCCATTCTCTCTTTGTCGGGTCTGTTACCGTCAAGGTCACACGGAAGAGAGATATTTTCTTCCACCGTAAGAATCGGAATAAGATTATAGAACTGATAAACAATGCCAATCTGTCTGCGTCTGAAAATAGCAAGTTTATCATTATTCATATTATTTATTTCGTTTCCGTCTATATAAATTTTGCCGCTTGTCGGTCTGTCAACACCGCCGAGCAAATGCAAAAGCGTTGATTTTCCGCTGCCGCTTGCGCCTACTATAGCAACAAATTCGCCCTTATTTACAGACAAAGAAATATTGTCAACCGCATTTACAATATTATCTCCCTCTCCGTAGGTTTTTACAAGATTTTCAACTTTGAGTATTTCCATAATAATTCCTCCAAATTTATTTTACAGGTTTATTATAAATACTCATAATGACGCTAAAGTGACTGCTAAATAATTTTTTTGTTTTTACAAAGCAATTTGCATATGCAGCTTATAGGTATGCACAAAAGAATCCACAACATACTGTAAAACGGGCAAATCTGTCCTTTAAAATTCAGCGTACAATTGCTGTAATCCCAGACATTAAGTTTAAATTTTACATTTACTATAAATCCGCATATTCCCTCCATAAATGTAATAATCGCTCCGCCGATAAGGCACTTACTGCGCAGGCAAAGTTTCGGGAACTTTTTATATACTCTGAAAATAGCAAGGAAACAGCTCCCACCCGTAACCGCCATAGTCCAGTGCGTTTTTCTCCGCCACAATATTTCAAGCAAAGCATAAGCAACTCCGCCGATTGAAAACAGGATACAATCACATTTTAATCTCTTTAACAAAAAAATCACCGTTTTTATTATGTCCAAAAACGGTGATTTAAATTCTGACTATTAAATTTCCAATTCATTAACTATATTTTTTAGTTCATCAAGCGAATATAAGCAATTGATTGCCGACAGCATAGCATTGGCAGTAAGGTAAGACGGCATATCTAAGTGCTTTAACAAGGCTTTTCTTAATTTCTCGGAGTTTTCCCTGCCGGTAAGACCGAGCCTGTATAAGTCGGCTTTTGTTACCTCTTCTCTGTCTGCCTGTTCATCTTCACCGATTATTGTAGCTCCGCTTTTGCGAATTGCCTTGATAATCACATCATCGCTCACTCCCTCAACACCAAGAAAGCCCTCTTTTGAACCGTGCGCCTTACGCTTTTCCTTGCCGTTTATCTGCGGTATGTAGCAATGTTTTATCTTACTTTTGTCAACCGTACCACGCAAAAAATTTCTTATAACAAAGCCTGCGGAATCGCTGTCAGTAAATACAAGTATTCCCCTCGTCTGTGCTATTTTGCGGATAAGCGATTGCTTTTCTTTATCCGAAAACACACGGAAACCGTTTGTTTCGATAATCGTTGTGTCTACAAGATTTTTCAATTTTATTTTGTCATATCTGCCCTCAACTATTATTGCCTCTTTTATTTTCAGCAATTAAACTCTTCCCCTCTCAGCGGTCAGCAAAAGCTGTGCAATCAGTTTTTCAAAGAACACTCTGTCATTTACCGAAACACTTTTAAATTCGGTTTCCGCCTGCAAAAGCAAACTAAGCGATTTTCTTAAAGCCTGCGTAGAAACTCGCTTTGTTGCCCTTCTTGCATTATCAAGTACAAACGCTCTGTTTTTATAATTAAACTTACTCGCAACCTCCGTTTTTTGTACGCCGCTTTCATCAGCAACTCTGATTCTGTATGCGTCTATAAAAGCCTGCGATAAAATAAAAAGCATATCCGCCGTCTTTTCCTGCTGATAAAATAAGGTGTCAAGCGTATTAAAGGCTTTTTGTGCATTGCCGTTAAGCACAGCGTCCGAAAGCGCAAAAATCTTTGATTCAAGTGTAACCGTCGCAAGTTTTTCTATGTCTTCGTCAGAGATTTCTTCTCCCTTTGCATATGCGGAAATTTTATCTATCTCATTTTTCAGCATATTAAGGTCACGACCGCAAAGCGAAATAAGTTGTGTGGCATTTACCTGTGAAATGAATTTTCCGTTTGCATTCGCCCATTTTGCAATAAACTTAACAAGCTCGTTTTGAGTAAGAGTATTGAACTCGCAAACGATTCCGTTTTTATCGGCATATTTTTTTAATGCAGGCAAAACGGTTTTATTTTTAACAGGTTTTACAGACGGCAAAGAAACTATAAATACGCAACCGTCAGGCACTGCCTTGTATATATCTGCAAACCTTGCGTTATCATTTGCATTAAATTCATCGAAAGCCGCGTCGCTTACGAGAACACAGTTAAATTCACTCATAAACGGAACTATTTGTACAGAGGCGGCAAGCTCGTCAAAATTAATGCTGTCACCAAATGAATGAAAATTAAACTCTGACGGTGTCTTACCTGCTACAGCCGTAACAAGCTTATCGGTATATTTTTTTACATACATTTGCTCTTCGCCGTAAATCAAATACACCTTTGCAAAATTTCTTTCTTTTATATGCTTGTCCATCTGCTTATCTGTTAGTACAGCCATATTTCCTCCGTCAATCAATAACAATCTGCAGATTTTTGTCCCGTACAAAAATCATATCTTCGCAATCTTTTGCGTTTGCATCGTCGGTATTCGTAATAATTCTTTTACCGCAAATATCTTGCAAATTATCTCCGTCTTTATCGGTAATTATGTAATCTGCTTTTCTGTGTTTTTCCAAAATATCTTCTGCCTTGCAATTACCGTCAAGTAACAAAACAGCGGTGCTTTCGGTGCTGATATACTGGTACACACCGCTTTCCGTGCTTACTGCTTCATCTTTGGTTTCCGAATTTAAATTAAGCGTAAAACTTTTATTTACAGTAAAATATTTTACATTACCGTTATCTTCATTCTCATCTTTACTATCATATATCAAAACATCCGATTCGTCAAATTTTGTTTGGAAAATATCAGCATAAAGCAAACTTCCGTCCGAATCCGAAGGCACAATCAAAAAATCAAGCAAAGTCGTATCTTCCATAATATCAGACACGGCATAATATACATTTGCTGTTTCTCCGCCGCAGCTGACAACCGAGCAATTTTTTCCACGCTTTACCGTAACCGTATTTCCTCCCGTTGCGTAAATATTAATGACGGTTGTATTTACATCAATTAAGGAGTAAACCGCAAAACCGAGAGCAAGAACACACAGCGAAATAACAGCGCTCTTAACGGCATAGTTTGCTTTGTTTTTAACAAAATATCCGACAATCACCATAACCGCAATAAGAGCAAGCCAAATGTAAAAATACGGTTTTCGTGCGTTTACCGAAGAAAACGGAATATCCGAAAATGTGCCGACAATAAAAATTACATACTTACTTAACTGCTCACATACAAAGGTAAGCGGATAAGCAATAATACTTACAATTCCAAAGCCGTAAAGAATCACCGCAAGCAACGCACAAGCTACAAGTACGCTTACCACAGGCGAAAGTATAACGGAAAGCAAGATTGAAAATACCGATACTTTACCAAACATCAACACTGAAATCGGCATTGTCCATACAGCGGCAGAAACGGAAACCGCAAATAAGTTTACTGTAAATTCAACGGGCTTTTTAAGTCTTTTCAATTTTGCAAATTTGCCCATTATATAAACTGAAATTTTTCTTGCCCACAATATTATTCCAAGCGTTGCGGTAAAAGATAAAAGCATACCCACATCGGCAACAGCTGTAGGATTGGGTACGGTGAGAATTAAAGCCGCAATTCCGAGCGAATTGAGTGAATCTCCTTTGCGCATAAACATTTTTCCCGAATACACTACAGCAAGCATTACTCCCGCTCTTACAACAGACGGTGCAAATCCTGTTACCGCCATAAATGAAAATGCGCATATAAGCATTATCATCGAACGCAAAACTCTGTTTTTTATAATTTTCTTGATACACAAAAATACAAAACTGCTGATTATGGCAAGATGCATACCCGACACAACTATCAAAAAGCTTACGCCGCAACGGGTAAAATCGTTCTGAATTTCTTGCGATAAAGCGGTTTTTTCTCCCAATAAAACCGCTCTGCACAGTGATGCGCAATCCTGCGACATATTTTGTTCAAAACTGTCCGCAAAATTTTCTCTTATCTTTACAGCTTGATAATACAGAGGCTTGTCATCGGTCTTTTTTACAATATAAGCAAAGTTTTTATTAACAGATGCCTGTAAAAACGCACCGTCAGCAATCATCTGACTTTTAGTACATTCTTTTAATGGCAAAACACAGCTTATTCTGTCAAATTCTTCAACATTTAATTCATTAATTGTTGAAAGACAGATTTTCAGTTTTTCGATTTTTCCGTTTATACTATCGGTTTCAATTAAATATCTGTAAGTATCGTACTGCACCGTGGGTTGCTCAAGTACAGTTGCCGTCACATATATTTCTCTTTCGGAATATTTATCTACAATCGGCTGTTTAACAAATATATTATATCCGCTGAAAATCGTACTTGCAAATGCTGCTGTCAAACAAAAGCAAAGCACCGTATGCCGTAAATTTCTATTTTTAAGTATAAAGAGCACAATAATAGTTCCGGCAAAACACACAGCGGTTAATATTGCCGCTGCTAAATCCGACTCTAAATAAAAAAGCGCCGCTTGCACAGAAAGATAAGTAATACCAATCAATGCAAACGGTCGTTTCATAAAATTCAATCCTTATTTATCAGTTTTATTTAAAAAACAGCGGCAATTCCTCAAGATAAATAATATCTTTTCTGCCTCTTGCGTCACCCTCGGCAAGCACAGCCGCTTTACCTACTATATTTCCGCCGGCCTTAGTAACAAGCTCTTCAATTGCCTCAAGGCTCTGACCTGTTGAAACAACATCATCAACAATCAAAACTCTTTTGCCCTTAATAAAGTTTGCGTCACCCTCGCCAAGATAAAGCTTTTGCTCATTCTCGGTTGTGATTGACTTAACATTTACTTCAATAGGGTTTCTCATATAAACCTTAACGCCTTTACGGGCAACAACATAATTTTTGCAGCCCTGTCTTGCCATTTCATAGCAAAGAGGAATACCTTTTGCCTCTGCCGTAACAACAACATCGTGTTCAGGGCAAATCTTTAACAGTTCTTTAGCAGATGCTTCGGTAATTTCAACATCGCCAAACATAATAAAAGCTGCAATATCAAGTTTATCACTTACAGGAAAAAACTCAAGTTCACGCTCGTGACCTGCAATAGTAATTTTGTATGTACCCATCTTTTCCACCTCTTAAGCCATATTTTCAGCAAGTTTTTTGCCGCCGAGTAAATGGAAATGCAAGTGCTTTACTGACTGACAGCCATCCTCACCGCAGTTATTAACAATACGATAGCCGTTCTCAAGACCAAGTGATTTTGCAATCTCCGGAATTTTTGAGAATATATAACCGACTATCTCACAGTTATCGGCAGTAATTTCATCTGCACAGCAGATATGCTGTTTCGGAACAATAAGAGTGTGAACGGGTGCTTGTGGATTTAAGTCCTTGAATGCAAGGATTTTATCATCCTCATAAACCTTTGTAGACGGAATAGAACCGTCAACTATTTTACAAAAAATACAGTCAGACATAATATTCGACCTTTCAATAAAATTATCCGTCATTATTTTACAACTTTTGCAAAAGTCCGTCAAGAGTTTGTCTTTTTCTTTGCGGTAATTTTCTTTTCTTCGCCACGCATAAGTCTTTTGATATTATCCTTATGCTTAACAATAACAAATATACCGATAATCAATGCCGCAACCGTTGACAAGATAACATAGCCCAAAGAATATCCGTTCGGATAATCAAACAAGAATGTTGCAAGGAATGTAAATGGGCCGTAAAGTACAGCCGCTGTTATGCTCGAAAGCGAAATGATTTTTGAACAAGCAAAAACAATAAGGAAAGCTACGATAACCGCAATAAATACTCTCCAATCCTCGCTTGCTATAAGAGCGGCAGCGGTTACAACACCTTTACCGCCTTTAAAGTGGAAATAAACAGGATACGAATGTCCGAGTATTGCAAAAATACCGGCTATATACTTGCCGCAGTTGCCAAATTCATTTGAAAGAATCTGACTATCTGCAGGAATAGTCGAGAAAATCAACCAGCCGATAATAACCGCAACCACACACTTAAGTGCGTCACATACGATTGTAAAAATTGCAGGCACTTTTCCTACAGAACGCAGAACATTTGTAAATCCTGCATTACCGCTGCCCATTTCACGAATGTCTTTCTTACCGCCCGTTACAATCTTTGTAACTATAACGGCTGTATTCACACTGCCTAAAAGATAAGCTATAATGGCAGTAATTATAATTCTCCAACAATTATACGCTAAAAACGATAAATAAAAATTCATTACTTTTCGCCACGCTCCCTGATAATAATTCTGATTGGTGTGCCCTCAAGTCCGAATGCCTCTCTGATTCTGTTTTCAAGATAGCGCTGATAAGAAAAGTGGAATAATTGAGCGTTATTACAGAAGAAAATAAATGTCGGCGGCTTAACCGATGCCTGAGTAACATAAAAAATCTTTAATCTCTTGCCTTTATCCGACGGCGGCTGAACTCTTGTTGTAGCCTGTGCAAGCAATTCATTGAGCATACCTGTTGTAATTCTTCTTGCAGACTGCTCCGCACAGCTTACAATAAATTCAAACAACCTGTCAATACGCTGACCTGTCTTTGCAGAAATAAATACCTTAGGAGCATAAGACATAAATGCAAAGTCTGTATCAAGTTTTTTCCTGAACTCCTGCATTGTCTTGTCGTTTTTCTCAATTGCATCCCATTTATTTACCGCAAGAATACAAGCCTTGCCTGCCTCGTGAGCAAGTCCTGCTACCTTTGTATCCTGCTCGGTAACGCCTGCCTCTGCGTCAATCATAATAACGCATACATCACTGCGTTCAATAGCCATCTTTGCTCTGATAATACTGTACTTTTCAATATCATCATAAATTTTATTCTGACGACGAAGTCCTGCTGTATCGGTAAAGTTAAATTTACCGTATTTATTTTCAATCATTGTGTCAATGGTATCTCTTGTAGTACCCGCAATGTCAGAAACTATACAGCGCTCCTCGTTTGTAATTTTATTAATGAGCGATGATTTACCTGCATTTGGCTTGCCTATAACAGCCACATTAATTACTGTGCCGTCATCCTCGCTGTCCTCTGTAAAATCAAGGTGTTCAAACACATTGTCAAGCAAATCGCCCGTGCCGTGTCCGTGAACAGATGAAACCTGAATAGGATCTCCGAGTCCGAGATTATAGAATTCATAAAATTCAGGAGTCGGCTCACCGATTCCGTCACATTTATTTACACAAAGCACAATCGGCTTGTTTGATTTCATAAGCATCTGCGCAATATCCATATCTGTGGCAACCATACCTGTTTTGCCGTCCGTAACAAGGATAATTACATTTGCGGTATCAATGGCAAGTTGTGCCTGTCTGCGCATCTGCGACAAAATAATATCGTCGGATTTCGGTTCAATACCGCCTGTGTCAATTATAAACGCTTTTTTGCCGAGCCATTCAACCTCGCCGTAAATACGGTCACGGGTAACACCCGGTGTATCATCGACTATTGAAAGTCTTTGACCGATAAGTTTATTAAAAAGTGTAGATTTACCGACATTCGGTCTGCCTACAATCGCAATTACAGGTTTATTCATTCTTCTATCATTCCTTTACCGTGATAACTTCTCTTACAAGTTCGTCACCGTTGTTATTTACAATTCCAAGAGAAATATTAAGCTCACGCTCAACATCTTCAACCGAAACATCATCAAGGAAAATGTCATTTTCAAATCTAAGCATAGATGACGGAATAAAAAGTTTGTCGCCAAGGTCTTTGTCTTTCAGCTGGTCAATCAAGTCACCGCCTGTGACCAAACCCGACACATTAACTCCTCCGCCAAAAAAGTTATTTTTAATTGCAACAACATTTATCTCTATATTCGGAAATTTTGTTGCAATAATCTTCATCATATCTCTCAAATAAGGTGCAACAGCCTCGCCGCATGCCATAGTCACCTTATAATTCAATGCATCATTGTACTCGCTGTCCTCCACAGCAAACTCAATTTCTTCTTTAAGACAGGCAATCATACCAATACCGTCTTCTACGGCGGGAAAGCCCTCATAAAAATCAGGATCGGGAATCGGTCTGTTAGCCTTTATATAAAATTCATCGCCGGCATAAAAAATTCTTCTGCCGTACTTTTTAACACATTCATCACCGAATTTTTCGATTATATCAAGCGTCTGTGCGGCAGTTTCTTGATTGTATTCCGTAAGCGGATATAATCCTTGACGGTATTTTGTAAGTCCTACAGGCACGACAGCGGTCATATTAACTCCAAGTTTTTCAAGATCGGTAAAAGTACGGATAAGTTCATCACCGTCATTTATACCGGGGCAAGCAACAATCTGACAGTTAAGACTGATTCCTGCCTTTGCAAAACTTTCAAGATGTCTTAACGCATCACCTGCAAAACGGTTATGCATCATCTTACAGCGCAGTTGTGGATTCGTAGTGTGAACCGACACATTTATCGGGCTGATGTGCATTTTTATGATTCTGTCAATTTCGTGCTGTGTAAGGTTTGTGAGCGTAATGTAATTACCAAACAAAAATGAAAGTCTGCTGTCATCGTCTTTAAAATAAAGTGATTCACGCATACCTTTAGGCAATTGGTCTATAAAACAGAAAATACACTTATTACGGCAACTCTTTTGCTCGTCCATCAGATAAGTTTCAAACTCAAGACCGATTTCCTCGTATTCACTTTTCACAATACGCACTGTTCTGATTTCGCCGTTTTTATCTTTAATCTCGAGTGTCAAATCTCTGTTTACCTGATAAAAACGGTAATCGAGGACATCTTCGATTATATTTCCGTTAATACTAAGCAGAATTTCACCGCTTTTAATTTTTGCTCTGTCTGCGTGACTGTTAGCAGTCACACCAAATATATTTACAGCCACGAACTCACCTCACACTTATTTTACACAAAAATCACGAAAAATTCAAGGTATCAGAGCAAAACAAAAGGGCGTACAGAATTCTGCCGCCCATAATGTTTGTACCGTAATTAGTTCTCGTTAGCTTTTACGATTACCTGTCTGCCGTTATACATACCGCAGTTGCCGCAAGCTCTGTGAGCTGCCTTGTACTCACCGCAGTTAGGGCAAATTACAAGTGTTGGAGCGTTGAGCTTCCAAACTGTTGAACGTCTTGAACTTTTTCTTGCGTGTGAAGTTTTTCTCTTTGGTACTGCCATTACAAAGACCTCCTTACAATAACATATATCAATCCATAAGTTGTTTAAGAATCTCGAGCCTTGGGTCAACCTGCTTTTTATCGCAATCGCATTCACCCTCATTAAGATTATGACCGCACTGACTGCACAGTCCTTTACAATCTTCTTTACAGAGGTTTTTCTGCGGAAGCGACAACAGCACATCAGAAATAACCGTTTCATCAAGGTCGAGTACAAAATCAGGTGTTTCAATATAGTCGTCGTTGCCGTCAGTTTCAAGAGTACGGGCAAGCTTATGAGTAAACTTGTACTTCATCTTCCTTGTAAATTCTTCTCCACATCTGTCGCAGCTGCGAACATAGTCAAAGCTGACAAGCAAAGTAAGGTCAACAAGTGATGCCCTGTTTCCTGCTGTTGCGGTAATATCAAGCGGTGTTTTGAATGGAAAAACGCCGTCAATGTCAATATTGCTTATATCCAGCTTATAGCTGATTGTTTTTTCTTCGCCTTCATTTTGAAAGACACTTTTAAGTTCAAAAAGCATAATTGCACCTCTTGACCGCATAAACGCATATTAAAACGCTATTGATTATTATACAAAAGTATTTGCGCTTTGTCAACCGATATTTACGATAAATTCTTCATAAATACGCTATTTTTTTAATTTTTTTCAAAATTATTATTTATAGGAATTATAAGTAAAATTCATTGTCAATGCACAAAATACAAGTTATAAATTTAAGTAAATATCAGACATATTAAAATGAGTTTATAGGGTATTTTTTCTGTTCTAAATTTTGGTTAAACTTGATAAATTGGATTTGGCGGAGTGTCGGTCGGGCATTAAAATTTAGCTAACGCTAAATTATCCTCCCAAAGACAAAAAAGTTTACTCAATTTTTTCAAAAATTGCGGGTTTGGGCAGCGCCCATAAAAATCTTCCGATATAACGATTTATCAAACGCAAACAGACACGCTGTTTGCGTGCTTGCACATAGTTTGAAAAACAGGCGACAGCATTTTATAAAAGAAATAATTAACTTTTCATTATATATCGAATGGCTTTTTTGTTGCTATCGCATTTAAGGGCATTCGCCGTTGCGTTCAAGCCGCCAAACAGGGAGCTGTTTGGCTATCGTCAGATTGTTTAAGCGGAAAGTATTTGTGGGCATTGCCCACACCCACAACCTTTGAAAAGGTTGAGCAAACTTTTATAATTATTTGGTAAAACATTTTACTAAACCATAATTTACACAATTTTTCTGAAATTTATTCTTAATCATAATATCAAAAATGGGCTGACCTGTCAGGTCAGCCCAAAGAAATCTAAATTATTACTAATTAAGATTAGAGCATCTCTCTCTTGCGAATGACGAACATTACGCCTGTAGCAGAAACAAGAAGAGTAAGAATTACAACTGCGAGTGTAGCGTCACCTGTCTTAACTGTGCCGTTATCATTGTTAGTTGTTTTGTTGCCGTTATTAGCTGTATCAGCTGTGCCCGGCTTAACTGTTGCGCCTGTCGATGATGTAGCATCAGTTGCAGGAGCTATTGTTGTTTCAGAAGCCTTAGTTGTCTCAGTAGCCTTAGTTGTCTCAGTAGCCTTTGTTGTTTCAGTAGCCTTTGTTGTCTCAGTAGCTTTAGTTGTCTCAGTTGCCTTTGTTGTTTCAGTAGCCTTTGTTGTCTCAGGAACTGTTGGCGCTACATATGTTGACTCTGTAAGAGTTGTATTAGCAACCTTAAGAACTGAAGGATCCTTAATTTCAGAATCAACTACGAACGAGTTCATTGTTGAAGCATCAACCTGCATTTTGTCGGGGTCAAGCTCGCCTGTTGTAAGAACTCTTACGTCAAGGTCGATAGTTGTTTCAACATTTTCAGGCTCACCGATTACATCAAATGTAACCTGTATAAATGGCTTCTCAGAGTCGATTGCGTAAAGACCAAGGTCAGAAGCGTTAGAATTGATTTTTCCCGGAAGGCTTGTATTAAAAACAAAGCCGCTTGGAATCTGTGGCATAATGGCGAGTTTCTTGCCTGTAGCATCAAGGTTTGACTTGTTGTTATACTCAAGAACAGTGTTATCAAACTTTAAGTACCACTCAAGGTTTACGAGATCTCTGTCTGTGCCAAGGTAGTAAGTAACTGTAACCTGCTTTGTTGAGTTATCATACACAGCCTTAGCATCTGAGAAGACGTTTGACTTAGCATTTACTGTAAGAGCAGGCTTTGAAACAGGAGCAGGAGCTGTTGTAGCTTCCTCTGAAGCTGTTGTTTCAACTGCCTCTGTTGTAGCTACAGTTGAGTCAGGCTCTGTTGGTGTTGGTTTAACACCGTCCTCTTTATCCTTAAGTGCCTTTTCAAATGACATATACTCTGTGTTGTAAACAGCGCCGTCACCCTTTACAGGTGTGTAACCATATTCGCCGTTACCATAGTAGTAGTACCACTGACCACGGCATGTAAGCTTCTGGTTGAGTGGGTTCTCTTCAATTCTGTTTTCATCAATAACATAAATCATGTTATTAAAATTTCTGATACCTTCCGGATAAAGCTCGTTACTAGGATCGTCTTCATCAGTTTTAGGCCAGTAACCCCAAGCATCATCACCATCATCGTCTACACATGTAACATCTGATGTCTGAGCAGCCTTTGTGTACTGAGGAGCCGTTGGATCATCACCGCCGTCAACATAGTTGTTGAAGATGAGCTTAGGAACATCCGTTGGAACATCAATACAGAAAATGTTTTCGTTCTCAGTTTCTTTAACCTTATACATATCCTGCCATGTTTCGCAAGCATCTGTGCCTTCCCACCAGTATGCACCTGTTGATGTTGTGAACTCATTTTCCCATCTCTGTGGCATATAGAAATAATATCTATATGTTTCAGTTCCCTCTGAAGGAACATAGTTACCATCGCTGTCTGTGTCAGCTGAAACGCTAACTGCTGCAACTGCTACCATTGAAGCAGAAAGAGCCATAGCCAACATAAGACTAATGATTTTCTTGGACATTAGAAATTTCCTCCTATAAAAATATGTTTCCGATATACTCGGTATGACAATTATATAATAATTTGCTCAAAAAATCAAGGCTTTTTCAAAAAAACAGGTCGATTATAGGGTGTAATAATAACCAAAAATCAGTTACAATTTTTAAACAATTTTTAAACAATTTTTAATTTTGCAATAAACAGTCAAAACTGTTCGTCACTTTAAGTCATATCGTTGTCAATATTGTCACTATCAGTATTCAAACCGTTTTTCGTATTTTCTTTATGTCTGAAATACATAACTCCGCCGATTGCTCCGCCTATCAGCAGCAAGCCGCAAACGATTACAATCGTTGTAACCGATGCACCCGAACCCGATTTCTGAACATCAACATATTGCGTATTGCCTTGGTTATTTTGCGGCATCATTGTTGTTTTTTCGCCGATTACAGCTTTATGGTCCGTTTTTTCATCTGTATTATCATTTCCTTTACCGTCTATATAATTAATAAAATTTCCCTGGTAAGTATTTATATATTTTTCCGCTTCTTCAACAATCGGTGTTTTTTCTGACACAACAGTTTTTCCGTCTGACATAATATCATAGGTTATGGTATATGCAGTAAGAGTATTCATATCGCTGTCATACATTTCTTTAATAAAATATGTAACATTAGTATTTCCGGATTTTTTAACCTTAAAATTCATAGATACAAGCTGTGTACGGGATGAAAAGCTTGCATAATTTGATATATCAGAGAAATTAAAAGTCATATATCCGTCAAGATTTCCATTATAAATCACACCGTTCAAATTATCAAAATTAATAGAATCAGTGTCAATTTCAAGGTAATCTGTATCATAAAAAACATATGCCTGCATACCCATTACATCTTTTGATGCATCAGCAATATACATTGAATATGTAAATGTGTCCCCCACAGCAACAGAAGCAGCATCGTTAATTTTCACTTCTTCCGCCGCATTTGCATTTAGAGGTACAGCACAAAGCATCATAAGTGCAGAACAACAAGCTAACGTAGTTTTAATTTTTTTAAACATAAAATCAATTCCTTATATATAATACATTTATTATATAATATTATAAACAAAATTTCAACGAACTTATATAAAATTTAATTTGAATTTTATGTGATAATTTTAAAAAAGAAATAAATCTATGTTGAGTTATATTTTAAACATAAGATAAACACCATAAATTGTGGTTTAGCAGAGTGTCGGTCGGGCATTAAAATTTAGATAACGCTAAATTATCCTCCCAAAAGCAAAAAAGTTTACTCAATTTTTTCAAAAATTGCGGGTTTGGGCAGCGCCCATAAAATCTTCCGATATAACAATTTATCAGGCGCAAACAGCCACGCTGTTTGCGTGCTTGCACATAGTTTGAAAAACAGGCGACAGCCTTTTATAAAAGAAATGATTAACTTTTCATTATATATCGAATGGCTTTCTTATTGCTATCGCTTTTTAAGGCTAACGCCGTTGTGTTCAAGTCGCCAAACAGCGAGCTGTTTGGCTATCGTCAGATTGCGTAAACGGAAAGTATTTGTGGGCCTTGCCCACACCCACGACCTTTGAAAAGGTCGACCAAACTTTTATAATTACTTGCCGAAACAATTTGCTAAACCATAATTTAGACTTCTGAATTATAAACAAAAAACACCCTCTGATTTCTCAGAGGGTGAAAAAACTAAGTTTTATTAATGCTTATAAAAGATTATTTAACCTTCTTGCGGGTAAAGTAAACTACACCGGTAGCTGATACAAGTACAAGGAGGATAACTGCTGCCATAGAAGCATTACCTGTCTTAACTGTACCATTGTTGTTATTGGCTGTACTGTTGCCATTGTTACCGTTGTTAGCTGTATCGGCTGTACCCGGCTTAACTGTTGCGCCTGTTGAAGATGTTGCATCTTCTGTTGCAGGAGCAAGAGTTGTATTAGGTGTTGTTGTATTCTGTGCAATTGTTGTTGCAGGAACTGTTGTTGCCGGAACTGTTGTTGCTGGAACTGTTGTTTCAGGAACTGTTGTTGCTGGAACTGTTGTTTCAGGAACTGTTGTTTCAGGAGCTGTTGATGGTGCTTGAGAAGCTTCTGTTACAGTTACTGTAGCAACTGCGCCAAGCTTTGTAGCATAGTTGAAGTTTGAAAGGTCAATTCTGAGTGTTACATCAGCAAACTCATATGGTACATTTACAGTGAGGTTCTGACCGTTGTATACAGCGTCAAATGCAACGCCGGATTCAGGTGTGAAGCCCTCTTCTGCACTGCCCCAGCTGTCAGCCCACTTGCCGTTAGCTGCGAACTTAACCTGGTAGTTGTCAAACTCAGGTACATTGTGATATGTAATCTCATAAACCTTATCTGCAACCTGCTCCATCTCATTAGCTGTTGGATCCCAAGCTACGCCGTTTAACCATGATTCATCATCAGGGTCACCGTTACCAACAGCATGCATGCTTTTGATTTCAATATCAGAAACGATCTGAACACCGTCACCTGAAACAGTGATTTTGCGTGTATTGCTGTCATATGTAACTGTTACATCACAAGCGGCAAGAACATTAAAGGTTATATTGTTGTCTCCGCCGTTATCACCGATCCAATTCTGACCGCCATCAGCTGTATTTTCTACAACCTTAATCTGAAGTGAATCAGCAATCTGAACATTGGTAAATACCTTAGTGTATGTACCGTCGCCGTTATCTGTCATAACATTTTCAGGAGCTTCTTCCGGGCTACCCTTCCATAAAACACCGCAAAGTTCTTCTGAACCTGCTACAACATATGTTGAACCTGCAGGAGCAGGAGCTGTTGTTGGTTCAGCTGTTGTTGGAACAACAGGTGTAACTTTACCTGCCTGAATTTCAGTTTCAACTGAATATTTTGTTGATGTTTCAGCAAGAACGCCATCTCTTACAAGACCCTCTTCCTGAGCCTCGTCTGTTACGCCCTCAGCGTTTGCAAGTGAGAGTGTAAGGTTATCAACTGTGAGGTTTACATCTGTTTCGCCAAGACCAAGTTTCTTGAATACAACTGAAACAAATGGTGTCTTCTGGTTGAAATTGTAAAGCTCAAGGCTTGACATATTACCATAAACCTTGCCTGCTGTTGCAGAGTTTACTACTACACCGTTTGTGTAAGGAGTCATAACACTGTCAAGAGCGAGCATTGTTGGGTCATAAGTAAGGTTGAAGTCTGCGTTAAGAACATTCTTCTCTGACTCAAAGTAATAAGTTACTGTTACATACTCTTCGTCACCTGCAACAACATTAGATGATGCAGGGAATAAGTTAGAAGTAGCATTTACAGTAAGAGCACCAGCAGGAACTTCTTCTGTAGTTTCAGGAACTGTTGTTTCCTCAACTGTTGTTTCAGGAACTGTTGTTTCTGGAACTGTTGTTTCAGGAACTGTTGTTTCAGGAGCTTCTGTTGACTCTGTCGATGGAACAAATGTTGACTCTGTGAGTTTTGTTTCAGCAGAAACAATATATGAAGGATCTACTATTTTATACTCCAGTACGAATGATACCATTGTATCAGGATCAACTCTCATTGTATTAAAGTCCATTTCGCCCTTTGTAAGAACTCTTACATTAAGGTTTACATTTGTTTCAACATTTTCAGGATTACCCTTTACATCTAAAACAATCTTAATAAACGGAACCTTTGCATCAATTGTGTAAAGGCCAAGGTCAGAAGAGTTGGCGTTTACCTTGCCGGGGATACTTGTGTTGATTACAGAACTGCTTGTAATCTGTGGCATAATACCAAGTTTCTTACCTGTTGAATCAAGGTTGTTCTTGTTGTTTACCTCAAATATGTTACTGTCATATGTGAAGTACCATTCGAGGTTTACAAGGTCACAATTTGTACCAAGATAGTAGCATACTGTTACCTGCTTTGTTTCGCTGTTGTATTCTGCTTTTGCTGTTGAGAATACATTAGATGTTGCATTTACTGTAAGAGGTGCTTTCTCCGGAGCAGCTGTTGCCTGTGTAGCAGGAGCAGTTGTTGCTTCTGTTGTAGCAACTTCTGTTGTTTCAGCAGGAGTTGACACTTCAGTTACTGTAACGGTTGCCTTAGCACCGGCCTTTGTAGCATAGTCGAAGTTTGTAAGGTCGAGCTTGAGTGTTACATCAGCAAATTCATAAGGAACATTAACGGTAAGGTTCTCTCCGTTATATGCTGCGTCAAACTCTACGCCTGATTCAGGTGTGAAGTTTTCCGCTGCACTGCCCCAACTGTCAGTCCATCCGCCGTTAGCGGCAAACTTAACCTGATAGTTGTCGAACTTAGTTACATTCTTGAATGTAATCTCATAAACTTTTTCTGAAACTTCTGTCATAGGGTTAGCTGCAGGATCCCAAGCTGCACCGTTTAACCAAGCTGCATCTTCAGGGTCGCCGTTACCAACAGCATTGATGCTCTTGATATCGAGATTTGTTACAAACTGAACGCCGTCGCCTGTAACAGTGATTTCTTTAGTAGAAGAATCAAATTTTACTGTTACATCACTTGCAGCAGTTACATTAAATGTAATGTTATTGCCTGTTGCGTCGCCAATCCAGTTCTGTGAACCGTCAGCACCATTTTCTACAACCTTAAGTGTAAGACCTGATGCCGGCTGAACATTGGTAAATACTTTTGTGTAAGTACCGTCGCCATTGTCTGTCATAACATTTGCAGGAGCTTCTTCTGGGCTGCCCTTCCATAAAACGCCGCAAAGTTCTTCTGCGCCGGCAACTACATATGTTGTATCTGCAGCAGAAACTGAAATTGCTGCAAATGACAATGAAGTTACCATAAGCATCAGAGAGACAACAAGGCTTAATGCTTTTTTGAACATTTTCTTTTTCCTCCTTTAATAATAATGCTTCTATAAGCTATTCTATTATATAATATAAACTCCCAAAAAGTCAAATGATTTTGACACTTTGGAGAGTTATTTTTATAAATTTGTGTTATTTTGGTTAATTGCACAAAAACAAGATTGTTTTTTCGGTCATTCGTAACCATTAATATTATGAGATTGCCAGTTCCAAGAGTCACGGCACATATCTTCAAGATTTTTTTCGGCTTTCCAACCGAGAATTTCATATGCTTTTGTCGGATCGGCGTAACATTCTGCTATATCGCCCGCTCTTCTCGGCTTTATATCATAAGGAATTTCAATATTATTAACCTTGCTGAATGCCTTAACAATATCAAGTACGCTGTAGCCTGTACCTGTGCCAAGGTTAAATATCTCTGTGCCCTTGTGCTGTTCGGCATAATCAATAGCTTTTACATGACCTTTTGCAAGATCCACAACATGGATATAATCTCTTACACCTGTGCCGTCATGTGTAGGATAGTCATTACCGAACACACCGAGTCTTTTAAGTCTGCCTGCAGCAACCTGTGTAATATAAGGCATAAGGTTGTTTGGAATACCGTTAGGATTTTCGCCGATTCTACCGCTTTCGTGAGCACCGATCGGATTGAAATATCTTAAAAGAACTACGGAAAGGTTGCTGTCAGCCTTTGCTGCGTCTGTAAGAATCTGCTCATTCATAAGCTTTGTCCAACCGTAAGGGTTTGTACAGCCTGTAGGCATTGTTTCAACAAGCGGAACACTCTTTGGAATACCATATACAGTAGCGGATGAGCTGAATACAAAGTTTGCTACTGAATATTTCTTCATAACCTCAAGCAAAGCAAGCGTTGAATCAAGATTGTTTCTGTAGTAAGCTACAGGAATTTCGCAGCTCTCGCCTACTGCCTTAAGACCTGCAAAGTGAATTACTGCATCAATTTTATTTTCGGCAAAAAGTTTGTCCAAAGCCTCAACATCGCAAACATCAATGTTGTAAAGCGGAATTTTTTTGCCTGTAATCTCCTCTACCCTCTCAATAGCTTTTGGAGAACTGTTTGAAAAATTATCCGCAACTACTACAGTATGGCCTGCATTTATAAGTTCAATACAAGTATGTGTACCAATGTAGCCTGCGCCACCGGTCAGCAAAACATTCATAGTGATTTCCTTTCTATGTATAATGTATATTCGTCAGCACTTTTCAGGTTCAGGATACTCAACACCGAATGTTTCGGCTGTCACCTTTTTCATAACCTGTGCGTCAAGAGGTTTATCTGCAAAGTCAGTATCGCACTCGGCAATCCGGTTTACAACATCCATACCCTCAATTACTTTACCGAATGCTGCATACTGTCCGTCAAGATGAGGAGCATTTTTATGCATAATAAAGAACTGTGAACCTGCAGAGTCAGGCATCATTGAACGAGCCATAGAAAGTACGCCCTCTGTGTGCTTGAGGTTATTTTCAAAGCCGTTAACAGCAAATTCGCCTTTAATTGAGTAACCGGGGCCACCCATACCTGTTCCATCAGGACAACCGCCCTGAATCATAAAACCGTAAATAACTCTGTGAAAAGTAAGTCCGTCATAATAGCCATTATTTACAAGGCTAAGAAAATTATTAACTGTATTTGGCGCAATTTCGGGATAAAGCTTGGCTTTAATAACAGAGCCGTTCTCCATCTCAATAGTAACTACAGGATTTTGTGACATAAAAATCGTCCTTTCATTTTATATTACAAATAAATTTATATACTGGCCTTTGCCTTACATTTTACGCTAAATCACCAAAAATATCAAGTGAATTTTTATACTTAAAAATATTTAATAATAAGATTTAATAACTTTACTTTTTAATAAAAATATGATACAATAAATAGAAATAGTTATATAATCTTTTTGTAATATTTTATTAATTTTATGTATTAAGGGATTGAAGATTAATATTATCATTGTTCAAGGAGTGTTTTTATTGTCATTATCAGTCCACAAGTCAGCCGAAGATTACCTCGAGGCTATACTTTTAATTAAACAAAAAAGAGGATGCGTTCGTTCTATCGACATAGTAAATCTTCTCGGTTTTTCAAAGCCAAGCGTAAGCGTTGCCATGAAAAAGCTAAGAGAAAACGATTACATTCTTATGGACAGCGAGGGTTATATCACCCTTACCGAAAGCGGAATGAATATTGCGCAGAAAATTCTTGAAAAGCATAATTATATAGCCGAACTTTTAATTTCTCTCGGTGTAAGCGAAGAAACAGCTTATGAAGATTCATGTAAAATCGAGCACGATATAAGCGAAGAGAGTTTTATGGCATTAAAAAAGCTATCGGGAATTTTAGCCGATAAAACAAATAACTGATAAAATAAACAGCAGTCATTATTATGTGGTGACCCCCAAAAGTTAGATTTGAAAGCGTAGTGGCTTTTAGCTACTACGCTTTTGTTATGCAACTAAGGCATTAATCCTGTACTCAACCGGACTTAACC
>OLWA01001148.1_pt1 | contig 28549 bp, 20 predicted proteins | sample 1673251 | NCBI WGS metagenome assembly OLWA01 (sample SAMEA3178937, study PRJEB25190) | human gut metagenome | biome: human gut; feature: human-associated habitat; material: faeces | place: Austria | collected 2013 | reverse complement strand
CGGTTTTCATCGATTCGGCACGGAACATCAGCCATCCGAAGCAGACCAGATTGAACGTCAGAAAAATTCCCGCCACACGGCTCCACACGTGCATCTGCGCTCCCGAGACCTTGGCCCCCGGGACGACGCTCAACCACAGCTTGTGCAGCGCCAGCGCCACGCCGTGCAGCCCGCCCCAGAGGATGAACCGCACCGCCGCACCGTGCCACAGTCCGCCGAGCAGCATCGTGATGAGCAGGTTCGCATAGGTGCGCAGACGCCCCTTGCGGTTGCCGCCCAGCGAGATGTAGAGGTAGTCGCGCAGCCACGACGAGAGCGAGATGTGCCACCGCCGCCAGAATTCGGTGATCGTGGCCGACTTGTACGGGGCGTCGAAGTTCTTCGGGAAGCGGAAGCCCAGTAGCAGGGCGATGCCGATGGCCATGTCCGAGTAGCCCGAGAAGTCGCAGTAGATCTGCAGCGCGTAGCCGTAGATGCCCATCAGGCACTCGAATCCCGAGTAGAGCAGCGGTTCGTCGAAGATGCGGTCGACGAAGTTGAGCGAGATGTAGTCCGAAATGATCGCCTTTTTGAACAGGCCCGTGAGGATCAGGAAGACGCCCGTGCCGAACATCTCGCGCGTGATGTGGATCGGATTCTGGCGGATCTGCGGGATGAAGTCGCGTGCCCGCACGATCGGGCCGGCGACCAGCTGCGGGAAGAACGACAGATAGAAGAGGTAATCGAGCCAGTTGGTCAGCGGGCGGAGCTGTCCGCGGTAGATGTCGATCGTGTAGCTCATCGACTGGAAGACGAAGAACGAGATGCCGACCGGCAGGAAGATGTTCTGGAACTGGAGAAAGCCCTGTCCGAACAGCTGGTTCGAGATGTCGATCAGGAAGTTCGTGTATTTGAAGTAGCCGAGCATGCCGAGGTTGACCGCCACGCTCAGCGCCACGAGCCAGCGTTTGGCCCGCCGGCTCTGTGCGTGGAAGATCGCCCGTGCGATCAGGAAGTCGCTCGTGGCGGCGAAGATCAGCAGCAGGAAGTAGATGCCGCTCGACTTGTAGTAGAAGTAGAGCGAGAAGAGCACCACATAGACGATACGGGCCATCGGCGCCCGCCGGAAGGCACTGTATACGAGCAGAAAACCCGCGAACAGGAACAGAAAGAGGCCGCTGCTGAAGATCAGCGGCGAGGTGGCGTCGTAGGTCAGCAGCGCCTGCAGTTTGTCCCAGAAGCCTTCCGTCGTGGGGAGTGTCATGGTTGCGGCAGATTAAGGGATGCGGGGGCCGGAAGCGCTTTCGAAGCCGAGATCGGATCGGGCAGCAGTTCGAGTTGGAGTCGGATCCGCTGCAAGGAATCCAGGATGGCGGCTTCGGCCTTGCGGCGTTCGGCCTGGAGGATCTCCGAGTAGGCCTTGCGGATTTCGTCGTTCAGCGCGTCGTAGAGCGCCCACGCCACACGGCGGCCTCCGGCGTAGTTGATGTGGGTGAAGTCCTTGCCGGCCCAGCCGTTGCGGACGAACTCCTCCATGCCGCCCTGGGCCCGCATGGCGTCGCTCGTGGGCCAGAAGATCGCCCCCGTATGACGGGCGGCCTCACGCTGGCTCTCCAGCATGTAGGGAATGGCGTCCATCGGTTCGAAACCCGTGTCGGTCTTCACCGAGCGGTCGCTCACGCCCAGAATCAGCACCGCGGCACCCGGGAAACATTGCCGCACGTAGGCCACCATCTTCTCGATCTGTTGGGCGTAGTTGCGGTAGTTCGTGACGCCCGCCTGCATGATGTTCAGTCCGTACTGGAGGATCACCAGATCGTAGGGGGCGAACGAATGGATTTGAGCGTTGACCGACGGATTGGTCCAGAACATGGCCTGGCCGTTGTTGCTGCGCACCGAGTAGTTGTCGACCACCACGCCGCGGCCTTCGAACACGGCTCCGTAACCGATGAACCCCTCCGTGCCCGAGTGTACGCGGAATGCGAGCGAGTGGATTCGCGGAGCCGAAACGGCGATCTGACGCACCGAGGCATCGCCTTCGATGGCGAATTCGTGGCGCAGCGTGTCGTTCAGCGTCACCTCCACGCGGCTGTTGCGCGACGAGAGGAAGAGGATTCGCGCATCCGTCACGGCATCCAGTTTTTGGCGGAAATCGGTATTTTCCCAGCGGGTCGAGGCGTCGGCCGAGGGTTGGCTGACCCAGCCCGAGACGTAGAAATGTTCGCGCAGAAAGTCGGGGGCCGACTTGCGTTGCATGATGTTATAGGTGGTCCACCCTTTCGACTGGGTCTTGACCGTGCGGCGGAAGGCCGTCAGCGGCGAGGCCATCGGTGCAAAGCCTGTACCTCCGCCCGGACGTCCTCCGTAGGCGCTTTGGAGCCGTTCGCGCAGATCGGCCGTGAGGATGTCGCCCTCGACGAACGAGTCGCCCAGAAAGGCAATCCGCACCGGACGCCGCGCCAGCAGCAGCGTATCGCAGAAGGCCTTCAGCCGGTTGTTGTCGCTGTAGTCCTCGAGCGGAGTCGGTGTTTCGATCCGACGGATGCTGTCCGGATCGCGGAGCGTGTAGCGATCCGCGGCGGGCGTGTTGTCCGGGATTCGCCAGTCGTAGCAGGTCGGGACCTCCCGCGGGACGGTATCGGCCTCGATGCGCGAGGCCACCTCATCGAGATCGATGCGGAACTCCTCTTCGTCGTAGAGCCCCGTGGCGGCCGTCTTGTCCGCTGCGGTTGCATCGTCGAAGCTCATCACGTCCGACAGAATGTTTGCACGTCGCAGATGGATGCCTCCGATGCTTTGCGGCGGGATGAAGCTGACGGCCACGAGGATGGCGATCACGGCCAAGGCCGCCAGCCAGGTGTGATGGGTGTAGTCTTTCTCGGGAGAGTCCATTCGGGTGTCAGTCGTTGCGCCGTCCGAGGATCAGGAAGACGTAATAGAGGACCGAGGCGATGGCGCTCAATGCAGCCACCAGATAGGTGCGGGCCGCCCACGACAGGGCTTCGCGGGCCTGCGAGAGCTGCACGCCCTGGATCGTGCGGCTGGCCTGAAGCCACTCCAGGGCCCGGGCCGAAGCGTTGTACTCCACGGGCAGCGTCACGATCGAGAAGAGGGCCGACATGGCGATCAGCCCTACGCCGATCCAGCACAGCACTTCGTTCTGCGTCGTGGCCAGGATGATCAGACCCAGGATGATGACCCACGTGGCGGCCGACGAGGCGAACTGGACCACCGGAACCAGCTGCGAACGGAGCACCAGCGGTGCATAGCCCTGGGCGTGCTGCACGGCGTGGCCGCATTCGTGAGCTGCCACGGCGGCGGCCGCCACGCTCGTCGACGAGTAGACCGCGTCGCTCAGATTGACGGTCATCGTCTGCGGATTGAAGTGGTCGGTCAACTGGCCGCTGACGTGCGTAACCTTCACATTGTGGATGTTGTTGTCGCGCAGCATCTTCTCGGCGACCTCGGCACCCGTCAGACCGCCCGGGAACTGCACTTTCGAATACTTTCTGAAGACCGACTGCAGGCGGGCCTGCACCAGAAAACCGATCACGCCGATGACGATGATCAGTACGAACATGCCCATCGTCGCGGCGTCGTAGCGTGCGGCGTGCGGCTCTGCGTAGTAACCTGCCTGAAGCAGGGCGATAAGGGGTTGATACATGGTCGTTGAGTTTATTGTTTTTTGCGGTACGTGTAGTACGAACCGGCCTGCTGGCTCGGCATCAGTACCATGTCATTAACGTTCATGTGGGCCGGTAATTGTGCCACCCATGCGATAGCCTCCGCAATATCCGCGCCGGTGAGGGGCTCGACGCCTTCATAGACGGCGGCAGCCCGTTGCCGGTCGCCGTGGAAACGCACCTCGGAGAACTCCGTTTCGACCATTCCCGGGCGGATCTCCGTCACCTTGATGCCCGCCGAGAGCAGATCGGCGCGCATCGACTGCGAGATGGCATGCACGGCGTGTTTCGTGGCGCAGTAGACGGCCCCGTTTTCGTAGGGTTCCGTGCCGGCGATCGAGCCGAGGTTGATGATGTGCCCCGTTCCGGCGGCCACCATTTTCGGGGTGATTACCCGCGTGACGTAGAGCAGCCCCTTGACGTTGGTATCGATCATGGCATCCCAGTCGCGCGTATCGCCGCGGTCGATGTGCTCCAGGCCGGCCGCCAGACCGGCGTTGTTGACCAGCAGGTCGACCCGCTCGAGGGGTTCGAGATGGCGGCGCACCTCCTCCTCCGAGCGCACGTCGAAAGTCAGTGTCGTACAGCTTCCGCCGGCCGCCTCGATCTCGGTCTTGAGCGCGGCGAGCCGTTCGGCGCGGCGTCCCGTAGCGATGATCGCGTAACCCGCCTGTGCGAGCCGCAGAGCCGTGGCGCGGCCGATACCCGACGTTGCGCCCGTGATGAGAGCTTGTTTTTTCATGAAAATCCCGTATTTCGGGCAAAAATACGAAATTTATATGTTTCTTTGCATAAATTTTACGACAAAATAGAGCGCTCGTGAATCTCGCCTTTTTCATCGCCCGCCGCATGGCCCGACCGACTCCGGAGAACAGACCCGGGGTCATGGAGCGTATTGCCGTGGGGTCGGTGGCACTCGGCGTGGCGGTGATGATCGTGACGCTGGCCGTCGTCATCGGATTCAAGCAGGAGGTGGCCCGCAAGATGGAGGGCTTTGCGGCCCACGTCTCGGTGACCGACATCCGCGGCGTCGATGCGCTCGATTCGCAGCCCGTGCATCGCAATGCACACCTCGAGGAGCTGATCCGCTCGACCGACGGCTTCGTCGCGATGGCGCCCTACGCCGTCAAGGGGGGTATCGTCCGCACGGAGGAGACCGTGGGGGAGGTGCTCCTCAAGGGGGTGGATTCCACCTGCGACTGGTCGCTCTTCGGCGAGTGGATTGTGGCAGGCGGGCTGCCCCGTGTCGGGGATTCGATCCGCACGAAGGATATCCTTCTTTCGCGGGTGCTGGCCGACCGGCTGCTGCTCGGCGTCGGCGACAAGGTCGAGATGCTCTTCGTCGATGGCGGCGAACGTCCCCGCCGCGACCGCTTCAAGGTGGCCGGAATCTACGAATCCGGCCTGGAGGAGATGGACCGCCGGGTGGTGCTGACCGATATCCGCAACGTGCAGCGCCTTTCGGACTGGGGCCCCGACGAGATCTCGGGCTATGAAATCCGCACCCGTTCGCTCGACGAGGCCGATGCGTTTGCCCGCACGCTGGGCCGCACGCTGCTCTACGACGAGGGCGACGGTACGGAAAACCTCGCCGTCGAGAGCGTTACCGAACGCTATGTCAACATCTTCGACTGGCTCAAGGCCCATGATGTCAATGCCGCCGTGATCATCGTCATCATGCTCGTCGTGGCCTTCTTCAACATGACCTCGGCGCTGCTGATCCTCGTGCTCGAGCGGACCCGCATGATCGGCCTGCTGAAGGCCTTCGGCATGCGCAACGGCCAGATCCGCGCCATTTTTCTCTGGCGTGCGGCCTTTGTCACGCTGCGCGGCCTCTGTTGGGGCAATCTGGTCGGCGTGGGGCTCTGCGTCGTGCAGCAGACGACCCATCTGGTGCGGCTCGATCCCGAAGGGTATCTCCTCTCCGAGGTGCCCGTATCGTTGGAGTGGGGGTGGTGGCTGGCACTCAATGCGGGGTTCATCGTGGTGATCGTTGCCCTGCTGATGATCCCCACGGCCGTGGTCTCCCGTATCAAACCCGAAGAAACGATTCGTTACGAATGAAACCATACAATACCGATCAGACCAAGAAGGAGGAGGTCCGCGAGATGTTCGACAACATCGCGCCGAAGTACGACCTGCTCAACCATACGCTCTCGATGAGCATCGACCGCCTGTGGCGGCGTCGTGTCGTCAACGTCGTGCGGCGTTCGAAACCCCGCCGGATCCTCGATGTGGCAACCGGTACCGGTGACCTGGCCATCGCCATGGCCCGGCGGATCGAGGGGGCGCACGTCCTGGGCGTCGACCTCTCGGAGGGGATGCTCGACATCGCCCGCAGCAAGGTCGAGGCCCGGGGGCTTGACGGCCGCATTGTCCTTGACCGCGGCGATGCCGAACACCTCGATGTGGCGACGGCTTCGGTCGATGTGGCGACGGTCGCCTTCGGCGTGCGCAACTTCGGCGATCTCGATGCCGGACTCCGTGAACTGGCCCGCACGCTCAAACCCGGCGGCAGGGTTGTCATCCTGGAGTTCTCGCGCCCGTCGAACCGCTGGTTCCGCGCCTTGTACGAGTTCTACTCCTACCGCATTCTGCCCCGTATCGGCGGCATGGTCTCCCACGACCGCCGGGCTTACGAATACCTGCCGGCCTCGGTCGGCGAATTCCCGCTTCCGGCCGAGTTCCTGCGCCGGCTCGAGGCGGCCGGATTCCACAACTGCAGGGCCCGCAGCCAAAGTTGCGGCATTGCTCAAATATATATAGGTGAACGATGAGAAAACTGCTGCTTCAACTCTTGTTGCTGCTCGTCGTGCTGGCGGGCGGCGGATGCCGGCGGGCCGTCGAGAAGAGCGCCCGCAAGATTCGTTTCGAAGGAATCGAACGGGTCGAACGTCAGGGTTTGACCGGTGCCGAGGTTGTCGTACGCATCGACAACGGCTCGGCCCACCGTTTGACGCTCGCCTCGGCCGAGTGCGATATCTATCAGGCCGACGCGCGTGTCGCAACCGTCGTCCTGACCGCTCCCGTCGAGATCGAACCCCGCACCGTGGCCAGTGTATCCACCAACTGGCGTTTGAAGATCTCCGATCCGCTGGCTCTGCTGGTGCTGTACGGAAAGGTCCGGGCCGGAGAGTTCGATCAGATCGCCGTCTCGTTCCGCGTCGAGGGCCGCGGAGGCCCCGCTCCCGTGAATTTTTCCCGCGAAAAGATGCCTTTGTCCGAATTTTTGAATACCTTTGGACTTTCGATTCAGGATGTGCAAAATTATCTGAAATAAAATGAGATACCGTACGCTGATCCTTATTCTGGTCTTTGCCGTTGCGGCGGCGGCCGTTCGCGCGCAGTCGCTCGACGCATTCAAACAGCGGCTGGCTCAACCCACGGCCGGCTCGGCCCTCTTCGAACCGGCGCGTGTCGTCGTCGTGGAGCATGGCGATGCCGCGCGTGCCGTGGCCGACGCCGCCCGCAACGCCCAGCGTCTCTCCTACAAGGGACATCGCGTCTGCATCTTCTTCGACAACGGCCCCGATGCCCGAAACGGTGCACTGGCCGCCAAGGAGCTCTTCGAGGAGACCTTCCCCGGCATCCGCGTTTACATGGTTTACGAGAGTCCCTGGTTCTCGGTTTCGGTCGGGAACTGTCTTACGACCGAAGAGGCTATCATCCTGAAAGGCAAGGTCTCGGCGACCTTCCCGAAGGCTTTCCTGAAGAACGAGGTGATCTCCGTTGCCGACCTCCTGGACTGAATTTTGGACTTTTTTAAAAATTTTTTGATTTTTCTTTGCTTTTTTTGTGCGAATATCTATCTTTGCGGCGTTTAAAAAATGTTACTCTTTAAAACGTTTGACGCTATGAAAAAGATTTTCTCTTTGGTCATCGTTCTGGCTGCCGTAGCCATGGTTAGCTGCGGCGGAAACGCCAACAAGAAGGCTGCTGCTGAAGCCGCTGCTACGGAAGCTGCCGCTACGGAAGCTTCGGTTTGCACCGAGGAGTGCGACTCGACGGCTGCTTGCGAGCAGGCTGACACGACCGCTTGTGAGGCTGCTGCCGAGACCGTTGAGGCTGCTAAATAAGCATCTTTCAGGCCTGAAACGAGGGAGATTCCGCGAGGAATCTCTCTTTTTTTTGTCCTGACGATTGTCCGTCCGTTTGTTTTTTCGTATCTTTATTTTCCATAAACAAGATTCGGATTTGCCATGAAAGTACTGCTTGTCAACGGTAGCCCTCATCGCGAGGGCAATACCTTTCTCGCCTTGAGCGAAGTCGCACGTGCCCTTCAGACCGAAGGCGTCGACACGGAGATCGTCTCGATCGGTACGCGTCCCATTCCGGGCTGCATCGCCTGCGGACAGTGTGCCAAGCTCGGGCATTGCGCCTTCAATGATGACCGCTATGTCGAGATTCGCGAAAAACTCGCCTCGGCCGACGGTCTGATCGTCGGTTCGCCGGTCTATTTTGCCGGCCCCAACGGATCGTTGTGCGCCCTGCTGGATCGACTGTTCGTTTCGTGTGTCGACCGGTTGGCCTACAAGCCGGCTGCAGCGGTGGTCGTGTGTCGCCGCGGTGGCGCGAGTGCCGCGTTTGATCGTCTGAACAAATACTTCACCATTACGAACATGCCCGTCGTCTCGTCGCAATACTGGAACAGCGTTCACGGACGGCTGCCCGGCGAGGTGATCCGCGACGAGGAGGGAATGCAGGTCATGCGGGTTCTCGGGCGTAACATGGCTCGGCTGCTCAAGTCGGGTGCCCTGGCCTCGGAGCATCGGCCCGAAACGGAGCCGCGCCTTACGACCAATTTCATCCGCTGACGTCCGGCTGCGGTTTTCGGTCGGCGTATCGGTCGGAGACTCTTCCTCTTTCGGAAGGGGCGTGCGCTGCGGACTGATGTCACGTCGGTCTTGCAGAAAAAATCGCAGTCATTTGCAGAATAGGGAAATATTGCGTACTTTTGCGGCGTATCACGGAAAGATGCAGGAGTGGTTGAACTGGCCCGCCTGGAAAGCGAGTAAACCTCAAAAGGGTTTCAGGGGTTCGAATCCCCTTCTTTCCGCTCGAGATTCGCCCGTTGGGGTCTCTCTTTAATTGGACAAGCCCCTGTCACGTTGTGGCAGGGGCTTGTTGTATGACATCGGTTGCAAGCAGATCCGATGCCTGCGTTTCCGGACTTTCAGTTGAGAGGATGCGTGTTGTGGTTCACGTTTGCGCGTTCGCGGAGTATGGTGAGCGTCTCCTCCGCAATCTCCAACAGCGTCCACGACGTATTCAGCTTGCGCAGCCGCAGGCGTTCGCTGGCAATCCGCAGCGGTTCGAGCAGCCCGATAGCTGCGATGATGTAGGGCGGCAGCTTGAGGCTGTTGATTTCGTACTTCAACTGGTTGATGTAGTTCAGAAACGTGTCGTAGGTCGTTCCGAGCAGGTAGCGGCCGTAGAGTTCGAAGATCCGTTTGCAGTTGCGGTGCGAGTTCTCCCGTTCGAAGTAGACTTGTTTGAGCTCCTGTGCCAGGAGGATCCTCCATTTCAGGTGGTTGGGTACATACATATGTTCGGTTGTTTTGATGGTCTCGCCGTTGCAGGGTCGGATCTCCGGAGCGCTGTGCCGCGTTTCGAATGCCGTTCGGGCCTCTTCGCTGTGGCTGTCGCCTCTTCCGGATGAACGCCGGCCGGTTCCCTTCACCGGCAAAATTGCCGATTTATGGCCGTTCGGTCAAATACAACCCCAAGCTTCAGGGTTTTAATAATACAAAAAATTGCATTATTATGCAATATTCAATTGCAAATATACGCTTTTTCTCCGTTTCGGAATGCTGGTCGGGATTGAAAATTGTAACCGGATTGATGTACTATGGGGATGTGGAATAAAAAGTCATCCTATTGACGTATCTTTGGAAAATAAATCTTTATATTTGTGCAAACCGTGTGAAAATCGTGTGTGATATGAAGTGGCGAATTTTTCTAATTTTAATCTTTTGTTTCCTGATGGCCGGTCAGTCTCCCGTGTGGGCCAAGAAACGCTCCAAAAAGAAAGACAAGACCGAGCAGACCGAAACCTCAAAACCCAAGGTCTCGAAGTACAAGAAAACTTTTTCGACTGAAAAAGGGTGCGTGACGGCTCAAGGCCCCTTTCTGACCCTGCACAAGGTCGGCGGAAAACTCTATATCGAGATCCCGCGCAAATACCTCGGACGTGAATTGCTGATTGCCGCTACGGTCACCGGAACGAGTGATACCGACGTGGCAACGATCGGCTACAAGGCTCAGGACCCGTTCCATGGTCGGTTTGTCGAGCGTGACAGCAGCATTTACCTGAAAAAGATCGCCGTGCTGCCCGATCTGGACGTACCCGATTCGCTCAATGACCGGAATCTCCGGCTCGCCAATCTCGAACCCACCGTCTGGGGCGGCTCCAAGTGGTTCTGCGAATCGGACGACAAACAGAATATCGTCTTCGACGCCACGTCGCTCTTCCGGTCGTTCGACGACCTCTCGCCGCTGGGCTCCCGCTCGGCCATGGGGCTGACGATCAAGTCGAGCCTCAAGTCCGACCGATCCACCTTCGATCAGCTCAAGGCCTTCGACGACAATGTCTCGATCAAATCGACACTCTCCTACTCGGTCACCACGTCGTTCCTGGGGCTGCTCACCGTGCTGCGCGATGCTCCGGTCAACGTCCAGACCACGCATACCATTCTGCTGCTGCCCGAACGGAAGATGAAGTCCCGCCCGGCCGACAGCCGCATCGGCACCTTCCTGACCAATCGCAAGAGCCTCAATTCGCGCTCCGACAAGATCGAGACCTATTCGGTGGTCAACCGCTGGAGGCTCGAACCGCGTGATTCGGCCGCCATGCGCCGTGGCGAACTCTCGGAGCCCGTGCAGCCCATCGTCTTCTATGTCGACAGCGCCTTCCCGGAACTGTGGCGTGAGGCTGCCCGCCGCGGCATCCTGCGCTGGAACAAGGCCTTCGAAGCCATCGGTTTCAAAAACGCCGTCCGCGTGGAGGACTTCCCGAAGGACGATCCCGAATTCGATCCCGACAACCTGAAATACTCCTGCGTGCGCTACGTCCCGACGTCCGTCAGCAACGCCATGGGCCCCTCGTGGGTCGACCCCTCGACGGGTGAGATCATCAACGCCTCGGTGATCGTCTACAACGACGTCGCCAAGCTGATCAACAACTGGCGTTTCTGTCAGACGGCCCAGGTCGACGAGCGGGTCCGTGCCGTGCGCATGCCCGATGAAGTCATGGAGGAGTCGCTCGAATATGTCCTCGCCCATGAGGTGGGACACTGTCTGGGCTTCATGCACAACATGGCCGCTTCGGCCGCCTATCCGGTCGATTCGCTCCGCAGCGCCACATTCACCCGCCGATATGGGACCACCCCCTCGATCATGGACTATGCCCGCTTCAATTATGTGGCCCAGCCCGAAGACAAGGGTGTGGCACTGACCCCGCCCGACCTCGGCGTCTACGATTACTACCTGGTGAAGTATGCCTATGCGCCGATCTTTGAGGCCGCCGGCATGGAGGAGGAGCGTCCCGTGCTCGAAGGCTGGATCGAAGAGCATGCCGGCGATCCGCGCTATCGCTATGGACGTCAGCAGGTCTCGTTCCGCTGCGATCCGACGGCCATCGAGGAGGATCTGGGTGATGACGCCATGCTGGCTTCCGACTACGGCGTGGCCAACCTGAAGTACATCCTCTCGAACCTCGACGCGTGGATCACGGATACGGACGATGCCGATTATCAGCATCGCGAGGAGCTCTACAAGGCTCTGTTGAAGCAGAATGACCGCTACGTGCAGGCCGTGCTTCTGAATGTCGGCGGTATCAAACTCTATGATCAGCCGGATCGTGCGCGGGCCGAGGCCGTCGACGCCGAACAGCAGCGTCGTGCCGTGCGCTGGATTCTCGACTGCATCGCCGACAGCGAATGGATCGACCGCACGCCGCTGGGAGAGCATCTTTCGCTGCACGTGGCCAATCAGCCCGATTTCGTTGCCGAAACCTTCTCGGATCTGCTCGACAAGATGAAGTCTGTGGTGCTGTCGGCCCACATCGCCCGTGGTGAAGCCTATACGCCTGACGAATTCCTCGGCGACATCTACGACCGGGTCTGGAAATCGACCCGCGCCAACAAACGCCTGACGGCTGCCGAACGAACGATGCAAAGCCAGTTCGTGGCGGCCTGTATCTCGGCCTTCGCCCCGCAGAGCAAGGCTCAGACCGGCGCCAAGATCCTCATGGCTGAGGCGGCTTTCCGTCCCTCGCTGCGTCAGTTCAGACTCCAGACCGAAATGCCGTTCGACGGGGAACTGCTCGATCGTGCCGTCACCGAATACGGCTGGGAGACGGTCGGCGAACGAATGTTCGGCAAGGCCGGTTACAACTGGCAGAAGCGGGTGGGCATCAGCGCCATCGACGAAACCCCGACCTTGTGGTATGAAACGGCCCGACGTTGCGAGCGTCTGCTCGCCGGCAAGGCCGTGTCGGCTCCGGCGGCCGACCGCGCACACTACAGCCTGCTGTTGTATCGTCTGCGCAAGGCACTCTCGACTGACTGATTGATTAACCGCGGAGCGAAATGGCTCCGTCCCATAACCCATACTGTCTATGAAACGATTTGTAAACCTCTGTCTGGTCCGGCTTGCTACGCTGGCTGTCACTACGGGTACGGCTCAGAACGGAAGAGGTTTGCGAATTGTTTTGTGGCGGCTGGCGCCCGGATTTTGTGCTGGATAAGCGGGTGGTGGTAAGAACGGAACCTCTCCTGAAAATACGGAATGCCCCGGGGGATCTCCTCGGGGCATTCTTGTGTCGGGAGGGGTAGGGACGACGTGCCCGATGCCCCCGTCCGTTTGCTCAGTGGAGCTGGAGCGTCAGCAGGCGTTCCGCAAGCGGCGCATAGTAGGTGAGGACCTCTTCATCGGTGGGCGTATGCCCGCCCGGAAAGTGGTAGACCTGGTCGTAGTGTTCGCGGAAGAGCGATTCGTAATGGGCTACCGTGTCGTTCTGACCGAACAGCCCCCACACCCGGTCGCGATATTCCGGCCGACAGTGGTCCCACTGGTGGCGTTGCAGGGCGGCGAATTCGTCGACCAACGCTTGATCTATGGTCAGTTGCTGGCGGCCGTCGGCCCGGGGTGTTTTGTATTCATGGGTGCCGATCCGTTCGCTCAGAAAGCGCGACATCTCCAGGTGCGGATTCCCCAGCAAGGCCGGCAGTCCGTTCTCCGAAACCAGAATCTGACCCAGAAACGAGCCGTTGCTGTTGCCAACCACGACGTCGGGATGTTCCGTCGCGCAGAGTTGCCGCAGAAAGTCGAGTGCCTGCTGCGGGTGCATCGGCAGATCGGGCGACACGACCTCGGCACGCCCCTCGAAATAGTGTGCCAGCACACGGGCCGGAGCGCAGGCTCCCGAGGCGAAGAAGCCATGCAGAAACAGAATTTTCTTTTTCATAGGATTCGATGCTCAAATCACGCTGCAAATATCGCACGAATTTCGGTCGGATGGTCTCGCAAACTCCGTTTTTTGCGGCTTTTCATGTCGCAAAGGCTTCGCGGACGGGGATGGCGAGTTGTTGAGGGAATGTTCGTCGGCCGAAACGGGGCACGACATCTCCGCTTTCCCCGATTGATTGTTGGGGGCTCTCCCGCTTTGAAAAAAAATGTTGTATCTTTGTAATGCTTTTTCCGATACGAGAAAATGGGACCCGAAAACTTCTCCGAACTCTTCGAACAGTACAAGCCGCGTTTCGAGGCCATGGCCCGAAGCTATGTCTGCGATCGTGTTGTGGCTGAAGATCTGGTGATGGAGAGTTTCTGCATCTACCTGGAGCGTTGCCGCGAGGGACGCATCGAGGATTGCCCCAATGTTGCAGCCTATATCTTCATGATCGTCAAGAACCAGTGTCTGAATTGGCTCAACCGCCGCAAACGGGCCCTGAATATCGCCCAGGAACTCTACGACGATCACATCCGTCAGATCGATCTCGAGATCCGCTCGTTGAACGGTCTGGAGGTCGAGGAGCTCTTTGCCCCCGAGATCGAAACCGCCATCCGGCAAACTCTCGAACGCATGCCCGAACTCCAACGGGAAATTTTCTGCCTCTTCCGCTACGAAGGCTGCAGTTACAAGGAGATTGCGGCCCGCCTCGGTGTCTCGCCGGCCAAAATCGATCACGAAAACCGGAAAAGCATCCGCATGCTGCGCGAAACCTTGAGCCGTCTGCTCCTGCTGCTGGGCTACGGACCCGGTGTCGGTCTGGCTGTCGATCGGATCCTGACGCATGTCCGTTTTTGAGGGGCGGACGAGAATGTGTTGAAATACAGACGGTTGATCAATATACTGTGAGGTTGTCTTATTCTTAAAAAATTTTATTTGCATATTTAGACCTTTTTTCCGGCGAATTCGTGCGACCCGCTTGTCTTATAAGCGTGGAAAAAGAATTGATACGTCGATACGTGAGAGGCGAGGCCTCTTTCGAGGAGCGGAAGCTGGTCACCGAGTGGGCCGCCTCCGATCCGCAACATTTCAAGGAGCTGGAGCAGGAACGTCGCATGTTTCTGGCCCTGACACTGCATCTGCCTGCCGCCGTTGAGGCTGCTGCCGACACCCGAACCTCCCGGACCCGGAACTTCACCCCTCGCGGACGTGTGATCCCCTGGCGCCGCGTCGTTCGCATCGCCCTGCAGACAGCAGCCGTGATCGCCGTGGGAGTGGTCGTCGGACTGTCGCTCTACAGCCGGAAGATGGAAACTCTCTCCGAGCAGATGCTCTCGATCCAGACCCCGGCCGGGCAGCGGATGAATACTACCCTGGCCGACGGTACGCAGGTGTGGCTCAACTCCAGCGCCCGTGTCGAGTATACGATCCTTTTCGGACGCAACGAACGACGGGTAAAGGTCTCCGGCGAGGTGATGTTCGACGTGACGAAGGATCCCGACCGCCCCTTTGTCGTCGAAACCTATGCCTGCGACATCGAGGTTCTCGGTACGAAATTCAATGTCGTGGCCGACGAGGAGAACGGCCGCTTCTCTACCGCTCTGCTGCGGGGGCAGGTGCGCATCACCAGCCGTGTCGACGGACAGCAGATCCTCATGAATCCCGATGACGTCGTGAGTCTCGAGAACGGTAAACTTCGGCTGTCGCACATCGACGATCACGACGAATATCTCTGGCCTGAAGGATATATCAGCCTGAAAAACAAGAATTTCAACGATCTCGTCGAAGAGTTCGGCCGGGTATTCGGAGCCCGTATCGAGGTCGAGGGCTCCATCGAGGGCGCCGACCGTCGCTATCAATGGGGCAAGATCCGCATCTCGGACGGTATCGACGATGCATTGGAAATTCTCCAGGCCTCCTACCGCTTCACCTATACGCGCAATGTCGAAACCAATGAAATCGTGATCCGCTGATCCGCCGGGCAAAGTCTGCGGCCTGTCTCCGATGAAACGAAAAGAAACCGAATAAACCGAATGTCCAATCCTAAAACCGAAATGCCTATGCCGAGCAGGATGTAAGTCCGGAATCCTCTCCGCCCGAAGACGACAGATCCCCGAATGCTGCAACACTCGGGGACTGCGCGGAAAGATTCAAAAGTCAAAAGAAACCTACTAATGAACTTTATTACAAAAGTATGAATAATAATTTGATTCTTCAAATTAAACAGCTGTTCATGCCATTCTGTCTGCTGGTTCTGATGCTCTGCGGTACATCCGCGGCAGCCCAGGAGAACAAAACGCTGGTGACGCTCCAGGGTACCCAAACCGAATTGGCGGAACTGATCCGGCAGATCGAATCGCAAACCAACTATCATTTCGTTCCCAACCCCGACATCGATCTCAAACGTCCGGTGGATATTCACGTGAACCAGTGCCCGCTGGAGGAGGCTCTCCGGAAACTCTTCGAGGGAACGAACATCTCCTATCAGATCAAATCGAGCGGAGTGATCCTGCTTACGCCCGCCGCCCGTACAGGGCACGGTCCCTCGTCCGTTCGGGGCGTGGTGACCGATGCGCAGGGAATGCCCGTCATCGGAGCTTCGGTCCTGCTCAAGGGAACCACCGTCGGCGTCAGCACCGACATCAATGGCGCCTATGCCCTGGAGATTCCCGCTTCGGATGCTCCCGCCGTGCTGGTGGTCAACTTCCTGGGATATCAGCCCGTAGAGATGGCCGTGGGCAATCGCTCGGAACTCAACTTTACGCTGCACGAGGAGGCGCAGGCGGTCGATGCCGTCGTGGTGACCGCCCTCGGTATCAAACGCTCGGAAAAGGCCCTCTCGTACAACGTCCAGCAGGTCGCCTCGGAGGATATCGTCTCGAACAAGGATGTTAACTTTATCAACTCGCTCTCGGGCAAGGTCGCCGGTGTGAACATCAACGCTTCATCGTCGGGTGTCGGCGGCGCCTCGAAGGTCGTCATGCGCGGTACGAAGGGCATCGATCAGTCGTCGAACGCCCTCTACGTCATCGACGGCGTGCCGATGTACAACCTCTCGGGCGAGGGCGGTACGGAATTCGATTCGGCCGGTACGTCGGAGGCCGTGGCCGATATCAACCCCGAGGACATCGAATCGGTGTCGGTGCTGACGGGTGCCGCTGCTGCGGCCCTCTACGGAAGCCATGCCTCGAACGGCGCCATCGTCATCACCACCAAGAAAGGCAAGGCCGGTTTTACGTCGCTGACCGTCACCAGCACGACGGAGGTCTCCTCGCCGCTGGTGACCCCGGCATTTCAGAACCGCTACGGTACGGGTGACCCCCGCGCCAACAGTACCGACCGCAGCTGGGGCAAACTGCTCTCTGCCGCTGAACAATCGGGCTACGACCCCGTGGAGGATTACTTCCAGACCGGTGTGATCGGTACCGAAACCGTCTCCTTCTCGACCGGAAACGACCGCAATCAGGTCTATCTTTCGGCTTCGGCCGTCAATTCGCGCGGCGTGGTGCCCAACAACGCCTACGACCGTTACAACTTTACGGCCCGCAATACCACCTCGTTCCTCAAGGATCGCATGACGCTCGACATCGGAGCCTCGTACATCATGCAGACGGACCGCAACATGACCAATCAGGGCGTCTACTCCAACCCGCTGGTCTCGGCCTACCTCTTCCCGCGCGGCGAGGACTGGGAGTACATGCGTCTCTATGAACTCTACGATCCGTCGCGCAAGATCTATACCCAGAACTGGGTACAGTCGGACGACTACGCCATGCAGAACCCCTACTGGATCAACTACCGCAACCTGCGCGAGAACGACCGCAAGCGATACATGTTGAGCGCTTCGCTTTCGTACAAGATCCTCGACTGGCTGTCGGTGTCGGGACGCATCCGCATCGACAACGCCGTGAACAACTACACCGAGAAATACTACGCCTCGTCGAACCAGACCATTACCGAAGGTTCGAGCAACGGCCTCTACGGCAAAACCGTCACTCAGGACGAACAGTCGTATGGCGACCTGTTGCTGAACATCAACAAGACCTTCGGCGACGACTGGACCCTGAATGCCAATATCGGCGGTTCGTTCTCGAAGATGTCGCAGGATGCCGACAAGGTCCGCGGCCCGATCCGCAACGACGGTATTCCCAACCTGTTCAACGTCTTCCAGCTCGACGACGCCACCACGCAGCGTTCGCAGGCCGGTTGGACCGAGCAGACCCAGTCGGTCTTCGCCTCGGCCGAGGTCGGATACAAGGGAACCTACTACCTGACTCTCACCGGCCGTAACGACTGGCCTTCGCAGCTGGCCGGTCCGAAATCCGTCAAGACGTCGTTCTTCTATCCGTCGGTCGGAGCCTCGGTGGTCCTCTCGCAGTTGATCCCGAACATGCCCGAAAATCTCTCCTACGTGAAGATCCGCGGTTCGTGGGCTTCGGTGGGCCTTCCCTTCGCCCGTTTCCTGGCCAACCCCACCTATGAGTGGGACAACAACAACAAGGTTTGGGTCGACAAGTCGAACTACCCGATGTATGACCTCAAGCCCGAACGTACGGACTCCTGGGAGGTGGGTCTGACGATGCGTTTCCTGCGTCACTTCAACCTCGACGTCTCGTACTACAACACGAAGACCTACAACCAGACTTTCGACCCGCAGATCTCCGTTTCGTCGAAGTATTCGACGCTCTACGTGCAGACGGGTTCGGTGCGCAACCGCGGTGTCGAACTTGCTCTGGGCTACAGCAACGAGTGGGGACGCTTCTCGTGGTCGTCGAATTTCACCCTCTCGTCGAACCAGAACCGCATCCTCGAACTGGTCGACAACTACCGCCACCCCGAAACCGGTCAGCTCATCACCAAGGACCGACTCAATATCGGCGGTCTGGGGCAGGCCCGCTTCATCCTCAAGAAGGGAGGTTCGCTGGGTGATCTCTACTCGATTGCCGACCTCAAGCGCGACAGCGACGGAGAGATCTATACGGCCGCCGACGGTTCGATCGAGGTCGAATACAACGTCGACGATATCAAGCTCGGCTCGGTCTTCCCGAAGGCCAACATGGCCTGGCGCAACGACTTCCGATGGGGAAACTTCAACTTCGGATTCATGCTTTCGGCCCGTCTGGGCGGCGTGGTCTTCTCGCGTACGCAGGCTGCGCTGGACTACTACGGCGTCTCGGAGGCTACGGCCGACGCCCGGGATCTGGGATATGTCGAGATCAACGGCGGCGACCGGATCTCTCCCTTCGTCTGGTACGACACCGTGGCCAAGGGCGACGGCGTCCCGCAGTACTACACCTATTCGGCCACGAACTTCCACCTGCAGGAGGCTTCGATCGGCTACACGATCCCGAAAAAGAAGCTCGGCGACGTGTGCGAAATCACCCTCTCGCTCGTGGGCCGCAACTTGTGGATGATCTACTGCCAGGCTCCGTTCGACCCCGAATCGGTCGCCACCACGGGCAACTACTATCAGGGTATCGACTACTTCATGATGCCTTCGCTGCGCAACGTCGGCTTCAATCTGAGACTTAAATTCTAAACCTTCCGGACCATGAAACAACGATTATACGGTTGGCTTCTGGCGGGTTGCTGCGCAGCGTCGCTGCTCGGTGCCTGCACGGCCAACTATCAGGACGACAATACGAATCCCTATGAAGCCACGGCCGACGACATGGCCAAGGACGATTACATGCTCCGCTCGACGCTGGTGGCCATGCAGGGGTGTGTGATCCCCACCGACGCCATCCATTACCAGTATGTGGAGTGTCTGATGGGCGGCTCCTACAGCGGTTATCTGGCCGACTCGGGCTCGTGGACGGGCAAGTTCTCGACGTTCGATCCCCAGCAGTTCTGGGTGCAGTATACGTTCAACAATACGATCCCCAATGTCTTCATCAACCTGGGCAATCTCCAGGCCCGAACCGATGACGAGGTGCTGCTGGCCGTGGCCGACGTGCTGAAGGTCGCCGCCATGCATCGCATCGCCGATATCTACGGTCCGATTCCCTATTCGCAGATCGGTGCCGACGGCAAGACCGAAGCTCCCTATGATTCGCTGCGTGACGTCTACATGCGCTTCTTCGAGGAGCTGGACCACGCCATTCAGATTCTCTCCGCCCACAAGGACGAAACCTTCAGCGCCTATGCCGACAAGGTCTATTCGGGCAGTATTCTGCAGTGGGTGAAACTGGCCAATTCGCTGCGTCTGCGTCTGGCCATGCGCCTCTCCAACGTCGACCCACAGACGGCTCAGGCTCAGGCCGTGGCCGCCATCGGCCAGTCGGTCGGGACGATGATCTCGAACGACGACAACGCCTGGATGTCGGTCACCAAACATCCGCTGCGCGTGGTTGCCTACGAGTACAACAAGGGCGATTCTCGTGCCGGAGCCGATATCGTGACCTTCATGAACGGGTATGACGATCCGCGTCGCGAAAAATATTTCACCCTCTCCTCGTTCACCGACGTGGAGAACGACTATATCGGCGTGCGCACCGGCCTGCCTACCTATGCCGATGCCAAGAGTTTCTCGAATGTCAACATCGAGGAGGGTTCGTTCCTCTATACGCACCTGCTGTGGATGAATGCCGCCGAGGTGGCCTTCCTCAAGGCCGAAGCCGCCCTGCGCGGCTGGTACGGCACGCCGGCCGACGCCCGGACGTGGTATGAACAGGGCGTCAAGCTCTCGTTCGAGCAGTGGGGCAGCGCCGGAGCCGATGCCTATCTGAAGGGCACTTCCGCGCCGCAGGCCTACATCGACCCGAAGACCCCGGACAACAACGGCACCCCCGGTACGACGATCTGCGTGCAGTGGGACGACGCCGCATCGACGGAGCAGAATCTCGAACGGATCATCACCCAGAAGTGGATCGCCTGCTTCCCGCTCGGTCAGGAGGGTTGGGCCGAATTCCGCCGGACGGGGTATCCCCGCCTGATGGGGGCCGTCTACAGCTACGGCAGCGAAATCACCGACAAACAGGCCGGAGCCCGTCGCATGCGCTACCCCGAAAGCGAATACCAGGAGAACCGCCAATACCTCATGCAGGCCATTTCGGAGTATCTCAACGGCCCCGACAACCTCGCAACGAAACTTTGGTGGGATACGAACAAGTAATAAAACACTGCCCTTATGAATCTGAAAAATAGCATATCTCAAATGTTGCTGCTCGCGGCGGCGGCAGCTGTCAGCGCGTGTGACGACTGGACGGAGATCCGTTCTCTCGATACCGAGTCGCAGCGTCCCGATCCCGCCATCGAGGCCCGTTACGAGGCCGCCGTACGCGAATATCGCGCTTCGGATCACCAGCTGGTTCTCGGACGCTTCGATAATTCGGTGAAGGTTACGGCACTGCGTCCACAGCATATCGACGTGCTGCCCGACAGCCTCGACATGGTGATTCTCGCCCATCCCGATTCGCTCTGTGAGCGCGAACTGGAGGAGATGCGGCAAATGCGTGCGGCCTATGCTACGGAGTATCTGTGCGAGGTGACCTATTCCCGCATTGAGACGCTCTGGGAGGAGGCCAATCGGACGGAGGAGGACGAAGCTGCCTCCGGCGATCTCCAGACTACGGACGAAACCGACGGCGCACAAGGTGAGGAGGAGCCTGGCGTGGAGCCCGAAACCGACGGATTCCCGGCCTTCTGCACCGAATATGTGAATTATATCCTCGGTCTGTGCGACAAGTGGGGATACGAGGGGGTGGTCGTCTGGTTCGACGGTCCGTCGCTCGACTTCGCGGGCGAGAGCGAACGCGCCCGGCTCGAGGCGCGTCGCCGGGCCTTCCTGGAGCCCGTGGCCCGCTGGCGCGAGAGTCAGACCGAACGGCGTCTGTTGATGGGCGGAAGTCTCGATCTGCTGGAGGACCGCTCCCTGTTGCAGCGTTGCGATTTCCTGCTTGCCGACGGACGACAGGCCGAAGCCCTGGGTGCTGCCGCCGAAAAATTCTTCCGGCTGGAAAATCTCGGGGTCCCGGCTGACCGAATCCTGTTGGCCGTATCGGCTCCCGATGCTGCGGGTGTCGGCGGCGTATTCGGGTCGCAGAGCGCTCTGACGGCTACTGCCGAATGGCTGCTCCAGCCCGCTGCCTCGGGTCGAAAGGCCGGCATGCTGGTCGACAATATCCAGAACGACTATTTCGATACGGGATTGATCTTCCGCAACGTGCGCGGCGCGATCGACATCCTGAATCCTTCACCCAAAAACTGACTCATCCGATGAAATCATCCTATGCAACCTTTTGCGGTACGGTCGTACTGACGGCCGCCCTGCTGGCGTCGGGGTGCAAGCGCGAGGATCCCGATCGTACCGAATTCGACAATCGCGTCTTCATGACCGACGTGACGCCCGTACGTCTGTTCGTCGAGCGGAATGCCACCGAAATGGAGGCTTCCCTTGCGGCCCGTACGGCCAAACCCGTCGGTGACGCCGTCTCGATCACCTACAGCGCCGACGAGAGCCTCGTCGACCTCTACAACGTCTCCAACGCCGCTGCTGCCCTGCCGCTGCCGGCCGAAAACTTCGAACTGGCCGACCCGGTGGCCCGGATCCCCGCCGGTGGGGTCTCGGCCTCGGAGTGCAAGGTGCGCTTCGTCGGTCTGGACGGTCTGGACTTCTCGCAGGATCAGACCTACGTGCTTCCCGTCCGCTTGTCCGATGCCACCGGAGTCGATATTCTCGCATCGCGCTGCACGAACTTCTTCGTGATCCGCGAGGCCGCCCTGATCAACGTTGTCGGCGATATCGAGGGCAGCTACCTCGACGTCAACTGGAAAGACCCTTCGCCCGTATCATCGATGTCGCAGATGACGGCCGAAGCACTGGTGCGCATCCGGAACTTCGATCAGGAGATCACCACGCTGATGGGCGTCGAGGGCAAATTCCTGATCCGTATCGGTGACAGTTCGTTCCCCTCGGATCAGATTCAGGTGACCAACGGCTCCTATTCGAAATTCCCGACCACGGGTAATCCGGCCAATGCCCTGCCCGTCAACCGGTGGGTACACATCGCCGTCACCTACGACAGCGGGAAGGTCTGCATCTATGTCGACGGCAAGCTCCAGTCCTCGGGCAACTGCGGTTACGGAGCTGTCAACTGGGGCGTCTATGCTCCGATCGACCAGGAGCAGAGCGAACGCGGCTTCCACATCGGATACTCCTATGAGTTGAAACGTCAGCTCCCGGGCGAAATCGCCGAGGTGCGTGTCTGGAACCGGGTCCTCACGGCCGACGAGATCGCCGCTCCGGATCACTTCTACACGGTCGATCCCGCGTCGGAAAATCTGGTGGCCTACTGGAAGTTCAACGACGGCGCCGGCAATGTCGTCCGCGACTGGTCGCCCTACGGCAACGACGCAACGGCTCCCGTAGCGATGAAATGGACGCAGGTCGAACTGCCCGAAAAATAGTGTGTCGGAATCTTCCTAAAACTGAACAACATGATCTTCAATAGCAATATGAATTCGATCGTCTCGGCGGTGGCGCGCCTCATGCCGCTGCTGGCCGTGGCGATGGTGGCCTGCTCGGAGGAGATTCAGCTCCCCGGAGGCGATACCGCCGGTTGGAACGAAACGGATCGCAGTTTCGGCTATCTGCGGCGGGCGGATGCGTCGGCCAACGTCTCGACGCTCGACATCTACGACGGTCAGGCCGCCGTGGAGTTCCAGTTCGGACTGACGGGAAATCCCCGCAAGGCCGTCGATGTGCGGCTTGAGGTCGACCCCGCCCTGCTGGAGACCTACAACAAAGAACAGGGTACCGATTATGCGCTCTTCCCCGAGCAGCTGCTTGCAATCGAGGAGGAGGGAAAACTGCTCGTGGCTCCCGGAAAACGTCCCCATCCCATGGCGCTGACGCTCCGTACGGACGAAAGTGTCGATCCGGCTGTGGAGTATGCCGTGCCGCTGCGTGCCGTCGTCGAGACTCCGGGCGTCGAAATGGACGAGGGGGCCGACTGGCATCTGCTCGTTGTGCGCAAGGCCGGAACGCGTCCCGATGCCGCCAAACCGAGCGGCGTGCGTACGATCGTCTACGTCGAGGTCAACGACTGCTCGCCCTTGAATGCCGCTCAGTATACGCTCAAAAACAGCGGCAAGCCCATCGTCGACATCGTCAACATCTTCGCCGCGAACATCAATTACGATGCCGTGACGCGTCGCGCCTACATTCACATGAATGAGAACGTCTCCCACATCCTGGAGAATCGCGACAAGTACATCGCACCGCTGCAGCGTCTCGGCATCAAGGTATGTCTTTCGATTCTGGGCAACCACACCGATGTGGGCCCGGCAAATCTCTCGGCGGCTCAGGCGGCCGATTTCGCGGCCCAGCTCCGCAGTGTGGTCGACGCCTACGGTCTGGACGGTATCGATTTCGACGATGAGTATGCAAGTTACTACGAGGATTCGAAGTGGACGGCTCCCGATGGCCTCGAAGCTCCGTCGTCGGCCAACTATGCCCGCCTGTGCTACGAGACCAAGCGCGCCATGCCCGACAAACTGGTGACGGTCTATCACGTGGGCCGCTATCTGGATTTCAACGAAAGGATCGGCGGTATGACGCCCGGCGACTTCGTCGATTACGCCTACTATTCGATGTATGGAAACACGCTGCTCGACGGTTGGGAGAACTTCCTCGGCATGGAGAAGTCGCAGTGGGGGCCCTTCCCGTACGACATCTCGATCACGAGCGGTCCGTCGAACCAGATCCCGAGCGAATTGCGCATGCGTCAGCTCCGCAACGACGGTTACGGCGTCAATCTGCTCTACAACATGCGCCCGTACGACTATACGGAGATGTTCGATATGATGGCCGATGAGCTGTACGACGACGAGATCCTCTTCACGGGCGAACTCTTCTCGAAAGACTGGTAATGAACCCAAAACTGCGAATCATAATGAAAAAATGGATATTTTGTCTGGCCGCAGCACTCTTCGTCACCGCCTGCGGCAATGATGATGCCGACGTCACGAACGATAACGGCGGTCGGATCGAGATCGATCGTACGACGTTGACCTTCCCCGCAGCGGGCGATTCGTTCGAGGTGACGGTTGTGTCGGAGGGCGAGTGGCGTCTGGCCGGTCGCAAGAACTGGTGCCATCCCTCAATGGAACGCGGCGAAAACGGGGCCGTAGTCACCTTTACGGCCGATGCCAATGCCGGTTACGACCGGCGCAGCGAGACCTTCACGTTCGTCTGCGGCAGCCGCACGATCGATCTGATCGTCAGCCAGGAACAGTGCAATCTGTTCGATGCGGGGTCGAAACGCCAATTTCAGCTCGGCCCTGAGGGCGGCGACGTCACGCTGGTCGTCTCGTCGAATCTCGATTACTCCTATCGTATCGAGAGCGGCGAGTGGCTCGTGGACCACAACGAGACCGGAACCCGCGGTCTGACCGAGGACTGGCTCTATTTCGAGGTGCCGGCCAATGATACCTACGGCCCGCGTGAGGCTCGGATCGTCTTCGAAGCCGAAGGAATGGATCCTGTGACGGTCACCGTAGCCCAGGATCAGAATGTCGGTATCCGGCTCGATCCGGACCGTTTCGAGTTCCAGGATATCGAGGCTCATCGTATCGAGGTCGAAGTATTGGCCAATGTCGCCTATACGGTTGAGATCCCCGAGGAGTGCGATTGGGTGACGCTCGTCGAAAACCCCGGAACGCGTGCCCTGGAGTCGAGAACCGTGGCCTTCGACGTGGCGGCCGGACGCTCGTCGCGCAACGTTACCGTGACTTTCCGCCAGACGGACGGCGATGCCGAGGCTTCGCTCTACATCAGCCAGTTCAATCCCAACGCGCAGCTCGTCTCGATCCCCGATGCCAATTTCCGGGAGGCGTTGCTCGGAGACGGATTTATCCTCGACGCATCGAGCGAACAATGCGAACTGACCGAAGCGGGGCAGAATACCACGGAGATCAACTCCCTGCCGGGCTGTGGCATCGAGGATCTGACCGGAATCGAGGCCTTTGAGAAACTTGAGACGCTCTTCTGTGCCATGAACAACCTGAAACGGCTGGATCTGAGCCGGAACACGGCCCTCAAGTCGGTTGTCATGTCGTGGAACCCGCTTGAGGAGATTCTCCTCGGGGATGCCGAAATTACGGAGGTCAGCCTCGCGCGTTCGCTCTCGACGCAGGGCTATCCGATGGTCTACTCCAAGCAGCTGAAGGTTTCGGCGGCGAAACTCGTGACACTCGATGTCTCCAGCAACTCGCAGCTGCAGACGCTCGACGTCTCGGAATGTCCCGCACTGAAGACCCTGAAGACCCGCGGATGTAAATACGGCAGCATGATTATCAAGATGAGCCGTGCGCAGGAGGGCGTTGTCTCCGTAGAGAAGGATTCTCCGACCAAAATCGAATATGTGGATTGATTCCGTAAGCCCCGCAGGGGTGATCGGTAAGGAGAGAGGCCGGCCCGTGGGGTCGGCCTCTTTTTTTATCGGCAGAAGATTATTCGACGATGTGCGGGTTGCAGCGGAGCGTGGCGTGACACGTCGGACAGACGGTGAGCAGCTCTTCGCGCTCCCAGTCCGGGGCCTGGGAGGCCGGGTGGCGCCGGATCCGGTCGAGAAGCTGAGACGGCGGCGTGAACACCTGTCCGCAGGCCGGGCAGACGGCTTCCGGAGTGGATGACTGGCGGCCTGTGGCCAGATCCCATCGTCGGGCGATCGTGACCGTCGTTTCCCGCTGCAAGCCGAATTCCGCCGCAGGTTCGAACAGACACAGCCGTCCGTCGCCCGATACGGCGGCCAGCCCGCGTCGGGTCGTCCGGAAGAGGCGCCCTTCGGCCAGGAAGGCCCGTTGCAGAATCCGGTTTTCGCGGAGGTCGATGAACAGCAGTGTCCCGTCAAGCTGGCGGGCGAAGAGGTAGCGCTCGTTGTCGGTCGGAAAGACCTCGTTCACGGTCCGGGCCAGGATCCGCGGCTCGGCCGTCCCGGGGTAGAGCCCCGAGACCAGCAGGTTGCGCTCCCCATCGAGCAGGAAGAGGTAGCGTCCGCTCCGCGTGCAGCCGATCGCCCTGCCGCCGAATGCCGTTTCGGTGACCGTTCCTGTGGCCAGGTCGACGATCCGTCGCTCACCCAGCAGAAGGTGTCCGAAGGGGTGGATGGCAAAACGCAGGGCGGGCAGCAGCGGTGAAGGATCGACACATCGCGCCAGATCGTCCCACCGGTCGTTGAGGTAGACGAGGCGTTCGTCCATCAGATCGACAATGTCCCCGTCGCAGCTGACGAGGTAGCGGTTGTCGGGCGAGAGTGTCACGGGGCCCTTGAAGAGCAGTTCGCTGCGCGGGGCCTTCGGTGTGAAGCGCCGCAGCAGGTCTCCGTCTCGGGTCAGCAGGTCGATCTGCGGGGCGGGGTCGCTGATCCGGTCGCCGACGCAGGCTGCCACGAAGCGCCCGTCGTCGGTGTGACGGATGCTGATCCGCGAACCCGATTCGGGCCGTTCGGCAATCAGTTCGCCCCGGCGGTCGAGCAGCAGCAGGCTCCCCGATGCCTCCGCCTCCGAGAGCCAGATCCGGTCGCCGGTCGGCGAGACATCGCAGGTCGAGAAAAACCGGGTGTCGCGGCGAGGGATGAGTTTGCGGAGCGTCGATCCCTCCTCGGCCAGCAGCAGCTCCGGCGCGTACTCCTGCAGGGCGTTGATCCCCATGCTCACGGCAATGCATGCTCCGGCGTTGTCCGACGCAAGGGTGTTGATACCCCGGTTCCACGATGAACTGACGCGGAACGTCTTCAGCAGGCGCTGCAGGTCGTAGACCTGTCGGTCGGCCGACGAGTAGGCATAGAGCAGGTTGCGGCTCAGGGCCGTCACGTCGTGCAGCGAGGTGGTCGTCTCGGTGAGGGGATCGTCGCCGTACGGCTGCAGGATCTGGCACACCCCCGTATCGTCGATGGTCAGCATGCGATCCGGGTCGATCCCTCCGATGAAGCGCTGCGGGCCGTTCAGCTCCCGGCGGCGGAAGTCGCAGGCGGGTTGGCCGTGCCGGTCGTCGTACGTGCGGAGGTAGAAGAGGTAGTTGTCGGTCTGCAGGATGCAGCGCTCCTCGTCGGACGCCAGGATGTGCGGGGCGTTTGCCGCGGAGTACGTCCCGTCGAAGTTCGTGGCGTACTGGCGTCCCGTCGACAGGTCGATCCGGTAGAGGCCTGCATCGAGCGCCAGCCACAGATTGCGCCCCGAAGGACTCAGCTTCCCGTCGAGGGCCGCGATCGCCTGCCTGCCGAGGGCATCGCTCCAGAGTTGTCGCGGACCGCCGCAGGCGCAGTGTCGCCCGTCGGAGGAGAGGCTTACCCACGTTCCGTCGGGGATCTCCGTGTTCCGCAGCAGGGTCTTTTCCTCGAGGCTGTCCTGCAGAAACATCCCGCTGCCGGTCAGGAGGGCCTGGTAGCGCAGGTCGTCGCTCGCCGCAAGGGCCACGATCGGCGCCGTGAGGGCGTAGCGGCGGCTGCGGCCCGCCTCTCGAAGATCCTCGATCCGCACCTCGCGGCGGTTCTTCCACAGCGTGAGCAGGCGCGAACCGTCGTTGCTCAGCAGCGGATCCGAGCCCGGTCGCGTCGATGCGTGGACGACCGTGTCGCAGGGCAGTGTGGCACTCAGCGCATCATGCAGTACGGCCGGGTCCGGCGGTGTCGCCTTTTCGATCAGGCGCCGCAGCTGGCTCGCGGGGTGGAGGTTGGCCCCCTGCAGCAGAAACTGCTCCCAACTGCAGCCCGGCCGGATGGCCGACAGATCGTTCTTCAGATTCAGCACCCGTTCGACCGGCCACTTCCCGGTGAGCCGCATGGCTTCGGCCAACCGGTCGAAATCCCGCATCAGATCCTCGCGGTCGAGCTGCTGTTTGCGGTAAAGATAGCGCGGATCGGTCAGCAGCGCGATCAGCTCGTCGTCGAAATCATGGGCCTCGCCGAGCGTATCAACCAGAAGCCGGAAGGCCCGGTAGCGGCACCGGAACAGCTCCGAAAGCGCGTGCGGCGTGGACTGATCCTCGTAGAGCCCGGCCAGCAGCAGGTAGACGTGCAGGGCCTGCAGCGGATCCTCCAGGTAGAGGTGGCGGATGGCTGCGGCGAAGACCGGCACGACGACCGCCACCATCGCTTTGATGCGTACTACGAACGAACCTGTTTCGACGCTGCCGCCGCGCGCCGACTGCGCGTCGATGATTGCTTTCGTTTCCACACCAAGCGTCGGTAGGAAACGCAGGGCGAGGCTCATCACCAATGCCGTCTCCTGCGTGTGCAGGCCGAATCTGGCGAACGGTGACAGCAATGATTCGAACGCGTCGGTCATGGCGGTCGGTGTGGTGGAGGCAAGGAACATCGCTCCGATGACGATGACCACGGCGAACCGGCATGCGTAGAGTATGGCGATGCGGATGCCGTCATCGGTGATGGGAATCGGCCCGAGGCTCGCCACCGTGGTGCCGGTGCGCACGAAG
>OLWA01001147.1_pt1 | contig 28562 bp, 17 predicted proteins | sample 1673251 | NCBI WGS metagenome assembly OLWA01 (sample SAMEA3178937, study PRJEB25190) | human gut metagenome | biome: human gut; feature: human-associated habitat; material: faeces | place: Austria | collected 2013 | reverse complement strand
ACGAAGGTACTATCATCGAAATGTTGGATAAGGGTGCTGTTGTAGCTCTTCCTTACGGTGTAGAAGGTTTCGCAACTCCGAAACACCTTGTAAAAGAAGACGGTTCACAAGCACAGTTGGATGAGAAACTTGAATTCAAAGTGATCGAGTTCAACAAGGACGCTAAGAGAATCATCCTGTCTCACAGCCGTATCTTCGAAGATGTAGCTAAGGCTGAAGAAAGAGCAGAAAAGAAAGCTGCTTCTGGTGCTAAGAAGTCTTCTAACAAGAGAGAAGATGCTCCGATGATCCAGAACCAGGCTGCTTCAACTACGCTGGGCGACATCGACGCTTTGGCTGCTTTGAAAGAACAGTTGGAAGGAAAGAAATAATCGTTATTTCTATATAATGGAAAAGCGCTCCGATTATCGGGGCGCTTTTTTTGTTTTGCCATGATAGCACAAATACCAAAAAACTTGTGTACATTTGTGCCGCTATGGAGAAATTCGAACTACATATACTTGGATGCGGTTCTGCTTTGCCCACCACTCGCCATTTTGCGACATCGCAGGTTGTGAACTTGCGTGAAAAGCTTTTTATGATTGACTGTGGGGAAGGAGCGCAGATGCAGTTGCGTCGTTCCCGCTTGAAGTTTTCCCGCTTGAATCATATCTTTATTTCCCATCTTCATGGCGATCATTGCTTTGGACTGTTAGGACTGATTTCTACCTTCGGTCTGTTGGGACGAACGGCAGACTTGCATATCCATTCACCCAAAGGACTGGAAGAACTGTTTGCTCCCTTACTTTCTTTCTTTTGCAAAACGCTGGCCTATAAAGTCTTTTTCCATGAATTTGAGACGAAGGAGCCGACGCTGATCTATGACGACCGCTCGGTGGCTGTGACCACCATTCCTTTGAGACACCGTATTCCTTGCTGCGGTTTTCTTTTTGAAGAAAAGCAGCGTCCCAATCATATCATCAGAGATATGGTGGATTTCTATAAAGTACCCGTCTACGAACTGAACCGGATCAAGAACGGAGCGGATTTTGTAACTCCCGAAGGAGAAGTCATTCCGAATCATCGTCTGACCCGTCCTTCTGCCCCTGCACGAAAATATGCTTATTGCTCCGACACGATTTACCGACCTGAGATCGTGGAGCAGATAAAGGGGATAGACCTCCTTTTCCACGAAGCTACCTTTGCTCAGACCGAACAGGTGCGGGCAAGGGAAACTCATCATACAACTGCTGCACAGGCCGCACAGATTGCTTTGAATGCTGAAGTGAAACAATTAGTCATCGGACATTTTTCCGCCCGCTATGAGGACGAGTCTGTATTGTTGAATGAAGCAGCGGCTATCTTCCCCCAAACGGTTTTGGCAAGAGAGAATATGTGCATAACCATAAATAACTATACAGATACGAGAGACTATGACCCCTTATAACGAACGTGAGGTTCTGAAACTCCTTCAGGAGGAGAGTACACAGCGGAAAGGATTTGAGTTGATTGTGGCGCAGTACAGCGAGCAGTTATACTGGCAGATCCGCCGGATGGTACTGTCGCATGAGGATGCGAACGACCTTCTGCAAAACACCTTCATCAAGGCATGGACAAATATTGACTATTTCCGTGCCGAGGCGAAGCTGTCTACGTGGCTCTACCGTATTGCGCTGAATGAATGTCTTACTTTTCTGAACAGGCAGCGTGCTACAACGACGGTGGCTATCGACGATCCCGAAGCGGCGATTGTGCAGAAACTGGAGAGTGATCCCTACTATTCGGGCGATCAGGTGCAGATGCTATTGCAGAAAGCATTGCTCACCTTGCCCGAAAAACAACGAATGGTGTTCAACCTGAAGTATTATCAGGAAATGAAGTACGAGGATATGTCAGAGATCTTCGGGACTTCGGTCGGAGCCCTGAAAGCCTCCTATCACCATGCCGTGAAGAAAATAGAGAAGTTTTTGGAAGAAGTAGATTAAACCTTTTAAAGCAGACATCGTCTAATCAAAAGAGAGGAGAAAAACGTATGAAAGAAGAAGATACCCTATTGAAGAAAATCGGAAAGGAGCATTCCTTCAAAGTGCCCGACGGTTACTTTGAAAATCTGACTTCAGAGGTGATGAACAAACTTCCTGAAAAAGAGAAAGTCGTTTTCAAGGAAGAGCCTGTTTCGACATGGACGAGATTGAAACCATTATTCTATATGGCGGCTATGTTTGTAGGAGCTGCCCTGATTATCCGGGTAGCGTCATCAGACCATAAACCGGTGGCAGATGATATAGCGGTGGCAGTAACGGCTATGGAAGCGGATACGGAACAGGTATCCGACGAGATGATTGATGTTGCGTTAGACCGTGCGATGTTGGATGATTATTCGTTATATGTCTATCTGAGTGACGCGAGTGTAGAATGATTTATTAAAACAGATTGAATAAGAAAATGAAGAAACTAATCGCTTTAGTCGTTTTGTTATGTGGCTTTATGCCTGTTCTTTGGGCTGCCGATGGATGTGACCAGCATTTGTCCCGTGAGGAATTCCGGAATAAACAGAAAGCGTTTATTATTGAGCAGGCCGGATTGACCAAAGAAGAGGCTGCCAAATTCTTCCCAGTTTATTTTGAACTGCAGGAGAAGAAGAAGAAACTGAACGATGAATCGTGGAGTTTAATGCGTCAAGGTAAAGACGACAAAACAACAGAAGCCCAGTACGAAGAAATTGTAGCAAAGGTATGTGACAACCGTATCGCTGCCGACCGTCTTGATAAGTCTTATCTGGACCGGTTTAAAAAGATACTTTCCAATAAGAAGATATTCCTTGTTCAACGTGCGGAGATGCGTTTCCATCGGGAAATGCTGAAAGGCATGAACCGCAAGGACGGAGGAAATGATCCGAAAAGGAAGAAATAAAACGGAGGCTCTGTTTGGATGAAACGGACGTTCTGTCAGAGTAAATCAGAGGCTCTATTCTATGCGGATAGAGCCTCTGATTTTTGTTTCCGGATGAATTGTTAGCTTACCTTTGTTGTTTTAATCCGTTCTATCATGAAGGCGAATGGCGTTACAGTCCTTTTTTCTTAGCTTCGTTCCAAATAGCGTCCATCTCCTCAAGAGACATATCTTTCAGGTTTTTCCCTTCTTTAATCGTATGTTCCTCCAGGTAGTTGAAACGGCGGATGAACTTTTGATTGGTTAGTTCCAAAGCATTGTCCGGATTGATTTTGTAGAGGCGTGCCGCATTGATGAGGCTGAACATGACGTCGCCGAATTCGGCTTCTGCTTTCTCTTTGTCCATGTTGGCTACCTCTGCTTGGAATTCTCCGATTTCTTCTTTTACCTTATCCCATACCTGTTCCCGTTCTTCCCAGTCGAAGCCTACATTGCGGGCTTTGTCCTGAATGCGGTAAGCCTTGATGAGTGAAGGGAGTGCAGCGGGAACACCGCTTAATACACTTTTGTTTCCGTCTTTTTCTTTCAGTTTCAGCTGTTCCCAGTTTTCGGATACCTGTCCGGCAGTCTCAGCTTTTACTTCTCCGAATACGTGAGGATGGCGGAAAATCAGTTTGTCGCACAACTTGTCACAGACATCTTTGATGTCGAAGTCTCCTGTCTCCGAACCGATCTTTGCATAGAATGCTACGTGTAGCAGCACATCTCCCAACTCCTTGCAAATATCTTTTTTGTCATCCCTCATCAAGGCATCACAAAGTTCGTAAGTCTCTTCTATAGTGTTGGGGCGCAGACTTTCGTTCGTCTGCTTGCGGTCCCACGGACATTTAACCCGAAGCTCGTCGAGGATGTCTAGAAAGCGGCCGAAGGCTTCCATTTGTTCTTCTCTTGTATGTATCATTCCTTTGATTTTTTTTATAAATAATGTTGCAAAGATAATGCTTCCTTGTCTTTTATAGCCTTAATCGGTACGAAAACAAAAGCAAGGGAGTTAATAAAAGTCTTTTTATTGGTCTGATGCGGTTTTCGCTTTCCATACTTGATACGAAATCAACAGCCCGATCACTTCCGAATAGTTTTTTCTTCCGCTTTCTATTTTGTTTCCTTTCAGGTAGAGGTCGTATATCCAGTTTTGAACATCACCGATCAACGGACTGTATTTAGCCATCCAGTATTCCTGATTCTTTTTCGCCAGTTCTATAATCTCCGGTCGGATACGGTTGATTATATCGGCGTATTCTTTTTCACTCAGCAGCCGTCGGGCGTTCCCCAGTACATGATTCAGAATCGAGAAGTAGCCGCTGAAACGGATTCCCTTTATTTGTGAACGGGTACAAACCTGATAGGCATAGAAATTGGCCTCTGCCTCGCTCGAAATTCCCAGCAGATGAGCCAGTTCGTGAGTGTACGTTGCCGGATAGTTGATGGGGAGCAAGTCTCCGTTTAAGGTGAATTCGCAGAAGAAAGGCCCCATGCTTCCCGTCACTCCGACCATTGATATGAATGGGGTGAAAACCATCGTCTTGACCCGTGGGTTGGGAAATGGAGGGCGGTGTACTCCCAGGCTGTCGCTTAATTGATTGTAAAGTTTGACAGCTTCTTCACGTACCTGTTCCTCATGTATTCCTTTTACGGGAACAAACGAACTGTTCAGTGAGTCGATATAGTTATCCACAAACTCTTGAAAAATCTCCGGTGTGTAAGCTGTATAAGGAATATGCGTACGCTGGTAAAAGTTTGGCTGCGAATAGTTTAACCCCCACGCGAGGTAGAACCATACGTAAACCCATAACAGATATTCTCCGTCACGTAGCAGAATCCTTTTCCACGGCAGTTTCTTGCGGATACGGGCATAAAAAGGATAAACGATGACTCCCGTGATACTCCCGAAAATAAATAGATCCCCTATGGCAAAAGGAAATAAGTTGGAGAAGAATGACAAAACGCGGGAGATGACAGGATAAACGGTTTGTGAATACAGGTTTCCCAACGCGGGAATCGACTGTGTCATCCATACCAGAAGCAGCAGTACTCCCAGGAGTATATATCTAATTATCAGTTTCCGTTTCATCATCCGTTCAGATTTTAGTCAACAAAAATATGCATTAAATAAACGTCACGCGAAAAAATACCTCTATATTTGCAAAAAAACTGTTAAACGAAAGATGGCTACCGTAGAAGAAATTGAAAAGTATTGCCGGAATTGCGTGTCACGTGATTTCGTGAATGGGAAAGGGCTTGTTTGCAAACGTACCAGAGAGCTTCCTGACTTTGACGAAGAATGCGAAAACTTCGAGAAGGATGAAGAACTGTTGAAGATGGCTCCTCCCAAGCCCGACGACTTTCCGGTGTCAATGACGGAAGAAGAACTTCTCGCCGAAGAAAATCTTCCCAAAGGAGTGCTGTATGCATCCGTCGCGTGTATCTTGGGGGCGGTGGCATGGAGTCTCATCTCCGTTTCTACAGGTCTTCAGATGGGGTATATGGCTATCGGAGTCGGATTTCTGGTCGGTTTCGCCATGCGGCAGGGGAAGGGGATACGTCCCGTCTTCGGTATTTTGGGAGCGGTACTGGCATTGATCAGTTGTGTGTTGGGTGATTTCTTATCCATCATCGGCTTTGCTGCCAAGGATTATGATATGACGTTTTTCGAAGTGCTGACGGGAGTCGATTATGGCGAAATCTTTTCTGTCATGGTGAAGAATGTGGTGTCGATGTCCGCCTTATTTTATGGAATTGCTGTTTATGAGGGATATAAATTATCTTTCCGGGCACAGAAACATCCTGTGGGTGGTAAGATTTGAATTAAAATTATTAATTTTGCAGCCGTTATTTTTTGAATATACATTATCATATACATAAAGAAACATGGAATTAGCAAGTAAGTACAATCCCGCTGACGTGGAGGGAAAGTGGTACCAGTATTGGTTGGACCACAAATTATTCAGTTCGAAACCCGATGGCCGTGAACCTTACACCATCGTCATTCCGCCCCCGAACGTCACCGGTGTGTTGCACATGGGACACATGCTTAATAATACCATTCAGGATATTTTGGTTCGTCGTGCCCGTATGGAAGGCAAGAATGCCTGCTGGGTGCCGGGAACTGATCACGCTTCCATCGCTACCGAAGCAAAAGTTGTAAACAAACTCGCTGCCCAGGGCATCAAGAAGACAGACCTGACCCGTGATGAGTTCCTGAAACATGCCTGGGACTGGACAGAAGAGCACGGAGGCATTATCCTGAAGCAACTCCGCAAATTGGGTGCATCCTGTGACTGGGACCGTACCGCCTTTACTATGGATGAGGAACGCAGCAAAAGCGTATTGAAAGTATTTGTAGACCTGTACAACAAAGGATTGATTTACCGTGGTGTCCGTATGGTAAACTGGGACCCGAAAGCGTTGACTGCCCTTTCTGACGAAGAAGTGATCTACAAGGAAGAGCACGGAAAACTGTTCTATCTCCGCTATAAGGTGGAAGGTGATCCGGAAGGCCGCTATGCAGTAGTAGCAACGACCCGTCCCGAAACAATCATGGGCGATACGGCAATGTGTATCAACCCCAACGACCCCAAGAACGCATGGCTGAAAGGAAAGAAAGTAATCGTTCCGTTGGTAAACCGTGTTATCCCTGTCATCGAGGACGATTATGTGGACATTGAGTTCGGTACCGGTTGTCTGAAAGTAACTCCGGCCCACGACGTAAATGACTATATGTTGGGTGAAAAGTATAATCTGCCCAGCATCGACATCTTCAATGATAACGGGACTTTGAGCGAAGCTGCCGGATTGTATATCGGTATGGATCGTTTCGACGTCCGCAAGCTGATTGAGAAAGACCTCGATGCTGCCGGATTGCTCGAAAAGACAGAAGCCTACACAAATAAAGTAGGTTACTCAGAGCGTACCAATGTAGTGATCGAACCGAAATTGTCTATGCAGTGGTTCCTCAAAATGCAGCATTTTGCCGATATGGCATTGCCTCCGGTAATGAACGATGAGTTGAAATTCTATCCTGCCAAATATAAGAATACATACCGGCACTGGATGGAGAACATCAAAGACTGGTGTATCAGCCGCCAGTTGTGGTGGGGACATCGTATTCCTGCTTACTTCCTGCCGGAAGGTGGCTATGTGGTAGCCGCCACTCCCGAAGAAGCGCTGGCTAAAGCCAAAGAGAAAACAGGAAACGCCGCTTTGACGATGGATGATCTTCGTCAGGACGAAGACTGTCTGGATACTTGGTTCTCTTCCTGGTTGTGGCCTATCTCCCTGTTTGACGGAATCAATCATCCGGGTAACGAGGAAATCAGCTATTACTATCCGACCAGCGACTTGGTGACCGGACCGGATATCATCTTCTTCTGGGTGGCACGTATGATCATGGCGGGTTACGAATATGAAGGAAAGATGCCGTTCAAGAACGTTTACTTTACAGGGATCGTTCGCGACAAGCTGGGACGTAAGATGTCCAAGTCACTCGGCAACTCACCCGACCCGTTGGAACTGATCGACAAATATGGTGCCGATGGTGTCCGTATGGGAATGATGCTGGCAGCTCCCGCCGGAAACGATATTCTTTTCGACGACGCGCTCTGCGAACAGGGACGTAACTTCTGCAGTAAGATATGGAACGCCTTCCGTCTGATCAAGGGCTGGACGGTTGACGATAATATTCAGGCTCCGGATGCCGCTAAACTGGCTGTCCACTGGTTTGAATCCAAGCAGAACGAAGTAGCTGCCGAAGTAGCGGACTTGTTCAGCAAATACCGTCTGAGCGAAGCATTGATGGCTGTTTATAAATTATTCTGGGATGAATTCTCTTCCTGGTATCTGGAAATGATTAAACCGGCTTACGGACAGGGAATTGACCGTACCACTTATAGCGCTACTCTCTGCTTCCTCGATAACCTGTTGCATCTGCTTCATCCGTTTATGCCGTTCATCACAGAAGAATTGTGGCAACAGATGTACGAACGTAATGCGGAAGAAGGAGAAAGTCTGATGGTAAGTGCATTGAGCATGGATACTTATGTAGACACCGCATTCGTTGCACAGTTTGAAGTTGTCAAGGGAGTTATCAGTAATATCCGCAGCATCCGTCTGCAAAAGAACATAGCTCAGAAAGAACCGCTTGACTTGCAGGTGCTGGGCGAAAATCCGGTTGCAGAGTTCAATGCGGTGATCCAGAAGATGTGTAACCTTTCTTCCATTACAGTGGTAGAGAGCAAGGCGGAAGGTGCTTCTTCCTTCATGGTAGGAACTACCGAATACGCTGTGCCACTAGGCAATATGATTGATGTAGAAGCCGAAATCGCCCGTATGGAAGCTGAACTGAAACATAAGGAAGGATTCCTGCAAGGTGTATTGAAGAAACTCAGCAATGAGAAATTTGTCAATAACGCCCCGGCAGCCGTTCTCGAAATGGAACGTAAAAAACAGGCCGATGCGGAAAGTATTATCAGTTCTTTGAAAGAAAGCATCGCAGCTTTAAAAAAGGCATAATGAACTGATACATAAAAATATGTAATAGAGAGGCATCCCGATAGATTTGGGATGCCTTTCTTTTTAAAAGATAAAAATAATACTATCTTTGCTTCCACTTTTAATCACACAGCAAAATGAAACAATTACTGCGAATATGCTTAACAGGTGCGTTCTTTCTTCTTTTCGAAGGACTCCTTTCCCCTATGTTGGCAGATAATGGGAGATCAGATAAAGAAATATTGGTTTTGAATTCTATCAACTTCAACCTTCCCTGGGCCAGAAACTTCTATTGGTATGTGCACGATGTTCTTCAGGAACAGGGAATAACCGCCAGAGCGGAATCATTGTCTGTCCCGGCCTTGCAGGATACGATGGAGGTAAATGCGGTCATCGAGCATCTGCGTCAGAAATATCCGCTTCCTCCTGCCGCTATTGTGATAATTGGTGATCCGGGCTGGATTGTCTGTCGTCCTTTATTTGACGACCTGTGGAAAGATGTTCCGGTGATCATAACGAACTCCCGTGACCGCCTGCCTGCTACCTTGGATATTCTGCTCTCTCATGCCCCGTTGAATGAGACCAACAGCGTCCCCGCCCAAGAGTGGAGAAAAGGCTACAACCTGACTACCCTGAAACAGCATTACTATGTGAAGGAAACCGTTGAACTGATCTATAGCCTGATACCTGATATGGATCGCCTGGCATTTATCTCGGACGATCGCTACATCAGTGAAGAAACCCGCGGAGACGTGAAAGAAGCTGTTGAAAAGCATTTCCCAAACCTGCCTTTAGAATTGCTTTCTACCACTCACTTGTCAACAGAAATGCTTCTGGACACCTTGCGCAGCTATAAGGCAAACACCGGAATTATTTATTATTCCTGGTTTGAGTCGCATAATAAAGAAGATAATAATTATCTTTTTGATCATATTCAGGAGATTATCACCAATTTTACGTCCTCTCCCTTGTTCCTGCTTTCTTCCGAAGACTTGTCCAATAATACTTTTGCAGGAGGCTATTACGTTTCTGCGGAATCATTCGGCGATTCCTTGCTTGAGATTATTGACCGTGTACTGCATGGAGAACAGGCGGAGGACATTCCCGAAAGTATAGGAGGGAAGGCGAGTGCCTACCTCTGCTATCCGGTGCTGGAATCCTACAATATTCCCTATCACCTTTATCCCGAACGAGCTGTTTATGTCAACGAACCTAAAAGTATATTTCATCAATACTGTGTTGAAATCCTTTCCTGTTCCATCTTCCTTCTTATTTTGATAGCAGCGATCACCTATTATATACGTATTCTTCGCAAGGCATACACTCGTCTGAGTGAGGCAATGGAAAAGGCGGAGCAGGCGAATCAGTTGAAATCCGCCTTTCTGGCTAATATGAGTCATGAAATCCGCACTCCGTTGAATGCGATTGTCGGCTTCTCGAATATGTTGCCGGATATAGAAGATCGTAAGGAGATGCGCGAATATGCGGACATCATCGAAACAAATACCGACTTGCTTCTTCAACTGATCAATGATATTCTGGACATGTCCAAGATCGAAGCCGGCACTTTTGACTTCTGCCCGTCATTGATAGATGTCAACCAGACGATGGAAGAAATCGAACAGAGTATGAGGCTTCGCTCGAAAAAAGAAACTGTCACTCTTACCTTTACCGAACGTCTGCCGGAATGTACCCTTTATACAGATAAGAATCGTTTGATACAACTGATTTCCAATTTTGTGATCAATGCTATTAAATTTACTCAGACAGGTTCTATCAGAATGGGATATCGTCTGAAAGATGTCAGTACAATTTGCTTTTATGTTTCGGATACAGGCTGCGGCATGTCGGAAGAACAATGCAGGCATGTATTCGAAAGGTTTGTGAAATACAATCCTTTTGTTCAGGGAACAGGTTTGGGACTTTCCATTTGTCAGATGATTATCGACCGGTTAGGAGGGACGATTGGAGTTGAATCGGAAGAAGGCAAAGGCTCTACTTTCTGGTTTACGCTGCCCTACCAGCAGGAATAGCATCGTATTTGTCTTCTTATCCTTTATGATTGTTAGTTTTATGTATTGCAGACTTCCAAGACTTTGATCAGCTTATTACGATGAGACAATATTCTCACCGCAATGAGAAAAAATTCTCAATGCAATGAGAAAAGATTCTCACTGCGATGAGAAAAAGTTCTCGCTGTGGTGAGAAAAAATTCTCATCATGATGAGAATGGTTGAGAATTTATGATCTGTATCAGCTTGTACTATAGATAAATACAGATTTACTACTTTCTGTTTTATAGCTTTAATTGATAGAGCAAAAAAGAACTTTACCTAAAAAGAGACCGTTTTTCTCTATTTAGTTGAAGGATGGTATAGGTATAATAGGTGCGAATCCAATTTATTGGAAGGAGTCACTTATATTAAGGAAACAGTAAAGGAAGCAGCAATGGCAGATAATCTTTTAAATCGATGCGTAATTGCTTGAGTGCTTGCTGAATACGATAATCTACAGCCTTTGGAGACACTCCCAATGTTTCTGCAATTTCTTTGTAGCTCATATCCCGGAAACGATGCATAACAAATGCTTGCCGGTAACTTTCCGGTAATGCGGCAACCGCCTCTTCAATACGTTTGGTTAGCTCTTTAAGTTGATAGAAGTCCATATCCTGTATCATCTCTTGCATTTCTTCATAGAAACGCGTATCAGCACGTTTGATGGCATCAATGTGTGCAAGTTTATTTAAAGCCTTGTGATGTACCATTTTAAAGAGATAAGAACTTAATGATGATTCAATAATTAGGTTTTCCCGGTTTTCCCATATCCATAGAAGGGAGTCTTGCACAATTTCTTCTGCATCGTGAAAGTCAACATATTTATGACCATAGGCACATAGCACTGCATAGTATTGCCTGAATAGCGTTTCAAAGGCTTTTAGGCCTCCACGCTGTATTTCAGATAATTGAGGGTCATTCCTCTTTATGTGTACTTCCTTCATTTATTAAATTCTAATTTACTGCAAATATAGCTTTTTTATAATAAAATAAAGATTTTCTGAAAAAAATAAGGTTTTCGTTTAGGAATGTCATGGTTTGGTCTTGTCATATAATAAAAGGTAGAATAAAGGATGAAAGAATTAGATAATAATAGAATAGAAGAATTGCTTCCTCGTTATTGTGAGGGGAGGCTGAGCGAGGAGGAACGTCTGGAAGTGGAAGCGTGGATAGATGAGTCGGAGGAGAATAAACGAGTTGCTACTCAGACTTTTGCTCTTTATTTGGCTGTGGACACGGTTCAGGTAATGAAGAAAGTTGATACGGAGAAAGCTTTACTGAAAGTAAAGGGAAAAATGTCGGACCGTGAAGTGAGAAGGACAGTGTGGTGGGAGTGGACACAACGTGCTGCTGCAATTCTGTTTATTCCGCTTCTTACCTTATTTATATGGCAGAACTGGAAAGGGGATACCGGTGAGGTAGCGGAGATGATGGAAGTTAAGACCAGTCCTGGAATGACAACTTCGTTGACATTACCCGATGGTACAATTGTTTATTTAAATTCGGAATCTTCTTTGTCTTATCCTTCTCGCTTTAATGGGGATTTCCGTAAAGTGACGTTAAGTGGTGAAGCATACTTTGAAGTAGCCAAAGATCCGAAAAAGAAATTTATCCTTTCTACTACACATCAATCACAGATAGAAGTATTGGGTACATGTTTCAATGTGGAAGCATATGAACAGAATACAGAGGTTATTACAACTTTGATTGAAGGGAAAGTAGATTTTATGTTCGAGAAAGATGCTGGGATGAAACATGTGTTCTTATCTCCAAGAGAGAAGCTGGTGTATGATTCGGAGACTGATAAAGTCCACCTTTATAAAACTTCGGGAAAATCAGAATTGGCTTGGAAAGATGGAGAAGTGGTTCTTGATAATACACCTTTGGAAGAAGCATTATGGATGCTGGAAAAAAGATATAGCGTGAAATTCGTTATTAAGAACGAAAAACTGAAGAATAGCTCGTTCACGGGAACCTTTACAAATCAACGTTTGGAAAAGATCCTGGAATATTTTAAAGTATCCTCCAAAATACGCTGGAAACATATCAATGATGACAAGGATGGAAGTGACAGAAAAAAAGAGATAATAGAGATTTATTGATTAACCTTTAACAATTTAATAGTATGAAAGCAAAACTTACCTAGAAAAAAGTATGGGAAGATTTTGGCAGATCTCCCCATACTAAAATGAATCAATTGAAAATGCTTGTTGGCAGACAAGCATAGTTAACTCATTTTCAACTTAAATCAATACAAAATTATGCAAAACAATTTTAGCATCCAAGTTTTAAGGGTGGTAAAGTCTTTTTGGCTAACCTCGAAAAAAATCCCACGTACTATGAGACTGGTTATTTTATTCTTATTTTGTTTTGTCGGATTAACTAATGCGACAGATAGTTATGCCCAATCTGCAAAGGTTACGATGAATGTACGTAATCAGACAGTTGAGGATGTATTAAGAGCGATAGAGAAGCAAACAGAATTTAGTTTCTTCTACAACAATGCTCATATAAATTTGAAACGGTTGGTGACAATCTCCGCTAACCGTAATGATATCTTTAAAGTTCTTGACGAAGTATTTAAAAATACGAGTGTAGAATATAAGGTAATAGATAAAAAGATCATTCTGTCCACGGAGTTGGCATCTGTCGAACAGGCGCATCAGGAAAAGGTAAAAGTAAGCGGACGAGTGGTGGATGCGGCAGGTGAACCGGTAATCGGTGCTAGTGTGATAGAAAAAGGCTCTACCAATGGCACGATCACTGATATGGACGGTAATTTTATCCTGAATGTCGGTTCAAAAGAAGCCATTCTTGAAATCTCTTATATTGGTTATCAAGGACAGTCCCTGAAAGTAACTCCGGGAAAGACGCTGTCGGTAGTCTTGAAAGAAGACACACAGAGTCTGGACGAAGTGGTAGTAGTTGGTTTTGGCGTACAGAAGAAAGCGAACCTGACCGGCGCGGTATCTCAAGTAAAGATGGATGATGTACTGGGGAGCCGTCCTGTTGTCAATGCCATGAGTGCTTTGCAGGGTGCGATGCCGGGACTTCAGATTACTCCTAATAATGATGCTGCCGGTCCGGGACAGAGCAAATCATTCAATATTCGTGGTACGACTTCCATCAATGGCGGTGGTCCGTTGGTGTTGATAGATAATGTTCCGGGGGATATCGATATGTTGAATCCCGAAGATATCGAAAGTGTTTCTGTGTTGAAAGATGCCGCCTCGGCCGCTATCTATGGTGCGCGTGCCGCTTTCGGTGTAATACTTGTGACTACAAAGAAGGCGAAGAAAGGCGACGGGTTTCATGTCAATTATAATAATAATTTTGGTTTCCAGAGTTCTATCAATCGTCCGGAACAGGCTGACGGGCTGGAGTGGATGCAGGCTTACCTGGACGGCGAGTTCAATGCCGGTAAATACTACACCGGGCAAGATATCAAAACCTGGATGAACTACCTGACCGAATATCGTAAGAATCCGGGTAAATTCCAGACTACCGGAGACGGAGTATATGTAGACCCGGAAACAGGATTGAATTATTACCTGAATGAGAAAGACCTGTATGCCAATATGCTTGATGATTACGGTTTTCTGCAAGCGCATAATGTGTCATTGAGCGGTGGTACTGATAAGCTGGCTTATCGTCTGTCCCTTGGTTATAATAGCGAGCAAGGTATTTTGATCACCGATAAAGACCGCTACAAACGTTTGTCGGGTAGTGCCTATATTTCTGCCGAAATCACCTCGTGGCTGACTCAGTCTGTAGATATACGCTATGCTCAGAGTGACAAGAATATGCCCGTGACTTCGGATAAGACCGGATTGTATGATATGCGTTTGCCGGTTGTATATCCTGAAGGTTCCCTGACTTTGCCTGACGGCACCAGCCTGATGACGAATACGCCTTCCAACGTTTTGAGAATGGCAACGGATAACAATACAATCAGAGACAATGCCCGTATCCTGTCAAAAACGGTATTGAAACCATTGAAAGGGCTTGAAGTGGCATTCGAATATACATTTGACAAGACATGGAGTAATCAGAATGTGAATAAGGCTTCCATTGATTATACAACGGTTGAGCTGGCAAAAATACAGACTGCCACTACTTCTTCTCTGGAGACGACTCACCAAAGTACTGATTATAATGCCATCAACCTGTATGCTAATTATAGATATTCATGGAATGACACGCATAACTTGTCATTAATGGGCGGCTTCAACCAGGAATCCAGTGACTGGAAGAAATTGTATACTTATTCTTATGATATGATTAACGAGAAGTATCCGTCACATAGTACGGCTACCGGTGAGAATAAGGTTATTACAGACGATCATCGTGTGTATACTGTGCGTGGCGCTTTCTATCGTATTAATTATGATTATAAAGGCAAATATCTGTTTGAGACCAATGGTCGTTATGACGGCTCGTCTAAATTCCCGAAGAAAAATCGTTTCGGTTTCTTCCCTTCTGTATCTGTGGGTTGGAACATTGCCCGCGAGAACTTTATGAAACCGGTTGCAGGTGACTGGCTAAGCGATCTGAAACTTCGCGGAACCTGGGGACAAATAGGTAATCAGGGTATTGATCCTTATAAATTTGTTCCGACCATGTCGCAAGTGGAAAAGAAGGATGTGGCATGGCTGGTGAATGGAGCGAAGCCGCTGACTTTGAATGCTCCGGGACTGGTCAGTGATAGTTTTACTTGGGAAACGGTAGAAACATTGGACTTTGGTTTTGATATAACTGCCTTGAACGGACGTCTGCAAAGTACTTTCGACTGGTATCGCCGTGATACGAAAGATATGCTTGCTCCGGGAGCTGAGCTGCCGTCAGTGGTAGGTGCTTCCGCACCTTTGCAGAATACCGCCGACTTGCGTACGAAAGGCTGGGAATTGTCATTGACCTGGAGAGATAGAATCGGTGCATGGGGCTATAATGTAGGCTTCAATCTTTATGACTCTAAAACAGTCGTTACCAAATACCATAATGAATCAAAGATTATCCTGAAAAGTGATGGCACGAATAATTATTATGAAGGATATGAAATCGGTTCTATCTGGGGTTATGTAACGGATGGTTACTATACAGCCGATGACTTTGAAGATACAAATACCTGGAAATTGAAAGAAGGAGTGGTGACAGTGGATGGAGTAAGTCCGCGTCCCGGTGACATCAAGTACCAGAATTTGCGTGATGATGAATCGAGTACGAATCGTATTGATACGGGAGACGGAACCTTTGACAATCCGGGAGACCGCAAGATAATCGGTAATAACTCTTTGCGTTTGCAGTATGGTATAAACCTGGGAGTCAATTACAAAGGATTTGATCTGAGTGTTTTGCTGCAAGGAGTAGGTAAACGTGATGTATGGATTAGTGATGCACGCCGCTGGCCGTTTAATTCCGGACAGTTTGGTTCACTCTTTAAAGACCAGCTGGATTATTGGAAACCGGTAGATTCTGCCAATGGCGACTGGACGGCAGCCAATCCGAATGCGGAATATTTCCGTATTTACGGGCAAGGAAACAACTCCGGTTACAATACACGTGCGCAAACGAAGTATCTGATGAATGGCTCTTATCTGCGTGTCAAGAATGTGACTTTGAGTTATAATTTTCCGAAGAGCTGGTTGGCACCTATTACATTAACGAGTTTGAAAGCGTTCGTAAGTTGTGAGAACCTTCACACATTTACTAAGCTGATGAAGGGTTATGACCCGGAACGCCTGTCTTGGGGATATCCTTTCTATCGTACGATTTCTTTTGGTTTTAATGTTACTCTTTAATTTAGAATTGGTTATGAAAAAAATAATATATACTATGCTTGCGGCAGCAGCTATCGGGTTTACTTCATGCAACGATAGTTTTATGGAACGCTATCCGGATACTTCGTTGACGGAGCAGACAGTGTTCAGTAATTATAATACTTTCAAGACCTATGCCTGGGGATTATATGGAGTATTTACAAATACTAATATCCTGCGTATTCCCGGTACAAACGGAGCCTATGCCAGTGCCACATCCTATACAAGCGATATTTATGCAGGTTATCTGATGCGTCGTCAGGGTGACGGTAATCCGTATGCTTTTCAGAATGTATCCAGTTCGTCATCGGGCAATGGATGGGCATTCAGTTTCGTCTATCGGGTCAATGTCATGTTGGCAAATATCGATAATTCAGGGATGACGGATGCGGACAAGGAACATTGGCGTTCGGTAGGATATTTCTTCCGTGCCTATTATTATTCGGAACTGATAGCTCGTTTTGGTGATGTGCCTTGGGTAGATCGTGTACTGGGTGATTCGGATAAGGAAATAGCATATGGTCCCCGTACACCTCGCAAAGAAGTTGCCGATCATGTATTGAACGATTTGATATACGCTGAAGAGCATATAAAAGAAGAAGGTGACGGTGAAAATACGATCAATGTGCACGTTGTCCGTGCTCTTCTTTCCCGTTTCTGCCTTTTTGAAGGTACATGGCGTAAATATCATGCTTTGGGGGACGAAGATAAATACTTTGATGCTTGTATCACTTATTCCAAGAAGCTGATGGATTCTTATCCCGAACTGAATAGTGATTGGGGAGAGATGCTGACATCTGACCTGAAAGGAATGAAAGGCATCATTCTGTATAAGGAATATGTAGAAAAAGAACTGACAAATTATGTACTGACGCATGTTGAACGGACATCCACCCATAATGTGGAAATGCCGCAACACATCATCGACATGTATCTTTGTAAAGATGGTAAAACGATTCATAACAGCTCGGAATATGAATGGTCGCAGGAGGGGGATAATAGTATGAATGCTACCTTCCGCAATCGTGACCTTCGTCTGCTGGAGACTGTAGCTCCCCCTTATAAGGTGATCCCAAGTGCCGATAATACCAGTTGGGAGTATACTTCTGATCCCAAGGACCGTGAGTTTATGGATATCATGGGCATTACCCGTTACACAGGTTTCGGGGGCGGAAATGGGGAAGCCGGTAAACATAAAGTGTTCCCATTGATGAACTGGTCTGCTGCTATATTGAAAGGGATGCCTCACTTCTTCACCAACAATGGCGGACAAGGTTTCCTCGTAGCCCGTAGCGGTAACTATGTGTACAGATACTATAATGTATGGGACAATTCGAAAGAGAATGAAGGGACCTCAGATGTACCTTTGTTCAAGATTGATGAAGTGATGTTGAATTATGCCGAGGCTAAATTTGAAAAAGGTGGTACAGGTGCCGAGGGCTTCAATCAGACTGTTGCTGATCTTACTATCAATAAGTTACGCGATCGGGTGGGAGTTGCCCATATGAAAGTAGCCAAGATAAATGCCGGATTTGATCCGAAGCGCGACCAGACCGTAGACCCTGTATTGTGGGAGATTCGTCGCGAGCGCATAGTAGAATTGATGGGCGAAGGATTTGGATTCTACGATGTGCGTCGTTGGAAAAAGGCACCTTGGTTTATCAATAAGATACAGTACGGTCAATGGGCGACTAAAGAGCAGATTGGCGACTCCGGACAGTTTGTTGATCTTGAAAAGGGATACGCCGATACGACAGGAAAGAAAGAAGGTTTTATCTATATGTATAATGATCCTTTGGTAGCAGGTAAAGGTTGGTTAGATAAGTATTATCTGTATCAGGTGCCTACTAATGAAATCGCATTAAACCCAGAACTGGCCCCCAATAATCCGGGATGGGAGTAATAATTAACTGAAACACAAATTGAAAGAAGATGTGCAAATAACTGTTTGACACATCTTCTTTCTTTATTAGAGCCAATGCTATACGTCGGAAACAGTCGGTGAGTCAACCGAATATTTCCGACTTTTCATATATTGGAGGTTATTTAATGTGTATCAGTATAAAAGAACTACATTTTATTTTCAGTAATCGGAAATTTGAAATATATTTAGGGGTTCAAATGCTCAAACACATTTGATGACCCTTAAAAAAATAATGACTATGAACATGCGTCTTCTATTACTTTTATTATTTGGTTCTGTTGTTATGTATACAAGTTGCCAATCTACGTCTGCTCCAATCGATTCATTGGCAGCACGTGTGACGGAGAATACGTCGAAAGATCAAATCCTTTTCCGGTTGGTTACTGATGAAACCGCCCCGGCAAAAGACTACTTTGAGATAGACTCCAAGGATGGCAAAGTACTGATAACCGGAAACTCCGATCTTTCACTGGCTACGGGCTTGAATTGGTACCTGAAATACGTGGCAGGTATTCATCTTTCGTGGAATAATCCCTCGCAGAAATTGCCGGAAGTACTGCCTCTGCCTCAAAAGAAAATCCGTCAGGCGACGGCTATGAAGAATCGATATTACCTGAATTACTGTACCTATTCTTACTCCATGGCTTTCTGGGACTGGGAGCGCTGGGAGAAAGAGATAGACTGGATGGCGATGCACGGCATCAATATGCCTTTGAGTATAACAGGGATGGAGGTTGTCTGGTATAATCTGCTGAAGCGTATCGGATATACGACGGAGGAGATCAATGAGTTTATTTCCGGTCCTGCCTTTATGGCATGGTGGCAGATGAATAATCTGGAAGGATGGGGCGGCCCGAATCCCGACAGTTGGTATCGGCAACAGGAAGCACTGCAAAAGAAGATCATTGCCCGAATGAGGGAGCTGGGCATTGAACCGGTATTCCCCGGATATGCAGGAATGGTTCCCCGTAATATCGGCGAGAAACTGGGGTATCAGATTGCCGATCCCGGTAAATGGTGCGGTTTCCCTCGTCCGGCTTTTCTTTCTACGGAAGATGAACATTTCGATTCATTTGCTGCCATGTATTATGAGGAGTTGGAGAAACTGTACGGAAAAGCAAAGTATTACAGTATGGACCCCTTTCACGAAGGAGGAAATACGGAAGGAGTAGACTTGGCAAAGGCGGGAACTTCTATTATGGGTGCTATGAAGAAAGCGAATCCGGAGGCTGTGTGGGTGATGCAGGCATGGCAGGCGAATCCGCGGGAAGCGATGGTCAACACGCTCGATTCCGGTGATTTGCTGGTACTGGATTTGTATAGTGAAAAACTTCCCCAATGGGGTGATCCGGAGTCGATGTGGTATCGGGAGAAAGGTTTCGGCAAGCATGACTGGCTTTATTGTATGTTGCTTAACTTTGGCGGTAATGTCGGTCTACACGGACGGATGGAGCAACTGGTGAATGGATATTATAACGCCTGTGCACATATCAACGGGAAAACATTGCGGGGGGTAGGAGCTACCCCGGAAGGAATAGAGAACAATCCGATGATGTTTGAATTGCTGTATGAGCTTCCCTGGCGGGAAGAACGTTTCTCACCGGATGTATGGCTGCAAGCGTATCTGAAAGCGCGGTATGGAAATGATTTGTCACCGGAAGTAGCGGAAGCATGGCGTGCGCTGGAACATACAGTTTACAATGCTCCGAAGAATTATCAGGGAGAAGGGACAGTCGAATCCTTGTTGTGCGCCCGTCCGGGATTTCATCTGGACAGAACGTCGACATGGGGATATGCCAAGTTATTCTATTCATCTGATTCAACGGCAAAGGCAGCCCGCTTGTTACTTTCTGTTGCAGATCAGTACAAGGGAAATAATAACTTTGAATATGATTTGGTGGACGTGGTGCGTCAGAGCCTGGCAGATAAGGGGAATGTGCTGCTTGAAGAAATTTCTCAGAGTTATGATCGGAAAGATAAGGATAGCTTCGGGAAACAGTCACAACAGTTTTTGGAGTTAATATTAGCTCAGGACAGTTTGCTATCCACCCGAAAGGAGTTCTCGGTGTCTTCATGGCTGAATGCCGCACGTTCTTTGGGAACCACGGAAGAAGAAAAGAAACTTTACGAATGGAATGCTTCTGCGCTGATCACGGTCTGGGGAGACAGTATAGCTGCCAATCAGGGAGGTCTGCATGATTATTCCCATCGGGAGTGGAGCGGGATTTTGAAAGACTTGTATTATCAACGGTGGAAAACTTTCTTTGAGCAGAAACAACGGGAGTTGGATGGTAAACTTGACCAATCAGCGGAAGAACCGATTAATTTCTATGGTATGGAGAAAGCATGGACGGAGAAAAACAAAACAAATGATTCATCGGATCATAAGTCACAAACTGTAATTGAAACGGCAAAATCTGTTTATCGGACAGCGATTGAAGCAAAGTAATTTATCTACCTACACTGCTCCGGCTTTCAGCTAGAGGGCTGACTAAAAAGTCGGTAGTGCCTTAAATGGGAGTGACTAAAAGTCGATAGTATTTTAGTTCTCCTCCTTCGGGAAGGAGGAGTGGTCGAAGACCGAGGTGGTAGGATAAATAATGTTCATTCCTATTTGATTGAAAATGAAAGTTTTGTGTGTTCACCTACCACCTCCCCCTACGGGTACTCCTCCTTCCCGAAGGAGGAGAATTAAGGCACTATCGACTTTTAGTCACTCCTGATAGGGAAACTTGGGTTTGTACGAATCATATAAAACGAAAAAGAATAATCAGAAGTAAACAGGGGAATACCTTTTACTTCCGATTATTCTTTTTATAAATGATAATTGCTTCGGCAAGGCCATGCCGGGCAATCGAATATATTTATTTCTCCAACAAATTTTTCAGAAACTCGTCCAGTTCTTTATCCAGTCCTTTCAGCAGTTCGTCATCCACGAGCAATGTATCGTCATCTATCAGCAACAGCTCTGCAACTGTTTCCTTATCTTCATCTACCAGTACGAATGAATAAGGCTTTAATATTGTTACTTTATCGAAGTCTCCTGCATCTTTCATTCTGCAAAGGATACTTTTCAGGTTGGGCTCTACATTTTCCATGAAATCATCTCCATCGTAAGTCGCCCACTCTTCAATCATTACATTAGCCAATTCCTCGTCATCGTCGTTATAAATAGTGAGTTGTCCCGATGTTTGGTCCGGTTGTAAATGAATATCGGTTACGGCTGTCTGGTCGCAGCCACATACATATTTGCCGACTGCCTTTTGGATAGCCGATTCGATGGTAGATAGAGATTGTTGGCTCAGTTTCATAGCTTCTTCCTTTTTGTTACCTCAAAGGTATAAAAAAAATAATAATCAATGCATGATTTCCTTAAAAATCATCATTAAATCGCTCCATTTGCATTTTTAGCTTGGGTAATTGGCTGTTACGCTCCTTCAATTCGTTTGCATAAAGGGTTGTCATATAGTAATTCGGCACATCATCAATGGTAGCATACGTAGCATTTTCGGCAATGTTTTTCTTGTCTACTTTTTGAGCAAGTTGCTGTGCTTTGACTGCCCATTCTTCTGCTTTTGCCAAGCTGTCTTTCATCTCATAATAAACAGCGATATTGAGGGCAGCTTTCATCTTTTTCTTTTCCTTCTTGGTTCCGTTGTACACTTGTTCCCAAAGTTCGAAAGCCCTGTCCCATGAATTTTCACGGACAAAGATTGCCGCGTCACGCATCTGTACGGAGCCACCGGTGTACAAGTATCGTTTGCCTGTCTTCCAGAAAGGGAGTAGCTGTTTGACAGGGATAGTCCCTGCAAATTCAGAAGCTTCCCGTAGCATCTGTGCATCAGGTATCATGTGTGCAAATGTTTCTGTTACCGATCCTCCATATTCTTCCCAAAAGATACTGTCGGTGGGGTGTAGCGTAGTCATCGGTTTGCTGCGTGAGGGTAGATATACTTTCACTGTCGGATAGGCTTTTACATCAACCGTCCCCAGGTAACAATTGAAGTCACGGAGGTAACGAACCGTTTTGGTCGCTTTGAATTGCAGGTTTTCCATTGCGATGATACAGTCCACTCCCAAGTCTGATGTCAGCTGTTGGACTTCCTCCTGACTCAGTGTACTTTCACGAGGAAACTTGTCATTGGCCCGTAAAGCGGAATCACAGATCACCACTACATCGAAATAGTTCTGATGCGCGATTTCTTCCGCCAGCGATTCAGCCGCAATCTTAACGTTACCATTGGCATACGCTGTGGCGTGGCTTATTTCGGGTACGTTTTCTTTCGGCTTTTCGGTCTGTGTGATCAGCTTGTTATCCGGTTCGGTGCTGGTGTTATTCACGATAGCCACTTTGCGGAGCTGAGAAGGAAAAGTCATGTCTCCGGGCTGCATGTAGTCAATAGAAATCTGCTCCAGGCTCTGACAGCTGCCGAGCGCTAACAATAGCAGAGAAACCAATGCCAGTGAATAGAATTTTGCCATAGTCTTGATATCTTTAGTAGTTTAAGCAAAAGTACTATTTTGGATGAATAAAAGAAAGCCTCAAACAGTTTTTAACCGTTTGAGGCTTTCTTTTAGATTATAATCTTACACCGGACTGCTGTCAAGCATTCTGTCCGTGGCAGTTTTTATACTTCTTACCGCTTCCGCATGGACAAGGATCATTACGTCCTACTGTCTTTTCCGCACGGATCGGTTCGCGTCTTTGTTGCTCGCGAGTATCCTGACTGGCAGCAGCCTGTTGGTTCGGATCGCTCAGATCTTGCTTCTGCTCACGATACTTGCTCATATCCTGACGCTGCTCGGGAGCTGCCTGACGTACTTCTACACGGCGTGGGGCCTGTTGCTCGTCTGCCGGAGCTTCCTGTACAGGGATCTGTCCACGCATCAGAATAGAGATAGTCTGGTTGTTGATCTTGTTCACCATAGCGTCAAACAACGTTACGGATTCCAGTTTGTAGATCAACAGCGGGTCTTTCTGTTCGTAGCTTGCGTTCTGAACAGAGTGTTTCAACTCATCCAGCTCACGCAGGTTTTCTTTCCATGCTTCGTCGATAACGTGCAGCAGGATTGATTTCTCGAACGATTTCACCACTTCTTTTGATTCGGACTCGTAAGCAGCTTTCAGATTACAAGAGATATTGTACATCCGTTTTCCGTCTGTGATAGGAATCAGAATGTTTTCGTACATATGTCCCTGGTTTTCGTATACTTGTTTGATGACCGGATTAGCGATTTGTGCCAGGCGTTCCGTTTTGCGTTTGAAGTTTTCCATGGCAATGTTGAATGTCTTTTCTGCCAATGTGTCCTTCTTTTCATTACGGAATTCTTCTTCGGTGAACGGAGTTTCCATAGCCAATGTCTGGAGCAGTTCCATCTGACAGCCTTCGTAGTCATTGTTCTCGATCGCATTCGCGCAACGGTCCCAGATCATATTAACGATATCCATACCGATACGTTCACCCATCAGGGCGTGGCGGCGTTTGGTATAAACAACGGTACGTTGCTTGTTCATCACGTCGTCATATTCCAACAGACGTTTACGGATACCGAAGTTGTTTTCTTCCACCTTCTTCTGTGCACGCTCGATAGAGTTGGAGATCATCTTGTGCTCGATCATTTCGCCTTCCTGGAAACCGAGTTTGTCCATTACACTGGCAATACGGTCGGAAGAGAACAGACGCATCAAGTCATCTTCCAGTGACACGAAGAATACAGAAGAACCCGGGTCACCCTGACGTCCTGCACGACCACGCAACTGGCGGTCTACACGGCGGGACTCATGACGTTCTGTACCGATAATCGCCAAACCGCCCGCAGCCTTTACCTCCGGACTTAGTTTGATATCCGTACCACGACCTGCCATGTTGGTTGCAATCGTTACCGCGCAACTCAAACCGGCTTTCGCTACGATTTCGGCTTCTTTCTGGTGCAACTTCGCATTCAATACATTGTGTTCAATCTTACGCATGGTCAGCATTTTACTCAGCATTTCGGAGATTTCTACCGAAGTGGTACCTACCAACACCGGACGTCCTGCCTGAACCAATTGTTCGATTTCCTCGATCACGGCTTTATATTTTTCACGCTTAGTCTTGTAAACGCGGTCGTTCATGTCTTTGCGGGCAATCGGACGGTTGGTCGGGATTACCACAACATCCAATTTATAAATGTCCCAAAGTTCGCCTGCTTCCGTCTCGGCAGTACCGGTCATACCGGACAGCTTGTGATACATACGGAAGTAGTTCTGCAAAGTGATCGTTGCGAAGGTCTGTGTGGCGGCTTCTACTTTCACACGTTCTTTCGCTTCGATAGCTTGGTGTAATCCGTCGGAGTAGCGGCGGCCTTCCATGATACGTCCGGTCTGCTCGTCTACAATCTTCACCTGTCCGTCGATCACAACATATTCGTCATCTTTCTCGAACATGGTGTAAGCCTTCAGCAACTGGTTGATGGTGTGTACGCGTTCCGATTTGATGGCGTAGTTAGTCAGCAGCTCATCTTTCTTTTCCAGCAGTTGTTCGTTGGTCAGGTTTTGATTTTCCAGTTCGGAAAGTTGTGCGGCGATATCCGGCAGCACGAACAATGTCGGGTCTTCGGAGTTACCGGTGATCAGGTCGATACCTTTATCTGTGAGGTCTACGCTGTTCAGTTTTTCTTCGATGACGAAGTACAACGGTTCGGTCACTTCGTGCATACGCTTGTTGTTCTGCTCCATGTAGATTTCCTCGGTCTTGAGCATACCGGCTTTGATACCCTGCTCGCTGAGGAACTTAATCAACGCCTTGTTCTTCGGCAAACATTTATGGCTGCGGTATAATGCAAGGAAACCCTCTTCCTGTTCTTTCTTGTCGTTTGAAGCTATCAGGCGTTTGGCATCGGCAAGGTATTGCGTGGCCAGTTTCTTCTGTGCTTCCACCAGACGTTCCACTTGCGGACGGAGTTGCTCGAAAAGCTGGTCGTCGCCTTTGGGAACCGGGCCTGAGATAATCAGCGGAGTACGGGCGTCGTCAATCAATACCGAGTCGACCTCATCCACGATGGCGTAATTGTGCTGACGCTGTACGAGGTCTTTCGGGCTGATAGCCATATTGTCGCGCAGGTAGTCGAAACCGAATTCGTTGTTCGTACCGAAAGTAATGTCGGCAAGATAAGCCTGACGGCGTGCGTCGGAGTTGGGCTGGTGTCTGTCGATACAATCCACGCTCAAACCGTGGAACATATAAAGCGGGCCCATCCATTCGGAGTCACGTTTTGCCAGATAGTCGTTTACGGTTACCACATGCACGCCGTTTCCGGTCAGTGCGTTGAGGAATACGGGTAGGGTAGCCACCAGAGTCTTACCTTCACCGGTTGCCATTTCCGCAATCTTGCCTTTGTGCAGTACCACGCCGCCAAACAACTGTACGTCGTAGTGCACCATGTTCCATAACGTGTCGTTACCGCCGGCTACCCAGTGGTTCTGATAAACGGCCTTATCGCCTTCGATGCGTACAAAATCTTTGGTAGCGGCCAGATGGCGGTCGAATTCCGTAGCGGTTACTACGATTTCTTCGTTTTCGGAGAAGCGCTTGGCGGTTTCCTTTACGATGGAGAAAGCGACGGGCAATACCTCGTCCAATGCTTTTTCGTAGATATCCAGTATTTCTTTTTCTATCTTGTCTATTTGAGCGAAGACTTCTTCGCGTTCTTCCAGTTCGATGCTCTCAACGCTTGCTTTCAGTTCTTCCACTTTGGCGCGTTGTTCTGTTGCCGAGTTGCGGATGTATGCCTTCAATTCTTCGGTTTTGGCGCGCAGGGCATCGTTGTCCAATGCGGCTACTTCCGGATATGCGGCTTTTACCTTGTCTACCCACGGCTTTATCTCTTTCATGTCGCGGGTGGCTTTGTTGCCGAAAATCGAGCTTAAAAATTCATTAAATCCCATTATGTATTTGTTTTTATTATTATTTACTAAGTTTATATGGCGTGCAAAGTTACTGATTTTGCAACAGATAACGTAAAGTTACACTGATTATTTTAAGGGGTTACCGCGGAGGATACGGAGTTTTACGGAAATATAAAACTCTGCAGCTCTCTGTACCGGCCTTTATCAATAATTGAGCGGTGTGGCTGTGCACGCATTGGGAGCGCGAATGCGCATCGCGCTTGACAGGGTGGGAGCAACGCGGTCTACGGCGACCGGCATGCGGATTATTTCCGGCTTTATTCCTTTACCGAGAAGTATGAGGGGGGCGGGTATGGCGGCGGCACGCACCACGCGGTTGTCATTGCTGTTTTCCTGCATGACAGTCCAGCCCGGCAGAACTTCGATAATCAAATCGCCGGAGCGGTGGCGGTGAAAGCCGTTGCGTATGCGCTCTATTTGCGGCGACCAGGAGCCCAACAGCAAGTGGTAGGCGGAATATACCTTGTTTACTCCGCTGAACTGTACCAGAAATTCTGCCGACTTTTGCTGCATGTCGGCAAGGTTCAACTGCTTCTCTTCTATTAATTTATGATTGAGATATATCTGTTGATTATAATAGCCTTCTACGTATTGTCCTTCACCGTAAGTCGCCATCAGGTACATGTTCAGCAAAGTGGCGCAACGGTTCAGATAGAATTCTCCGCCGGGAATACGGTAGATGCCTATATCTGCTCCGTCCGGGTCGGTATATCCCGTAGAGGCGATGCACAACAGCACGTTTTGCAGACCTACCTTGCGTTCCAGCATATCCAGCAGATGAGCGATGCTTTGGTCTAAGCGGGCGTAGGTGTCTTGCATTTCCATGGCGCACTCTTGCGTGCTGCGGTGATTGTAGTTGCCTGCATAATAGGTGATTGCAAGCAAATCCGTTATTTCGTCCTTGCCGATATTGCTTTTATCCAGTAAATCTTCCGCCACTCGGTTCACTTCATCGTTGATGAGCGGGCTGGTTATCAACCGGCGGTATTTGTTGTCCTTTTCTGTTTCGAACTTGTATTTGAAAGGGATGGTACGCCATTCGGGCAGGAATGTATAGCTTGTGACGGGGTGGAGAGGGTTCCACTCCATTTCCTTGATGCGGAAGTCGGGTGATTGCCCGTCATTGTATTGGCTCAACCACCAGGGATATTCGCCGTAATAGGTTGTACCGCACCATTTGCCGGTTTTATGGTTCAGCCAGAACGCGCCGTTGCCGCTATGTCCCGCCGAAAGGACGGCGGCATCACGGAAGGGGGCGATGGAATATACCAATGCGGCGTTTTTGGTGGCTATTTTAAGCTCGTCGGCAAAAGTGGAAGTCAGCAGTTGTGTAGGGGCGGTGTTCTGGTCGGTATAGTTACCCATGAAAGCGGAATCGTCTACGCAATTCCTGGGACGCAAGGTTTTCGGGTCGAACCAACGTTCGGCTATGATGCCGTTCATAGACGGTGTGGCGCCCGTATAAAAAGCGGCGATGGCCGAGGCGCGGTCGGTGACGTTGAAAGAATATTCCGCCTGGCGGAACACTTTCCCTTCCCTTAACAGCCGTTTAAAGCCCCTTTCTCCATACAATGACGAGAATGCTTCCATGTAGTCCGTGCGCAGTTGGTCTATTGTCAGCGTCACTACGAGCTTCGGAGATGGTGGCAACGGCTGGGCTTGCAGGCTGCCGAATGTCAGCGCGAGTATGGAAGTTATCAGTCCTTTCTTCATTATTTCTTATCGTATGTGAGAATTAGGTTGCTTGCAGAACGTATCAGCAAACAAAGTGCCAAAGGTAACACTGCTAACGGAAATCTTTGCGGTATTACGAGCCAAAGCAATATAAAAAGTGTTAAAACTATGAAGTTTGCCAGCATATAGCGGCTTCTTTTCCTTTTTCGCACTCTGTTCAGCATGCATGGCAGGCAGAAAAGATGCAGCGGGTGGAATACAAACAGCAGATAATTGGGGCTGACGGCAGGGTGTTGGGAGAACAGGGCGAGGAACGCCAATATACATCCCGCCGTTCCGGCGGCAAAAAACAGTGCCAAATCAATTCCCCAAAGCGTTTTCTTCCGGCGTATTCCGTAGATGGTGGCGGCCGCGGTCAGTATAAACAGGAGTAAAGCGGCCTGCATCGGGGTGAAGCCGTCGGAAGGCTGTTCCGCTTCTTCGCTTCCGGTCATTATTATTTTCTCTTCATTCAGTACCAAAGGACGTGCTTGTCCGTCTTTGTTTACAATACGGGCTTGATTGAAGTAGTCTTGTACATAGAAAGGGACAAACATCATCAGTCGGCGGTTGATGATTTCGTCAGCCTGGCTGCCCATGCATAAGTCCATGCCGAAACGCGACCAGGGATGTCCCTCGCTGTATTTGTGCAACAAGTCGCGAAAGGATGTACCGGTGTTCGTATCGGT
>OLWA01001142.1_pt1 | contig 28603 bp, 28 predicted proteins | sample 1673251 | NCBI WGS metagenome assembly OLWA01 (sample SAMEA3178937, study PRJEB25190) | human gut metagenome | biome: human gut; feature: human-associated habitat; material: faeces | place: Austria | collected 2013 | reverse complement strand
GATTGATAATATAAAAAGTCGATATGATCAGCTGATCCATTCGAAAAGTATGAAGTTGGTCAAGCCGTTACAAAATATTATGTGGAAAACAAAGCAAATTAAAGCCCTTTTTAAATCAAAGGATTAGAAATGGAGAACTGTAATGATAAAAAGCGTGGATATTATTATTCCAATATATAATATTGAAAAATACTTAAATGATGCAATAAAAAGCGTATTGAATCAAACATTTGGAAATTTTGAATTGATTTTAATAGATGATGGAAGTCTGGATAAGTGCCCTGACATATGTGACAAATATGCTGCACAAGATCGAAGGATAAAAGTAGTTCACAGAAAAAATGCTGGCGTTGTTGAAGCAAGAAAAGTGGGTGCAAGTATTGCAAAAGGATTATATTTAATTCCTTTAGATGGAGATGATTGGTTAGAAAATAATTGTGTTGAAGAATTATATAAAACAGCAATTGATAAAAATGCTGATGTAGTATTATATAATGCATATAAGGCATATGAAGATAAGAAAGAAACATTTAATACTTTTAATAAAAATTTGATAGACGATATTAAGAAAAATCCAATTAAAAATTTATTATTAGATAATATTTCACCAACAATATGGTCAAAATTTATTAAGAGAAGCTTTATTGAAGAAAATAATATCAAATTTCCAGAAAATATAAGTTATGCGGAAGATTTAGCAACTGTATCAAATATTTTTATAAATAATCCAAAGATAGTTTTTAATGAAAATAGACTTTATAATTATTATCATAGAGATAATAGTATATCTAATAAAGTAAGTAGTAAAGTGTTAGAAGTAGATAACGCAATACAATTTATAGAAGACAAATTAGTAGAGAGCAATAGTTATGATGAAAATAAAGAGGAGTTTGAATTTACAGTATTTAGGCATATGTTAATTTCTAAAATATTAAGAATTAATCAATTGTATCCAGAAAGAAAGAAAGTATTCAAACAGTATAAAGCGAGAAATATAGATATAAATAAAAATAAATATATTGATAAATATTTCAGCTATGGAAATAGATATTTAAAATTAAGAATTAATCTATACGATTTTAATTATAATATTGCAACAATTTGTGATAAATTACTTGGATATGTTCAGTAGAGAAAATTAAATGATTTATGTAATAAAAATACTTAGCTATGGGTAAAGTACATAGTTAAGTATTTTTTGTTAATAATATTGCCATGTTGTGCTTTTAACTTAAGTGATGTAGCAGTATATTCTAAAAAAATAATTCAATTTAAGGAAAATTAAACTTATTTAATGAAGAGCAGAAGCTTAAATAAAAAAGGGAATTTATAATAATGATTTAAGATGTAATTATAATGAGCATTTATGGTTAATATGTGGAGCCATAGTAAGAGGAGCATTCCAAGGAAAACCAGTCATGGTTAATATTGATGGAGTAGTTTTAGATGGGAATGGAAGTACAGTTAAGATTGATGATAATGATTTTGATAAAAGTATTAAAAACCTTGAAATAAAAAACTTTACTTTTGACGGGAACGGATTAAATCAATTAAATTATAAAAATGGAAGTGAAATTGATAATATGAGAGCTACTAATCATAGTATTGTTTATTTACCAGGCATATATAAAGAAGTAAATGGAGATTTAGGTGAAGAAAACTGTACATTATCAATTTAACTCACAAATCATGAACAAATATGTGTGGTGAAGTTAATATGATTAATTCTATACAAATTAGCGAAATTTGAGGTTTTAAAATAAATAGAATAGTAACCTTTTTTTGTAACAATACATAATATGAATGAGTATATTAATGTAAAAGAACAAATTTAACTCTTTAAACAAATGGAGGAAAAATATGGATAGACATACTGTAAGTGAATGTATGCAGTCAACTTTAGATTATATTGATAAATTAGAGCAAAGCAATAAAGAATTACAATCAAAAAATGATGAACAAGCAAATCATATTAAAGAGCTTCAAGAACAAATTGATATATTAACAATAAATAACGGGGAAATCTCAGAAGGAGTAGTATGTTATTTTAAAAATGATATTAGCAACAATGAAAATAAAATATTAGTTTGGAAGGATAGAACGGGTAACGGTTATGATGCAACTATATCTTATTTAGATTTTGTTGATGGAAATGCATCAGGAGCTTCAGGATGGACGGAGAGAGGATTACAATTAAATTCAAAAAGTAATTTAGATATGGAGTATGTTAATGCAAGAGTTATAGAAATAAATGTAAATTGTATCAATTGGAATGCAAGAAAAATTGCTTTTATAATTAAAGTAAAAACAAAAGAACAATCTGAATATTTATTAAAATGTTTCCATTGGGGGTATTTAGATGGATATTGGTATTATAATGATGAAACTACTGTAGTGTCAAGCTATGCACTTACTGAACAAAATATAATTCCTAATAATGATGATAATTATCATAGCATTTTATTAGTATTCCATGAATCAAATGAAATTTCTTGTTATGTAGATGGGGTTTTTAGGAAAAAGATTACTGAAAAAGTTGTTATTAATATAGAGGGAATTAAAATTTATAGCTCAAACAAAGCATATACAGATTTATCATATGAAAGTGTTATATTCTATAAAAATGAATTAACTGCTGAACAAATAAAAAATAATTATGATAATTATAAAAAAAAACTAAATAACGATGTTTCTGAAGATATATCTACGAAGAAAATATTTTCAAATGTTTCTAATATGAAAAATACAAATTTATTAGCTGGAAGTATAGTTACCACTAAAGGATATTTTGAAGAAAATGATGGTGGAGGATCTAAATATGAAATTTTAACAAAAGAAGATTATTTTAATCAATTACCTGAAGATTGCAAATATATAGAGGTGTCATCAGGTATAAAACTTAAAAATTATGGTGATAATTTTGGCAATCATAAATTAAAAAATGGATTAGTAGCCAAATTAATCATTGAAAATTCAACTACTTTTCCAGAACAATGGGGAGCAAAGGGAGATGGCGTAAGCAGTGATACAGAGGCTTTAATATGTATGTTTGCTTTAACTAAAAGTGGTACTATAAGTTTTAAGGCAGATTCAACTTATATAATTGCTGATAGGACAGTAAATGAGAGGTCTAAATATATTGATAATAGATTTTGTTCATCTATGGTAGGAACATTTACTGGAGGATGCCAAAAACCTTTAATAGCTAATTGTAATAATTTAATCTTAAATGGAAATGGATGTACTTTAAAAATACCAGATGATGATTTCGGCAGCGGCTCTATGGGGATGATTTGTTTAGGAAATATGATAAATGGGCTAGAAATAACAAATTTTATTTTTGATAGTAATGGTTTAAGCATGAGTGATAAGAATAAAACATCTAATCATACTATTGTATATTCACCAGGAAGTATAAATACAGAAAATAGTGAAATATCTAATGTAAATATTCATAATAATAAGTTTTTAGCTAATGGAACAATAATAAATACTTCTGATGGTGGTGGGGATCATATATTGTTAATTAATCCAATAAAATCTCATGATATTTATATTGAAAATAATGAATTTTATGATTGGGGAAGGTGGGTTTATTCGGTAGATTTAGGTGGAAATGGAGAAAGGTTTTATAATTATAAATTTAATAATAATAAATGTATACAAAGTGATAAAAACATTATGTCAACAGGAAAATATAGAGGACTTGGTTGGATTGATTTTGAAGCAAGAAAATGTTGGACAAATTTAGAAGTAAATAATAATGAAGTTAGTGGCTTAGTTGGATTTGCTATAAACGGAAATGGAAAAACTTTCGAAAATGTAACTTTTAATAATAATAAAATAAATTATATTTCAAGAAATTATAGAAGCGCATATCCTTACTTTATTAATTGGTATTCAGTAAGAGATATGAAAAATTTTGTTTGTGATAATAATAATTTTAACGAACCTTATTCAATAATGCCTTCAAGATTTGCAGTGGATGGTTGTAGTTATAGGAATAATATTTCTGTTAATGCAATTTTATTTTTACATGGTGTTTATGGAGATATTATTATTGATAACAACAATAGAGAAGATAATGGTGAAATAGTGATGATTGACAATGAACTTTATTTACCATCTTATTTAGAGGAGAATAAAGAAAGAAAATGTAATTTTGTATTTACCAATAACAATGGTGGAATTAAAGGATCAAATGGGAGAGAAGCATTGTTTTTTAGACCAGAAGAATATAATAAATATAACTTTATTAAATTTACAATAGAAAAAAATACTTTAAACTCCCTGAAGATAGCTACCTTTGGTAATGATTTGTTTGAATTTGATACCAGTCAATTTACAAGTAATTCAGGAACTTATATTGTAAAAGGAGCAAAATTTATAAAACCAACACTAAGTAATCCTATAAATAGTCCGGTTATTGGATGTGGAATATATGAAGCAGGAGATTTAGTAGCAAAAAATGTACAAATGACAAGAATGGAATTAGCATATTTCTATAAAAATTATATGGAAACAGGGAAAAAATATAATATATATTGTACTAAAACTGGTTATTTTCCTCAAGCATATTCAGATGCATATATGAAATCAGTATTAGGACAAAAAATTTCAAAAAACAACTTTTATTATACAGATACAGCTCTATATATATCAGTAAATGAAGGGATTTTAGGAAATGAAATATGTACTCATACAAGTGGTATAAAAAAATGTGGAGAAGTTGATATGTTATATTTAATTAATTTGGCTGAAATAAGAGTAGAGTTAGTATCGGATAATATGAAATAAAAATAAAAATATGACAAAATTAATGTGTAATTTTTTAAATTACACATTAATTTTATGGGAAATATGAGTAAATTGATAAGAGAATAGAGTAATTGATTATGTAAAAGACTACACAATTAAATATGTTCTTTTTTAATATTTCCAATTAACATTTTCCCTTAAAATTTTAGCTGGATATCCACCTATAATACAGTTTGGTGTAGTAAATTTAGATAATACACAACTTCTATATGCAATGATACAATCATCAGCAATTTCACTTCCTTTTAAAATATCAACATTTGATGCAATCCAGACATGATTACCAATTGTAACTGGCTTAATTATAGGATTGTTAATTTTAGTAACTGTATCATAAATATGGTGACCATCAGAACTTCTAATATTAACATTCCATCCGACTAATACATCATTTCCAATAGTATTTATATCATCGCAAAAAATAGTGAAATTTTTATTTGCTGAAAAATTATCACCTAATTTTAAACTTGAATTTGGTGATATTCTTAATGAAACTCCTGATGAAAATAAACAGTTTCCTTTAAAAATAATTTTCCCACCATTATCTATTCGAAAAAAAGAATGCTTATTCTCCATAATAGAATCCATCCCTCCAAAGCCTATTCTAATAAGTCCAAATTTTATTGGAGCATCTATAATTATTTTATTTCTTCTTATTCCTTTTAATTTAGTTTTATAAGAAACTAAAACAGGCATTTTTATAGCAGTTTTTAATGGAAATGCAGATAGGTTAAAGTATAAAGATTTTGGTATACTTAATAATTTATTAATATTCATGTTTGAAATCCTTTCACTTATTGTATATATATAACAAAATTATCATACCATATAAATACATAAAAGTTAAATAGTATGATATAATTAAAAATATGTATAATGAGAATTGAATAGCGAGTAAAGAGTATAAAAATTATAAAAAGTTTTCAGGAATTAAGAGTTATTGTTATGTTATTTTATATCGTATTTCTTTATGTCAAAAATAAAAAAGTTTGAAGGATTTGAAATCAATTATTAAAATTTATATTTAACTATTATTACTATATGTATAGCAAAAGCCATAAATATGCTATTAGTTACAATTACTAAGAGAAATAATAAAAGGGAGAAAGTTAATGCAGGGTAAAGAGAATATTTTTAAAGATTTAGATTGTTTAAAGGTTATAGGAATACTTTTAGTAGTTATTGGACATTGTACTTCTATATATACAGGGGGATGGGTATATAAATCCCCAGTAAATGCACCTATATATGGATTAATAGCATCATATGTTTATACTTTTCATGTTCCTATGCTAGTATTTGTTTCAGGAGCCATTTACTATTATTGTAGAAAAAATAAAGAAAAGTATAAAAGTTTAAAAGGGTTAGTAAGTAATAAATTTAAAAGATTAATAGTGCCATTTTTAACAATAGGTTTATTTTACTCAATTCCAATTAAGTATCTTATAGGAAATATAGAAAAAGGAACATTACTTAATAGCATAAGAGATTTTCTTATAGGATTAAATACTGGGCACTTATGGTACTTATTAATGCTTTTTGATATTTTTATATTATTTTATTTATATGAAAAGTTTATTATAAACAAAAAGTATTCTGTTTCATTGAATATTATAGTTTTTACTTTATTATATATTTTTTCAGGAATATTTACTGGTTTATTTTTAATTAATAGAGCAATTCAATATAGTATATTTTTTTATTTAGGTTATGAATGTTTTAGAAGTAAAGATAAAATATATTCAAAAATGGTTTCTACAAAAACATTAATAATTATTATTTTAATACCAATATTAATAATAATTTCATTAGCATTAATTTTAGTAAGTAAAATAACAATAGATAACATAATTTTAAGTAGAGTATTTTCATTAATTAATGTAATTATAGCTTTAATAGGTATAACAGAAACATTTTTGGCAGTGTATTTATTAAATAATAAATTAAAAAGTAGAAAGCTACAAAGTAATATTGATAAATGTATGAAATTTTTAAATAAGTATTCATTTAATATTTATTTATTACATGAACCATTAATTTTTATTATATTATCATATATTGCTAGTAAAAATATAAATTCAACAATTCTTGTTTTAGCATGTTTTATTGTAAGTATAGTTATTCCTATATTATTAACTAAAGCTTTCCAAGTAATAGTAAATAGAAATAATGTTAATGAAAGAGTTGCTACTAGATAAAGACACAACTAGAGAATTTTAAAAATAGAAATGTCTATTTTTTATAAAATAATATATATTTAATTTTTAGTAATTTTGGAGGATTTATGAAAGAAAAAATTAATTATATTGATTACTCAAAAGGAATAGCAATATTATTTGTAATATTTGGACATGTTTATTCTGGAAATAATATAGCCACTACTTGGATTTATTCATTTCATATACCATTATTTTTTATAATATCAGGTTTTTTATTAAAGCTTAATAAAAATAAAGATACAAAAAGTATGATTTTAAAAAAATTTAAATCGCTGATGGTGCCGTATATATTATTTAGTATAATTAATATAGTAGGATTTTATTTAATAAAGGATTTATCATATGAAGTATTTAAAGGGAACATTTTTAATACTATAACTTTATTTGGAATAGGGGCGTTATGGTTTTTACCAGCACTATTTATATCAGAGACTCTATTTTTATTTGAAAAAAATAATATAAGTAAAAATAAATATAAAGCTTTATTTTATATAAGTATAGTTTTTATCATTGCCATATTTATCTTTGTTAGTAAGGGAAATTATACTAATGTAATTGGAAAGTTAACTATTGTATTAGTACGTAGTATGGTAGCTTTATTTTTTATTAATATTGGATATTATCTATATAAGGTAATAAGTAAAATTAATTTTAAAATATATCAAATTTTAATTTTAATAGTTATAAGTATAATATTTTCTATATTAAATGGATATGTTGATTTATGGGGAGTGCAGTTTAATAATTTACCTCTATATGTATTTAACTCAATTATAGGATCACTTTTAATAATAGCCATTGCTAAAAAAATTAATGGTAGTAAAGTACTAGAATTTTTAGGTCAAAACACATTAGTTATTATGGCAACACACCAACTGATTTTAGAAGCAATATTAAAAAGTTCTTTAATAAAATATTTAAATGATATAATGATTATTTTTATAATATTATTGCTGGAATATCCATTAATAAAAATTATAAATAAATATTTACCTTTTATGTTGGGAAAGAAAAGAGAAAAGAGTATTATAAATAAAGAGAATAATGCTGTTATGGAATAGAGCATATATAACTTTAATATTAAGTTGATTTCTAATGATGATATAGAGATCAACTTTTATTTTATAAAAATAATATAATAAATTCAAAATGTGATAAAATATGGGAGGGATAATTTGTAATAAATGGGAGGGAAAAATGGTAAGAATTATAGGGAAGTTTTTTAAATGGTTATCAATAACTATATTATCAGTGATATTGATAATTGTAATTTACAATATTTTTGATAATAACAGAATAAAAGTTGTAGAGCAAGAAGTTGAAGTGGTAGATTTACCAGAAGAGTTTGAAGGATTTAAGATACTTCAAATAGCAGATTTACATGGTAAAACTTTTGGGAAGAATCAAAAGAGATTACTTAAAAAAATGAATGCCATAGATTATGATATGATTGCTATTTGTGGAGATATGATGGACAAGCATACTGAAGATAATAAGCCTTTCTTTGATATATTAGATGGTTTAGAAAATAAGGAGAATATTTTTTATGTAAAAGGTGATACAGGATTGGAAGCTGTTAATGAGAATATTGGAGAAATAACTAGTGATGGACAACTATTAATTGAAAAGGGATGCAAGGTTTTAGATAAGCCTTATGCTATTACAAGAGGCGAAAGTACCTTATGGGTATCTAGATTTATTAATGGAACAACTTTTTATAATGAAACAGGTGTAGATAAGGATAATGATAATTCAGTTAAAGTTGTAGTTACTCATTATCCAAGACATGAAAATCATTATGCAACAGATCAAAATATACCAGATTACAATCTTGTTTTAGCAGGGCATTATCATGCAGGACAAATTAGAATACCTTTCTATGGAGCATTATTTATTCCAGATGTTTTTGCACCAGTATATTTTTTCCCAGATCAAAAAGAAGTAAAAGGTTTAATTACATGGGGAAATACAAATCAATATGTAACAGCTGGCCTTGGTGCTAATGCACCATATAAGTTATTACAATTTAGATTGTTTAACACACCAGAAATTAATGTACTTACTTTGACAAAAAGAGCAAAATAGTATGAAGATATTATAAATAATATGTAAAAAAAATAGTTAATTTTTATAACGAAAGTTAGTATTACATTGAGTTCTAATTGGTAAAAAATGGTATAATGATATTGGAATTAAAATTTTAATAATAAAATTATATGGAGGTATTTTTTATGAAAGCTAAATGGAAAACGCCACAAGTAAAGAAATTAAATTTAGAGGAAACAAAAGCAGTAGAAGCAATAATTATGTATAGGAGTGGTTCACCAGAATTAGTAACTATGGATTTAGAACCATTTATAGGTTGGAAATGTCCATGTTGCCAAAAGGAAAGTGGATATATATTTACTCAAGAAGGTGAAGCACAAAATGATTTTAAAACAAATCATTTACCAAATTGCCTTAAGTATGATAAAGTACATGACAGGTGTATGAGTTAAGTGTAAATTTATTTAGCGCATAACCTAAAAAGGAATATATTAGTAATAGTATATTCCTTTTTATATAATAAATATTATGTTAATTAGGAGAAGTATATGAAAAAACACTTAAAATATATATTTAGTATTGCTATTGTTTTTTTTATTACAGTTTTAAATATAAGTTGTAGTAAAGATAAAGAAGTAGGATTAGTATACGGAGTTGAGTCAGCGCCTATAGTAATAAAAAACTATACAAGCTTTCAATGTCCAGATTGTTCTGAGTTACACTTAAAATTACATGATGTTTTAAAAAAATATATAGATAATGGTGATGTAAAATATATAGAAAAGCAAATTGATATAGAAAGATTTCAATTTGATGATTTAATTTATAAAAAAATGAATGATGAACAAATAAATGATTTTGAAAAGTTATCAGAAATATATGAAAAACAAAGTCAATGGATAGCTTATGAAAATGATGAAGATGTTATTAAACTATTAAATTTAAAAGAAGATGATAATAAAAATAATATTAGTGATTTGAAGAGGATAAGAAAAGAAAAAGAAAAGTTAGATATTCATGCAGTACCTACTGTATATATTAATGGTGAAGAAATGTCTAATAAAATCACAGCAGAAGAACTTGAAGAAAAATTAAAAAGTTTACTTAAGTAAAAAATTTGATTGTATATAAAAGGGAAAAATGGTGGAATTTGATGAACGGTTGATGATAATAATTAAGTGGAAATATGATAATATAAATATAGTACACTAAGATGCAGAAGATGTTATTAAGAGTAATTTTAATATACATAGAGAGTTTTATTTGGATACACTTCAAAAAAGGGGAGTATCCTTTTATTTTGAAATAAACAAAAAGCTTAATTTTATCACTGTGGAGGAGAAGGATGGAAAAGTATCAAGAACAGATAATTGATTTATTAAATGCATCTATACATGATAGTAAGCCAAAATTTAATTATTCTAACAATATTGATTGGAATAAAATCATTGAAGAATGTAATGCTCATAGTATAGATGGACTTTTATATCCAGCACTAAAAAATAGTGGAGATAATATAGATAATAAAATTATAAATAAATTAAAAAAAATTACACTTATATCTGCAATTCAGCAAAGTAAGCATATTAAAGATACAGAGGAAATATTAAAATTATTTAATGAAAATAACATATCAGTAATAGTTTTGAAAGGACTAGTTATTAGGTATTATTACCCAAAACCAGATTTAAGGACAATGTGTGATTCAGATATAATTATTCATAAAGAAGATCTGCCAAAGGTGAGAAAACTTCTTTTAAATGAAGGTTTTAGAGAAGAAGAGGATGCAGGGCATCATATTGCATTTTTAAAACATGGATTTAATTTAGAAGTTCATTGGACATTAGCAAATGAAACATTTAGAAATGGGCAAAAATGCTTTCAAGAATATATTTGGAATGATGCTAGGAAGATTAAAGTTGGGAGAATTGATACATTAGCATTATCACTTGAGGACCAGGCTTTACATTTTTGTGCACATATGGCATCTCATATGGCTATATCAGGCTTTGGTGTTAGACAATTAGCAGATTTAGTTTTATTAGTTGAACATGAGGGAAAGAATATTAATTGGAATAATTTTTTATTAAAAGCAGAAAGAAGTGGATTATTAAGATTTTCTATAGGCATGTTTAAAGTATGTAATTATTTATTTAATATGGAGATACCAAAAGAGCTTAAAGATAATAATAATGATGATGATGTTATAAATTTAGTTGTAGATGATATATTCACAGGAGGAGTTTATGGGCAAAGAGATTTATCTTATACCTTTAGAGCTCAAGTGGGGTACGATATAGATAAAGATAATACCTTTAGTATGGTTAAAAGATATATACAAATAATATTACCTCCAGTAAATAAATTATCTGATAGATATGGATATGCAAAGAAATATAAAATATTGCTTCCAATTGCATGGATACATCATATATTTGTAGGAATTACTACGAAAGAATATGACAAGGAAAGTAAAAAGAAATTTTTAACCTCAACCATTAGTAATGCAAAAAGTAGAAATAAGGTTGTAAGATGGTTAGAACTTTAAAATATATTTATAATTAATGTGGTGTTAAAGGGAAGGAGTTAATTATGAGAATAGTTGTAGCAGGAACAGGTTATGTAGGATTAGTTACAGGAGCTTGTTTATCGGAAATAGGACATAATGTAACTTGTGTAGATATAGATGAAAACAAGATTACAATGATGAAGGAAGGAATTTCTCCTATATATGAGCCTGGATTAGATGAATTATTAAAGAAAAATCATGATGAAGGAAGATTAAATTTTACAACAGATTATAAAAATGCTTATAAAAATGCAGAGATAGTATTTATAGGGGTAGGAACTCCTGAAAGAGAAGATGGTTCAGCTAATCTTGATTATGTTTTTACTGTCTGCAAAGAAATTGCTGAAAATATTGAAAATGATTGCTTAGTAGTGGTTAAGTCAACTGTTCCAATTGGAACTAATGATAGAGTAGAAGCGTATTTAAGAGAAAATGTAATAAATAATGTGAATATTGAAGTGGCTTCAAATCCAGAGTTTTTATCACAAGGAACTGCAGTTGTAGATACTTTGCACGCATCAAGGATAGTTATTGGAGTTGAAAGTAAAAAGGCAGAAGAAAAATTAAGATACGTTTATGAAGCATTTAAACAACCTATAGTAGTTACTAATAGAAGAAGTGCTGAAATGATTAAGTATGCTTCTAATGATTTTTTAGCGTTAAAAATAAGTTTTATAAATGAAATGGCAAATGTTTGTGAGATTGTTGGAGCTAATATAGAAGATGTAGCTAAAGGTATGAGTTATGATAAAAGAATTGGGGACAAGTTTTTAAAAGCTGGTCTTGGTTATGGAGGATCATGTTTTCCTAAAGATACAAAAGCTTTACATTGGTTAGCTAATGATAGTGGATACGAAATAAAAACTATTAAAGCTACAATAGAAGTTAATGAAAATCAAAAGTATAAGATGTTTAGAAAAGCAAAAAAACGATTTGGAACTTTAAAAGGAATGAAAGTAGCAGTACTTGGATTAACTTTTAAACCTGAAACAGATGATTTAAGAGAAGCTCCATCTATTCCTAATATTAATAGGTTATTAGAGGAAGGAGCAAAAATAGTCGCTTATGACCCTATAGGTGAAGAAAACTTTAAAAAAATATTTAAATCAGGAATTGAATATGTAAATTGTCCAGAGGAAGCATTAAAAAATGCAGAAGTAGTGTTCATATTTACAGAATGGAAAGAAATTAAAAATTTGGATTTAAAACTTTATGAAAATTTAATGAAAACACCAATAATTTTTGATGGTCGTAATTGTTATGATATTGATTTAGTAGAAGAATATAATATAGATTACTATTCTATCGGAAGAAGTGAGATATTAAATATTAATAAAGAAATATAGTTAATTGCGAAAAGAAGAGAAATTTGTAATACGATTAATTATAAAAAAATAGGAAAATATGGTAAAATATAATATAAGGTTATACATTTTATTTGAAATATATAATAAACCTTAATTAAATTATAAACATATTGGAGGTAAAAATGATAAAAAAATGGATGAATCCAGAATTAAAAGAATTAGATGTAAGAAGAACTAAAGTAATAGAACCAACTATAAGTTCACCACGTTCAATGGAACCATTATATGGATGGCATTGTCCTTGTTGTTTAAAGAATAGTGAATATATATTTAATACAGAATCTTTAGCACGTTATGATTTTAGCACAAATCATTTACCAATTTGTCCTAAATATGATGAAAATACTAAGTCATGTATAATATCTTAATTTTAAAAAGAAATTATATATGAATAAACAAGGTAGATTAATTTCTACCTTGTTTATTCATATATTATGAAAAAATTAAAAATTATATTTAAAATGGAGAGAAAGTATGAATTCAGGAAAAAGTAAGTTTTATTATGAAGTATATGGCTTAGATATTGAATCAGAAATAAAAATAGATGAGTTTGTACCAATTGAAAATATTAATACTGATAATAAAGTTAATATGATATATAGTAAAATGCCAGCCAATATAAAAAAAAGTATAGAAGATAATAAAAAAGCTTTTTTTTCTAAAGAAGAAGTGTGGTTTCATATTGATGAAGTGGCTACTTATAGAGTGACTAATGGGGAGTTCATTGAATTTGAACCTTGTGAAAAGGCAGACCCGTACATTTTAAGAGTGTTTTTAATGTGTAGCTGTTTAGGTTTTATAATGATACAAAGGGATATTATAGCTATTCACGGAGGAACTATTGTTGTTGATAATAAAGCTATAATTTTAACAGGTGATAGAGGGGCTGGAAAATCAACACTTACCACTGCTTTAAGATTAAAAGGATATCAATTTATTTCTGATGATGTAGCTGCTTTAGAAATGAAAAATAATATTCCAATGGTGAAGCATGGGTTTCCTTATCAAAAGCTATGCAGTAGCGCTATGGATAAATTAGAATATGATAAAGAAAAATATTTTTCATTTATGAGTGATACTGAAATTAAATATTTAGTGGATGCTCATGATGATTTTATATATGAGGATACTAGGCTTTTTGCTTTATGTGAATTGTCAGTAAGTGATACTGATCAGGTTCAAATTGAAGAAATAAAAGGTAGTGAAAAACTAAATAAACTTATAACCAATAGATATAGAGCAGAATTTGTACAAGCAATGGGGGGAATATCACCAATTGCTTTCAAGACTTTACTGCAAATTGCCAAGAGCATAAAATTTTATAAGATTATAAGACCAGAAGGTCAATTTACAGTAGATAAGCAGATAGAATTATTGGAAGAAAAAATTAAAACATTACAAAGTATAAATTAAGAAGGAGTGAATCATATGTTAGATTTTAAAAAGTTTTCAGGAAAAGTTGGAGAAGTAAAAAAGGATTATGGAGTTAATCTTGATTCTGTTGTTTCAAAAAATGAAGAAATAGATGATACAGATCTTGATGGTGAAAAAGTAATGATGAACCTAGATAAAGGTCAATACTTTATGATGAATGAAGTAGGAAGTAGAATATGGGAACTTATTGAAGGAAATACTTCTATAGTAAATATAATAGAAACTTTAACTAATGAATATCAAGTAGATGAAGAAACTTGTGAAAATACTGTAATGGAGTTTTTAGGAAGATTAAAAGATGCAGAGCTTATTAAAGTTCTTTAAAAAAATAAAAACATTTTTCAAAATAAAAAATCAGGATAAATTAGCTTTTATAAAAGCATTTATATATATGGGTTACTTTAGATCTTTTATATTATTTGTACCATTTAATAAATTGAGAAAGCGTATGGGTAAGATTAAGTTGGAGTCACCGCAGGAAGTAGATGATGAATGCTATAAAAAAGCTGTAAGAATAGCAAGGATAGTAGGAATAGTATCTTATCATACACCATGGGAAAGTAAATGTTTAGTACAAGCATTAACGGCTCAAAAAATGTTAAAGAAACAGGGAGTATCTACAACTCTTTATTTAGGAGTAAAGAAAGACAATAATAATCAAATGTTAGCTCATGCTTGGATCAGATGTGGAGATTATTTTGTTACAGGTGGAGGCAATAGACATGGATATGCCGTAGTTGCCAAATTTGCTAGTTAGTATCTATGACTTATTATAGTCTTAAAATAAATAAATATTAACTTAAAAGGAGAATGGAAAATGAAAAAAGAATTTGTAAAACCTGAATTAAGAGATTTATCAGTAAACTTAACAAATGATATAGAGTATGTAGATTATTGTAATTGGGTAGGTACAGAAGTTATTGGATTAGGCAATGAAGACTACACAGATCCAAATAAAAAACCTACTCAGCACCCAGATTGGGTATGGTGTAATAAGCATAATAGATGGCATCCAAAAAATCATGGTTCAAATGATTCAACAGTAAGTGGCTCATAATATTAAAAATGTAATTTAGTAAAAAATAAGCTTAAGGATAAATATGACCTTAAGCTTATTTTTTATTTTAAATAGAAAAGTATAGATTCAATTTTAAACTTATTGATTTTAACAATATATATATATATAATAAAAATAAATTTTAGGATATAATATTATAAAATGATATTATTTAGGATGTGATTAAATCATGTTTTATGGTTGTAATATAAAAAATGATGTTGAGTACTCTCTTGATAAAAACATAAGAAATGAGATTATTAAGATTAGAGATATATGTATTTATAGATTAAAAAATGCAGATATATTATTATTTGGTTCTATAGCAAAGGGAAAATATAAAAATAGTAGTGATATTGATATATTAATATTAATTGATGATAATAAAAGTGTTAGTGAATTAAGAAAATTAAGACATGAATTAGAAGATGATATAGATAACCTAAATTTAAGTAGAAGTGTAGATATTAAATTATATAATAAAAATAGATATATTGAATTAAGTAAGGAAATAAGCTTTGAAGGAGATATAATAAAAGATTTAATAGATATAAGGAAGTGGAATTATGGTTAAGAGAGATATGTTTTATTTTGCAGATATTGATGAAAAATTTATAGATTCAACGAAAGATAATGAAGGATTAGAAGATGGAGTGCTAGTTCATTGTCAGCAATGTATTGAAAAAAATTTAAAAGCTATTATTCAGAAGAAGTACGGAGTGATATCAAAAGAACATAATCTTGTTAAACTATTAGAAGTATTATATTTGCAAGGTTATCCAGAATTAAAAAAGTATAAGAGTCTTTGTAGAGATTTAAAAGATTTTTATTTTAGTAGAAGATATGCCAGTGATGATTATGAAATTTTAACTCATGAAGAATATATTGATTATATTAATAATTTTTATGAGTTATTAAATGAACTTAAGAAAATCAGAAGTGAATTTGAATAAATATAAAAAACACCTAACAGCATGTTTATTATGTTGTTAGGTGTTTTTTTATAAAATGTTATACTAGTTCAGTGGCAACTTCTAAGATACTTTCCTTACTTACTTGTTTTAAATGACCTTTTTCCAGTCGTATTATACGATGACAAATATTAAGAGCTGAAGGTCTATGAGTTATGATGATACAAGTTGGTTTATGAGATAATGCTTTAACTGCTTTTAATACCTTTACTTCTGTTTCAGGATCAAGGGCAGAAGTTGCTTCATCTAATATTAATATTGGTTTCTTTCTTAAGAAAGAACGTGCTATGGCAATTCGCTGAGCTTGTCCCTCGGAAATACCAGTAGCTTTTTCACCAATTACTGTTTTAATGCCATTTTCTAATTCATTAACGAAATCTAAAGCGCAGGCGTTTTTTAAAGCTTCATATATTTCTTCTTCTGTAGCTTCAAAGTTACCATATCTTAAGTTGTCTTCAATAGTACCAGAAAATAAAGTATTTCCTTGTGGAACATAAGAAATTAAATTTCTGTAATCTCTATTAAAGGAATCCTTTTTATTATTTTCTTTTAAATAAACTTTACCACTGCTTGGATTTATTAGCGCAAGTATCAGTCTAATTAAAGTGGTTTTCCCTTCACCAGATGGACCTACAAAAGCAATGGTTTCACCATAAGGAATAGTTAAATTAATATCATTAATAATTTTAATACCTTTTTTATATTCAAAAGATACATCTTCAAAGGTTATTTCTGGATTAATAAAATCAATAACTTCTTTTTCTGATGATTTTTCCAGTGGTATTTCTTCAAGTTCCATTAATCTTTCGGCAGCGGCAATAGTTGATATTAATCCAGGAAACATAGATGCCAATGAAGAAAATGGAGATTGTACCTTTCCATATAGCTGTAACATGGCTGTAAAGGTACCATAAGTAGTTACTCCAGTAGAAATATTTAAAGCACCCCAGCAAAAGATTGTAAAGTAAGCTAAGTTTGAACATAGTGACATGGCTAATCCAGTCATAGCTGAAAGTTTAGTATTTTTCATGGCTATATTATATTTATTATTTTGAATTTGTATTAATCTATCCATATTTATTTTTTCCATACAAAAAGTCTTTACAATCATTATATTTTGTACAGATTCTTGAATGAAGGCTCTATATTTAACATCTTCTTCTTGAGCTTTCTTATAAAGATCTTTTAACTTTTTGCTAAAATATCTGCTTACTAGCACAAGAAATGGTCCAATAAATATTGCAATTATAGCAATGGAGGGAGCTAAATAAATAAGCGTAGAAAAAGAAGCTAATAGTGTTACTAAAATTGAAATAATGTTAGGAATGGTACTAAGCAAAGTAGAACTTATAGTTGCTACATCAGAAGTTATTCTTGTCAATAAACTTACACTATGAAATTTACTTTGTTCAAGCCAGCTACTATATTCAATATGTTCAAACATTTTATTTTGAATATTTTGATTAAGCTTTGTAGAAGCATGGGTGCTTAATAAAGATGTTATAGGATTTAATAACATCATACCTAAAGTAATACTGATCATGATAATAAGATACTTTATCACTTGTGAGGTGTTACCGCCTATAGCATTATCTATTAATGATTTGGAAATTAACGTATTATAAACGCTGATTAAAGAGGAAGCTGAACTTATTACAGTAGTAAAGATTAAAAATGGTATTACAGGTTTAGCATGGGATAAAATCCACTTTATTTTTATAAAAAATTCTTTTAAATCATGAATATTTATTAGTTTTTTCCAGTTCATCTAGTAATCTCCTTTTTAAAATACTAAGAATATATTAACATAAAAAGAAATTAAAACCAATTAATAAAAGTGATATTTTAGAGAATGTTATAAAAAATAAATTGTAGGGAAATGTTGAAAATTGACGTATGAAAATTTAAGTATTATTTGACAAATATAGTAAAATAAATATGTGAAAAATGTAAATAATACTTAGAGGTGAATTATGGATAATGTATGGAGAATAAATAATGGTTATATAAGTAATAGTAATTTAGAGAGAAATAAGAAAATAGTGATAGTAATAAATGTAGTTGAGGATGAAGTTAGGTCATATGAAGAAAATTAAAGAAAACTATATCTTTATTTTATCCTTTATACTTCCAATAGTTCTACTGTTTATAATATTTACAGTCTTAGGAGTAGGCTTTATTGGTGAAAAGACTATAGTGTCCAGTGATATGTATACTCAATATGTTGCTTATTTTGGTAAATTTAAAGAAATTTTAAGTGGAGATTGCAGTATATTTTATTCATTTAATAAATCTCTTGGTGGAAATAATATAGGGTTATTTGCTTACTATTTAGCAAGTCCATTAAATTTGCTTTTGATATTTTTTCCTAAGTCAGCTATAGGTGAGTTTATCTTTAGTATTTATTTAATAAAGATAGGGTTAGCTTCCTTATGTTTTTCCATATATATAAGCAAGGTTTATAAAAAGAAGGATTTATCAGTAGTGATTTTTTCCTTATGTTATGGACTTATGGGATATAACATATGTTTTCAAATGAATATAATGTGGATGGATGGGATGATGCTATTACCATTGGTGGCATTAGGTATTGAAGAAGTAATAGTTAATGAAAAATATAAATTATATATGATAGCTTTATTTATGGTTATTGTAAGCAATTATTATATAGGCTATATGATATGTATTTTTTCAGTATTATACTTTTTCTATAAAGCCAGTATTTATAGAAGAATTACTTTGTCAGGGACAGTTAAGTTTTTTTATTCATCAATTATTACTGGAGGATTGGCAGCTTTTTTACTTATTCCAGTGGCAATATCTTTAAGTACTGGTAAGGCTGATTTTAATTTGTTTAGTGAAGCTATAACCATTAAACAGGATTTAAGTAGCATCTTAAGCAAGTTATTTATTGGTAGTTATAATATGGGACAAGTAATGAAGTCACCTGCCAATATTTATTGTTCAGTTATGGTGGCAGAATTATTAATATTATATTTTTTTAATAAGGAAATTAAGCTAAGAAATAAACTTACTTCTTTAATAGTACTAGGTTTTATTGCTTTAAGCTTTTTTATAAGCACATTTATATTATTATGGCATGGCTTTGATTATCCCATAGGATTTCAATATAGAAATTCATTTATATTTTGCTTTTTTGTAATTACTTTATCATATGAAGCTTGGTTAAAAATTAAAAGCACTAACTTTAAAAGTTTGTTTATAGTAACGCTTTTTTTTGCAATGATAAGTATCTTAGTAAGTTATGGAGATTATGATTATTTAGATATAAATAAAATAGTAGTTACATTTGTAATTAGTGTTTCTTATGTTATTATCTTAACGATTTTTATTAAATTTAATGATATCAACAGAATTATATTGCCCTTAATTAGTGTACTACTTGTCACAGAGCTTACTTTAAATTCTTATCTTTCCATGAAAAATATTAAATATATTGATAAAGATCATATTGGAGGCTATATTGAAACCATCTCACCATTAATTGAAGAAGTAAAATTACTAAATGATAATTTTTATAGAATTGAACAAGTTTATAGAAATACCTTAAATGATTCTATGCTTTTAAATTATAATGGTCTTGGTCATTCTAGCTCAGCTAATGAGGAAAACACAGCTAAGTTAATTAAGAGTTTTGGTTTTAAAACCAATGTCATTAATAATGTTTATAATATGGGTTCAACAATTCCCATAGATTCAATTTTAGGTATTAAATATCTGATTTCCATGGAGCAGCCAGAATTTTTTAAGTGCTATAAATATAAGCAAAATATGTTTTATAAAAAAGTTAAAACAGAAGGGAGTTATGCTGTTTATGAAAATCCTTATGCTTTACCTATAGCATTTATGGTTAATGAAAGATTAGAGTCTACCAATATCAATGAAGTTAAAAATAAATTTGTTTATAGTAACGATATATTAAAGTTAATGGTTAATGAAAATTATGATATATATAAAGTATTAAATATCACTGATATTAAATTAAATAACTTATCAGAAGTGAAATATGATGATGAAACAGTATACCAAAAGGAAATTAAGGGTGTAAAAGCTACTATAGAGCTTACATTAAAGGCTCAGGAATATGCACCAATATATATGTTTTTAAAATCCAGTGAATATGAAAATGGTTTTAGTAGCAAGAAAAGTAATATTAGTTCACAAAATAGTGTTAACATAACAGTAAATAATAATGTAAAGTATGATCAGTTTACAGGTTATGGTTATAATATTCAATTTATTGGCACCTATGATAAGGATGAAGAAATAACCATTGAAATTTCTGTACTAAATGATAGCTTTAGTTTAGATGAAGTACAATTATATTATTGTGATATGGATAGATTCCAAGACATTTATAAAAATTTATCTTATAATATAATAGAAAATACAATATATAAAGATGGATATATTAAAGGTGATATAAAGGTAACAGCAGATAAGACATTGATGTATACTTCAATTCCTTATGATGAAGGTTGGAATTTAAAAGTTGATGGTGAGGAGTATGATTATTTTAAAATTTTAAATGGATTAATTGGTGTAAAACTTCAGCCAGGACAACATAAAATTGAATTTAAATATAAGTTACCAGGTTTAAGATTAGGCATAGGGATTTCTATATTTTCATTGGGAATATTAATTTTAGCATTTAAAAATAAAAAAAGAGTCTTTTCTAAGTTAAAGAGTTAGAAAAGACTCTTTGTTATTATAAATGAATATTTTATAGTCACTATAATATATTAAGGTTATATTAAGGTTATATTATGTATAAAATTAATATCTAATATTTAAAATAAATTTATATAATAGTGAAAGGATGAACTGCTTTATGAAGAGAAAAGAGATTAAGGATGTTATTAAAAAATTTACATATAAAAATAAAAAGAGTTTATGTATATTTATGGTTTTAGCTGTTTTGGCTGGGGGAATTGTTATTGTTAAAATTAATTCTTATAAATCACAACAAACAATAGATTCTGAAAATTATGCTAGAACTGTTTTTGTTGAAAAGGGAGAAATAAATAGGTCAATAAATGTAAATGGTAAAATTGAAAGTGCAGAAGTATCAATGGTTTCAACATCATTAACGGAAAAAGTTAAGTCTGTTAATGTAAAAGTTGGAGACTATGTTAAAGCTGGAGATGTTATTTGTACTTTAGATGATGGTGATATAACAAAAGAAATTGAAAAGAAAAAATCTGAAATAGCTGAAAATAAGAAAGAATTAGAAGCTAATTATAATAAATTATCTAATCAGTTAAAAGAAGCAAAAAATGTTAAAGTATCTTCAGTATCAGCACAAGATAATGTAGTATCAAATTTAAAAAGTAACTATGAAAACACAGAAAATGATTTAAATAATTATGATGGAACTTATAAAAAGATTCAAAATACATATAACACAATGTTAAGTGCAATAGAAAGTAAAGTAAATAATTATAATGAAGCTGAGAATATTAAAAATTCTGCTTATAATGCTTGGATAGCTAGTGGAGGAAATGCTTCTTCTGATGAATATGTAGCTTATAAAAGTGCAGAAGAAAATTTAAATAATAAACAAAGAGAATTAGAAGAAGCAAAACAACTTTATAATTATGAAGAAATAAAAGAAAGCTATAATGCAACACTGGCAATATTTAATGAAAAAATAAGCAATAGAAATTTAGCTAAAGAACAATATGAAGCAGCAGTAGCAAATCGTTTAAGTGTGATTAATAGTGCTGATGGAGAAATATCTAATCTTGAATCATCAGTTAATGATGCATATAAACAACTACAAAAAGCTGATGATAATGAAGAATTAAAAAATTTAGAAGAAAGATTATCAAAAACTGTATTAAAGGCTGAAACAGATGGGAAGGTAACTGAACTAAAAGTAAAGGTAGGGGCAGTACCAGAGGGACAAGTTGCTACAATTCAATCTGATAATAAGCTTATTATAAGTGTTATTATTCCAGAGTATGAAATTAAAAATGCAAAAGTAGGTATGAATGCATTGATTACTACTAATTCTAGTGATAAAAAGATTTCAGGAAAGCTTACAAGAATATCTCCTACAGCTAATGCTGGAGAAACAAGTGGTTTTTCAGCAGATATATCTATAGATGATGCTAAAGATTTATATATTGGAACAAATGCTAAAGCAGAGATAATAGTTTCAGAAAAGAAAAATGTTCTTATGGTTCCTAAAGATGCAGTTAAAGAGGTAGGGGGAAAATATTTCTTAATGGTAAAAGGAAAAGATAATCAATTTATTGAAACAGAAGTAACTCTTGGAGAAGAAAATGATTATTATGTTGAAGTAAGTGGAAGTGGCATAAAAGAAGGTAGTGAAATACTTGCTGATCTTACAAATTATAATGAAACAACAGAAGGTGTTGAGAATGAAAGTAAAGGTGAAGCATAATGATAGATAAAGTCAAACCACTAATAGAAATGAAAGAAATAATTAAGGCATATAATATTGGATTAGAAAGTGAAATAGAAATACTACATGGTATAGATTTGAAAATTTATGAAGGAGAATTTGTGGCTATTGTAGGTGAATCAGGTTCAGGTAAATCTACATTAATGAATATTATAGGGGTTTTAGATAAACAAACTAAAGGTGAATATTATTTAGATGGTATAGATATAAAAAATGCCAATGAAGCAGAAATGAATGTTATTAGAAATAAAAAGATTGGTTTTGTTTTTCAAAATTTTAATTTGATAGGAAGAACATCTGCTCTTAGAAATGTGGAATTACCTATGCTTTATGCAGGTGTACCAGCAGAACAGCGTACAAAAAGAGCTAAGGAGCTTTTAAGTAAAGTTGGAATGGAATCTAGAATGAATCATATGCCTAATGAGCTTTCAGGAGGACAAAAGCAAAGAGTTGCCATTGCTAGAAGTTTAGTTAATAATCCTGCAATAATTCTTGCGGATGAGCCAACAGGAGCACTTGATAGTGAAACTAGTACTATGGTAATGAATATTTTTAATGATTTAAATAAAAATCAAGGAAAAACAATTATTCTTATAACTCACAGTAAAGAAATAGCAGAGCAATGTCCTAGAATTGTAACCATAAAAGATGGAAAAATTATAAATGATAGCAAAGAGGTGGTGAGTTAATGGGATTAATGGAAAATGTAAGGCTAGCTATCAGCAGTTTAAAAGCAAATAAGCTTAGAGCGTTACTTACAATGTTAGGTATTATAATAGGTATTGCCTCTGTAATTACCATTGTTACCATAGGAGATTCACTGGCTGCATCAATAAATAGTGAAATGTCAGGTTTTGGTGCTAGAAATATTAATATGTACTTAGAACAAAAAAATTTAATTACATATAATGAAAATGGAGAAGAAATTTATTCTGAATATGAAGCACCCACAGAAAAGGATTTTGTTACAGATGAAATAATAAGTGATTATAAAAAAAAATTTGCTGATGATTTATTAGCAGTACCTCTTTCAGAAAGTGCTGGAAGTAGTACTCTTTTAAATGGAAGAATCAAAGTTGATATAGAGGTATATGCTGTAAATGCAGATTACTTCAAAGGTGAAAATGTTAAAATAATATCTGGAAGAGCCTTAACGGAAAAAGATAATGATGAATTAAGAGCTGTTACTGTAGTAAGTGATAGTTTTGTTGATAAGTATTTTAAAGGTAAATATACATATGATGAAGTTTTAGGTAAATCTTTTGAAGCAAATATAGGAAATAATACAGTAAAGCTATATATATGTGGTGTATATAAGTATAATAAAAATGATGGAGAAGGTATGTATTCATCAGATGGAAAAACAAGTACAAAAGTATTTATTCCTATGTCAATTTATAAAAAAATTAATAATAAAAGTAAGGGGTATGAATATTTTACTATTATACCTAAAGAAAATGTAGATTTAAATGAGTTTTTAAATAAGACAAACAGTTATTTTTCTGAAGCTTATAAATCAAATAAAAAATTTGAACCAACTGGATATAGTATGGAATCAATGATGGAATCTACAAATAAGATGATTAATAGTATTAAACTAGGAATAAGTGCTGTAGCAGCAATATCACTTTTAGTAGGTGGTATTGGTGTAATGAATATAATGATGGTTTCAATTACAGAAAGAACAAAAGAGATAGGCATTCGTAAAGCATTAGGAGCAGGAAAGAGGGTTATACTTATACAATTTATTGTGGAAGCGGTAATTATATGTATAATAGGAGGTATAATAGGTGTTATAATAGGAAATTGTTTTGGAGCAATAGGTGCAAAAATCATGGGATATAGTGTTAAAGCTAATATTTATGCAATTTTATATTCAGTTGCTTTCTGTATGGCCATAGGGATATTCTTTGGATATTATCCAGCGAGTAAAGCAGCAAAGATGAATCCTATTGATGCATTAAGATACGAGTAAAGAGGAGTAAATTAATTATATGACAAAAAATATATTAATTGCAGAAGATGATGAAGATATAGTTGGTTTATTAAGATTATATTTAGAAAAGGATGGATATAAAGTTATATCTGTAGATAATGGAGAAGATGCTTTTAAAATAGTAAAAAATAGTCAAATATCTTTAGCATTATTAGATATTATGATGCCTAAGATGAATGGTTATGAACTTACTAAAAAAATTAGAGAGATAACAAATATCCCCATTATAATTTTATCAGCTAAAACTCTTGATAGTGAAAAGATACTAGGTCTTGACTTAGGTGCTGATGATTATCTTACAAAGCCTTTTAATCCATTGGAAGTAGTAGCTAGAGTAAAGTCACTTTTAAGAAGGTGTTATGAATTTAAGTTAGATAATGTAGAAGAATCTAAGAAAATATTAAAAGTTGGTGAATTAGTATTAAATGAAGAAACAGTATCTTTAACTAAGAATGGGGAAGAAATTCAACTAACTCCAACTGAATTTAAGATATTAGCTCTTTTAATGAGTAATCCAGGAAGAGTATATACAAAGGTGCAAATTTATGAAAATATTAATGGAGAATATTTCAAAAATGATGATGGTGCATTAATGGTGCATATTTATAGAATTAGAGAAAAAATAGAAGATGATTCAAAGAACCCAATGTATTTAAAAACAGTAAGGGGGCTTGGTTATAAAATTGAAAAAATCTAAAAAGGCAAATAGAAGGGGAAGTATATTTTCCCTTCTAATTAATAATTACATATTATTCACAGTAATTATTATAATTTCAGCTATATTAATAAACAATGTTAGCAATTATTTAATATTTGGTGATTATGATGCTATTTTAGGATTAACTAAGAAATATCAAAATTACTTGAAGGAAGAAAAATTTAATAAATTAAATCTAAAAGAGATAACAGGTGAAGATGGTACTATAGAAATATTAGATGAAAATTATAATTTAATTTATTCTTTAGGAAAGGATATTAATAAGGAAAAATATAATGAAGATGAGATAAATGCTATACCAAACTATAGAAAGGATGATACATATTTAAATATATATGATTATTATAGTGAAAATGGGGAAAGTTATAAGCTAATTATTGCTGAATCATATTATTCAGAAGGTGTTATAAGCAATTCATTAAAATCTACTAGTAAATGGTTTAAAGTATTAGATAAAAATTTGAATGTTATATTAGAAAGTGATAATGCGCCAGCAAAAAAAAATTATACTGAAAAAGAAATTATTTATATGAGAGGTTATTATAATAATGGACTATTTATTGAAAAGTATCAATATATTAATAATGACGGCATAAAAAGAACAGCTATTATTAAATCAAGAGAGTTGTACACAAATAGTTTCTTTAAAAAAATGAATATATTAACTAAGATAGATTTTGTTGTGTTTGGAATAGCTTATATAATTTTAGTGGTGATATTTGTATTTGTTCTTAGAAGTAAGTTTTATGAGCCATTAGAAAAGCTTAATAAAGCAATGGAACTTTTAACAGAAGGAAAAAGAAAAAAACCTGTAGATTATAGTGGACCTCGTGAATTTGTAGATATATGTGATAGATTTAATATTATGGTAAGTAAGCTTGAAGATAGTGAAAATCAACGTAAGAAGTTGATGAATGATAAAGAACGTATGATGGCAGATATATCACATGATTTAAAGACACCTATAACAAGTATTCAAGGATACGCTAAAGCGCTTTCAGATGGAATAATTGTTGATGAAGATAAGGATAAGTATATAAAGATTATTTATGAAAAATCAAAGAAGCTTACAGAGCTTATTAATATTTTTCATGAATACAGTAAACTAGAGCATCCAGACTTTAATCTTATTTTTGAAAAAGTTGATTTAAGTGAATATTTAAGAGCATATATTGCTTTAAAATATGAAGATATAGTTGAAAGTGGCTTTAATATAGAAGTGGATATTCCAGAAAAGGAAATGGAAATAAAAATTGATAAGGTTCAGTTACAAAGGGTATTTGATAATATCTTAGGCAATAGCATTAAACATAATGAAAAAGGTACTAATATATATGTATCATTGAAAGAAAAAAATGATATTTATGAAATAATAATTGCTGATGATGGAAAGGGAATTTCAAAAGATATAGCAAATAATATATTTGAAGCATTTACAGTAGGTGATGAATCAAGAAATAGCAAACAGGGATCAGGTCTTGGTCTTGCTATAGCTAAAACAATAGTTGATCTTCATGGAGGAACCATAGAGCTTGAACCAGAATCTCTTAAGAAATTTAGTACACAATTTAAAATAATTTTAAAGAAAAATCCTAAACTATAGATTTCGTTTATATTCTTTACAGTATACTTTTTTAAACAATTAAGTTGAAAATATGAATTAAGAGAATAAAAATATATCCATACATTTTAACAAAAAAAAACAACGATATTACAAAAAGATACATTTAAATAAATTTATGTTGTAATCTTAGAATAATATTATTGAAGAGGTGGTTTTATGGACATATATGATGAAATTGATAAGATAAGAGAAATTCTAGAATATGAAATTGACAAAAGTAGTTCTTTAAGTGACAATAAGATTTTAGAATTAAGTGTTAGATTGGACAAACTTATTAATGAGTATTATAGGAGTATAAATTAAAGTTAATTATAAAGGATATGTATTGGTAATTATATTATGGAGGAATCTTATAGAATAGGTGTTAAATAAATCTATTTTATAGGGTTCTTTTATATTTAGGTTTTAAGTGTTAGATTTTGAATTTAGGGAGGTATTAACTAATGATTAATGTAGCAATATGTGAAAATAATGCAATGCAAATAAAATATGTAGTAGATGTGATTAAGAAGTATTCAATAAAAGAGAATATGGATTTTATGATAGATAAATTTATCAGTGGTGAAGAGTTATTAAATAGTAACCATAGTAAATATAATGTGATTTTTTTAGAAATAAAAATGAATGGAATATCAGGCATAGACACAGCAAAAAAAATAAGGGAAACCAATGAAGAGGTTAAGATAATTTTTCTAACATCATCAAAGGAGTTATGGGCAGAAGCATTTAAAGTAAATGCATTTAGATATTTAGTTAAACCTGTAAAGGAAAAGGAACTATATAATGAAATATCTACTGTAGTTAATGAAATTAAAAGAAATAACAAATATATAATATTAAATTATCACAAAACGGGGGAGTTAGCAATGGCAAACTTGGGGGAACTATTAGCTGAACTTCGCCATGATCGGGGTCTAAAGCAGGAAGAACTGGCGGATATTTTGCATCTCTCCAAAAGCACAATCTCAAGTTATGAACGTGGGCAGCAGTTACCTCCGCTTGATAAATTGGTGTGCTTAGCAGACTTCTTTCATGTGACGACAGATTATCTCTTGGGACGCTGCGATGTGTCTGTTTCTCCAGATTCATTGAATGCGGAACTTTTACCGCATAAGACAGCTGCCAGTGTAATTCGAGATATTGGAAATTTAAGCTCAGAACAGAAGCGGGCACTTGCTGTTATCATAAATGACATGAAAAAACTAAGCACGATCTTAGGGGAGGTTCAATAACTCAAAGTATGGTTCCCTTTTGTATACTAGCTATAGAAAATGAAGATGACCGAGAATTTATGACTCGGTTGTATTTAGATTACAGCCGCCTGATGCAACAG
>OLWA01001136.1_pt1 | contig 28699 bp, 22 predicted proteins | sample 1673251 | NCBI WGS metagenome assembly OLWA01 (sample SAMEA3178937, study PRJEB25190) | human gut metagenome | biome: human gut; feature: human-associated habitat; material: faeces | place: Austria | collected 2013 | reverse complement strand
AGTTACGCCCTTTTTATTTACCGTGCAAGTCTTTTAAAACTTTTTTTTAGGGAAAAATGTTCGATTTTCTCACGAAAATCACTTTATCCTCTATGAATCACTCGATTAAATAAATGTTAAAAATATGTTGTAAAACATGTTTTTACGTTGCCGAGATAAAATTGGGAGCAAAATTTATGTTAATGATGAACGGCGGCTCCAATACATCCCATAATAATTAGTAACTTTGAGAACTGAAAAAAATAGGAGAATACACCATCACCCTATCCATTTCAACAGCCCCATAAACTATATATAATAGGACTATGAATCCATTCATACACCTCCACGTTCACTCACAATATTCGCTGCTCGACGGGCAAGCTTCAGTCAAAGCGCTCGTGGACAAAGCGATAGCAAACGGCATGAAGGGTCTTGCGCTTACCGACCACGGCAATATGTTCGGAGCTAAAGAATTTTTCAATTATGTGAACAAAAAAAACGGCTCTGTAAAAAAGGAGATACAAGAGGCCGAAGAAGCTCTGGCCAAAGCGCGCGAAGAGGGCGATGAGGCAGCCGCTGCAGAAGCCGAAGCCAAAAAGAAAGCTGCCGAGAACAAAATTCTCAAGCCAATTTTTGGCTGCGAGATGTATGTGGCCAACAAAGACCTTCACGAATCGACCGACAAACGCGACACAGGCCGACATCTTGTGGTGCTAGCCAAAAATGAAAAAGGATACCATAATCTTATAAAACTCGTGTCGCAGGCATGGACAGAAGGCTTCTATTCCCACCCGCGAACCGACAAAAAACAACTCGCGGCCCATCGTGAAGGACTTATAATAAGCTCGGCATGTCTGGGTGGAGAGATTCCACGCCTTATAAGGACCGGACAGATAGAGGAGGCTGAAAAACAGGTTGCCTGGTGGAAGGAGACCTTCGGTGACGACTACTATATTGAGCTGCAGCGCCACCCCACCAATGCTCCGGGCGGCAACCGCTCGGTGTTCGAAGATCAGAAGATAGTGAATCCCGAGCTTATAAGAATAGCTCAGAAGTTCGGAATTAAGATCATTGCCACAAACGACGTTCACTTCGTAAACGAAACCGACGCCGAGGCGCACGACCGCCTGATATGCGTGAGCACTAACTCCTATCTCACCGACGAGAACCGCATGCGCTACACCAAACAGGAATGGATGAAGACCCAGGAGGAAATGAACGGACTTTTCTCCGACATTCCCGAAGCGCTCTCCAACACCCTTGAGATTCTTGACAAAGTCGAGACTTATTCGCTCGACCACGGCCCTATCATGCCCACCTTCGCCATACCCGAGGACTTCGGAACCGAGGCGCAATACCGGGAAAGGCTTACTGAGAAGGACCTTTTCGACGAATTCACCCAGGACGAAAACAGTAACGTGGTTCTGAGCCAGAAGGAGGCCGAAGCCAAAATAAAGAAGCTTGGCGGTTACGAGAAACTCTACCGTATAAAACTCGAAGCCGACTATCTGAAAAAACTCGCCTACGAAGGAGCAAGGAAACGCTACGGCGATCCCCTCCCCGACGACATAAAGGAGCTGATAAAGTTCGAACTGCATATAATGAAGACCATGGGTTTCCCCGGATACTTCCTTATAGTGCAAGACTTTATCACCGCAGCCCGCGAACAGCTCGGAGTCAGCGTGGGACCCGGCCGTGGCTCGGCAGCCGGAAGCTGCGTGGCCTATTGCCTGGGCATAACCCAGATCGACCCCGTGAAATATGACCTGCTTTTCGAGCGATTCCTTAACCCGGACCGTATCTCTCTCCCCGATATCGATATTGACTTCGACGATGACGGCCGCGCCGATGTGTTGCGCTATGTAACGGAAAAATACGGCGAGGAAAACGTGGCGCATATAATCACCTACGGCACCATGGCCGCGAAGTCGGCCATAAAGGACGTGGCGCGCATCGAGCAGCTTCCGCTGAGCGAGAGCGACCGTCTGACCAAGCTCATCCCCAAGCGTATGCCCACCGTCAACGGCAAAGAGCTGAAACCCACGCTCGACAACTGTTACAACTACGTGGAGCAGTTCGACGCCGAGCTCCACAGCAGCAACCCTCTTGTGGTGGAAACGCTCAAATACGCCCGTGAGCTTGAAGGCAACGTGCGCAACACGGGAGTGCATGCCTGCGGAGTGATAATCTGCCGCGACAAAATCACGGACTGGGTTCCTGTGAGCACCGCCGTGGACAAAGCATCCGATTCCAAGGAAAAAATAATCGTAACGCAATATGAAGGAAGCGTAATCGAGGAGACCGGCCTGATAAAAATGGACTTCCTCGGGCTCAAGACTCTCTCCATCATAAAAGAAGCCGTGGCCAACATAAAGGAAACCCGCGGATGCACCATTGATATGGAGAAAATTCCGCTTGACGATCCGAAGACCTATCAACTCTACTGCGAGGGACGCACCACGGGAACATTCCAGTTTGAGTCGGCCGGCATGCAGAAATACCTGCGTGAGCTCCAGCCCTCCACATTCGAGGACCTCATAGCCATGAACGCCCTTTACCGTCCGGGCCCTATGGAATATATCCCAGACTTCATAGCCCGAAAACATGGCAAAGAGCCGATTGTCTACGATATACCAGTGATGGAGAAATATCTCAAAGACACTTACGGTGTGACGGTGTATCAGGAACAGGTGATGCTTCTGTCGCGTCTGCTCGCCAACTTCACGCGCGGCCAGAGCGACACACTGCGCAAAGCCATGGGCAAAAAGCTCATAGACAAAATGAACGCCCTCGAAACCCTTTTCTACAAGGGAGGCGAGGCCAACGGACACGACCGCAAGACACTGGAAAAAATCTGGAACGACTGGAAAAAATTCGCAAGCTACGCCTTCAATAAAAGTCATGCAACCTGCTACAGCTGGGTTGCGTTCCAGACCGCATATCTCAAGGCCAACTATCCGGCCGAATACATGGCCGCAGTGCTTTCGCGCAACCGCAACGACACAGAAAAGCTCAGCGGCTTCATAGACGAATGCCGCAAAATGCGCATACGCGTGAAGGGACCGGATGTCAACGAGAGTTTCGCCCAGTTCGGTGTGAACCATCACGGCGACATCCGTTTCGGACTGGCTGCGATAAAAGGTGTGGGCGAAAACGTGGTAGCAGAGATTCTTGCGGCGCGCGACAAGGAAGGCCCGTTCAAAGATATCTACGACTTTGCAGAGCGTGTTCCCTCCGGCGTTGTGAACCGACGCATCATGGACGCACTGGCTCTCTCGGGAGCCTTCGACTGCTTCAGCGACCACATACAGCGCGAGGACTTCCTCGAGCCGAACGCCAAGGGCGAGACATTCTCGGAGGCATTGCTCCGTTACGGACAGCTCTACAAAGCCGACAAGCTCAACAAAAGCATGTCGCTTTTCGGCGATGACGACGAAGCAATGACCATTAGCGGACGCCCTCCGGTGGTTCCGGCTCTGAGAATGGTCGATGCCGTGAGGCTCGAGAAAGAACGTGAACTCGTGGGAACGTTCCATTCAGCCAATCCTCTGGACCCCTATTACATCGAGCTCCACTGCACCGCTATGCCTCTGAAGAGATTCGCCGAACTCGTTCCGACCGAGGGTATGGAAGTCACCTTAGGAGGAATGGTGGTGGACTTCGCCACACGTCCCTCCAAAAAAGGAGGCAACTTCGGCATAATGCACGTGCAGGATTACACCTCCACCCAGGAATTCATGCTGTTTGGCAACGACTTCATCAACTTCCACAACTATGGAGTGGCGGGCACACCTCTTTTAATAAAGGGAGTGTTTGAACGACGGTTTGCCAACTCCGACATCCGGTTCCGCATCACATCCATGGAACTGCTTTCGAAAGTGAAAGGCACGCTTGTAAAAGGAATCAGGATTTCCGTGCCGGCACAGACCATTCCTCCGGCACTCTGCGACATCCTCTCAGAACATCTGAAATCAACCGACGAAGCCTTGGGATCACTGAGTTTCGAGGTGATTGACACCGAGTCGAACCGCAGCATGCACCTTGATTCGCCCTCACATGTGCCTATCAACAAAGACCTTATAGACAAGCTGGAAGATCTCGGAGTGGAATATGAGCTTGAACCGGCATAGTTACGTGAAAGGTTGTTGACAGCGATTCTTTTTTTGCCTAACTTTGCAGACGCATGTGCTACACCACGGCACGGAAAGAAAACTGAACTGAAAATCTATATTAATATCAAAAAACATCATGGCTTATCATTTTACAGACAGCAACGTAAAAGAAGTTATCGAATCCGGAAAACCGGTGGTAATCGATTTCTGGGCAACCTGGTGCGGACCTTGCATGCGCCTTGCGCCCGTGGTTGAGGAACTCGCCGAGGAATTCGCCGACAAGGCAGTAATAGGCAAATACAACGTGGACGAAGAGGGCGACCTCAGCGGCGAATACCGCATCATGTCCATCCCCACTATCCTGTTCTTCAAGAACGGCGAGCAGGTGCGTGATCTGCGCATGACCGGCGCCACAAAGGACGAGCTCCGCGCACGCATCCAGAAACTCATCGATCTTTAAGGAGATTTTAGAAAAATTCAGTTATAAGAGTCGTATGCCTCGGCATGCGGCTCTTTTTATATGTCTATATCTATCTCTGTTAAGAGCTTGAAAATATGATTTGGAGAATCCGGGGAAAATGCGTAGTTTTGTCGATGTTTTGGTGTCGGATGCCAACTGCGGCATTCGATAAAAAGGGAATCAGGTGAAAATCCTGGACAGACCCGCTGCTGTAATTCCCCGTATTCCTGAAGAATCATGCCACTGGCTCACGCCGGGAAGGCTCTCCGGGAAGGGAAAAGTCAGAAGACCTGCCAAGACAACATACAGTTTTGTAGTTTTCGGGAAACAAAACATCAAAACAGCATCCTTTAAGGCGAGCAAACATGGCCTATCGTTGCCATGAATTGCTTCCTTGGCAATTGCGATGAGGTTAGATGTGAGAATCCCCTTAATCTCCACAATGTACCTCGCAAGCCAATGACAAGGAACCGCTTCATAACAATTTTTACCTCATTCCTGTTGCTGTGGCCGCTTTACGGCGCAGCCGCTTCGTATATCCTGAAAGGAACCATTTATGCCGAAGATGGCGAACCGGTTCCATACGCCACCGTTTCCATTCCTGCAAAAGGCATAAAGCTTGCAGCCTCAGCCGCAGGCGAATATAAAATCCAGCTGGAGGCCGCCAGATACAGTGTAGAGGTCTCGGCGATTGGTTATGACCCGCAGACCCGATCAATAAATCTTGAAAAGAACTCCACGCTCGACTTTTCTCTGGCCCAGACCGGTTACCAGCTTGCCGGGGTAAAAGTAACAGGCAAGACAGTAGGCCGCAAGGTAGCCGAGAGTGCATTCAACGTGAATGCCGTGGAAATCAGCGCCGATGTCAACCGCATGATCACCGTAAAGGATATAGTGGACCGCACATCAGGCGTGAAAGTAAGGCGCGAAGGAGGCGTGGGCTCTGATTATGATCTCTCGATCAACGGCCTTTCAGGCAACTCGATCCGATATTTCATAGACGGTGTTCCCCTCGATACCAAAGGAACCGGCATGACGCTGGACAATATCCCTCTCAATACGGTTGAACGAATCGAGCTCTATAAAGGAGTGGTACCTTCCAATCTCGGAGCAGACGCGCTTGGCGGTGCCGTGAACATCATCACCCGCAGGAAGCGCAGCAATTATCTCGACGCGTCCTACGGCGTAGGATCGTTCCACACTCAGAACGCCGACCTCACCGGCCAATATTTCATTCCCCGCACAGGTATAGCAATCCGTCCCACCATAAGCTTCAGCAAATCGAAAAACGATTATAAGATGCACGACGTGAAAGTGTGGGACGAGGGACAGGACAAGTACATATTCACCGACAAGAAGCGGTTCCACGACGACTATCAGTCGATATTCGGCCAGCTTGAAGCGGGCGTCAGTGACGTATCGTGGGCCGACGGATTTTTTGTGCAGGGGTCATATTCCGCAGTTGACAAAGACCTCCAGACCGGAGCCATGCAGAACCGCGTCTACGGAAAAGCCACCCGAAACACCCATTCCTGGAGCGCGGGAGCACGCTATAACAAACAGTTCGGAAATCTGAACACACATCTGGACTTCTCCTATACCCACGACCGCAGCGAGACAGTAGATACAGCCTACCGCCGATATTCATGGGACGGCTCATGGCTTCCCGCCTCGGGCAACGAGCTGAACAACGGCGCCCGCTCTATCCGCATCTACAAGCGTCCGCTCACCGTGCTGAATGCCGGCCTGTCATATCAGATCAATATGCATCACACCGTGGCGTTCAATTACCTCCTCAACCGCCGCGGCAACAATCGTTACGATGAAGTCGACAAAAACTTCGAACCATCCAATGACATTGTGACGAAACAAATACTCGCCCTCACCTACTCCAACTCTTTCTTCGGGGACAAGCTGCAGAACACTCTGTTCGTAAAAGACTACATAAACACAACTAAAATCCGGCAGACCGACCGGCCGACCATCACCGGCTCCGACAAGATAGACCGCGACAAGACCAAATCATACTACGGTGCCGGAGTGGGAACAAGATACATGCTTTTTACTCCGCTGGCCTTCAAAGGATCATATGAGCACAGCGTGCGCCTCCCCCTGTCGCGTGAGCTTCTGGGCAACGGCATTACCGTATATCCCAATCTCGCGCTCAGCCCCGAGACCAGCAACAATTACAATCTCGGAATATTCGGTACATGGCATATTGACGGCAACAACACCCTGACCTATGAGGCCAACGGCTATATACGCCATGTACAAAACTACATCCGCGCCGTTGTCAGCGAACGCGAAGGAATGATGCAATATGTCAACGAACCGGCCATAGATGTGAGAGGCATAGATTTCGACCTTGCTTACAATCTACAGGACCGCGTGGAAGCATCATTCAACATCAGCTACAGCGACGCTCGCAATCTCCGCAAGTACAAATCAGACGGTAATCCGTCGGCCACCTATAAAAACCGCGTTCCAAACCGTCCATGGCTTTTCTCCAACGCCCATGCCTCCTACAGCTGGCATTCGCTGCTGGAGCGCACCGACCGTCTGCGTATAGGAGCCGACTTCCAGTGGATCCACTGGTATTATCTCAACTGGGAGGCATACGGTTCGAAAGAATCCAAAGCCAAAATCCCGACGCAGTGCATCACCGACGTTTCCGTGAGCTACGAATGGCATTCGAGCCGCTACAACATATCACTGGACTGCACAAACGTGTTTGACCGCCTGGCGTTCGACAACTACATGCTTCAGAAGCCGGGGCGCGCGTTCTTTGCCAAATTCCGCCTGTTTTTAGAATAGGCCACATCCTTCAAAATCCTATAATGTAACCATAATCATTCAAAATGAAAAAACTGAAATTTATTCTGACAGGATTCGCCGCCCTGATACTTGCTCTGGGTCAGGCATCATGCTCAAGCGACGATCCGAAACCCGCCGACAAACCCCAGCCGGAACAACCGTCGAATCCCGACACGCCTGACAATCCCGATGAACCCGAAGAAAAGCCCAACTATCACTTAGATCTTTGGGTGGCCCTTGACCGTCACGGCGGCATGGGACGCGATGTGCAGACACTGGTGAAAAGCATGGAATCACTTGATGCAGACCAGCCAACTATTAATTTTGAGGGTACAGGCACGGAAGTAAATGCCGTTCTTACTCTCGAAACCATTCTGAAGGGCAAATATTATTATCAGGTGCCCGTGGCAGGAACTTGCTTTGGAAAATATGTGATTAACAACAACCAAATCGAAATAATCGCAGAACGCCAATTCAAGACCAACACTTATTCGGCACGTAAATATACCCACGCCTGGACCGACGACAAAACACTGGTGATAATGGCGGCCAACGGCGACGGCGATAAAATAGTCTGGACTAAACTCAACGCCGAGGATATGACTATTATTTCCGAGGGTACTCTTGACATAACAATGCCCACTGAAGCAGAAATCTTCACCACCTCAGGCATTCTCACCTACCGTGCATCAGACAACAAACTGTTCTACTTCTATTTTGCCAAGACGAGCGGCCGCCGCGGCCAGCGCGTTACGCCTATGATGACAGCCGTTATCAATCCTGAGACCATGGCTGTAGAGAGCGAGACTCCCTGCTTCCTCGATTGTGAAATGGTGGGTACAGCCTACGGCGAACTTCTCCAGACAACCACATTTATCGATGGCAACGACAACCTGTATATAGCCTGCGTGACCGACGGCGCCGATGGCAAAGAAAACAGCCATCTTCTCAAGATTCCGGCCAATTCCACTTCATTCGACCCGAGCTACGACGGCTATACAACCGAGGGAAAACTTATTTCGGTGATGTATGTTGGCGACAACAAAGTTGTGGCATACGTACGCGATGATGCTGCCGGAACTGAAATCGACTCATTCAGCCATTACTATACCGTGATTGATGTAGACTCAAAGACAAGCACACCTATCACTTACAATGGTGAGCCTCTTGCCTACAGCGGAGGCCGTTTCTCATCGAGAATGGCAACAATCGACGGAAAGGCATTTCTGGGTGTCGATGCCCAGGGAACAAATCCTGTGATATACATCTACAACGTAGCCGACGGAACCACCGAGAAAGGCGCAGAGATGAGCACAGGCTACTTCTTCGAACAGATAAGAGTAGTAGAAAATCTCTAATAACAATCATATTTGGTAAACCCCGTCTTCCCGGATGCCTGCGACAGGTTTCCGGGAAGACATATTTTCCAGTCAATGAAAACAATTCTTACAATACTTCTCCTCATGACATCGCTTATCCCCGCCGTGGCGGAGGATTTCAAACCCGGGAAGAACGATAAAGCGGCTCTGCTCATGGTTCACTTCGGAACGACCTATCCGCAGACCAGAGCCGAGACAATCGAAGCCATCAACGCAAGAGCCGTGAAAGAATTTCCGGAGATGGACGTGTTTGAAGCATACACATCCAGAATTGTCATGCGCAAACTCGCCGAAAAAGGCATAGTGAAAAAATCGCCACGCGACATGCTCATGAAACTCGCTTCGGAAGGTTACACACATGTCTTCATCCAGAGCACCAACGTGATCGACGGTATAGAAGCAGAGGCATTGCGTACCGAAGCGCAGATGATGGTTCCGTTTTTCAAGGATATCAGAGTGGGTAATCCGCTGCTTTATTCGCTGGAGGACTGCCAGAAAGTGGCCGACATCCTGTCGCGCCGGTACAGCGAGTGCGCGGAGGGAAAGAAATCGGCAGTGGTAATGGTGGGCCACGGCACCCATACCCCGGCCACCGCCATATATTCGCAGATCGACAATATATTCAAGGCCACAGGCCATCCGGCATTCCATGTAGCCACAATAGAGGGCTATCCTACATTTGAGACCATGGAGGCAGCACTAAAAGGCGCCGGCGTAAAAAAAGTAACCCTCGTGCCGTTTATGTTCGTGGCCGGTGACCATGCCCGCAACGACATTGACACAGAATGGCGCGAACAGCTTACCGACAAAGGCTTCAATGTAGAAACTCGCATAGAGGGATTAGGACAGATTCCCGAGATACAGGAAATCTACATGGACCACATACGCAGCGGACTGAAATCACGGCCGCTGTCGGCCAGCGAACGTAAGGCTGCCTTTCTCAACCTTCCCTGACCCGAGTCCATACGCGAATTTATATTATCTTTGCAGTTCGTTATCAAAACTTATTTTTAATGGAATTCCTGAAACATATAGCAGCGGGTGCGGTGATTCTCGCATCGGTATCTATGTCAGTAACCGGATGTGCCGGAGGGTCGTCCCGCACCGATACTGTCCTCACAGATTCATGCGGGGTCGACTCTCTTGCCAGAATTACGCCCCGTCATGCCAAGGGTTTTCATGTGAATTATGCCGACGGTGTGACACTTCTCGACATCAATGATCCCGAGGACCGCGAGCGCGAAAAATTCAGATTCGCGCTCGTTCCGAGAGGCACACAGGCCGACACTCCCGAAGGCTATGTGAGAATAGAGACACCGGTGAAGAGCGTCATCTGCATGACGTCGCTTCAGCTTTCCAATTTCATTAAACTCGGACTTACAGAAATGGTATGTGGAATTACAAGTACCCGTCACCTCCACAACCCCAAGATGAACGAGCAACTTGAAAAAGGAATCACCCACAAGATAGGCATTGAAGGTAATTTTGATAACGAGGTGATAATGGCGCTGGATCCTGACATAATCCTTATCTCGCCATTCAAGCGCGGTGGCTATGATGCCATCCGCAATGTCGACATCCCCCTTATTCCCCATCTGGGCTACAAGGAGCTTACCCCTCTGGGACAGGCCGAATGGATAAAAGTGGTGGGACTGCTCACCGGCCGCGAAAAGGAGGCCAACGAGGTTTTCGACGGTATCGAATCACGATATAACGAGCTGAAAAATCTGGCTTCAAAGGTAGAACGCCGTCCCACGGTCTTCACCGGCGAGATGAGAGGCGGCAACTGGTATGCCGTGGGAGGCAAAAGCTTTCTGGCACAGATGTTCCGTGATGCCGGAGCCGAATATTTCCTGAAAGACAACAACGAATCCGGAGGAGTGACTCTTGACTACGAGACAGTATATTCCAATGCCTCCCACGCTGATTTCTGGAGAATCGTCAACAGCCATGAAGGCACCTTCGGCTATGACGACCTCAAGGCCAAAGACAACCGCTACACCGATTTCGATGCCTGGAAAAAGCACGGCGTCATCTACTGCAACATGAATGAGGTTCCGTTCTACGAAAGCATGCCCGTAGAGCCCGAGACAGTGCTTGCCGACCTGGTGTACGCATTCCATCCTGAAGTGCTCCCGGATTATAAACCCGTATATTACCGCATACTCAAATGAGCCGCCGCACAAGGATTATTCTTATGGTGGCGATACTGCTGTCGATCATCATTTTTCTTGTACTCAACCTGCTGTTAGGATCGGTGAGCATTCCGGCCCGTTCGGTAATCGCAATTCTTTCGGGAAGCGCGGAAGAGTCGGAGATATGGCGGAATATAGTGCTGAAGTCGCGTCTGCCACAGGCGCTCACGTCCATTATGGCCGGGGCAGGACTCGCGGTAAGCGGCCTGCTGATGCAGACCGTGTTCCGCAATCCCCTCGCCGGACCGTCGGTACTCGGCATAAGCTCCGGCGCGAGTCTCGGTGTGGCTTTTGTGATACTTCTTTCAGGAAGCCTGGGCCATGTGGCCCTCAGCAAACTCGGCGCCATAGGCGAGGTAGCGATAACCATGTCGGCCATTGTCGGTTCGCTGTTTGTAATGGCCATAATCGCTTTTGTGGCAAGGAAAGTACAAGGCAATGTCACCCTCCTTATAATGGGTGTGATGATAGGCTACATTGCCAACGCCATAATCGGCGTGCTCAAATTCTTCAGCGCCGAAGAAGATATCCGAGCCTACGTAATCTGGGGGCTGGGAAGTTTCGCCCGGGTATCGGGGGGACAGACCACTGTGTTCATAGTGCTCATGCTTATCATCCTCCCCTTCTCCTTCCTGCTTGTAAAGACACTGAATCTGCTGCTTTTAGGCGATTCCTACGCAAGGAATCTGGGTCTGAACATAAACCGCGCGCGAATGCTCGTGATTTTATGCTCCGGAGTTCTTGTGGCCGTGGTCACAGCCTATTGCGGCCCGATAGTCTTCCTGGGGCTGGCCGTGCCACATCTTTGCCGAGGAATATTCCGCACATCCAACCATGCTACCCTTCTGCCGGCCTCAATGCTTACAGGGGCGTCACTGGCTCTGCTGTGCAGTCTTGTGGCGAGAATGCCGGGATTCGAGGGCGCACTGCCGGTCAATTCGGTGACAGCCCTGATTGGAGCACCGGTGGTGATGTGGGTTTTATTTAACAAAAGGAAAAACTCGATATGAACACACACTCACCGGCCATAACTCTCCATGATGTCACAACCGGGTATCATTCGCGCGGAGGCAATATAGAAATCACGCGACATATCGACGCCCGATTACTCACCTCGGAGCTCACCTGTCTGCTTGGCCCCAACGGTGCCGGAAAATCCACCCTTCTGAAAACGCTCGCGGCCTTTATTCCTCCGTTATACGGTGAAATAACAATCGGCGACCGCCTTCTGCGGGATTACTCGGAAGGAAAGCTTGCGCGTACCATTGGAGTTGTGCTTACGGAGAGACCATCGCTTAACAACATGACGGTGCGTGAGCTCGTGAGCCTGGGGCGCAGCCCATACACGGGTTTCTGGGGAAAATACACGCGCGAGGACCGCGAGATTGTGGACCGCGCGCTCCAGCTGACAGGCATAACTGAATTCGCCTCACGCCAGATCCAGACCCTGAGCGACGGGGAACGCCAGAAAGTGATGATAGCGAAATCCCTCGCACAGCAGACCCCTATAATTCTTCTCGACGAGCCTACCGCATTCCTGGACTACCCCAGCAAGGTAGATATAATGCAGCTGCTTCAACGTATGGCCCACGAAGAAGGAAAGGCAGTGTTTCTGTCAACACACGACCTCGAACTCGCACTGCAGATTTCCGACAAGATATGGCTTATTGACAAAACAAACGGCCTGCTCATAGGCACTCCCGAAGATCTCTCGCTGAACGGCGACATGGCCCGTTATTTCGAACGGGATGGAGTGATATTCGACCCTGAGAGCGGTCTTTTCAGGATTGACACACGTGCAAACCGGCCCATAAACCTGCGGGGCGCGGGAACGAGGGCGGCTATGGCGCGGAAAGCCCTTCAGCGTATAGGATTCATAGGCGATGAACGGACTGAATCTCCGATTGCGGTCGTAGTCACCGACGACAATTTTATGGTAAACGGCATGGTGTGCGCCTCGATAGAGGAACTACTCCATACGGTAAGGAATCTCTCCGCTGTCACTGACCAGCACAGCCTCTAAGCGCCCGCGGGTGAGAAGCCTGCGGCACTCGGCGTGGCACAGCTCAAGAATCCGGCTGAAGAATCTGCGCGCATCGTCACCATCCAGAACCGTCCACAGTTCTCGGGCAAGCCTTATTCCAGCGATTTTTTCGACCGCATCAGCCGAACATCCGGCCTCACGCGCGATTCCGATAAGAAAATTACGATTCATCACCACATTTCCACTGTGTGTATCGGTATGGCCCTCGGCGAGCTTCACAGCCTTGCCTATCATCAGCCCTATTGTAAGCTGCCCTATACCGAGTTGCGACGCTATTTTCATTGTCTCGCCAATAGCATTGCCGTAATGGATGAAAGCCTGCGGGGGATATTCAGGATAAAGAGCCTTTACAAAGCGCTCGCTCCGCGCGCCGGAATTCACCACTATATGGGTGCAGCCTATGGCCACCGCCACTTCCATCTCCCGGCGGAGAGATTCCACGAACGCCTCCGAGGAGAACGGACGCACTATTCCGGAGGTACCGATAATGGAAATGCCCCCCTCGATGCCGAGTTTGGGATTGAATGTGCGCAGGGCGAGTTCTCTCCCTCCCGGAACACTGACGGTGACATCCCCCCCCCCGTCATAGACTTTGCGTATCTCAGTCGCAATCATTTTTCTCGGCACCGGATTAATGGCAGGTTCGCCGGGAGCGAGACCGAGGCCGGGAAGAGTCACTGTGCCCACGCCCTCTCCGGCATGGAAAACTATTCCATCATGGCCCGAGAGGCGCACCTCCACTTCTATAATCTTTCCATGGGTCACATCGGGGTCGTCACCCCCATCCTTCACCACCTGCGCCGTGGCCGAATTTTCTGAGATCTCAACCGCTGAAATCTCCATCGAAGTCAGTTCGCCGTCGGGCAGACTGAACTCCACGGAATTCACGGCCTCACCGGTGACAAGCGCGGTAATGGCTGCTTTAGCAGCAGCCGTGGCGCACGCTCCGGTGGTGAATCCGGAGCGCAACGGGAAAAATCCCGGACAAAGTTTCTCTACCGCTCTGCGCAGGCCGTGGCGACCCGTAACCGTCACGAAACCGGAAGGAAGTACCGGCCTTTTTACCACAAAAAGTTTCAGACCGAACTCGCGGGCCGCTTCATATTTCTCTTCAAAGCCACCTGACTCTCCGCTTTCTTTAGTGATGAGTGCCTGCGGCGAAATTTCACGGATGAGATCGGCAAGCTGACCCCCATCGGAATATTTCACAAGACAGTCAGCCGGAAAACCTTCCGACTGTGCCAGATCACGGGATTCCTCGCGGTCAAGAATTCTGAACACGCATCTGTGTCGACTCCAGTAAGGTTTGAGGCGCCGTATGGTCTGAACTCCAGTCAAGGCAAAAAGAGATTCTATGCCTTCGCTTTCAAGCCTGACAAGAGCATCGTCGAAATCATCGCACCACACCACATTGTCGGCCACGATTCGCGGCGGATACATGCGCTCCAGCCTCACAACAGGGATGCCGGTATCAGCCGAAGTCTGCGCCACGGCCTCATGCAGACCTACTGCAAATGGGTGCGCGGCATCCACAATGCATTTTATACCGTTTTCACGGCAAAAGGCTATCATTGCATCCGCATCCATTGCGCCGGTGTGGCGCGTCATATTCTTCCCCTCTACCTGCTGGAGTGCGCCGCGGGTTGAGTAGAAAAAGGGAGAGCCGGCCTCATCAAGCACCGAAGCGGCCAGTCTTCCCTCGGTAGTTCCTCCGAATATGATTATCATTTGCGGAAAAGATGGGTGAAAGTGTGGTCGTAAAGCTTTGAAAGACCATTGCGATTGTCGATGGCGTCACCCACTACAAGAAGGGTTGTCAGCGAGAGATTGTTGTCATGTACTATTCTGGCCAGATCCTTGAGCTGACCTCGGTAAATCTTCTCTTCTTTCCACGTGAGTTTATAACATGCAGCCACGGGAGTCTCCGGAGGATACGACATAAGGAGTTCCTTCTGCACCTCGTCGACGATGGCAGCGCTCAGATAAATGCACATGGTGCTCTGCGAACGTGCCAGCAGGTGAAGTTTTTCTTTCTCGGGCATAGGAGTGCGTCCCTCGCCTCGAGTGAGAATAATGGACTGCACTTTCTCGGGAATGGTGAACTGTGAGCGCAGAGCGGCGGCGGCAGCCTGGAAGGACGAAATGCCGGGGGTGATATGATAAGACATCCCGTAGCGGTCGAAAAACGCCATCTGCTCCTGAATAGCGCCATAGATGCAGGGGTCGCCGGTGTGCAGACGCACAACAAGGCATCCGCGGTCGTAGAACTCCTTCATAAGCGCGAACTGTTCCTCCAGATCCATGCTTGCCGAACTGCGCACCGTGCATCCCGGCTTGGCATAATGGGTGAGCTCGACGGGAACCAGGCTTCCCGCATACAGTATAAGATCGGCTTCCTGCAGGAAACGCTTTCCGCGGACCGAAACGAGCTCCGGGTCGCCGGGGCCGGCACCTACAATCTCTATGTGACCGCCCCGCAACACCGACGAATCCACTGCCACGGCGAAGGTAAAATCATTATCCTCCGAGAGTTTTCCCTTGGTCTTGTCTATTACAAGCGTGCCTCCGTCGGACGCAGCTATGGCACAGCTCTCAGCCACGCCCCATACCCCGGTGACTTCCCTGACCTTTTCCGAAGGATTGGGTACCTCGATATCCTGAAGCTGCGAAGCCTCATACACGATGCCAGGCACTTGCCAGTGGCTGGTAAGCTCGGCAAAGAGCGCCTCGTCCTTCTTAAGCTCTATAGTCGCCAGATTTTTAATGGAAAGCGGGCTCAGACCATTTTCGACAAGAGCGTTTTCAATGAAACCGGCTACGCCTTCGGGACAGCAGTCTTTCCGGCATCCCACCCCAATGCTGAGTACACGGGGTCGGTAATACAATATGCGGCCGGCATATGAGTAATTCCGATAAGTCACTGCGATAAGCAGGCCTACACCCTTGGCTTCCTCTACTGAGCGCACCACTTTCACATGCTCCGGGAGCGTGGAGAGAAGATAACGGGTGCCTTCGTCGTTCACGTCAACGAGCAGAGCTGTGGGACGGCCGTTGACAAAACTGAATATCGCGGCGTTCATTCCGGCACTGTCAGTCTCGGCAGTCCATCCGAACCGAGAAGCAAGAGTATCCAGCGCCCAGAGACCGGCCACGTCGCTTTGAGTGGTTACCACAGGCTCGGCCCCTGTTATAGCCGCCACACGGCGACAGAGGTCGTTGGCACCACCGATATGGCCGGAGAGCACGGAGATAGCATAGCGGCCTGTAGAATCAAGGCACACCACAGCCGGATCAGTGTGCTTGTCATGTACAATCGGAGCGATGGCGCGCACACATATTCCCATAGCACCGATAAAGATTATATTCCTGAACTGCTCAAGCTGCCCGTCCTGCAGATCCCGGTGTTTTACCGTAACGGTTTCACTCAGCTCCCTGGACAGGATTTCGGCAAGTTGCATTCCGGCTTTTGTCACCGGTACTATAATGGTATCTTTCATAACGCTTTCATTACGGTTATAGAATTATTGTCGTCGAGTGCCATCCTGTGTTCTTCAACTATTGACAGACCGACAGCTACGGCTGCCTCGCGGAACGCCGCATGGCTTTCCGGGCTGACGGAATTGAACACCACAACCCCTCCGGGGAGTAACACGGATGCGATTCGCTTCATCATCTCGGCCAGGCGTCCGCCATGACCGCCGATGAACACTGCGTCGGGAGCCTCGAACCGGCTGAGGTCCGTCTCCATAAAATCGCCTATCACGCCGGTGATATCCGGCGCGCCGAACCGGCGCGAGTTTTCGTCCAGAAGAGTCTCCGCTTCCGGTCGTTTCTCGAAAGCAGTGATGGCAAGATGCGGGAAACGCAGACGCACCTCAATAGACACGGAGCCGGTACAGAAGCCGACGTCCCAGAACGAACGGCGGTTGCCAAGGTCGAGCATGGAAAGGCTCAGAAGCCTCACAGGCATCTTGGTTATCATCTTGGTTCTCCCGTCAAGATGAGTGAACATAGCCTCGGGAAGGCCGAAAAGACGCGGCCTTTTTGCCTGCTGCTCCAATATCACACAGTTGGGACTGGCAAACGTCGTTTCCGCAGCTTCTTCCAGCGAATACCAGGCCACGCGCTCGGAGGTTTCGTTACCCAGCAGCTCACCTACGGCCATGCGGTAATTGCCGTAGCCGTAATGAAGCATTCTGCTGGCTATGGCGGCGGGAGTATGGTTGCGGTCTGTAAGCAGACCTACGAGAGGTAAATCACCAATGAGCGCATCGCCGAGATTCTTCCACGGGCGACCCGTAAGGGAAACGCACGTCATCCCGCCGTAGGGCAACGCCAGGCGGTGTGCGAGAGTCTGCAAGGAATTGAACGACGGATAAACATCAATCCGCGCACCGGGGAAGTCCCGTTGCAATGTGGCGCCAATGCCATAGAAGAGTGGATCGCCAGAGGCGAAAACCACTATACAGCCTCCCTTGCGGCGGTATTTTTGGAAAGTATCTTCAAGAGGGACGGTTATGTCGATCCATTCGGCATCGGCAGGTAGCAGCGCGGCCACGAGTTCGTGGTGGCGTTTACCGCCCGAGAAAACGGTGCCTGACTGCACTGCCTTCATGGCCTCAGCCGGTAAGGGCTGTGAAGCCGAATCGGGCAATCCGATTACCTTGAAACTCAGCTCAGACATCACGACCCGGTTTTAACTGTTCTGCGTCAGGCCAGCAGAGGATGGAATTTACCAGAGTGGCAGCAAGGTTGCTTCCGCCTTTCCGGCCCTCCACAATAATTTTCGGAACGGATGTGAAGGGTTTTATGCTGTGTTTGCTTTCACACACATGGACAAAACCCACCGGCGCGGCGATAATGCCGCAGGGACGGGCCGTTCCTCTTTTCACAAGCGTGCTGAGTTCCATAAGTGCTGTGGGCGCGTTCCCGAAAACAAACAGCGCGTCGGGATGCTCGGCCACGGCCCTTCTGATTCCGGCCTGAGTGCGGGTGATTCCCTCCTTAGAAGCCAATTCCGCTGTCTCGGGATCGTTAAGATAACACTTCACTTTCAGGCCCAGACGCTCAAGCGCGCCCTTGCGTATTCCCGAGGCCGCCATTGTCACATCAGTCACTATCGTGTCGGTTTTCCCGGAGGAAAGAGCCTCGTATATCCGTTCGACCGCGCCATCATCGGCCCGGAGAATGCATTCCATATCGAAATCGGCTGTGGTGTGGATGGCATGCAGAAGCGGCCATTTAAGCCCAAGAGGGATATCCTTGCGCTGCAACTCCTTTTCGATGGTACGGAAACTCTCTATCATGATGGACTGCCCTACCTTTGTGACCGCGGACTCTCTATCACCGGAAAAATATCCGCGGGGAGTGAGCATGCGACCACCGGAATCGCGCGTCATGGAATTGCCTATGATCACCACGGTAAACATGTCGACATCCTCAGGATCGAATGCCTCGAGAGTGGTCAGCACAGCACGTTCCCCCTCGCGCCCCGCCTGCCTCACATAACCCACCGGAGTAGTGGCGGCGCGTTCCTCCATAAAGATTTCTTTCAGCCGGAAAAGCTGCCAATAGCGACCATGGCTTCTGGGATTGTAGACGGCCGTCACAAAATCGGCCGACGCAGCTGCCTTGATACGCTTTTCTATCAGCTGCCAGGGGGTGAGGAGGTCGCTGAGCGAAATCACACAGAAATCATGCCCCATGGGTGCGCCAAGTATCGAGGCCGCTTTCTGAAAGGCACTGATGCCGGGGATAACTTCCACCTCCACATCGACACCAAGAAATTCCTTCATCTCATAGACGAGCGACGCCATTCCGTAGATTCCGGAGTCGCCGGAACTCACCACGCATACGTCGCGTCCACCAGCGGCAATGGCCAGCGCGCGCTCCACACGGTCGCGCTCCTGCTTCATGCCGGTGCTCACTATTTCCGCACCAGGTTTCACAAGATTTTCCACAAAGGGAATATAGACCTTATAGCCCACGATAACATCCGCGCTGCCGATTGCAGCCACGGCGGCCTGGGTCATGTCGCCCGCGGAGCCGGGACCGATTCCTATAACTGTAATTTTGCTCATAACGTGTCTTTATGACTACAAATTTACAAATCCCCGTGAGAAAAAAAAAGTGGCGCACTATCCGATAGCACGCCACCTCTTCAATCGAAAAATTACGCTCATTTGCATAGCGGATATTGGATTCGCAGTTGGAGATTGCCTGAGCTACAGTGATCGGATTACCGTATTCATCCACTACAAGACCGTTTGCAACAGCCTCGAGTGCGTTTACAGTACCCTGCTGGGCATTCTGGTTGTAGAGAGCCTTATAATAAGCGAGCTGACAATCAGCACGATTCTCGACATTCTTGTTGTAATCGTCGATAACCGCATACCAGTTGGAGGCTTCGTCAAACATAGCATTGACAGTGGCTTCAATAAGCGCCATCTGGTTCTGTGCCTTCTCAAGAGCAGCCTTTGCGAGGTTCACGATACCCACTCAGACATAACCTTGGTATAAGAAGGCTTACCCTTTTCGTCGTAAGTAACAAAATAATAGCTGTTGACAGTTTCCGGTATTTCAGCGCCGTTCTCATACTGTGTGCCCCAGTTCAGACCTACATAATCATTGAAGATTTCTCCGGTTGAATAATTAAGATGAAAAGCATTGGTTAATTTTTGTAAATAAAATTACTGTCCCAAATATTGATGATTGCGAAATCCTTATAAACACTCCTATTTCACAAGCGATTATACAATTATCAACTTTACCCCCCCCCTTAACAATCCCTAACTAAAACGAAGGTAATTTCCATCATCTGTTACCAGGTGTTAACAGCAAAATTCCTCTATACGCCTACTCTGCCGAACCAGGAACGGATACGGACCTGAAGCTGTAAGGCAACATTGTTTTATGTATAGTTTTATGTAAATTTGCATCAATAGAATAATATCTATATTTGCATCTACAATACACCGGAATGAAAAAGTCGAAACTTCTGATAGCGGCTACCTCATCGGGCTGCGGCAAGACCACATTGTCGCTTGGCCTGATGCGAGCCCTGTCACGCCGACATATCCATGTGCAGCCATTCAAATGCGGCCCCGATTATATCGACACACAGTTCCACGCCATAGCAAGCGGCACTCCTTCCATAAATCTCGATCTGTTCATGGCCTCGGAAAGCCATGTCAGAGCCCTCTTCAACGATTACGATGCTGATGTGAAGGTGGCAGAGGGGGTGATGGGAATGTTTGACGGTTATTCGCGTATGAAAGGGAGTAGCGCCGATGTGGCGATGACACTCGACCTCCCCGTGATTCTGCTTGTCAACGCCGCATCCACGGCTTTCAGTGTGGCCGCCACTATTTTCGGATTCCGTAATTTCATGCCCGAGGTAAAGATTGCCGGCGTGATATTCAACCGCGTGGCATCGGAGTCGCATTTCGCATTCCTGAAAGAAGCGTGCGCGGATGCGGGGGTGGAATGCCTGGGCTACCTTAAACGCAACGAAAGGCTTGCCATGCCTTCGCGCCACCTGGGGCTTTCGCTCGCAGCGCGTGAGGAAATGGAAAGATATATTTCCGAAGCTGCCTATGCCGTGGAAGAAGGAGTGGACATAGACCGGCTTCTGGAACTCACCTCCGGTACAGAAACATCAGTGAGTATCCAAAAAAGCAAAACGCCTTCCACCGGCAGACAGCCCCTGAAAATCGCCGTGGCACGCGACGAGGCCTTCAACTTCATTTATCCCGCCAATATACGCAACCTGGAAAATCATCCCCGATATGCGGCTGTAATAGACTACTTCTCCCCCCTCCACGACATGTCAATTCCTGAAGGCACAGATCTCATATATCTCCCGGGGGGCTACCCCGAACTTTTTTCCGCGGAACTCGAAGCAAACGAAAGCATGCGCAACAGCATCCGGCAGTTTGCAGGCGCAGGAGGAAGAATCCTGGGAGAGTGCGGAGGAATGATCTACCTCGGCAAAGAAATAGACGGCAAGAAACTGTGCGGTGTGCTTCCGATTAAATCTACAATGAAGGAAGCACGTCTGCGGCTTGGCTATCGCAGTGTAGAAATCGACGGCATGAAGTTCCGCGGGCATGAGTTTCATTACTCCAGAACGGAAGATGACACACAAGCGACGAAAGCCGACGCCGTACAGACCGATATAAGAGGGAAAACAGTCTCCACGCCCGTATACCGCCAAGGAAACGTTGTGGCCGGATATACCCACCTCTACTGGGCTGAGGCCGACATACTCAAACTGTTCAATCTATGAAAAGAATATATACCCGCACCGGCGACAAAGGGACGACTACCATATTCGGCCGAACTCCGGTAGCAAAAACCGACATACGCATCGAGGCCAACGGCACGCTCGACGAACTGAATGTGGAAATAGGCATGGCGAGGACGCTAATGCCGGATGACCATCCATGGCAGCAGCCGCTTAAAGATATACAGCTCACGCTCATGACCGCCATGAGCCTCGTGGCCACACCTTCCGCCAGAATCGCCGAGAATCCCAACACATTTCCGGACGGCATGGTCCAGAAAACGGAGGAACTCATAGACAACATAACAGCCTCGCATGCTGCACCGGAACACTTCATTCTCCCCGGCGGCACTGCTGTATCGGCCCAGCTTCACCGCTGCCGAGTGACAGCCCGCAGGGCAGAAAGAAGACTATGGCAACTCAACGACACTGACGAGGTAAATCCGGAGATACTACGTTTCGTAAACCGTCTTTCCGACCTGTTCTTCGTAATGGCACGATGCGAGATGCTGAATGCCGGACTACCGGAGGAAAGATGGAAAGCTTTCTCCTACAAACGCTCACCGAAAAAAGAATGAACCGGAAAATATGAGACACCTCTTACCTATAATGCTGGCCGGAACCGGCAGTGACGTGGGCAAAAGCCTTATCGCAACCGGTCTCTGCAGAATATTCCGTCAGGACGGTTACAATCCGGCTCCGTTCAAGGCCCAGAATATGGCGCTGAATTCCTACGCCACGCCCGACGGACTCGAGATAGGACGCGCGCAGGCGGTGCAGGCGGAGGCCGCTGGCATACCGTGCCATACCGACATGAATCCCATACTCCTGAAACCATCGGGACATCTCAGCTCGCAGATTGTGATTCACGGGCGCCCGGCAGGCAACCGCGATGCCTACGACTATTTCCGCAAGGAAGGCCGGGAAGAACTGCGCACGATCGTAAACGAGGCCTTCGACCGACTTAACGCCCGCTACAACCCGGTGGTGATGGAGGGCGCAGGAAGCATTTCGGAGATAAACCTACGGGACAGCGACCTGGTGAACATGCCTATGGCACGTCATGCCGGAGCGCATGTGATTCTTGTGGCTGACATAGACCGCGGAGGAGTGTTTGCAAGCGTCTACGGCTCGATAATGCTACAGAGCGAGGATGACCGCAAGCGCATCAAAGGTATCATTATCAACAAATTCAGAGGTGATCTGCGGCTGTTTGAAGCCGGCAGAAAAATGATGGAGGATATTTGCGGCGTGCCCGTGCTGGGAGTGGTGCCGTTCGCGCCTGACATACATGTGGAAGAAGAGGATTCCGTGGCCCTCTCCACGAAAAAGCATGGCGCATGTGAAGGGAAAATCAACGTGGCAGTGGTGTTGCTGCGCCATATTTCCAACTTCACTGACTTCGACATGCTCGAGCGTCATCCCAATGTGAATCTTTTCTACACCGCCGACCAAAAAGATATTTCAGAAGCCGACATAATAATAATCCCGGGCACGAAGTCAACGATTGCCGATCTGCTGTATCTGCGCGGCAGCGGACTGGCGCAGGCCATTGTAAAAGCCTACAAGGACGGAAAGACCGTGATAGGCATCTGCGGAGGCTATCAGATAATGGGCGAAACCGTCGCTGACCCAGAGGGTGTGGAAGGCGAAACCGCAACTGTACCGGGCCTGGGGATACTGCCCTGCTCTACTGTGATGACCCCTGATAAGGTGACCCGGCAGGTATGCTTCCGTTTCAGAGAAGACGAGAGCGAATGCCATGGCTACGAGATACACATGGGACAAACCGTTCTATCCCCAGGAGCAGCCCCGGTAAATATGATTTCAGAGGAGCAGCCCGACGGCTGCATGGCTCCAGACGGCAAAAGCTTCGGCAGCTATATACACGGGATACTGGACAACAGCTGCGTGGTGGAAAGCATTCTCAGGCCGTTTGCGGGTCGGACCGAAGTGAAATTCGACTATCGCAGGTTCAAAGAAGAACAATATGATAAACTGGCCGACCACCTCAGACGACACATTGACATCGGTGCAATCTATAAAATCCTTTCTGAAAAATGATCTACGGACACGGAGACGACCTGTGGCGCTACGCCGGAAAAGTGAAGCATAACTTCAGTACCAATATCCGTGCGTCGTTCGATCTTTCGCCACTGATGGAGATATTGTGCGCGGACCTCGCAACGCTTACCAGCTATCCGGAACCGGAGCCCGTTTCGGTTGAAAAGGCTATCGCGGAGATAAACGGGATAAAACCGGAAGAGGTGATGGTGACAAACGGAGCCACAGAATCGATCTATCTCATCGCGCGCACCGGGTCCGGATGCCATTCAGCGATAATCATCCCTACCTTCCGGGAATATCAGGACGGATGCCGCATGAACGGCCACCGGATAAGCTTCGTCAACACCCTCGCCGAGATTCCGGCGGACAGCCAGATGGTATGGCTTTGTAATCCCAATAATCCCACCGGAACGGTAACTGACCGGCAGCGGCTTCTTCGCATGGCGGCCCGGAATCCGGATAAGATTTTCGTCATCGACCAGGCTTATGCCGACTACACACCGCTGCAGACACTCAGCGCCCGAGACGTTCTGACTGCAGGCAATATAATCCTGCTGGGATCGCTCACCAAACGCTTCGCCGTGCCCGGACTGCGTATAGGCTATTCGATAGCAAACGCCACTCTTCTCTCAAGAGTGAAGGCATGGCGGATGCCCTGGGCTGTAAACGCTCCAGCCATAAAATGCGCCAATTACCTGCTGGAGCATCGCGATTCATATAAGATTGACACTATCGGGTTGCACTCGGAAGCACTCCGCATAGCCCGCGAACTCACCGGGGCCGGAATCAAAGTGTGGCCAACCGACTGCAATTTCATTCTGTGCGAACTTCCTTTGGGAAAGGCTTCGGATCTGAAGGACTATCTGATGGAGACCGAAGGCATACTGATACGTGATGCGTCGAACTTCGAGGGTCTCGGCGAGGTGCATTTCCGCCTCGCCGCGCAGTCACCCGCCGAAAACGACCTGATTATAAACAGAATCAAACAATGGAGTACATCATAAGACTATTTCCCCTTGTCGGGGGCTGGATTCTCGACCTTCTGCTGGGCGATCCTCAGAAACTCCCCCACCCTGTGGTGGGTTTCGGCAAAGTGATTTCGGAGTTTGAGCATAAGCTCAATCACGGCACAAACCGGAAATTAAAGGGTGGACTGATGGCTGTAGGGTTGATTTTGGGAGTGTATTTTCTCACGTACTGGATACTTTATAAACTTGCACCGTTTACAACAGCCCGTATCGCGGTAGAGACTATAGGTGTTTTCTTCTGCCTGGCAGGAACCACTCTCATCCGAGAGGTAAAAATGGTTTTCAAGGCTGCCGACATCTCGCTTGAAGCAGGGCGCCGGCAGGTGTCAAGAATCGTGGGCCGCGACACGGCGTCGCTTTCTGACCGGGAGGTGCGCACCGCCGCGCTCGAAACCCTCGCGGAGAATCTGAGCGACGGAGTGATTGCGCCATTGTTCTGGTACGCCCTCCTGGGGCTTCCAGGCATGATGGCCTACAAGATGGTGAACACACTCGATTCCATGATAGGCTACCGAAGCGAACGCTACCGGGAGTTCGGATGCGTGGCGGCACACATTGATGACGTGGCGAACTATATCCCCGCGCGGCTCACAGCCTTTTTGATGACAGTGGCAAGCGGACGGCCGTGTGTGTGGAGTTTCGTTCTGCGTTACGGGAAATGCCATGCGAGTCCGAACAGCGGCTGGCCCGAGGCGGCACTGGCCGGAGCGCTTGACTGCAGATTCGGAGGCCCGCACGATTATTTCGGGAAGACCGTCTATAAACCCTACATCGGTGACAATGACCGCGAACTGACTTATGCCGACATGGAGAAGGCCACAAGAATCAACCGACGCGCTGAATTCCTGGCCGTGGGCCTTGCAGCAATTGCGAGGATTCTACCTCTACTATAGCTCCGAACGGAGGAACATTGCCGAACATCTCACAATAAGGAATTCCGCGCGAGCATGCTATGGCGTGGATGAGGATTCCGCCGTGGGTGAAAAGGACCACGGTGCGGTCGGAGCCATCGTCAATCGACGCTACAAAATCAATGAAACGGTCGCGTTGCATAGCGGAGGATTCGCCTCCCGTGGGGCAGACATCGATATAATCTTCGTACCACTCCATGAGCCTGCTATCGGTTATCTCGTCGAAACGTTTCATTTCCCAATCCCCGAAGTCCATTTCCAGAAGACGAGGCTCAGTCACGGCATCGCCGTAACCGCAATAAGCGGCCAACGCCCGGCATCTTGACAGCGGACTGCAATAAGCCGCACTGATATCATAGGCTGAAAGCTTCCGCTTCACCTCACTCGCTTCGTCGGGGAACGAAGGTGCAAGAGGCACATCGGTTCGCCCGTAGCAGACACCTTTTTCCACGGCCACTGATGTATGGCGCACAAGAATCAGTTTCATATCAATAAAGGAAATAGATTGCAGAGGCCCCTACAAGGAACATCACCTCGCAGATAAGATATGCCGCCCCGCAGCAGTCGCCAGTGTAACCGCCAAGCTTCCTGCGCATCAGCGCCAGCAGGAATATGATAGCGAGAACAGGCAGCACGCACGCAAAAAGCAACCGATAGCCTATGAAATAAGACGATATAAGAAGAGGCACCATGCCGAAGATGACACACAGGATTCGCTGACAGGAATTCATTCCTGAATAGGTAATGCCATTCTTCGGGCCCTCGGGACGGGTGTAATGAAGGAAACCAATAGTCTGGGCCCCGCAGAAACGAGCAAACGAATCTGCTGCGAAGAATACACAGGCACCAACCCACGGCGTCATCTCCGCAAGAAGCGACACGGTGAGAATGTAATAGAGAATAAGGCCGATAACACCGTAGGTCCCGATGTGGGAATCTTTCATTATCGCAAGCATGCGCTCGCGCGAACCGCCGCAGCCAAAAGCGTCGCAGAAGTCAGCGAGGCCATCTTCGTGAAGCGAACCGGTTATTAACAAACGGCATATCAAGCCTATTACAATGGCAGGCAGCCAGGGCATCACAGCCGACAGCCCGAGCATTATCAGAGCTGCGGCACCGCCGGTGAGCCATCCTACCAGGGGCCAGTAAACCACCACATTGGAATAAGCTTCTTTGGGCGGATTCACCACTCTCCACAGCGGAAGCCGCGTGAAAAACATGAATGCGGCCAGTATACTGTTCATATCAGAAATATCTTGTTACGTTGGCATCGCCAAACTGATCCATACGCGTGATCATCCTGACAGCCGATTCAATAATGGGATAGGCACAGACGGCACCGCTGCCTTCTCCGAGACGAAGATTAAGCCTGAGCAAAGGCATGGCATGAAGGGCTTCGAGCATGCGACGATGACCGTTCTCGTCACCCTGATGGCCGAATATGGCGTAATCGAGCACCTGAGGATACAGCCGTGAAGCAGCGAGAATGCAGGACGTCATAATGAAACCATCGACAATCACAAGCATTCCGAGTTCGGCAGCGCGAAGCATAGCTCCAACGGCCATTACCATCTCGTAGCCTCCGAACCAAGCCATCTTGCTGCGCACATCGTCAGCGCCGGTATAATTGTCGATGGCGCTGCGGAGAACATCGCGCTTGTGGCGTATGCCGGCATTGTTCAGGCCTGCACCCGCTCCGACACATTCGTCTATGGGTATATCGGCAAAGAGGCTCATCCACACGGCCGAAGAAGAAGTGTTGCCGCTTCCCATCTCTCCAAAGCTGATTATGTTGCAGCGGGTATCGGCATGAATACCGTCAACTACTGCAGCTCCGCTTTCAAGGCACCGCTCAAACTCTTCGCCGGTCATGGCCGCCCCATGAAGAAAACTACGGGTGCCCCGCCCTATCTTCTTGTCGATTATTCCGTGGTCCTGAGGGATGTCGTAGTCAACTCCGGCGTCAACCAGCACAAGCTTGAATCCATGCTGCTCGCAGAGAAAATTTATTCCGGCACCACCCTTTGAAAAATGGCTGAGCTGCTGCCAGGTTACCTCCTTGGGCGATACGGTCACGCCTTCCTCGATAATGCCATGGTCGGCAGCGAACAATACATTGTGAGGCTCATGAAGTGCAGGCTGGAGCGTCTTTTGAACAAGGCAGATCTGAAGAGCAAGGTCTTCAAGCATTCCAAGCGAGCCTTTTGGCTTTGTGAGATTGTCAATTCGGGCAATCACGCTCTCGCGCATCGAAGTGTCTACAGGCTTTATATTGAACTCCATATCTCGTATTTTAATTATATCATTACTTAATCTTTACCGGAATGCCGCTCACCACAAGATAGACCTCCGAGGCGCGCTCGGCTACCCATTGGTTGACGGCGCCCTGCACATCGGCGAAACGGCGCTGAAGCGCGTTGGGCGAAACGCCTCCGAGTCCAATCTCATTTGTGACGACTATGAAATCAGCCATGCGTGAAAAAAGAGCTTCAAGCTCGGCAGTCACAAAATTAATAGTTGCTTTGACATCCTCACCGCATTCAAAGAACCAATTCGTAGCCAAAAGCGTCAGGCAGTCCAGAAGCACCACATCGCCTTCACCTATTCCGGCCTCAGAAACTTTCAACGCTACCTCTAAATTGACCCAGCGGTCGCCCCGCCGCTCCTTATGAACATCCACACGTTTACGAAACTCGTCATCGAAAACCCGCGCGGTAGCCAGATAGCAGGGCCTGTCGCTTTTTGACAAAGCAAGTTTCTCGGCAAAAAGACTTTTTCCGGACCTCTGGCCCCCGGTAATCATCGTTATCATTTTTACTTTTACAATTCTGATTGGTTACTTTATTGCTTTTCAGACTCGCACGAGAATCGTCGCTATTTTATGGCGAGAATTTGATTCGTTGGGGCTCTGAAGCCTTTGCAGATTGATTCGTTGCGAAGTAGTTGGGTATGGTTGGTAGTTAAGGATTATTCGTTACAGAGTTGGTTGATTACGGTTATGGTTCTTGTCATTATTATGGGTTGATGGCGGAAGATTTATTACGGGGCTGTCAGTGCAAACTGGTCAGTGGTAAACTGATTGTTACACCACCTAACCCGTAGGCTCCCTCCTGTTTGGATGGTTGCAGTTTGATGCGTCATAGCTAACGACGACCTCTTTTGCAAAGTTACTAACTTTTTTTATTCCCTTGCAATACCTTGGTAAATCTGACCTATCTTTCTCATTTCCACGATCTATCTCCCCATCATTATTTCCTCCCTAACGAAAACACAACGACATCACTTCAAAAAAAATTTGCATATATAAAAAATGTTCCCTACCTTTGCATCGCTTTTAAGGAAAAACACTTCCTAAGAGCCAAAAAGGAGATTCGCTAGCTCAGCTGGTAGAGCACAACACTTTTAATGTTGGGGTCCTGGGTT
>OLWA01001132.1_pt1 | contig 28833 bp, 23 predicted proteins | sample 1673251 | NCBI WGS metagenome assembly OLWA01 (sample SAMEA3178937, study PRJEB25190) | human gut metagenome | biome: human gut; feature: human-associated habitat; material: faeces | place: Austria | collected 2013 | reverse complement strand
AATATCTTATCACACTGATTATAACTATATTATACATATTTAGCTGAGCTTCCCATACTGATGCGTGCCTCTGTCTCAGAACCGGGACACATGCAATACCGCATCGACGGGTATCTTCTCACCAATGTCTCGACCGAGGAGGCGCGTCCGCTCATAATCGACATAATCGACGACCGCCTTTACGTCTACCCGCAGCAATTGCCGAAGCTAAAAGTTAACAATGAAGACGGCACACCCTTTGAAGGCACTCTCTATGTCACCGACTATTCCTCCTATCTTGACATGGTAGGACTGAGAGACCTATATGAATTTGACACGGAAAAACTCAGTTTTGACCTCTGGCTCATCTACTACGACAACAACGGTAATACGCTCGGCGACGGCACAAACATCATCGAGAAAGTAAGATTAAACCTGCCCGGATGGATAAAACCGCCGGTCATCTTCACTGTCGGAGGCGACACTGACTCGGCGGTCATGCCGGTCGAAATCGGCGAGGCGGTAGACCACTATGACTATGCCGTAGTAAAGGGAGGCGGCTATGATGCCGATGACAGGTCGCTCGGACAACGCGTTGCCGAAAAAGACAAAACCCTAACCATAACCACAAGCGACCCGACCGACCCCGATATAAAGTTCACGGAAGGCGAAGGGCGTTACACAATAGGATTCACCACCTACGACGCCGAAGGCAACCCGCTGTCTATCTCCAACGGCATTATCTACTACATGCCGGAAGATGCAGCCAACTGGCAGCCGATAGGCAAGCGCACCATTATTGACGGCTTCCTGCCCGATGTCTACCACTTCGAGTCAACACCCTATCAGGTGGAAATCGAAAAAAGCCTTGTCACCGACGGGCTTTACCGTATTGTAGACATTTATGGCGAGACATATCCCCACGCATCAAGAATCATCGAACGCACCACCGACTTTCCTGTCTACACTTATCTGCACTGCGAGAACCCGGAAGCATGCTATATTTCCGAGACCTCCACGGGGGTGATATTTGATTCAAGCGGTGAAGTCACCGTCAGCTCCACCCCGGAGGACTATTTCATCAGACACGGCTACGACCCCGAAACGGCGATTAAACTGATGCCCGAAGGATTTGGCAAGCTCTCAGAGGGTGTATGCACTTTCGCCGCCGGCTCTCTTAAAGCTTCCGCCCATATACTCCTTGAAGCCGGATACGGATGGGTTGACACCGGCAAGGAAAGTCCGCTCGTCATCTACCTGGACGCTGAAGCGTCAATCGACACCGTGACGAAAAATATTTCTGATAAATCTGCGGAATATTTCAACCTTCAGGGCATCCGGATTGTTAATCCGCAGGAAGGAAACATTTACATAATGCGCAGTGGCGGTATATGTAAGAAAGTAATCAAATAAACGCAATCTCTGATGAAGAAAAAACTGGTCATATCCACAGGTGCGGGAATGAGTGCCGAGAGCGGCATCTCGACATTCCGCGACAGTGGCGGTCTTTGGGAACAGTATCCTGTTATGGAAGTGGCAAGCGCCGACGGCTTCGCGCGCAACCCCGCACTCGTTCACAAGTTTTACAACGAAAGACGCAAAGACCTGCTGAAAGCAGAGCCCAACGCCGGACATCTCGGGCTTGTAAAACTTGAAGAACTCTTTGACACATATGTCATTACACAGAATGTCGATGACCTCCACGAACGCGCCGGAAGCAGCAACGTATTGCATCTCCACGGCGAGCTGATGAAAGTGCGCGCCATAGATGACGAGACAAAGGTATATCAGCTTAGACCCGAAGCAATCGAGACTACTCCCGACACCGTTATAGACGGACACCGGGTGCGCCCCCATATTGTATTTTTCCAGGAAGCCGTCCCAAACATCGAGCCTGCGATAGAGCTTGTACAGGAAGCTGATATATTTGTAGTTATCGGCACATCGCTTAATGTCTATCCCGCAGCAGGACTGCTTCATTATGTACGTAAAGGAGTTCCGGTCTACTACATTGACCCCAATCCTGCCAATGTGCCCGCAGGCGTTACAGTGCTGAAAACAGGAGCCTCCGAAGGGGTCGCACGTCTCGCCGAACTGATTGCACCGTTAGCATAAATTTGCAAATGTAAATAAAATTCATTAACACATAGCCCCGGACAAAAAAACTGTCCGGGGTATTTTATCGGCTATCTTCTTGAAGATTATTGACAGTATGTTGATAATTTATTGCAAAAAAAATAAAATTTGAGGATGTAAATTTTACGGATTTTTCATAACTTTACAACCTAATATAAGCCCTATATCCCAACACATATGCCGTCAGAAGTCTATCACATACCCGCACTCCTGAAAGAAACCATCCAAGGACTTGATATCAAGCCCGATGGCATCTATGTAGATGTCACTTTCGGCGGGGGCGGACACTCCCGCGCAATAATGGAGTCGCTTTCAGCGTCAGGTCATCTCTATGGCTTTGACCAGGATGCCGACGCGCGACGCAACGCCATCGACGACTCCCGGTTTACATTTGTATACAGCAACTTCAAGTTTCTGCGCAATTTCATGCGCTATTACGGAGTCGACGGAGTTGACGGCATCCTTGCCGACCTCGGGGTGTCATTTCATCATTTCGATGACCCTGACCGAGGCTTTTCATTCCGCTGGGAAGGACCTCTTGACATGCGCATGAACCGCAACGCGCCGCGCACCGCAGCCTGGTATATCAACAACTGGAGCGAAGAGCAGCTTGCCGACGCGCTTTACCTGTACGGGGAGCTGAAAAACTCACGCCGATTTGCATCGGCAATAGTAAAGGCCCGCAATGCAGCACCCATCGAGACCGTCGAGGCTCTTCTCGCAACGGTAAATCCGCTCATTAATCCCAAGAAGGAGAAAAAAGAGCTCGCCCAGGTCTTTCAGGCGCTACGCATAGTCGTCAACGGAGAAATAGAGGCACTGAGTGCATTTCTCGACCAGGCATTGACGGTGTTGAAGCCGGGCGGACGGCTCGCCGTCATAACCTATCATTCACTTGAAGACCGGCTTGTCAAAAACTTCATGCGCGCCGGAAACCTTGAAGGCAAAATCGAACAGGATTTTTACGGTAGGCGCCTTTCACCGCTGAAGCTTCTCACCTCAAAGCCGATTGTCGCATCGGAAGAAGAAGTGGAGCGAAACCCCAGGGCCCGAAGCGCGAAACTGCGAATCGCCGAAAAAATCTGACGACAAAATCATCACAGCACTCAATACATTCATCAACAAAAAAATCATAACAACGAAAAGCCATGGCTCAACAGGCAACAAAGAAAAAATCTGACGACAACTTTCTGAAGAAGCTTATCTTCGGGCGCATACTCTCGCTTGACTTCTTCAAGAAGCATTGGGTGTCGGTATTTGTCGTGGTTATGGCGATACTCATTTACATCACCAACCGCTACCAGTGTCTGACGCGCATGGAAGACATCAGAAAGCTGGAGCAAGAACTGGAAATCGTGGAGACCGAGCGCATACGCGAGCGCAGCTCCTACATGAGCCGCATTCGCGAGTCATCAATGCAGGAAATGGTCGACACCATGCGCCTCAACCTGAAAATCCAGGACCAACCGCCCTATAAACTGACTAAAAACGAATCGTCGCAATGAAGAAGGAGAACCGCACACATATCCTGTTCCGCTACCTCGTAGTAATCGCCGTACTCATGCTGCTGGTGGGCAGAGTCGTGTATTTCGCTCTTGACAACACCGTGCTCTCGGCGCCGAAATGGAATGCAAAAGCAATGGTGGAGCTGTCGCGCACCGACACCATACGCCCGGAACGCGGAGACATACTCTCCGACAACGGGCAGATTCTTGCCACCAATCTTTGCTTCTACACAATCCGCATAGATTTCCGAAGCGAGAGATTTCTCGAAGGACGATACCTCCTTGCTCTCGACTCGCTCGCCGACTCGCTGGCGCTCCACTTCCCCGTGCGCACACGCGACGAGTGGATGAAACGCCTTAAAAAGCCGATGGACATCACTGACAAGAACAAGCGCCCGCGCGCCTACAAAATCTTGTCAAACATCTCTTACTCCCAATATCAGCTACTGCGCACATTCCCCTTTTTCTGCATAAAGAACCCGAACAAAAACGGTCTTACCCGCGAGCGCATAAACCGACGCGTGAATCCCTACGGGGCTATGGCACGCCGAAGCATCGGAGGCGTGGGCATTGACTCAGTGACCGGACAGACCCACGGAATCTCCGGACTTGAGCGAGCGCTCGACACCCTGCTCTACGGCAAGCCCGGAATAGCGAAAAAAGTGCCGTTGACCAAAGATATCGTAAACTGGACCGACGTGCCCCCCACGCCGGGCTACAACATACGCACGACCATCGACATCAACATGCAGGACATCGTCGAAAACGAGCTTAACAATGTACTCACGACGTGCAACGCCGACTGGGGCGTGGCTGTGCTGATGGAGGTCAAGACCGGCAACATCCGCGCCATCTCCAACCTTGAAAAAAGCCCCTATTCCGATGAATACATCGAGGGCATGAACCGCGCGGTGCTTGGATATGAGCCCGGCTCGGTCGTAAAAACCCTTTCCATGATGATAGCACTTGAAGACGGCATCGTGAAAAATGTCGACGACATAATCGAGACCGGACATTCGTTCCCCTACGCCGGAGGAAAGGCAATCACCGACTCCCACGGTGCCCCTTCTATGGCGATACGCGAAGTCATAGAGCGCTCATCCAACATAGGCATGGCTAAAATCATCACGTCCCGCTATGGCGAAAACCCGGGAGCCTTCTACTCAAGGCTCAAGAATCTCGGCTTCCTCGACCCGATGAACACAGGCATCGCCGGCGAACGCCCGCCGCGCATCGACTCTGTGGCAAGCAACCGCGGAGGAAGAATCGCTCTGTCGCGCATGTGCTACGGCTACACCACCGAAATCCCCCCTCTCTACACACTGTCGATTTATAATGCAATTGCCAACGACGGCGTCTATGTAAAGCCGAGACTTGTCGACCAGCTTATCGGCATAGACACTGACTCGGTGCTTCCTATATCATACATGGGCAACGGCAGGGCATGCTCCTCAAAAAATGCGGAACTGATGAGACAGATGCTGACCGACGTAGTGTGGGGAGAGCATGGCACAGGCAAACTTCTCCAAAATGACCGCGTGAAAATTGCAGGTAAGACCGGCACCTGCTATATCATCGAGGGTGGAGGCTACAACACATCCAAGAAGCGTCTTGCTTTCTGCGGATTTTTCCCCGCCGAAAACCCTCTATACTCATGCATAGTGCTTACATGCTATCCAAAGCAGAACATGTTTGGAGCCGCAAGCACCTCGGGCACCGTGCTCAAAAACATAGCCTTGAAGATGTATTCGCGCGGCATGCTTGAAAACAGTTCCGACTATCGGTCAGGACCCCCCCGGGATGTGCGTCCGACCTTATATGCCACTGCAAACCGCGACCGCTTCGAGCACCTGCGCAGCAGACTCGAACTCGGTCCCATGCGCTACTTCCAGCCCCGCGAGGCAAAATCAGGCATGCCGAGTGTTGTAGGCTACAATCTGCGCGACGCAATCCACCTGCTTGAAAAGTCGGGCGTCGATGTCAGAATCAACGGCACGGGCTATGTCGTGGCACAGTCGCTTCCGCCCGGCTCAAAGATAACACCCGGACAACGCGTCACCTTGACCCTTGCCCAGTAAACAAAACGTATTTTCTAACAGATAACAACACAATATGAAATCTCTCACGACACTCCTTTCCGCCATAATGGTGGAAGAAATAATAGGTTCCGACGACAAGGTAATCACCGATGTTGTAAGCGACTCGCGCAAAGTCACCACCGGCTCACTCTTTGTTGCCGTGCGCGGCACCAATGTCGACGGACACTCTTTTATCCCGCTACTTCAATATAGCGGCGTAGCAGCTATCGTATGTGAGGAGTTCCCGGAATTTCTTGAGACTTCAATCACTTATATAAAAGTAAGCAACTCGGCTATCGCGCTCGGATACCTCGCCTCCGAATGGTGGGACAATCCCTCACGCAAGCTGAAGCTTGTAGGTGTCACCGGCACCAACGGAAAGACCACGACCGCCACGCTGATCTACGAAATGTCACGTCTGATGGGCTACAAGGCAGGTCTGCTCTCCACTGTCTGCAATTACATCGAGACCGAGGCTATCCCGACCAACCAGACGACCCCCGACCCGCTCACGATCAACTCGCTCCTACACCGCATGGTAGAGGCGGGATGCTCCTACGCCTCTATGGAGGTCAGCTCCCATGCCGCACATCAGCACCGCATAGCAGGATTGCACTTCGCCGGCGGTATATTCTCCAATCTCACACGCGACCACCTCGACTATCACAAGACCGTCGAGGCATATCTCGCCGCAAAAAAATCATTTTTCGACGGACTGCCTGCAAGCGCCTTCGCCCTCACCAATCTTGACGACAAGACAGGCGAGGTAATGCTGCAGAACACCGACGCGAAAAAATATACCTATTCACTGCGCACCCGCGCCGACTTCACCGGAAAGGTGATAGAGAGCCGCCTTGACGGCACAACCATGAGCTTCAACGGACGCGAAGTGGAAGTGCTCTTCACCGGTAAGTTCAATGCCTACAATCTTACCGCCGTCTACGGAGCGTCAGTGCTTCTCGGATGGGACATCGAGGAAATACTTGTCAACATGAGCCGCCTCGTGCCTGTAGCCGGACGTTTCCAGGCATTCCACTCACCGAAAGGCTACACCGCCATCGTCGACTATGCCCACACCCCCGACGCCGTAGTCAACGTGCTTCAGGCAATACGCGAGGTTATCGGCAACCGCGGCTCGATAATCACAGTCGTGGGTGCCGGCGGCAACCGCGACAAAGGCAAGCGCCCGATTATGGCAAAGGAGGCGTCACTGCGCAGCGACCGCCTGATTCTCACGTCAGACAACCCGCGCGACGAAGACCCCGCGGAGATACTCCACGACATGGAAGCCGGACTCGAGCTTGAAGGAAAGAAGAAGACATTGAGCATCGTTGACCGCCGCGAGGCGATAAGGACAGCCGCCGTAATCGCACAGCCCGGCGACGTAATCCTCATTGCAGGCAAGGGTCATGAAGATTATCAGGAAATAAAGGGAGTGAAACACCATTTCGACGACCGCGAGGTCATAAAAGAAGTTTTTGCCAACGAAGCATAACCAAATTCAGACATGTTATATTACCTATTCAACTATCTCGGACAACTCGGTTTCCCCGGAGCGCGACTGATGGACTACATCACCTTCCGCTCCGGAGCGGCACTTGTGCTGTCACTGTTTATCGCTATCGTGTTCGGACGACGTATCATCGACCGCCTTCAGCTCATGCAGGTGGGAGAAATCATCCGTGACCTCGGGCTCGAAGGACAGATGAAGAAGACCGGCACCCCCACTATGGGCGGAGTCATAATCATAATCGCCATCCTGGTTCCGTGTCTTCTTGTGGGCAATCTCTCCAATGTTTACATGATGCTGATGATTGTCGCCACTCTCTGGCTCGGTACAATCGGATTTCTTGACGACTATATCAAGGTGGCGCGACGTGACAAAGACGGGCTGAAAGGCAAGTTCAAGATTGTAGGGCAGATAGGTCTCGGACTTATCGTAGGGCTTACAATGGTGTTCAGCCCCTCAATCACAATGAGGGAAAACATCGAGACCGAAAATGTCGAGAATCACGAAATAGTGGTCGAGTACAAAGGGGAGAACATCAAGTCGCCCCAGACTACAATACCTTTTGTAAAAAACAACAACTTCAACTATGCCTACTTCACCCAATGGATGGGCAAGTATGCAGCGACAGGCGGCTGGATTCTGTTTGTGCTTGTCGTGATATTTGTCGTCACGGCGACATCCAACGGAGCAAATCTCACCGACGGACTTGACGGGCTTGCCACAGGCACTTCGGCGATAATAGGCACCGCGCTCGCCATCATGGCTTATCTCGGCGCCAATATTATCTACTCCTCCTACCTGAATATAATGTATATACCGGGGTCGGAAGAGCTGGTGGTGTATATGGCGGCATTCATAGGCGCCCTCATCGGCTTTCTGTGGTATAACGCCTACCCCGCGCAGGTATTCATGGGCGACACCGGAAGCCTTACCCTCGGCGGCATAATCGCCGTCTTCGCCATCCTTATCAGGAAGGAGCTGCTTCTCCCGATTCTCTGTGCCATCTTCTTCATCGAAGACCTGTCGGTGATACTGCAGGTGGCATACTTCAAATACACCAAGCGAAAGACCGGCGAGGGCAAGCGTGTGTTCAAGATGACACCGCTCCATCACCACTATCAGAAAGCCGGAGGCACGATACAGGCACTCATCCAGCGTCCTTACTCAGCTATTCCTGAGTCCAAGATTGTGACGCGCTTCTGGATCATAGGCATATTTCTCGCAGTAATAACATTTGTCACTCTAAAAATAAGATAATGAACAACAACCGCATAGTAATATTAGGCGGCGGTGAAAGCGGTGTAGGGGCCGCAATCCTCGCCAAAGACAAGGGCTACGACGTATTCCTGTCAGACTTCGGGTCAATTCCCTCCCGTTACAAGGAACAACTCGACTCTGAACAGATAGCCTATGAGGAGGGCGGACACACCGAATCGTCGATTCTCAACGCAGCCGAGGTGATTAAAAGCCCCGGCATACCGCCCACATCGCCCATCATGCAGAAAATCACAGCGGCAGGCATACCGGTAATCTCGGAAATCGAGTTTGCCGGACGCTTCACCGATGCAAAAATGGTCTGTATAACCGGTAGTAACGGAAAGACCACAACCACTCTTCTCACCTACCACATCCTTCAAAATGCGGGAATCAATGTGGGTCTTGCCGGAAATGTAGGCAAAAGCCTTGCCCTTCAGGTAGCACGTGACCCCCACGAAGTTTATGTAATCGAACTGAGCAGCTTCCAGCTTGAAAACATGTATGACTTCAAAGCCAACGTTGCCGTGATGCTCAACATCACCCCCGACCACATGGACCGCTACGACTACAAGATGCAGAACTACATCAACGCAAAGTTCCGCATCATACGCAACCAGACTCCCGAAGACGCGTTTATCTTCTGGCAGGATGACCCTGTGATCACCGCCCAGCTGAAAAGCATTGACACAGAAGCGAAATTATATCCGTTCAGCGAACACTTTGAACAAAATTCCGCCGCCTACGTTGATGAAAACGGAGAGCTTGCGCTCAATACCGCCCACACCTCTCTCACAATGCCCCGGAGCGAACTGTCACTTCACGGCCTACACAATCTTTACAACTCGATGGCGGCAGGACTCTCGGCTTGTCTGCTTGACATAAAGAAAGATGTGATACGCCATGCGCTCGAAGATTTTGACGGTGTGGAACACCGCCTTGAATATGTCGACACAATCAACGGAGTGCGCTACATCAACGACTCCAAGGCTACCAACGTGAACTCATGCTGGTATGCGCTTGAAAGCATGCCCGACGACCGTAACACCATACTTATACTCGGTGGAAAGGACAAGGGCAACGACTACAGCGAAATCGAGCCGCTTGTGAGAAAAAAAGTAAAGGCTATCGTGTGTATGGGCAAAGACAACGGTAAACTGCTCGACTTTTTCTCCGGAAAGACCGACAGTATTCACGACACCCACTCTATAGAAGAGGCTGTCAAGACCTGCGCCGAAATCGCATCGGAAGGCGACACGGTATTGCTTTCACCCTGCTGCGCAAGTTTCGACCTCTTCAAGAGTTACGAAGACCGCGGAGAGCAATTCAAAGCGACAGTAAAAAGGCTGAACAACTGACATCACATTATATATAAAAACTCTCTATCAGACAATGAACGACAACGACTCATACATGTTTGGCACAGCAGAGGCAACCGCTTCGGCAACAGCTCCCGGCATAGCCTCGGCAGCGCCGCCTAAGGCTGCCGCCACAAGCGCCATACCCTACAAGCGCCACGGTGACAAGTCAATATGGGGCATATTCATCATGTTATGTCTCATCTCAATAATTGAGCTATACAGCGCGTCGAGCCGCGAAGTAGCCTCGGCGGGAGTCTACGGGCCCATACTGCGCCACTGCATCATGCTCGCCATAGGCGTCGGCATTGTATGGACCCTTGAAAAGGTGCATTACAAATGGTTTTTCGGACTCACCTGGTTTGTAGCCGGGATAAGCCTGCTTGCCATGATCTACGTCAGCGCGTTTGGCGAGATTGTCAACGGTGCGCGACGCAGTGTCAGCCTTTTCGGCATCACCCTGCAGCCGTCGGAATTCATAAAGATGTCGGCGGTGCTTGTCGTGGCGCGTATCATGGCGCGTTCCCAGAAAAAAAGCATCGGAGTCAACAACAGCGGCATAATATGGTCGGCGCTGTGGGTGCTTGCCTTCGGCGCGGTACTTTTCAAGCAGGGTCTTACCAATACCATCCTGCTCATGATGATAAGCGGCGCGATGATGGTGCTTGGAGGCACGGAATGGAAAAAACTGCTTGCGGTCGGTCTCGTGTATGGAGTCATAGCCGTCGGTGCATTCATGTTAAAAGACGTATTCTCCGACAGGGCACCGGAACCGCAAGTGGCAACCGCTCTTGTAAACGCGCCCGAAGATGTGGCAAACCAGCGCCACCACACATGGCAGGCACGAGTAGACCGCTACATGTCGTCCACGCCTAAATATGAGGAGCCTATCACCGCGACCAACCGTCAGGAACAATACTCCTACATGGCACAAGCCAACGGCGGTCTCATCGGAGTGTTTCCCGGAAACTCTCGTGAGACGGCGCGCCTGCCGCTCGCATTTTCCGACTATATCTTCGCAATCATCCTTGAGGACGTAGGGTTTATCGGCGGCTTCCTGCTTATGGTGCTTTATCTCTGCTTGCTTGTGCGTGCCGGCGTGATTGCCCGAAAATGCCATCGCGCGTTTCCGGTACTGCTTGTGACAGGAATGGCGGTGATGATTGTATTGCAGGCACTTTTCCACATGGCAATCACCACCGGGGCATTCCCGGTATCGGGACAGCCGTTGCCGCTCATCTCCAAGGGTGGAACGTCGATACTCGTCACCTCGATAGCGTTTGGAGCAATGCTGAGCGTGAGCCGCACAGCCGTACAGAATGGCAGCAGGCAGGCTGTCAAGGAAGAGCTCAGCGAACTTCCCGAAGACCTGCGCGCCAACAACCCGGTACAGATTTAAACCGTCAATGTAGAAGAAAAAATCATCATGGAACAACGTCACTATAAAATACTTATAAGCGGTGGTGGTACAGGCGGACACATATTTCCCGCCCTGTCGATAGCCAACGCACTTCGCCGACGCGACCCGAAGACCGAGATTCTGTTTGTCGGGGCTGAAGGAAGAATGGAGATGGAGCGTGTGCCCGCGGCAGGCTACGAAATCATAGGACTGCCAGTCAGCGGATTCAACCGCAAAAACATGTTGAGCAATGTAAAAGTGGTGTTCAAGCTGTTAAAGAGCATGTTACGCGCAAAAAAGGTGTTGAAGGACTTCAATCCCGACATCGCCATAGGTGTTGGCGGCTATGCAAGCGGCCCCATGCTGAAAGAGGCACAGAAACACGGTATCCCGACACTCCTGCAAGAACAGAACTCCTATGCCGGCGTGACCAACAAGCTGCTTGCCAAAGAGGCAAAGGCTATCTGCGTCGCTTATCCCGACATGCAGCGCTTTTTCCCAGAAGACCGCATAATACTTACCGGAAATCCCGTGCGTGACAACATACTCACAGCCGACGTCAGCAAGGAAGAGGCGCGGCGACAGCTCGGGCTTCCCGCCCACAGGAAACTGGTGCTTGTCATTGGCGGCAGCCTCGGTGCCCGCACAATCAACCAAAGCATCGCCAAGGCTTTCAACAAGATTGAAAACGCCGGCGGCTACGTGTTGTGGCAGACAGGCAAGCTATATGCCGACGAATGTCGGAAGATTGCCGATAAGTATAACAATGTCGTCAAGGCAACCCCGTTCATCTCGCGCATGGATCTTGCATATAAAGCAGCCGACGTAGTGGTGTCACGCGCCGGAGCGGGCACGATTTCCGAACTGCAGCTCCTTGGACTGCCCACTATCCTCATCCCGTCGCCCAATGTGGCTGAGGACCACCAGCGCAAAAACGCCGAGGCTCTCGTGCAGTGTAATGCCGCCGTGATGATTCTTGACGCCGATGCGCCCGACAAGCTCGGAAGCGAGACCGTGGCACTCCTTAACGACACGCCTCGCTGCGAACTGCTGTCAGAAAACATCAGGAAGATGGCTCTCCGCGATGCCGATGAGAAAATAGTGGACACAATCTATAACATACTTTCCGACAAGAAATAATGGAGAAAAACAAGATATACTTCGCCGGAGCCGGCGGCATAGGCATGGCTGCGCTTGAACGCTATTACCTATCGCGCGGATGTGAGGTGGCCGGTTACGACCGCACACCCACCGACCTTACACGCGCGCTTGCCGAAGAGGGTGTAGCAATCAACTATGACGACAGCGCAGAGGCTATCCCGGAGAGTTTCCGCGACAACCCCGCCAACGTGCTTGTTGTCTACACGCCGGCACTCCCCGACACTCACCCTCAGCTCACCTACTTCCGCGACCACGGTTATGAGGTCGTGAAACGCGCCGAGGTGCTCGGACGCATCACCCGCGACAGCAAGGGAATATGCTTTGCAGGGACCCACGGAAAGACAACAACGTCATCGATGGCGGCACATGTATTGCATACATGTCACGTCGGATGCAACGCCTTTCTCGGCGGCATCCTGCGCAACTATGACAGCAATCTGCTGTTGAGCGCGACTTCGCCCTACTCCGTAATCGAGGCCGACGAATATGACCGCTCGTTTCACCATCTGTCGCCCTACATCGCTGTCATAACAGCCACCGACCCCGACCATCTTGACATATACGGAACAGAGGAGGCATATCTTGAAAGCTTCGCCCGCTTCACCGAACTGATACGTCCCGGCGGCTCGCTCATAGTCCACGAGGGACTGAAACTGGTGCCGCGTCCCGGAAAAGATGTCAAAGTCTACACTTACTCCAAAGGAAAAGGCGACTTCCATGCCGACAACCTACGCCACGCCGACGGCGAGATAATATTTGACTTCGTGACGCCCGACGGAAAAATTTCCGATATAAGCCTCGGCGTACCGGTTGAGATAAACATCGAAAATGCTATCGCCGCGCTCGCTGCCTGTCACCTCACAGGCGACCTTGAGCCGGAAGCGGCAAAAGAGGCAATAGCCACTTTCATGGGACCCAAGCGACGCTTTGAGTTCTGGCTCAAAGAGAGCGCACCCGTGAAGGCAATAATCGATGACTATGCCCATCACCCCGACGAGCTGAAGGCATCAATCAGCTCAGTCAAGTCACTTTATCCCGGCAGAAAGCTCACTGTAGCCTTCCAGCCCCACCTCTATTCCCGGACACGCGACTTTGCCGACGGATTTGCTGAAGCGCTATCGCTTGCCGATGAGGTGATACTGCTTGACATATATCCCGCAAGGGAAGAACCGATACCCGGAGTCACGTCAAAAATAATCTTTGACCGCATTACCGCCCCCGCCAAGACAATGATTACCAAAGATAACTTGACAGAGACGATAAAAAATCGTAACTTTGAAATCTTGTTGACGGCAGGAGCCGGCGACATATGCAACTACCTTCCGGAAATTGTTAAAACTGTCAAAAACGCCTGATGAAAACCATACTGCGCTGCATCGTCTCAATTGCGTTGATCGCCTACCTTATTATGGCGGTCACATGGTCGCGCATGCAGGCTTCGACGGCAGTGTGCTCGGGAGTGGAGATTGTAGTCAACGACTCTATACGCTCGCGCTTCGTGACCGGCAAGGAGATTGCCAAAGAGATAGGCGACCTGCCGGGATATGCCGACTCCATGCTGCTGTCGGAAATCAATGTCGACAGCATCGAGAGGATATTGTCACGGATCGACAAAATCGAAGATGTCAACTGCGTGGTGACCACGACAGGGAAAATACGCATCTCGGTCAATCCGCTTCAGCCCGTGGCAAGGGTATTTGACGCCGACAAGAGCTATTACATCAACAAGGCGGGTAAACGCATCTCTGCTAACGCGCGTTATCACTCCGACGTGCCTATCATAACCGGACATTTCGACTCGGTATTCAAGCCTCAGGACATCTTGCCGCTTGTAAACTACCTCAGCAACGACTCGGCATGGAACTCGCTCGTGACCTACATAAAGGCGGAAAATCCGCGCAACATCATATTGGTCCCGCTCATTCACGGACATGTGATTAACATCGGTGACATGAATGACCTTGACAACAAGTTTTACCGTCTGTCACGCGCCTACAGGGAAGTGCTTCCGGTAAAAGGATGGGACTATTACGACACCCTGTCGGTAAAATGGCGCGGACAGCTCGTGGCGACACGCCGTGCAAAGCGCCTGCATCATGCAGTGAATCCTATCGACTACGAAGCCGAGCAGGAAGCGCCCGATATAGGCACAATGCTTTCAGGCGACACCGCGGGACAGGTCAACCGGTCGGCAATCGGAATACCGGAAAAGCCCGCACAAGAAAACAAACAAAATTAAAAAACTATCTATTTCATCATGGAAGAAAAATATATAGCAGCCCTTGAAATCGGCAGCTCTCACATCAGAGCCGCAGTAGGCACCGTTGACGACACCGGAACTCTTACACTGCTTGCAGTAGAAGAGGAACATGCCGTCGATGTGGTACGTTACGGTATCGTGCAGAATGTGGATGAAGTAAGCAACCGCATCAAACGGTTGATTCTGCGCCTTGAAAACTATCCGTCGATAAGTCCGCGCAAAATCAAGGGGCTATATATCAGCATCGGAGGCAGGTCGACTGCAAGCACGTCAAGAGAGGTCGTAAGACAGTTTGACGACGTGACCGACATCACCGCCCACATAATCGACCAGATGAAAGAGGAGGCAAAAGCCAACGGACTGACTGAGCGCACGGTAATTGACGTGTTGCCCAAAGACTTCATTGTCGACAATCTTGAATGTTCCAATCCGGTAGGTACCCTCGGCAAATACATCAAAGCCGACATCAACCTTATCACTTGCCGTCCGAAGATATTGCGCAACCTCGATATAGCTATCACCGAGCGTCAGCAGCTCGCCGTGAAGGACCGCTTTGTAAGACAGTTGTCAATCGCCGACCTTGTGCTGACAGGCGATGAAAAGCAACTCGGATGCATGCTTGTCGACTTCGGAGCCGAGACAACCACAGTGTCCATCTACCGTGGAGGCTCATTACGCTATCTCACCACTATCCCCCTCGGCTCACGCAACATAACCCGCGACGTGATGATGCTTAACAACATCACTGAAGAACGTGCCGAAGAGCTGAAACGCGCGCTCGGAGACGCTATGAACGAAGAGCCCAATTTCAGGAAGAGTGACTTTGACGGCGATGCCTCAAAGGTGAACAGCGGCATACGCGCCCGCGCCGGCGAAATAGCGGTAAATATACTCGAACAGGTAAAATATGCAGGCTACTCGCTCCCTAACGACATTGCTGCCGGAATTGTAATCGTCGGAGCCGGAGCCAAGCTGAAAGGATTTGTCGACCTGCTTGCCGAGCAGAGCAAGGTAAAAGTAAGGCTCGGCGCCCTGCCATCGACCATACGCATTACCGATTCGCGCCTTCAGAACATAAACATGCTTGACATCATAGCCCTGCTTAACTCGGCGGCAACCCACAACCCCGTCGAGTGTACGGAAAAACCGGTCAATACCACTCCCGCCCCCGATCCCTTTGTCGACGGTGAAGATGACGGACCCGGAATCAAGCCCATAAAAGGAGGCAAGAAATACAAGGAGCATGATGAAGAACCGCGCGAAAAAGGGCCCTCACGCATAAAGAAGATATTCGGAAACATTGTCAAAGGCTGGGACTCCCTGCTGGATGACCGCGAGTCGGACGACGATGAATAATCCACCTACACATTATTATATATAATATACATCATTAAAGTCACCTCCATTAATATAAGAATACAATGACCGACCAATATAATATCCCTCCCATGTCGGAAGCAGGATTTACCGACGGACAAGCCCGGCAGCCCATCATCAAGGTAATCGGTGTGGGCGGTGGCGGCAACAATGCCGTGAGCCACATGTATGAGCAAGACATCAACGATGTATCGTTTGTGATTCTGAACACCGACCGCCAGGCGCTGGAACACTCCCCCGTGCCAACCCGCGTGCAGATCGGCAACGGTCTCGGCGCCGGCAACAAGCCGGAGATAGCCCGCGAGGCGGCAGAGGAAGCAGCCGACAAGATTCTTGAGCTCTTTGACGACAATACCAAGATGGTGTTCATTACCGCAGGAATGGGCGGCGGCACCGGAACGGGAGCCGCACCTGTCGTGGCTCGTCTTGCGCGCGAGAAAGGTCTGCTCACAATCGGCATCGTGACTATCCCGTTTCTCTTCGAGGGAGTCAAAAAGATAGACAAGGCACTCGCCGGAGCCGACGAGATGAGCAAGTTTGTCGACGCGCTTCTTATCATCAACAACGAGCGCCTCAATGTCATATATCCCGATCTTAACTTTGTCAACGCATTTGACAAGGCCGACGACACCCTTACCACAGCTGCACGCTCCATCTCGGAGCTTATCACCAGTGAAGGAAAAATCAACCTTGACTTCAACGATGTCGACACCACTCTGCGCAATGGCGGAGCGGCAATTATCTCGACAGGATATGGCGAAGGCGAACACCGTATCACCAAGGCTATCGACGATGCCCTGAACTCGCCGCTGCTCAAAAACCGCAACATACTCACCTCCAAGAAACTTCTCTTCAACCTATACTTTAATCCCGACGCAGAGACTCCGCTGAAAGCAGGCGAGACCGACGAGCTTACCACATTCATCGGTGGCATCGACTCCAACGTGGATGTCATCTGGGGTACGGCATATGACCGCAGTCTCGGCGACCGCATAAAGATAACAATCCTTGCGGCGGGATTCGAGCTTTCGGTCGACACCATGAGAGGAGGCAAGAAAGGCACCGATACTGTCTACTTCGGCGGAAACAAGTCAAAAGATCCTGACGGAGCTGATATTATCACAAAGATAGCCGGAGAATATGGCGACGGAGCTGTCATTCGCATGCAAGGCGATCAGGCAAAAGCCCGCTACATCGTAATCGAGCCGTCGCAGATGGATGACGACGCCTTTATCGACGCGCTTGAGAAGAGCCCCACATTGAACCGTGACAAAAAGGCATCAGACGAGATAAAGGAAATCGGTAAAACAGGTCAGCAGGCAAAACCTGCCTACCACGAACCGCGCCCCGCGCAGTCATCGGGCGGAACCAACACTATTCACTTCGGCTAAAAGCCGGCAAGACAGCAAAAGGAAAGGGGATATTCATTGTCGAATATCCCCTTTCCGCTATAATAAAGGTTTTATTGCTATTAATAGTTTTATTATTTTCCGAGAGCATCCTTAACTTTGTCGGCAGCGCTTGCAGCAGCATCGGCAGCCTTAGCCTTAGCATCTTCAGCGACCTGTGAAGCCTTAGCCTTTGCATCTTCAACAGCACCGGCAGCGGCATCCTTTGCAGCGTCAACCTTATCAGAAACAGCATCACCGACAGCACTTGCAGCTGAAGCGACAGAATCACCGGCAGCCTTTACGGCATCGGTAGCGTCACCTGCCACAGAGTCGGCGGCAGCGCCAATCTTGTCAAATACAGATGTTGCCGAGGGATCCTTGGCTGCAACAACCGGAGCCACTTCCTGAAGATAAGCTTCAGCTTCCTTGTCCTTGCCTTCACTCACGAGCTTGTCGGCGTAAGCCTTAGCCTGCTCTACATAGACCTTGAGACTGTCGGGATTAGTGCAATTCTCGATTTTTGACTTCAAATCGGCACCTTCATCTTTAGCCTTCTGTGTTGAAGAACAAGAGGCAAACATCACTGTAGCGACTACGGCTACTGCTAAAAAAATCTTTTTCATAAGTCCTTTATAAATAAATCCGTTTATGCTTAAAAACAACAGTGGTAGAAAAATGTTTTACACATTTGAAGAAAAATTTCAAATTATTCATTTTTAGACGATGGGCAGCGATGCACCGGAGGCTACGTAACAGTCATAGTATCGCGCGGCAATACCGCCGTTTCACGCAATGCCTTTATCGCGGGATTATCAATTGCCACAATCAATTATTAATAAAACTTTGTTTTTAGAGTGATATATTTTATCACTCGGCTTTAAATTCTTATTTTTGTATTCAAATTTATAGAGACTTATGAAGATAGCGCTTATCGGTTATGGCAAAATGGGAAAAACCATTGAAAAAATAGCCATCGCAAGAGGACACGAAATAACAGTACGCATAGACAAGGACAATCAGGATGACTTCGAATCGCCGGAATTTGCCTCGTCGGATGTAGCGATTGAGTTCACCACTCCCGCCACTGCTTACAACAACTATCTGCGCGCGTTCAGCCACGGTGTGCCTGTCGTATCGGGAAGCACAGGCTGGCTTGCCGACATGCCTGAAGTTAAGAAAATCTGTGACCGTGGTGAGGCGACTTTCTTCTGGACATCCAACTTTTCACTTGGTGTCAACATATTTTTCGCCCTTAACCGCTATCTTGCATCAATGATGGAGGGATTTCCCCAATACCGTCCGTCGATGACAGAGATTCACCACATCCACAAGCTCGACCACCCCAGCGGAACAGCAATCACCCTTGCCGAAGGCATAATGGCAAAAGATGACGCTGTCAAAGGATGGTCGGAAGCGGAAAACGCAGGCGACGACGCGCTGCGCATCACGGCGCTGCGCGAAGGTGAAGTGCCCGGAACCCACATCATCAGCTGGGAAAGCGACGTGGACTCTGTGACTATCGAACACAAGGCAAAGTCAAGGGAAGGCTTCGCACTTGGTGCCGTGGTAGCCGCCGAATGGTCGGCGGGAAAGAAAGGCTTCCTTACAATGGACGAGATGATGCACTCGCTTGTACATAAATCCTCACTGCTTGACATCGTAAAATAATGCAACAGACAAGAACCGACAACACGAAGCCGACATTTGCCGACGACTTCCGCCGCCGCTTAAAAGAGACCAAGGTCACACGCTGGATACGTTTCACGATAGTCGCACTAATTTTCATAGCGTGGGTGGCTTGGCTCGGAAGCTGGTGGGTGCTGATATTCCTGCTACTTCTGTTTGACATCTATATCACCGGCTATATACCCCTTACCTGGTGGAAAAAGAGCAAAAACAAGACGGTCAAAAGCGTGATGAGCTGGGTAGACGCCATCGTCTATGCGCTCGTGCTCGTATATTTTGTGTTCACCTTCGTAGGACAGAACTACCAGATACCCTCCTCGTCGCTTGAGAAGTCGCTGCTTGTCGGCGATTACCTTTGGGTAAACAAGATGGCTTACGGACCGCGTGTCCCGATGACTCCTGTCCACTTCCCGCTTGTGCAGAACACATTCCCCATCATCAACACAAAAAGCTACACCGACTTCCCTCAATGGAAATACAAGCGGTTGAAGGGACTCGGCAATGTGGAGCGCGGCGACATAGTGGTGTTCAACTTCCCCGCCGGCGACACCGTGACCACCAAGGTCACCAACCCCGACTACTACACGCTTGTCGCCATGCTCGGACGCTTTGCCGTGCATAACAACAAGGAGCAGTTTGGCGACGTGATATACCGTCCTGTCGACAGGCGCGAGAACTATGTTAAACGCGCGGTAGGATTGCCGGGCGAACGCATAAAGATTGTCGACGGCGTAATCTATATAAACGGAGAGCCGCAGCCGCAGCCGGAAAATGTACAGTTCAACTATTTCTACCAGTTGCGCGACGGAGCGTTCACTGAAAAAGACTGGGACGACCTCGGCATAAGCGTAGCCGACCGCAATATCGTGCCGGTCGACCGCAACGACGTGCAGAGCGTGGTGGCTAACGGGTTTGCAGTCAATCCCGACGGTTCAGTGCCACCCATCTACGCCTCGCCGCTCACTCCGGCGATGATCGAACGGCTCAAAGCCGACAGCCGCGTGACTCACATAATGCAGGTGCCCGCGACCGAACAGGTGCCGCTCTTTCCGGCAGGCATCTCCGACGGATGGACACGTGCCGACTACGGCGAACTGTGGATACCCGAGAAAGGCGCGACAATCAAGCTCACGCCTGAAGCCTGGGCCACCTACAACCGCTGCATACGCAATTACGAAGGTCACAACGATGCCTATATCGACGGTACCGGAACAGTATATATCGACGGAAAACCGGCAGAGACTTACACCTTTGAAATGGACTACTATTTCATGATGGGCGACAACCGTGACAACTCAGCCGACTCACGTTACTGGGGCTTTGTGCCCGAGGACCATATTGTGGGCAAGCCGTGGAAGGTGCTGATTTCATTTGACAAAGACAAGAGCCTGTTTAACGGCGGTATCAGATGGAACCGCGTGTTTAAGAACGCCAATCCTGACAAATGACCGTAATCTCTCCGCTCACCCTATATCCGGAAAAGACACTTGTGTTGCCACCGGCCTACTGCGGCAGCATACACCGATATGCAGCCATAGCAATGTTCGGGTCGGCTGTCACCGACCTGTCGCTGCGCTTCAACAAGCGCGACAAGGAGTGTCACCGATGTGTCATCGAAGGCTCCAACGGCATCCAGCGGCTTACAGTCCCGCTGGAAAAGCCGCAGGAATGGCACAGCACACGCCTTCAGGATGTGCGCGTCTCCACCCACGGGAAATGGTGGCATGTACATTGGGAGGCAATATGCTCGGCTTATGGACGCACACCCTTTTTCGAGTATTACGCCGATGACCTTGCGCCCGCATTTTCCGGAGAAATCGAATTTCTCGCCGAACTTGACAGCAAAATAGACTGTTTCTGCCGGGAAGCCCTCGGACTGCCTGTCGACAACGGAAAAATCATCGGCACAGCCACCCGTCAGATGCCTGCCACTCATGATGTAGAGTATTACCAGATATGGGCGCAGCGATTCGGATTCACACCCGGACTGAGTGTACTCGACCTCATATTCAACATGGGCACCGAGTCACCGCTCGTATTGCAGGCAATGGCACAGCCACGCTGACACGGCGGCGCCACGACCTGGAAAAATCCTATCGACGTGAAGTCCCGATAAGCGCGAGATATCTGCCAGGCGCCGGGGCTGTAATGCGGAGAGGATATACATTGCCGTTTTCATCGGTCAGCGTTATCTCCTTTACCGGAGCGGAAGCCTCAATCATTATGCCGAGAGCCTGATTACGCTCGATGTCGGCAGCTGAAGCCCGCAACATCACAGTCTCGCTTTCCTGCACATAAACCATGTCGAAGTCGAAGCCGAACCTGCCGGTCCAGAAATCGCCATAGTCATGGAAATTATAGAGTCCTGACTTTGAAAGGTCCATCATGTCGACAAGCATTTTCTGCGCCTCCATCTTCCACTTGCGGTTAGGATGTATAAGGATTATAGATGAAAAGTGATTGCCTTTATGCTTTTCAAATATCTCATGCCAGATGGCGGGCTTTTCCTGCCAGTTGTCTTCCGTCATCTTGTCTTTGGTAAACACATCGGAGAAATGAAGCGGCATCTGCAACACGTCGGTGAGCTCACCCACCCACTCATTGCTCTTGCGGGTAAAATAGGGTGTCGCGCACATCACATCGCCGGCAGTGTAGCATGACGCGAAATTATACTGCCCCATCGTAAGGGCCTCCGGCATGTGCTTGTTCACGCATAGATGACCTGAACGGAAAGCCCTCACCGGGATTCCGAGGTCGCGCTCAAGAATATCCTTTGACATAACTATCTCTGCCCAGGTCGAGCCTCCTGAAGTGACGCCCGTGGTCTCGTCATGGTCGGCGGTGAGCGCATATTCTTCTTCGGTGGTGACCGTCAGCGGAAAGCGGTCAGTCTTGCTGAAATCGGGGAAATGCCCTATCGAATGGCTGCCGATGGTGTGACCCTGCGCCATAAGCTCCTTTGTAAATCCTATATTGGTGTCATTATAGAATTGTGACAGATAGCCCTTGTCGCGATAATAATGCACGGTCAGGAAATAGTGTCCGTTAAGACCGAGGCTATGTTCATAATCACCCATGTGGTGCATCTCCTCATATGCCGTGCTGGAATCGCAGTCGTGGGTCGGCACGAGCACCGCGTCATAACCGTCGGGCACGGTGTATTTCCATGCCGACACAGGATGAGCGGCGACATAAACAGCGCGAAGGAACAAAGAATATATGTCGGCTCCGGGCACAAACACGTTGGACGACTGATGGGAGTCGTCATCCTTGTTGAGCTGCGGACGCTGGATGACATCGCGCCATCTCAAGCCGAGAGTGTAGACCGCCCCGTCGCCAAACCGGTTTTTAACCACAGCCGTAGTGCCGTCCTCATATCCGGCAAGCACGACAGCGTCTTCACCCGCCACATATTCAGTGACATTGATATAGCGGTTACAGATATTCACCTCACGCTCCTCCGGCTCGTCAAAGTAGACAAGCTCGGGATGCTCCTCCTCGGTCCACACCAGAAAGGAATGGTTTTTCCGGTGAGCCTTGACCTCGCTCACCCCGAAAAGTGCCTTGGTGGCTGCATCGACGCTTGAATCAAGCGCAGGCGCCACAAGCACACCTCCGGCACCCACCCAACGGGCAAGCGCCTCAATCTCTCCGGCTGTAAATGTGGGCTTCGTACCACCTTTCACCCTTGATGAGAACAGTATCATGTCGGCACACGCAAGTGCCTCTTCAAGATTGTCGGTCGTAACAGCGGGCATACCGGCTATTTCAGCCATATACTCGGCAGAGTATAGATTACGGCTGTTCTCGTAACCCGCCTCAGTCTCAAGATTGCGCTGATTCATGTCCAGGACAGCCACTTTCTTTACCATCTCGTCAGGAAACTCAACCTGCCCGCCCGGCTCGGGCTGAGCCACGGCATTATGCCACACTTTCTTAACCGTCGCCACGGGATGACCACCGATAAGGAAGCCCTCACCGTCACTGACTACAGCGGCATCAGCCAACGGCGCGACTGTACCGTCAACAAACTCGGCTACAAACTCGCCACGCACACCACTCCACGCAGCGGCTACTATCACGGCAAAAGAGAGTACACGCTTCATTTCTTATAAAATTTAATTACAGTCGAACCTGCCGACAAAAGATAATATCCCGGAGAAAGAGCTGACACATCGACAGTCACCTTGTCACGCCCCTTGGCATCACTGCTGACAATGGCCCGTCCGTCAAGGGAAAGCACGGAAACAGTGCCGAGCGGCGCGATACCGGTCACGGTGACAGAACCACCGGCTCCACCATCCTCAAACAGGACTGTCGCCTTGTCAAGAGCCACGCCGACCGGTAGCCCAGTCGCCACAAGCATCTCAAACCCGAGGCTCTTCACCCCTTCGACAGCACCGCCGTCGGTAAGCACAATTGAAAAGTTATCGGCCCCGTCGTCAGCCACAAGATAATCCACAGCTTCAAGCGCAATGACCTCCCCATGGTCAGTCACAGCCTGCCACACGGCTTCGGAGCCGCAAAGACTTTTACCCCCCCCCACGAGCGCGAGGGCAAGCAAGAACAGATGTTTCATGTCGATTAGTTTATCTATATAGGCAAAGATACTAATAATTATTGAGTTAACCAAGAAAACATGAACAAAATCCACCCCATGCAAGTTAAATATTATACAAAATCACAAACCCCGCCAAATGAATACAGCCGACTATTTTAACCGGATGGCAGAAAAATGGGACGACATGTTCAGAGTCGACCCCGGAGTCATCAACCACATACTCGATAAAGCAGAGATAAGACCCGACAACATAATCCTTGACTGCGGCACCGGGACAGGCATCCTCCTGCCATATTACGCAGAACGCCTGACCGGCAACGGCTGGGTCGACGCATATGACATATCCACGGGAATGCTCAACAAAGCCCATGAGAAATATGCCTCTACCGGCAAAGCGAGATTCATACTCGGCGACATCGAGCGCGACACACTTTTCGGTGCTTACGACCGCATAGTGATGTTCTGCATGCTGCCCCATCTTAATGACCCCGTAGCCACAGTCGCAAAACTTGTCGGCAACAATCTCATGCCCGACGGCAAACTGCTCATAGCATTTTCATGCAGCAAAGAGAAGATAAACAGCTGCCACCGCGACATCACCGGAATGCTCCGCAGCCACTTTCTCGACTCCGCCGAGGAACTCGCAACGAGACTACGCGAGACGGGACTGACAACCGACTACACCGAAGACAACGACAGCTGCTACATCATACGCATAACCAACCGGTAGGGCAATATATGCCAAAGCAGAAGACAAAGACGCCAACAAGAGTCTTTGCAGTTACTCCTTTTATTTATATATTTGCAGTTCAACTATTAGCCGACAAAAGAGCATAAAGCGACGTCAACAACACAACTATTTATCATGAGCAACAGAGCCTTCATAATATCCTGCCTGCTGACCGCGGCGACATGCATGCAAGCCCAGAAAGTGGAGCCGATAAAATATGGCAACTTCGAGAACTGGGTGACACGCAACATCCCCGAATCAAAAATCATAGGGGGAAACACCCGGCAGGTCTACGAGATAGCCCCGAATGCGGTCATAAACAGCACCGAGGCATATCACAACATGGGCGGCTCGCCGTGGGCGACATCCAATGTCGTGGCAAACGTGATGGGAATTGTCAAGGCAAGCAACACGGTGTTTCCCGACAAAAACCCTGCGGGAGGACGCTGCTGCAAGCTCTGCACCATGATAGAGGAGGTAAAAGTGCTCGGCATGGTCAACCTGAAAGTGCTCGTCGCAGGCTCAATCTATCTCGGCTACAACATCGAGCCGATACGCAACACCTCAAGCCCATATTCAAAAATGGAGATGGGCATACCTTTCACCGGTCGCCCGAAGGCGCTCCGCTACGACTATAGACTCGAGATACCGAAGGGCGTACAACGCATACGCGCCACCGGCACATCGTCGAAGCCCCTTCCGGGAGCCGACAACGCCGAGGTCTACATACTTCTGCAACGCCGGTGGGAAGACGCCGACGGCAACATCTACGCAAAGCGCGTCGGCACAGGCAGGGAGCGTTATTCCAGGTCGACATCGGGCTGGGTCTCACGCCACGACCTGCCGGTATATTACGGCGACATGTCGACCCACAAGGATTACAAGGACTACATGGGGCTGATTCCGGCATCGCGCAGCTATTACGCCAAAAACTCGAAAGGGAAGATGGTCCCGGTCAAAGAAGTGGGCTGGGACAGCCCCGACGCCACACCGACACACCTGCTCGTGATGGCATCATCGGGATGTGGAGTCGCCTACGAGGGCACACCCGGCATGACGCTCTGGATTGACAACATCGAGCTTGTCTATTGACAAAAAGCCATAATCAACCCTTAAAAAAACTCACAATAGAGAGTTATAGCCCATTTTTATTGAGTTGTATTTGTGATATTAAAGGAAAAAAGAGTTATATTTGCACCTTGAAAATTTAGACACTAAAAAATTTCATAACTTTAATATCATTATTAACAACACATGCAAAGCAAAGGTACTACCGGAAGTGTAATCTCCGGTGTAATAGCAATCTTCTTGGTGCTCGTGTGTCTGTTCTACCTCTCGTTCAGCTGGGTAACCTCACGCTATGAGAAGAAGGCGGAAACTTATGCACTGGTTGTCGCTAACGGCGATGCCAATGGAGAAGCCTACAAGAAGGCCTACAAAAACTACATCGATTCAATCGGTAAAGAGGAAGTTTATCCCGTATTCGGCTATACGTTCAATCAAGTACAAAAGATGGGCGTAGGCTTGGGTCTTGACCTGAAGGGTGGTATGAACGTGATTCTTCAGGTGTCAGTGCCCGACATCCTCCGTTCAATCGCCAATGCCGAAGACAACAAGACATTCAACCGCGTGCTCGCCGCTACTGACTCAGTGGTGAAAAAGACCAAGACCAGCGACTACGTGGCAGCTTTCTTCAAAGAATATAAGCGCATTGACCCGACAGCCGACATGGCAGTCGTGTTCAAGAACGTCGCAAAGCGCGGTGAGTCGGCCGACCAGGTTGAAAACACCGTAAAGCAGGAAGTGAAGGACCGTGTGTCAAGCTCTACCAATGTGCTCCGCAACCGTATCGACCAGTTCGGTGTCGTTGCCCCCAACATCCAGGAGCTTGAAAAGGACGGTCAGATTCTTCTTGAGCTTCCGGGCGTGAAGGAGCATGACCGTGTGCGCGAGCTGCTCAAGGCTTCGGCAAACCTCGAATTTTACGAGACCTACACCCTTGACGAAATCCAGAATCAGCTCATGTCACTCGAGACCGCTCTCCGCAGCGACTCAGCCGGCGTGGCAAAGACCTTCCTCGGCAACTTCGACGGTCAGGGCTACTCAGGCACCCCCATCGTAGGTATGGCTACACAGGCTCACCGCGAAATCATCGACTCGATTCTCGGCACCGCCACCGCAGCCCGCATACTCCCCTCCAACCTCAAGCTCCGCTGGGAGGTTAAGCCTCAGGAAGTGCAGTACACCGATACCGCAACCAACGCAACCCGCAAGGCAGAGCTGTTCACGCTTATCGCGCTGAAGTCAAACAATGGCAAGCCCGCTCTCGGCGGTGACGTCGTAGTGTCGGCATCAAGCGACTTCGAGACCATGCAGGGCAACTATGTTTCAATGAACATGAACAGCGAAGGCGCGAAGGCATGGGCACGTGTGACTCAGAACAACCTCGGCAAGCCCGTCGCAATCGTGCTTGACGACCATGTATACTCTTATCCGCGCATCAACTCGGTAATCGAGGGCGGTCGCTCACAGATCACCGGTAACTTCTCTGTTGAAGACGCAAAGGACCTTGCCAACGTGCTCAAGTCAGGTAAGATGGCGGCAAAGGTTGACATCATCAGCGACACCGTGATCGGTCCGTCGCTCGGAAAGCAGGCAATCCATGACGGATTCATGTCATTCATCATCGCCCTTGTGCTCCTGATGATTTTCATGATGCTTTTCTACGGTGTAATCCCCGGACTTATCGCCAACATCGGTCTTGTATGCAACCTCTTCTTCACGATGGGTATCCTCGCCTCTTTCCAGGCAGTGCTCACCCTTTCAGGTATCGCCGGTATCGTGCTTGCGCTCGGAATGGCGGTTGACGCCAACGTGCTTATCTTCGAGCGCGCCAAGGAAGAGCTCCGCGCAGGCAAGAACATCCGCCAGGCTATCGCCGACGGTTACAGCAATGCTTTCTCGGCAATCTTTGACTCTAACCTTACCTCAATCATCACTGCGGTAATCCTTCTCCTTTACGGAACAGGCCCCATCAAGGGATTTGCAACCACTCTTATCATCGGTATCGTCTGCTCGTTCTTCACGGCAGTGTTCCTTACCCGTCTGGTATTCGTGGCATTTGGCAACACAGCTCCCTTCAAGCGCCTTACCTTCACCACTCCGCTGTCACGCAACATGCTCAACGACACCAAGTTCAACTTCCTTGGCGCACGCAAGGTATCATTCCTCGTATGCGGCATCTTCGTTGCAATCGTTGTTGTATCGCTCTTTGCACGCGGAATGAACCAGGGTATCGACTTCTCCGGAGGACGCAACTACATCGTGCAGTTTGACCATCCCGTAAAGACTGCCGAACTCCAGCAGAAACTTGCCCCGATGTTCCCCAACTCTTCACTCTCTGTCATCACCATCGACAACGACACCAAGGTGCGTATCTCCACCAACTACAAGATTAACGAGGAGACCGACGGCGTTGACGCAGAAATCACTGAAATCCTTTACAAGGGTCTTAACAGCGAGCTTGGCGGAATGTCACTCACCGACTTCTCTACCACCAATGAGAACATAGGTATACAGAGCTCACAGAAAGTGGGTCCGACTATTGCAGCCGACATGAAGAAAGACGCCTATATAGCCGTAATCCTCTCGCTCATCGCCATGTTCCTCTACATCCTGATCCGTTTCCACAACGTAGCGTTCTCGGTAGGTGCACTCGCAGCCGTAGCATTCACTGCGTTCACAATCATCGGCTTCTACTCACTCTTCTGGGGTGTGCTGCCCTTCTCGATGGAAATCGACCAGTCGTTTATCGCGGCAATACTTACCGTAATCGGTTACCAGATTAACGATACGGTGGTGGTATTTGACCGTGTGCGCGAAAACATGCAGCTTTATCCGAAGCAGGATTTCTTCACCACCATCAACAATTCAATGAACAGCACATTGGGTCGTACAATCATGACCTCATGCTCTACCCTCCTTGTGCTTCTCTGTATCTTCATCCTCGGTGGCGATTCAATCCGCAGCTTCACCTTCGCAATGCTCTTCGGCGTAATCACCGGTACACTCGCGACCATCTATGTCGCAGCTCCCGTAGCTTACCTGACCGACCGTCGCCGCAGTGCAAAGAAAGCATAATCCCAACCTTTACTATAACCGGGCAGGCTATCCATCAGGGTAGCCTGCTTTTTTATTGTCAATTATAAGGTGTTGTTTTGCAAGATTGGGCACCGGCGCAACACATATATTTTGGGATCCCGGGCAGGGGATAGATTGTGAGTCCGCATGGTTGATATTTCGGGCGAGCTTCCACTCGCCCCTACACTGCATGTATATGCCAACACAACACCCCCTGCAAATGCCAACACATCACCGCATGCAAATTACCGCACGCAAACCACATCGCGTAGCTGTAGGGGCGAGTGGAAGCTCGCCCGAAACACACA
>OLWA01001131.1_pt1 | contig 28834 bp, 22 predicted proteins | sample 1673251 | NCBI WGS metagenome assembly OLWA01 (sample SAMEA3178937, study PRJEB25190) | human gut metagenome | biome: human gut; feature: human-associated habitat; material: faeces | place: Austria | collected 2013 | reverse complement strand
GTTCAGGGCTTGATACTCATTGTATGGTTGGACTAATTTCTGCCAAACTCTCCAAAAACGCTGATTACGAAAATATTAAACGAATGTACCACCGAATAGTGAAAAAAGAAGATTTCACAAGCGAGATGAAGTCCTCTTTTTTACGAGTTGTTGCTTATCTTGAACAAATATGAAACTGACCGATAAACGATTTTTGACGTTCCTTATTCTGATTGCAAGTGCGTATATGGCATTTGCTCAGACACTATTTTCTGTTGACAGAATTAGCAAAGAAGATTTTGAGAAAACCCTGAACAGCAAATTCGTATACGTATATGATATTTGGAGAGACGGCGTGGTTGAGAATGCCATAACAGATAGAATCATTCTTGATGCCAGACAACGCTTTGAAAAAATAGATAGTACAACGCTTATTCAAAATTATGATATTGGTTTTGAAGACGAAGAATATGAAGCTATGTTTTCAATCAAGTCTTTAATCCTTGTGGAAGAGTATGGTATGTATTGGTTTATGCTTCCGTCATTACATGATTGTGAATTGTACTGCTATGATTTATCGGGTAAATATTTAGGCGACATGTTATTGCCTTTCGCGATTTCTCCCACCGGAGTAATGGTAGCCCAAAAATGATTTGACTGCGACGGTTTCCTTGATTTACACTTCTATAAACGTGGGGATTCATATCTCCGGGAGTTTCAGACATTCAAGAACCGGAATTTGCCTGTGTCTGATATCAACAACTATTATACTGCATTAAAATACGACTTATCTTCGACTTCATTTTGGCTTGATTATAGTCTGTTATATATTTCATTCCCAACGTCGGATGGCAAGATGGTATATTTAAGAATCTCCTTAGATGTCGAGCCTATAGAAGAAGAAATTGTAGTAATACCTAATCAAGATACTCAAAGTGAAGGGTGCAAACGATGAAGAAACGAGTATTAAAGGGATATTATCGCAATCTATCCAAGTTAAACATTGCTGATAGAATTGTCGCAGAATTGCGAAGCAAGATAGCTGACTACGAACATATTACGAAAATATTAAACGAATGTACCACCAAATAGTGAAAAAAGAAGATTTCACAAGCGAGATGAAGTCCTCTTTTTCACGAGTTGTTGCTTATCTTGAACAATATGAAACTGACTGATAAACGATTTTGGATAGTGTGGTTTGTGCTTTTCATCTTGGCGTTTGTGAGTTGTATGGCAGGAGGCTGGAACGAGGATACAGCGTTGCTCGGTGCGGCTTATGCGCTGTCGCTGCTATCGACATGGCTATGTCACGGGATCAGACCGAGAGTAGCGTTTGGCAACCTGATTGTGATGATAGCCTATAATGCCATATTGAGCTACAATCTCGTGTTCAATAGCCGCTATGGAGCCGGACTGACATGGTGGTTTTTCGCACTGCTTCTGAACGCAGTCCATTCACTCGTGATGCTTGCCTATAGCTTTGCTGCAAAGGATAGATAAGCCGTTGTGATAAGTGGGTGGTGGGGATTGCCGGCTGAATGATTGTGACTGATGGCTGTAGCGTCATGGCGGCAAGAAAAAAGTCAGGCGTTTCTCGGATATTGAATCCGGTGCCTGACTTTTAAATCATCTTTGCCACGGTTACGAGACCGCGCAATAAGATGTCAAAATTCAAATGTCTCAAGTTTCATCTTGGCATATTTCTGCATTGCCGATACTTCGGTTGCAAAAACCTCTGAGTCGCTATGGGCTTTCAGAGCCTCATTGTCGCGCCATGTCTCACAAATCATTATGACATCGGGTCGGGTGGCGCTGGTGAATACATCATAGGCAATGCAGCCGTCCTGAAGCAAAGACGCCTCGGTAAGACGCTTTGCGGCATCGATGACAGTGTCGCGGTGAGAGCAGTCGGTGACTGCGATAAAACAATTCAATCTTAACATAATAGGTTCGGTATTATTAGTTTGTAATTTTTGTAGTTCGGGATTAATAACAGAGCAGGGGGTGTAATTGTCGCGTAGCTGATCGCAGGTTGACAGATTTTAACATAGCGCGGTCATGCTACGGCGCGGGATGTTACGGCCCGTATGCGAAAGCCCACCCATGCAAACAGGAGAGTGAACATTGGGCTCGCAATGTTGAAGATGCAATAGGGCAGGTAGTGGAGCGTTGCCACGCCGAGCACAGCCGACTGAGTGAGTCCGCACGAATTCCAAGGAATCAATACCGACGTTACCGATGTCGAATCTTCAATAGAGCGGCTCAGCAGGCGCTGTTCAAGTCCGTTGCGCCTGTAAAGGTTACGGTAGAGGTTGCCGTTGAGAATAATGGACAGATACTGGTCGCCGGTGCAGGCGTTGAGCATCAGTCCGCTGCCCACGGTCGACAGCACGGTGCTGCGCGACTTGCGTACACGCTTGATGATAGAGTGGGTGATGGTCGATAACATTCCTGAGCCCATCAGTACGCCTCCGAAAATCATCGCGCTGAGAATCAGGTAAATCGTCGGTAACATGCCTTCCATGCCTCCCGTGGAGACAAGGGAGTCAAGCAGTTCATTGCCGGTCGATATTGAAGTCTCGGTTACGAGCAGGTGGATAATGGTCATGACATGACCGATGGCAGATGTCTCGCCCGAGCCCTCAAGCATGTTCAGGACCGACGGCTGGAATATGAATATTCCGGCGATGCCCATTGCCGTGCTTATCGCGAGAGTGAGCGCTGTGTTCAGGCGCAAGACAATGAGAGCCACGGTCGCCGCCGGGATAATAAGACACCATGGAGTGAGGTTGAATATACCGGAAAGCTGGTCGACCATCAAGTGGGACTGTTGGCTGTCATTTATGTCGGTAAACAATCCTGCAATGCCGAAGACGACAAGCGCCACGGTCATTGACGGTATTGAGGTCCACATAAGATAGCGTATATGAGTGAACAGGTTGACCCCGCATGTCGATGATGCAAGTACAGTCGTGTCAGACAGCGGCGACACCTTGTCGCCGAAATATGCACCGGAAATAATGGCGCCGGCAGTCCATGCCGGGTTATATCCCCACACTGTGCCTATGCCCATGAATGCAACCCCGATGGTGGCGATTGTGGTCCACGAGCTGCCGCTTAACACCGAAATCACCGCGCATGTGGCACAGGCTGTTACGAGAAAAGCCTTGGGCGCAAGCAGTTCAAGCCCGTAACTGATAAGAGTGGGCACGACACCCGACAGCATCCATGTCGCCGACACGGTGGCAATCATCAGCAATATGGGTAGGGTGGGGAGTACCTGAGTCGCGCTCTTTCTCATCCCCGTGGACATGGCTCTCAGCGGTCGCCGGCAATAAAAGAATGCGATTGCCGCACTTACAGCCGCCGCGGCAAGAAGCACACCGTGGCTCATCTGCTGAACGGCATCGGCGCCAAGAAATATAACTATGGAAATCAGACCGGCTATAAGCACGGCTATCGGGATGAGAGATATGACAAGCGACGGTTGTCGGCGTGATTTTATATCCATCTTCAGTGAATCATATTGAGAGTTGGTTACGTAATAAAATTTACTAATAAAAACTGAAATGACTGGGAAATATTGTACATGTCAATATAAATTAGTAATTTTGCAGATGTAATTACACAATAATTCGGGGCTGACTGGCTTTGACAGCGCGAAGAAGTGGTGTGTAAGCATGCAGAGCAATGATGGCTACGCTCTATAATCAGGGACATCACAATTTTAAATGGCGAAAATAACTACGCTCTTGCTGCTTAATCGAAGTACAGTAGATTAGCTTAATCTCCTCCACAGTGGGGGAGACAAGACATCGCCCGATTGTCCTTTTTCCGAGACGGATCGACATGGCGGTGCAGATAAATCGGGAATAGGAAGTCAAGAGCCTTGCGCGACTTCTGAAATTTTAAAGGCTAAGGCAACGGTTGGTGGTCTTGATCCTGCCGGTGCCCTACAATCAAGTCAAGACTAAGCATGTAGAAAGCTCATTAGTTCCGCGTTTGGACGAGGGTTCAATCCCCTCCAGCTCCACTTTGCGACCATGCGACGGGCACGGAAATGACATGGAAATGAATTTTATTTTGCTTTTAAATTGCTTTTATCCAAGAGGTTAAGTTTAGCAATTTTTAAGAAACCACCGGGCGCTCCAATTGATCTGTCAGACGGCTAAAACGCCTTACTAAACAGGCGATGTTTAGTAATTTGTTTAGTGTTTTTACCGTTTCTCATGGCAGCTGCATCTACCCTAACCTATTTTTAAGATTTTTTAACTCATGGTAATGAAAGTTAATTTCACAGCCAAGGGTCCCAACCTGCGCGGTAAGCTCGCTGCATGTGTGAGGTTTGAGGGCAGTAAGAACAGAAACTACAAGCTCGTAAAGGGGATCCGCACCCGGGATTTGTCAACCTGGGATCAGGAGAGACAGATGTTTATGGCGCCTACAGAGGACGCCATGAATGACAACATCGTGGTTAGTAAAATGAGGGATGACCTCATGAAAATCTTTGAGCAGCACCATCCGGCAACAGCGATCCGGGCAGCATTCGGCAAATCCGAAGCAAGCTTCGTTTTTGCTCTCATTGGCACCGGATTTGATATGTTATAAGACTAACTTTGCAATATGGATACAATATATATAGAAACTGAAAGACTGATTTTGCGTTCATGGAAAATGTCCGATAGGGATGTCTTTGCAGAAATGAACAGCAATAATAATGTCATGAAATACTTTCCGAAACCATTATCTATAGAAGAATCTAATGGCTTTGTTGACAGGATAAATTCTGAATTTGAGGAAACCGGTTTCGGATTGTATGCCGTTGAAATTAAAGAAACAGGTGAGTTTATCGGTTATGTTGGATTCCACCGATTTGCTTTTGATGCTCCTTTTTCACCGGGATGGGAAATAGGCTGGCGAATATCTGATAAATTCTGGAATAAAGGATATGCTACGGAAGCGGCGATGGCATGCATAAAGTATGCACGAGATAAAAAATTATGTAATACACTATACTCTTTTACTGCCGTACCTAACATTCCTTCAGAGAATGTAATGAAGCGAATAGGCATGACTTTTGAAGGACTGTTCATGCATCCAGCGTTAGCTGACGGCCATTGGCTGAAAGAACATAAACTATACCATATAGATTTATAATAGCCCCCCTGTCCCGGAAAGACGAGTCTGTGATATGCCGACAACGCAGGAAGTCGGCACATCTCTGTCTCAACCTTTGGACAGCTATACAAGTGAAGAGTGGCGTCTTTGATATAATTTTAGGGAGTCAGCGTAATACACACGGATGAATGGCAATGGAACGGAAAGGTGAAAACAGCGTCCCCGATGCTCACCTCCGCTTCAGTGGCACTTATCGGTGTGAGCCGGCTTATATTAGATGAAAGCGGTGGGAGGTAGAGTGGCCATCGGCAAACGCCTCACACGGCTTTCAGCCAAAAGAAGACAGTTAGGTCTTTCATAATCAGACATAATCTGATAATTCAGTTTTTGGGATTACATTCTCTTTTAGTTTGGAAAATAATTTGTAACTTTGCGTCGTTTCCCAAAGTCAAATAATTTTTAAGTTTGGGAAATGGAATCAGATGAAACTAATAGAAAGACCGTTGTACCTCCGCCAGTTAGAGGGCTTGATAAACACTCCCGATATTAAGATAATAACGGGAATAAGACGTAGTGGCAAATCCAAACTGTTAGGAGCGTTCTCTGATTATATAGTCAAAACAGATGCCACCGCAAACATCATTTATATCGACCTGACAAAAATCAAGTTTGAACATCTGAAAGAGTATCATGCTCTCAACGACTATATAGAGGAAAAATACCGGGATGGAGTCAATAATTATCTGATGATTGACGAGGTTCAGCTATGTGAAAAATTCGAGCTGGCTATCAATAGTCTGCACTCAGATGAAAAATACGATATCTATCTTACCGGCTCTAATGCTTTTCTTTTAAGCAGTGATCTTGCCACTTTGTTTATTGGGCGACACATGGAGATTCACGTTTATCCGTTTAGCTTCAAGGAGTACTGTGCCTATTTCGATATTGGCGGTGATTATGATGCCCATTTCGAGCGTTATATCAAACTTGGAGGACTTTCAGGTTCATATACTTATAAAAACGACTCTGACAAAGAGAAGTATATCCGGGATGTTTATGACACAATCCTTATCCGGGATCTTGTAGAGAAATATCGGCTGGGAAGTGCGACACTTCTAAAAAAGGTCGCTGAATACCTGATGGACAATGTGAGCAATATATCATCGTCAAGGAATATCAGCAATATCATTGTCGCAAATGGCACTGAGACCAACTACAAGACAGTGGGCAGTTATATCGACCATCTCTGCCACGCCTTTGTCTTCTATGAGGCCAGAAGGTATGATGTGAGGGGTAAGACCTATCTTCAGTCGCTCAGTAAATACTATCTTGCAGATACCGGCATTCGTTTTGCGGTACTTGGCAAACGTAATATGGACTGGGGGCGTATGCTTGAGAACATAGTCTTCATAGAACTGCTACGACGCGGATATGATGTCTATGTAGGCAAGCTGTATCAGAAAGAGATTGACTTTGTTGCAATGAAAGGCAATGAGAAATTATACATTCAGGTCAGTGACGACATTTCCGGTGAAGAAACATTCCGCCGAGAGATAGAGCCGTTGTTGCAAATACGCGATGCTTATCCCAAGATGCTACTTGCAAGAACCCGACATGAAGCAAGCGACTATGAAGGCATATCCATTATTGACATTCCACGTTGGTTACTTGACTAGCCCGATTTAAGGCGAAAAACACAAATGTCCCAAATGATTTTGACTATGCAACAATCAGTTATATCATGCTTATTGGGATGTTGTTTTTGATTAAAAGAGGCTCAGCTACTTTGTAGTGTGAGGAATTATGATTAAATTTGTATATACGATTGGGTACTGAAAAGTCAGACCTGTGATGGATTGAAAGACATATCTATAGATTGTCACCAAATCGTTATAATAATAAAAGTAGCCATAGCCAACTATCTGATATAGCTATATTTGGGGCGTAAGGAACAAGTCCCTCCAGCTCCACTTAGCGGGTCGGACAGATTGCTGCAATCAAGTTGCAGCGAGCTAAAGGTTCCGGCCAACAAAAGTCTAAACAAGGATAAACCGCACAATATCAACTTATTGTGCGTTTTTTAGTGCCTAAAAATGACGACTCAGGACTGTCATCGGACAGAAAAAAGACCGAATTTTGTTCGGATTGCTTATATCGAACGCACGTTAATAGATGCTATATCAACACACTATGGCTTAGAAGAGTTTCTGAGACAGCATAAACCCAAAAATTTATTTAGGTTTTTTGAAAAAAAGTCGTAATTTTGCATCACGTTTTGGTTCGCGGAAACGCGATTAATAGGGAATCCGGTGAGAATCCGGAACAGACCCGCTACTGTAATTCCTACAAAACTCGCCAACATGATGTCACTGTCAGCACTGCTGATGGGAAGGCGTTGGTGAGCAGGATAAGTCAGGAGACCTGCCAAGGCAACATATTGTTTTGTAGTTTTCGGGTTATATTACCACAAAACAGCCATTCGACATCCAGAACCTGGGTGTTTGAATATGGTTTGCTGTGTAATATCCTGTTTATAAACCATTGGCAGCAAACCGAATGAAACATTGCTTCTTGTTATTCCTTTTTGTTCTTAGCCTCCTGACAGCTCAGGCGACTAAGCCTGTTTTTATATTATCAGGTAAGGTGACAGACAATGCAGGAGACCCCGTGACATATGCGACTGTCACTTTAAATGATGCTCGATATGCCTCGGTTGTCAATCAACATGGAGAATACCTCATTAAAGTTGCTGCAGGAGAATATGAAGGTAACGTCAGTGCCATAGGATTCAAGACATTTAAGTTTTCAATCAAAATTGAGCATGATACAATTCTTGATTTTACTATAAAAGAAGATGCAATCGCTCTTGAGGGTGTAAATGTGTATGGAAAGTCATCTGCAAAAAGTCTTGAAGAAGGTGCGTTTGCAGTGAATGCAGTGGAAATTACACCCAATGTCAATAAATTAGTCACACTAAATGATATAGTTGATCGCACGGCAGGAGTAAAGGTGCGTCGCGAGGGTGGAATGGGATCTGAGATTGACCTTACAATCAATGGCATGTCGGGCAATTCAATCCGCTACTTCATTGATGGAGTTCCTTTGGAGACCAAAGGATCCGGTCTAAATTTAGACAATGTTCCTCTCAACATAGTAGAAAGGGTGGAATTATATAAGGGTGTAGTCCCTTCCTATCTCAGCGCGGATGCGTTGGGAGGTGCAGTCAATATAGTCACAAAAAAATCTCGTCGCAACTTTTTGGATGCATCTTATGGAATTGCATCGTTCCATACTCATACAGGGGACATTTCCGGCCAGTATTATATTCCGGGTACAGCTATTGTCATACGTCCTGTTTTCAGTATAAAAAATTCCAAAAACGATTATTTGATGAAAGGTGTGGAGGTATGGAGTGAAAATGAAGACAAGTATATCTATACAGATAAGAAACGTTTTCATGATGATTACTTTTCCCTTTTCGGTCAGATTGAGGCAGGTGTAAATAACACGACATGGGCGGATATGTTTTATGTCAGTGCCTCCTATAATAAGCTTGACAAGGATATTCAGACAGGAGCCATGCAGAACAAGGTGTATGGCGAGGCAACCCGCAATTCTCGTTCGTATAATATTTCGGCACGATATGCCAAGGAGTTGGGGCATGTTTCCACGCGACTGAACATGTCACACACATGGGATCACAGCGAGACCGTAGACACGGCCTTTCGCAAATATTCGTGGGACGGCACATGGATGCCTTCGTCGGGCAATGAACTTAATAACAAGGGAAAGACAATAAGAGTCTACAAGCGCCCCTTGACTGTCCTTAATATTGGTGCCGACTATAATATCGACGAGCATCACACTGTGGCGCTCAACTATATGCTAAACAGATGCGGCAATGACAGATATGACCGTGCCGACACTTATTTTGAACCATCAAATGATATTGTCGCAAAGCATATCATCTCATTGACATACTCCCAGTCATTCTTAAATCAAAAATGGCAGAACTCTTATTTTGTTAAGGACTATATAAATTCACTCTCAATCGAGCAATCTGACGACTTTACAATCACTGGGGCTGACAAGATTGAAAAAAAGAGTTCCAAAAGTTATTGGGGAGCAGGATTCGGGACACGATATCTGATCTGGGAACAGTTGGCCGTCAAAGGGTCGTATGAGCATAGTGTGAGACTGCCTTTGTCGCGTGAGCTACTTGGCAACGGAACAACGATATATGCCAATCTCGCTCTAAACCCGGAGACAAGCAACAATTGGAATCTCGGCCTGTTTGGCACATGGATGACCGATGACGACAATCAGCTGGATTATGAAGCCAATGGTTTTATCCGTCATGTCCAGAACTATATACGCGCCACCGTTTCAGAACGTGAGGGAATGATGCAATATGTAAACGAGCCAGCCATAGACATTCATGGTTTTGACTTCGAGATTTCATATTGGTGGCGACATCGGCTTCAGATATCTGTAAACGGCAGCTATAACGATGCCCGTAACCTTAGAAAGTACAAAACGGATGGAAATCCTTCCGCGACCTATAGGAATAGGGTTCCAAACCGGCCATGGATATTTGGCAATCTGGAAGCGTCCTATACATTCAATTCACTCATACAAAAGGAAGACCGGCTCAGATTAGGCGTTACATATCAGTATATCCATTGGTATTTCCTCAACTGGGAAGCTTTCGGTTCTCTCGCGACCAAAGCCCGCATCCCGACTCAGAATATAATAGATCTATCCGTAACATACTCATGGAAAAACGACATGTTTAACCTGTCATTGGGATGTGACAATCTATTCGACAGATTAGCTTACGACAATTACATGCTTCAGAAACCCGGACGCAGTTTCGCGGCAAAATTCAGAATATTCATTAACTAATCAAAAATCATCGCACAATGAGAAAAATCAAGTTTCTTCTGCTTTCTTTCATGGCGCTTTTTATCGCCATAGGCATGACAAGCTGCTCTAATGAAGACGAGCCTAAACAGGACGAAGATCCTACCATCATCCAGGACTATCATTTCGACCTCTGGGTCGCCCTTGACCGTCACGGCGGCATGGGTCGTGATGTGCAGACTCTCGTACGCAGCGTCAACTCACTTGACGCCGACCAGCCTGAAATAACATTTCAGGGTCAAGGCACCGAGGTAAATTCCATACTCTCACTCGAGACAATCCTCAGGGGCTCATACTATTATCAGGTGCCGGTGTCCGGTGACCGCTTTGCCAAGTACACCATCAGAGACAATCAGATACAAGTGGTGAAAGAACGCCGTTTCCAGACAAACACATATTCCACCCGCAAGTATACGCATGCATGGATTGGTGACAACACGCTTATCATCATGGCATCAAATGGCGACGGAAGCAAAATCGTATGGACAAAGCTCAATGCTGACGACATGACTATCATTGCCGAGGGCAATCTTGATGTCAAGATGCCAGAGGGAGGAGAGATTTATACCACATCAGGAATCCTCAATTATCGCGCTTCTGACAACAAGCTATTCTATTTCTATTATGCAAAGACAGGGGGGGCGCGAGGTAAACGGGTGACTCCGATGATGACCGCTGTCATAAATCCGGCCACGATGGCAGTAGAGAGTGATACACCGTGTTTCCTTGACTGCGAAATGGTTGGCACAGCATACGGCGAGTTGCTTCAGACCACCACATTCATTGATGGCAACAACAATCTTTACATAGCTTGTGTAACCGATGACGCTGACGGCAACGAGCACAGTCACCTGCTTAAGATTCCTGCAAACTCTACATCGTTTGACCAGAATTATGACGGCTTCACGTCAGAAGGTAAACTGATATCGGTGATGTATCTTGGCGACAACAAGGTTATGGCCTACGCACGTGAGGACAAGCTCGGAACGGGCATCGATGCATTCAGCCATTATTACACAGTAATTGATGTTGTGTCAAAGGTCAGTGCTCCGGTGACATACAATGGTCAGCGACTTGCATACAGCAGTGGTCGATTCTCCTCAAGAATGGCTTATGTCAATCATAAGGCATATATCGGAGTGGATGCAGAAGGCCAGAAACCTCAGATATATATATATGATGTGGCTTCGTCCCAGACTGCATTGGGCGCCACAATGGCTTCAGGATATTATTTTGAGCAGATCCGTGTGGTAGAAGATGAGAAATAACAACATCATGTACATATTCCATTTTTAAGTCATTGTCTCCCGGGCTTAATGTGAATTATCCCGGGAGACAAAAATGCAAATATATGTCAGTATGAGAAATTTTATTCTATACCTTATGATATTGTCTTCAGTGATGATGAATGCTCAGAATTTGCTTGATTACGATAATGAGAAGACAGCTATACTGATGGTTCATTTCGGCACTACTGTAGATGAAACACGAGCAGTTACTATAGATGCTCTAAACGAAAAGGTAAAGCTTACTTTTCCCGGAATCACTGTTGAGGAAGCTTACACTTCGAGAATCGTAATAAATCGTCTTGCAAAGCGTGGAATACGCAAATACACACCTAAGGAGGTGCTTTTACGTCTGGCTGCAGATGGATATACCCATGTAGTGGTGCAGAGCACGAATGTGATCGATGGTATCGAGTGTGAGGCGCTCAGAAAAGAGGCGGAAATGATGATGCCTTTCTTTACTGAAATAAGGGTTGGTCGCCCGCTACTATATTCAATTTCCGACTCTGAAAAAACAGTTGAGATACTGCGAAACCGCTATGGCAATCATGCGGGCAAAGACAAGGCTGTGGTTATGGTCGGACATGGAACATCCACGCCTGCCAACGCCATATACTCTCAGGTTGACTATATGTTTGGAGCATCAGGCGCATACGACTTTCATGTGGCGACTATCGAAGGTTATCCGACTTATGATACAACAGTAGCAAAACTCAGGGCTGAAAAGATGAAGAAAGTGTGTCTGATACCATTTATGTTTGTGGCAGGTGATCATGCTCGAAACGATATTGATGTTGAGTGGCGGAAGCAGCTGGAGAAAGATGGCTTCCGGGCGGAAGCTGTCATCGAGGGCTTAGGTCAGATTCCGGAAATCCAGGATATTTACATCGGACATATAAAGGATGCCATGCAAGCTCCGGTAATGGATGCTGCCTCTCAAAAAGCCAGTTACATAAAAGAAAATCTATAATTGAATGTCAAGAGTCGGGAAAATATCTATCGTAACCGCACTTGCAGTATTGTTTGCCGGAATCGGATGGTGTATCTATGCCAATTGGTTGAGGTCGACAAGAATCCTTATTGTAAATCCATTACCAGCTCAAGAGGCGGAAATAGTACTTAACAATGACAGCCGCCACATAAAGGTGATTTGTGCCGGTATGGAAGAGGCTAAAGACTTTGAGCGATATGATGCGGTACTTATGTATGGACGTGGTCTTTATCTCGATTCTGTACAACTAAGGTCGCTTGAGAGTGCGGCTTGCAAAGGTGTCCCTATATTTACCAACACACTTCGAAATTTCAGTTTTATCGTAAACCACAACCTCAACTCCATCCAGGAGGAGACACTGCAACGTTACTTCTCTAATCCTTGCAGAGAGAACTATAGGAATATGCTTCGTTATGTGAGAAGCATAGCCACTCCGGGACGTTTCGGCGACAAGGATTATAGTGAGCCTATCGAAATGCCCTCTAACATGTATTATCATCTTGAGGCCGGAAAGTATTTAGATAAAGCTGATCATTTAACAGACTATCTAAAGGAGAAAAATTTATATTCTCCTTCTGGCAAAAGAATAGCATTTGTATCCGGAGTAAATTTCCCGGTAGAGAACAATCGTGCTCATATAGACACTCTGGTGCATCGGCTGACTGCAGACGGATACAATGTGTATCCCCTGACAGCAACAGGAAAATCCCGGGAGAGTATGATAAAGGAGGTCAGGCCGGATGCGATAATCTATCTTCCAATGGGACGTCTTGGCAACGATTCTCTCATAAATTGGGCTTACGACAATAGTATCCCGCTTTTTATGCCATTTCCGCTAATACAGTCAAAAGAAGAATGGCTGGATGTGAATAATCCGATGGGTGGGGGAACACTCAATGCCCGTATCGTTGTTCCCGAAATCGATGGCGGAATGACACCATTGTGTATATCTACTCAGGATCCATCGCCCGAAGGATATCTCTTCTATAATCCTGATAAGGAGAGGATAAACGCTTTTATCGAGCAGTTCAGGCGGTTTATGAATCTACGTGATCAATCAAATTCTGAAAAGAAGGTCGCGATTTGCTATTTCAAGTCGCCGGGAAAAGATGCTCTCCTTGCTTCCGGGATGGAAGTAATCCCATCACTCTATAACTTTCTCAAAAGGCTCAAAAAGGAAGGTTATAATGTTGACGGTCTTCCATCTACCATCAAGGAGTTCAAGCATCAGATTATGACGCGGGGAAACGTGATGGGTGATTATGCTCCCGCAGCTCAGGAGAAATTTATGAATGAAGCAACCCCGTTATGGATTAGCAAAGACGATTATGAAAGATGGACCGAAGAGATGTTGTTGCCTGAAAAGTACTCAGAGGTTGTAGAGCGTTACGGGAAAGCTCCGGGCAGTCTTCTTGCGCGAGGCGATAGCATTGCTGTGGCGGCATTGAGATATGGCAATATCCTTCTGTTTCCTCAACCGCGCCCGGCATTGGGCAATGACGACTTCAAGCTTGTTCATGGAGTCGATGTTGTACCCCCGCATAGCTATCTTGCGCCCTATCTTTTTATGCAGAAGGCGTTTGATGCCGACGTTCTTATACATTTCGGTACGCATGGAAATCTTGAGTTCACTCCGGGGAAGAATGCCGGACTTTCACAAGCTGACTGGGCGGAAGTCCTCGTAGGTAACCGTCCGCATTTCTATTTCTATACAACCGGAAATGTGGGAGAAGCAATAATAGCTAAACGTCGTAGCCATGCCGTGATTGTAACGCATCTCACTCCTCCTTATGTGGAGAGTGGAATGCGTCAAAAATATAATAATCTGATAGAAAAAATTCATGCTGCTATAGCTAACAGTTCGCAAAATACAAATTCACTGAAACGAGATATCATTAATTTGGGAATTCATCGGGATCTTGGACTTGATTCCGCTTCGTCAGGAACATATAGCGTGGATGTCCTGAAAAAGATTGATTCTTTTGTTGAGGAACTTGCAAACGAAAAGATAACCGGTGCTTATTATGTGATGGGAGAGCCTTATTCATCCACAGACTTGACCACAAGTGTTCTTGCCATGACAGCCGATGAGCTTGCCTACAACAGGGCAAAAAAAGATTTTGAAAAAGGGCGTATATCTAAAGAGTCTCTTCAGGATTTCACATTTATTTCGCATCATTATCTTCCGGAGGCAAAGAATTATCTTTATCAAGTACTTGCCGGAAATATATCTTCGCCTCAGGATGACGGTCGTAAGGCTTTGGAAGTCCGCAGCTTATTGACGACTTCTGCTGGCGCGGAACTTGATGCAATGGTTAATGTCCTCAGAGGTATTCCCGTCCGTCCTGCTCCGGGAGGAGACCCGGTCTTGAATCCGAATGTGCTGCCGATGGGGCGGAATATGTACAGCGTCAATGCAGAGGCAACTCCTGGATCTCAAGCTTGGGAAAAGGGAGTGACTTTTGCAGAGCAGACTTTGTCGGATTATATAGACAAACATGGTGAATATCCCCGGAAAGTCAGTTATACTTTCTGGGCAGGCGAGTTCATATCTTCTCAGGGAGCTACCGTAGCACAGGCATTAAGAATGCTCGGAGTGGAGCCTATACGCGATGAGCAGGGACGCGTCATGGATCTCAGACTGACACCTTCAGAAGAACTCGGACGCCCGCGAATCAATATCCTTGTTCAGGTTTCGGGACAGTTGCGAGATATTGCAGGTTCACGGCTGAAGATGATCACGGATGCAGTGCAGCTCGCTTCGGATGCAAAAGATGATGTTTTTCCCAACTATGTTGCCGAAGGTAGTCTTGAACAGGAAAAGACACTTGTCGATAAAGGTGAATCGCCGAAACGAGCCCGAGAACTATCGAAAATGCGAGTGTTCGGACCTGTCAATTCAGGTTACAGCACAGGAATGTTGCGTTATACGGAAAATTCCGGAGCATGGGACGATAGAAGTGAACTGGCCGACGGATATCTCAATAATATGTGTGCCATGTATGGCGATGATGAAAACTGGGGTTCGATCAATCGTAATGTGCTGGAAGCCGGTATATCGGGCACTGATGTAATCGTGCAACCTCGCCAGAGCAATACATGGGGTCCGATTTCTCTTGATCATGTGTATGAATTTACCGGAGCATTGTCGCTTGCCGCCAAGAGCATTGGAGGGAAAGAACCGGATGCGGTCATGGTAGACTACCGCAATTCATACATACCACGCCTTCAGGACGCAAAGGAAGCCATAGCTGTAGAAACAAGGACTACGATACTGAATCCGGATTTTATCAAGGAGCGAATGAAAGGCGACGCTACGACTGCGCAGATGTTCGGAGAGATATTCAGAAATATATTCGGGTGGAGTGCTACGCGTCCAAGTGCTTTGAACGATAGAATTTATGATGATCTTTACGAAGTCTACATAACGGATACTCATGCCCTAGGAGTCAAAGCCTATTTTGAAAGGATAAATCCTGCTGCCTTTCAGGAAATGACCGCTACCATGATGGAGAGTGCAAGAAAGGGTTTTTGGAATCCTACGGATGAACAGTTATGTGAAATCGCCAGACTTCACGCGGAGGTTACGGCTGCTCATGGCGCTCCCTGTACTGAGTTTGTATGCGGGAATAGAAAGCTGCAGGAATATATTACTTCCAGTTTAGACAAAACGAATTCCGAAAGATACAGGATGGATATTGCCGCCGCACTTGAGGAAGTATCCGGTGCACAGCGTCTGAAAGCAGAATCAAATGGTTCCAAGTCAGACAGTCCTGATGGACCGACAGTCGACATTATCGCTGTCATCATTGTGGTGGCATTACTTATAATTGCTGTACGGGCTATAACCTTGAGGAGAAAGGAGCGGAAATGACGGCGATGCAAATGATTTTCTTGATTACCATAGCATTGGTTACCTTAGTCAGGATTTCCCTTTTTCCCCGGAAAGGATGGCTTACGATTATATTGTTGTGGGGAATGCTGACTATAGGATTGACATATTATATGAGCGGTGTTACCCAGGATGAAATATATAGTATTCTTGGTTCAAAAACTCTTGCAGTATGTGAGTCTATAGAATTAATGTTGTTTGTTGCGATAGCGTTTTCCTCCGGAAAGTCATACAATATTGTCAGGTATTATCCTGGGCTTATGATCATTGCTCCTATCGCGTGTATGTCATCTATCGCATCCCGGTCTTTTACTGGTCTTGATTTCATTGTTTCGTCATTGTTTGCCGGAGTATTGGTTTGGATTGTTTCCGCCTTCCTTGTAATGCTTTGCCGATTTGTTCGGTTGGGCAATGACAGTCTTTATAAAATCTCTCTGACCGGAATTATAATATGTACAATTTATTATGGAATACAATGAAGATAATCTCAGAAATACTTTTTACAGTCTCTAACGGACTAATGATACCTGTGATACTGTTGCTCCTCTATTTTCTCATCAAGGCAATATGGATTCTGCTGGGACTTTATCATCAGGTCCGGATTCACAGATTTATATCCTCATGTCTTAAGGATGCAGTCAGAAATTATTCTGACGAGTGTCTTAATGAAACTCTAAAAAATCTCAAATCCACAAGATATAGTATGGTTTCGGAGTATCTTGTAAGACTGTTTGATCATAGAGGCGATTCCGACTATTGCAATCACGAATTGGCGGATTTTCAGATTGCCGTTCAAAAGATACTGGCAAAATACAGGATGCTTATAAAATTTGGTCCTATGCTCGGTCTTATGGGGACACTCATTCCAATGGGACCTGCCCTTGTCGGGCTTGCTGTGGGCGACATTTCCTCTATGGCCTATAATATGCAAATGGCGTTTGCCACTACTGTAATAGGTATGTTGGTTGCCGGGATAGGGCTTATATCCCTGCAGCTCAATCAGAGATATTATGCCACATGCTACAACGACCTTGAATTTATCATTGCCAAAATCATGTCGGAATGAAAGAGAATCCAATACTTCGTCATGATGATGACGATAATCCTATGGTGGTGCTTACAAATCTATTTGATATTGCGATGGTATTTGCCGTTGCACTTATGGTTGCTTTGGTAAGCCATTTCAGCATGAACGAGATTTTCTCAAAGGAGGATTTCACCATTGTCAAGAATCCCGGTGCTGAGAATATGGAAATAATCACCAAAGAGGGTGATGAGATAAAGAAATACACCCCTACCGATGATGATTCTTCCTCTTCAGGGTCTAAGGGAAGGAAGGTAGGGACAGCGTATCAACTTGAGAATGGAGAAATAATATACATACCGGAATAAATCAAATCAACAATGCGAAAACTTAAATATTTACCGCTGCTGCTCGCTCTTGCGCTTATGTTTTCCTGTGGAGGACACCGTAATCAATCGGAAGCTAAGTCCGGGACAAATGTGAATGTGGATTCAGCTTCTGTGATAGTACCCCATTATGCCAAAGGCTTTAATGTAAGCTATGGTGATGACATTGCGCTTCTTGATATCAATGACCCTGAGAATAAGGAAGCCGAGCAGTTTCATTTTGCTCTTGTAGACAAGGAGTATAATGGAGATATACCCTCCGGCTATACTCGACTGAATATCCCGGTCGAGACAGCAATCTGTATGACTTCACTTCAGTTGTCAAACTTCCTGAAACTCGGAATTCCGGAAAAAGTGGTAGGTATCACAAGCACTCGCCATCTCCATAATGAGATTATGAATCGGCAGTTGAAAGATGGAAAGACTCATAAAATAGGGATAGAAGGGAATTTTGACAACGAAGTGATAATGGCAATCAATCCCGATGTTATTTTTATCTCTCCTTTCAAGCGGGGAGGCTATGACGCTATTCGGAATGTAGACATACCGATGATACCCCATCTTGGATATAAAGAATTGACTCCGTTGGGACAGGCTGAGTGGATTAAGGTTGTCGGACTCCTTACAGGCAACACTGCTCTTGCCAATTCAACATTCGAAGGAATTGAGAGCCGCTATAACAGGCTAAAAGCTATGGTGGATACCGTCAGGAGGCGTCCCACTGTGTTCAGCGGTGAAATGCGTGGAGGAAACTGGTATGCAGTCGGAGGACAAAGTTTCCTTGCTCAGTTGTTCAGGGATGCGGGTGGAGATTATTTTTTGAAAGACAATGAGGAGTCGGGAGGTGTCACCCTCGACTATGAGACAGTCTATACAAATGCCGCGCATGCTGATTACTGGAGGATTGTAAATAGTTTTGACGGCGACTACGGTTACAACGTATTGAAAGAACAGGACAACCGTTATACTGATTTCGATGCGTGGAAAAATCATGGTGTCATATATTGTAATATGAAAGAAGTGCCGTTCTATGAGCGCATGCCGGTAGAACCGGAAGTTGTTTTGTCGGATTTTATCCATGTATTCCATCCTGAAATATTGCCTGACCACAAACCTGAATATTACCATATTTTAAAATGAGTAGAAGCAGCACTATTATCATGATGGGGTTGTTGGGAATCTCAATCGCCGGATTCTTCATACTGAATCTTCTTTTAGGTTCGGTCCATATCCCTGTCGATGATGTAATAGGGATTCTTTTAGGTCGCGATGACGGCAATATGATATGGCGTAACATTATACTGAAATCAAGGTTGCCTCAATCGCTTACGGCTATGATGGCCGGAGCCGGACTTGCTGTCAGCGGCCTGCTGATGCAGACTGTATTCCGTAATCCGCTTGCCGGTCCTTCAGTGCTGGGCATCAGCTCTGGCGCAAGTCTTGGCGTGGCATGTGTAGTTCTACTTTCCGGTGGCATCGGTGGCGTCGCTCTCAGCAAACTTGGTGTGATAGGAGAAGTCACGATTACACTGTCGGCCATTATCGGTTCTTTGCTCATTATGGCGCTAATAGCTTTTGTCGCTCAGAAAATAAGAGGCCACGTCACTCTTCTCATAATGGGTGTGATGATCGGGTACATCGCCAACGCAATAATCGGGGTGCTTAAATTCTTCAGTGCGGAGGAAGATATCAGGGCATATGTGATATGGGGCCTTGGAAGTTTTTCAAGAGTATCAGGAGGTCAGACATCTGTATTCATAATATTGATGCTCCTTCTTCTTCCCGTTTCTTTTTTCTTGATCAAGACCCTCAATCTTCTCCTTTTAGGCGACTCATATGCAAAGAATCTCGGGTTGAACATAAAAAGAGCGAGACTGTCGGTAATTGGCTGTTCAGGAATCCTTGTCGCTATTGTGACGGCTTACTGCGGACCGGTTGTTTTCCTTGGGCTTGCCGTGCCCCATATATGCCGTGGACTTTTCCACACATCTAACCATGCGGTCATTCTTCCGGCTTCATTGTTGGGTGGTGCATCATTAGCATTACTGTGTAACCTTATAGCGAGAATGCCGGGTTTCGAGGGCGCACTTCCTGTCAATTCGGTCACGGCTCTTGTCGGAGCTCCTGTGGTAATGTGGGTGTTGTTCAAAAGACAAAAAAACAATATGTGATGAAGAAGAATGAAACCATAAGGGTCAAAGATCTTGAAACAGGTTATTCTGATAGAAAGAATACAACGGTTATCACACGTGATATAAATGCCTCGCTGTATTCAAGAGAGCTCACCTGTCTATTAGGCCCAAACGGCTCCGGAAAGTCAACGCTGCTTAAGACTCTCACAGCATTTCTACCTCCCTTGAAAGGCGAGATTCTTATCCATGGAAGACCACTATATTCCTACTCTGAATTAGAGTTAGCCACGGTGATTGGTGTCGTACTTACTGAAAGGCTGACTGTCAATAATATGTCCGTTAATGAACTTGTGGGGATGGGGCGCAGTCCCTATACCGGTTTCTGGGGTCATATGTCTGATTATGACAAAATGGTTGTGAGAGAGGCAATCTCTCTTGTCGGAATCGAACCACTACGCGGCAGGATGGTGCAGACTTTAAGCGATGGTGAACGCCAAAAAGTTATGATTGCCAAAGCTCTTGCCCAAGAGACACCTGTGATTTTCCTTGATGAGCCAACAGCATTCCTCGATTATCCAAGCAAGGTGGAGATAATGCAGTTGCTTCAGACTCTTTCGCGTGAAAGAGACAAGACGGTTTTTCTTTCCACACACGATCTTGAACTCGCGCTTCAGATCGCAGATAAAGTGTGGCTGCTTGACAAACCGCATGGGATGACCATGGGAACTCCCGAGGATCTTGCTCTGAAGGGAGAAATGACCAAGTATTTTCACAGAGAAGGTGTATCTTTCGATATCGAGAGCGGACTTTTCAAGATTGAGCATAAACTGACCGAAATGATTACTCTCGAAGGCAATGGTCCTGTCGCTGATATGATAAGAAAAGCTCTCGCCCGTCATGGCGTTGCCGTGACACATGAGGAAAACGAAAACATTATCTATGTGGATGATTCGGAAATTCGTCTGAACGGGGACACATATCCGGATATCGACTCTCTTCTTGAAGCGGTCGACACACTATTCGATTGTAGATAATGTGATTGGTGATGAAGAATATATCTTTTGGATGCGACGCAATATCTTTTCTTTATTAATGTTTAGGATTTTAATTCAACCAATGAGTTCGGTAAATGAAAACTAAAATATCAGTCATAGGACTTGGTCCCGGAGGTCTTGACGACATGACATCAAAAGCAAAGGCGGTAATCAGCAACAGCAAAATTATTGTCGGTTATAATTATTACATCCCTTTTATAGAATCCTTGATAGGCGCTGATACAGAAATCTTGCAGAATGGAATGCGTCAGGAGCAGGACCGCATCATGAAAGCCTTTGAAATAGCGGAGAGCGGTAAGGATGTTACAGTCATAAGTTCCGGAGATGCCGGAATCTATGGTATGGCTCCGCTGGTATATGAGACGATGAAAGAACGTGGCGCCGACATCGAAGTAGAGGTTGTACCGGGTATAAGCGCTTTCCAGAAAGCGGCTTCATTGCTTGGCGCACCGGTAGGCCACGATTTTTGTGTCATCTCGCTCAGCGACTTGATGACACCATGGGATATTATAGAAAAACGTATCAAAGCAGCAGCCGAAGCAGATTTTGTCACTGCTGTCTATAACCCAAAGAGTCATGGACGATATTGGGAATTATATAGAATGAAAGAGTTATTTCTTGAGTTCAGGAATTCTGAGACTCCGGTCGGATATGTACGTCAAGCCGGAAGGGAGGGTCAAAAGGTGACAATAACCACACTGCAGGCTTTTGATCCGGAAGACATTGATATGTTTACGGTAGTTGTAATAGGTAATTCACAGACCTATACGTTTGAAGAACATATAGTGACACCAAGAGGGTATTACGTTTCAGAATCAAAGGACATGGCCGGATTGGGACAGTCAATAATGGTTAAGAGTTTCCGGACAATCGAGCGGGAACTCAAAAATCCAAATCTTCCTCTTGGCAGGAAATGGCCTCTTCTGCACGCTATTCATACCACGGCTGATTTCGAGATGGAGAATATAGTGAAAGTCGATGAAGGCACGGTTGAGCGTATTTATGATGTCTTGTCATCAGGAAGAGTCCGAACCATTATAACGGATGTGACTATGGCGGCATCCGGGATAAGGAAAGGAGCTTTGGAGCGTCTTGGAATAGCAGTGAAATGCTATCTTTCAGATCCGGAGGCTATTGAACTTGCAAAAAAAGCAAATATCACGCGAACGCAAGCCGGTATTCGAGTGGCGGTTTCCCAACACCCTGATGCGCTTTACGTTTTCGGCAATGCTCCAACCGCATTAATGGAACTATGTTCATTAATAAGGATGGGAAAAGCCAATCCTTGCGGTATAATAGCAGCACCGGTCGGTTTTGTACATGTATGTGAGAGCAAGCATATGATAAAGCCATTCAAGGATATTCCGAAGATTATAGTTGAAGGCAGGAAAGGTGGGAGCAATCTTGCCGCCACACTTGTAAACTCAATCCTTTGCTGGCCTGATGCGGAGCAATTAAGACCTGGAAGAGATGTCTGAGAAGCAGTTTTTTGTAATCGGATTGTCCGATAGTCGCAGTCAGTGGTTTTCTCCCGCAGTGAAGGAAATCATTGCCACTGCCCATGTATTTTCCGGCGGCAGGCGACATCATGAGATTGTCAAGGATATGTTACCCTCCGGCTGTAGATGGATTGACATTGTCGTTCCGTTGGATAATGTATGGACAGAATATGCAGGACATGACAGGATAGTTATATTTGCTTCCGGCGACCCATTGTTTTTCGGATTTGCCGCTACACTCCGACGGGAATTTTCTGATAGCTTGGTGAAGGTCTACCCGGCATTCAATTCTCTTCAGACTCTTGCTCATCGGATGCTCCTTCCTTATGCAGATATGGTGAACGTGTCGGTGACCGGCAGACCATGGAAAGGACTCGACACCGCTATCATTGGTCAATGTCCGTATATTGGCATATTGACCGACCGTAAAAAGGGTCCTTCGGAGATAGCCGGAAGATTGCTTGAATACGGATATGACAATTATACGATGACAGTTGGCGAGAATCTTGGGAATGAAAATGAAGAACTTGTCAGGTCTCTTTCTCTCGAAGAGGCTTCAGGTGAAATCTTTTCTAATCCCAATTGCGTGATTCTTACCAAGACTTATTCCAGAAAGAGATATTTCGGTATTCCCGAGACGGAATTTTACCACCTTGAGGGAAGAAAGAATATGATCACTAAGATGCCTGTAAGGCTCCTCTCCCTATCCATGCTCGACCTTTATGACCGACACACTCTTTGGGACGTTGGTTTCTGCACCGGATCTGTTTCGATAGAGGCTAAACTCCGCTTCCCGACACTTGAAGTGGTAGCGTTTGAACGTCGGGAAGAATCGAGAGAACTTCTGATTGAGAACTGTCGTAAATTTGGAGCACCGGGTATAACAGGAGCGATCGGAGACTTCCTGAACTGTGATCTAAGTCGTTTTGCCTCTCCCGATGCTGTGTTCATAGGTGGACATGGCGGACAACTTGAGGAGATGGTCCGTCGTATATATAAGGTGTTAAGCAAAGATGGAGTCATTGTCTTTAATTCTGTCAGCGCGGAAAGCTGTCATATGTTCCGTAAGGCTGTGGAATCCTATGGCGGTGTCATCGAATCTGAACACACACTGATTTTAGATAATCATAATCCTATAACAATACTTAAAGCAAAATGAAATACATCATTTATATAAGCGATGCCGGATTTAAGTTGGGAGAGATAATCCAGAAAGAAAAATCCGATTACTTACTTATCGACCAAAGAACGTTCTCTTCGCTCGATTATACGGCAATAGAGGCAATTATCTTTATAGGAGCTTTGGGGATATGTGTGCGAATGATAGCCCCGATGGTAAATGACAAATACACTGATCCTGCTGTAATTTGTGTGGATAGTATCGGTCGTAATGCCATATCTGTTCTGTCAGGACATATCGGTGGGGCCAATCGGTTGTGTGAAGAGGTGGCTCACATTATAGGCGCGAGACCGGTGGTTACTACTCAGAGTGACAACACCGGAATGTGGAAACTTGACATTTTGGGAAAGTGTATGGGCTGGGAAACCGATGCGACGCGAACCGAAATGAATCAAGCTATTGCTACTCTTGTCAATGGTAAACCTGTAGGTCTGCTGCTTGATATCCGCGACAAAGGAACAGATTATCTGGAGTCAACTCTTCCGCCTAATGTTTCGGTTGTCGCCGATCGAACGGATATGACACAGTATCAACTGATTATTGCCGTTACGCCTTATATTTATGATTTTGGAACTCCGACACTCTACTATCGCCCGCCGGTGTTGAATCTTGGTATTGGTTGCCGACGCGATTGTAACCCTGACGGAGTGGCAGAGTATATCGGCAAGGCTTTGGTTGAGAACGGCATAAGTCCCAAAGCAATAAAGTCGGTCTCGACAATCGATTTGAAGAAAGACGAGCCTCTTTTTGCCGAGCTTTCAAAATGGCACAATATCCAATCGAGCTTCATATATACTTCCGGGCAACTTGCGGGTATCATTGTGCCTAATCCTTCGGAGAAGGTTATGGAAGTGACGGGTGTGCCGGGGATTGCGGAAAGCTGTGCCATAAAATCCGCTGATTATGGAGAACTTGTTTTTGAGAAGCATAAGGGTAAAGTTTCCGAAGGCTCCGATTTCACCTTTGCCGTAGCTCTTGACAAAGGGGCGTTTCGTGGAGGTCATATTGAGATTGTGGGTGCCGGTCCGGGCGATCCTGAACTCGTGTCGGTGCGAGGAAAGCGTTTCCTTGAGCAAGCCGATCTTATCTTATACGCCGGAAGTCTCGTCCCGATAGAATTGACTTATTATGCCAAGCCGGGATGCGTGGTAAGAAGTTCTGCGTCAATGAATCTTGAGGAGCAGTTTGCACTGATGAAAGAGTTTTATGACAGAGACAAACTCGTGGTTCGTCTCCATACAGGAGACCCCTGTATATATGGCGCAATCCAGGAACAGATGGCTTACTTCGACCGATATGGCATGAACTATCATATCACCCCGGGTATCTCATCATTCCAGGCTGCAGCTGCCGCGTTGAAATCGCAGTTTACTATTCCCGAGAAAGTGCAGACAATTATTCTGACGAGAGGTGAAGGCCGCACTCCAATGCCGGAAAAAGAGCAGCTTCATAAACTTGCAGCTTCGCAAAGCACTATGTGTATATATCTGAGCGCCGGAATCGTAGATGATATCCAACGTGAACTTCTTATGTCATATCCGCCGGAGACACCTGTGGCTGCTTGCTACAAACTGACATGGAAAGAAGAGAAAATATATCGTGGTCAGCTTAAGGATCTGGCTAAAATAGTTCATGATAATAAGCTCACATTGACCACACTGCTTGTGGTGGGCGAGGCGATAGACAATCGTGAAGGACTTTCACGCCTTTACAATGACAGTTTCAAGCATCTTTTCAGGAAATGATACTTGTCTTTGGCGGAACGACAGAAGGTCGTACAGTGGTAGAAACTCTCGATGAAGGAGCCGGAAAATATTTCTACTCCACACGAGGTGAACATCAGAAGTTGGAATGTGGTCATGGCGTTCATATTCATGGTGCTATGACCGAATTCGATATGCTGCAATTCTGTCGGGCTAATGCAATTCTTCTGATCATTGATGCAGCACATCCTTTCGCGTCATCGCTACATTCCACCGTAGACAAGGTCGGTCATGAGCTTTCTATACCGGTTATAAGGTTTGAGCGAAGATATCCTGATATAGGCTACGAAAAGGTAGTCTGGTGTTATGATTTTGAAGAAGCGATAAATGTCATGGAGATGTCAGGTATCAAGCGACTTCTGGCTCTGACCGGGGTACAGACTATAACAAAGCTGAAACCATTTTGGAACTCTCATGATACTTGGTTTCGCATTTTGAAGCGAGATGAGTCGGAGGGAATTGCAGCTCATGAAAAATTTCCTATGGACAGACTGGTCTATTATGATGACTCTTCTGTGGATAGTCTTATTAAGACTATCCGGCCGGATGCTATAATTACCAAGGAAAGCGGAGCGTCCGGTGGTTTTCTTGAAAAGATAGAGGCAGCGGAGCATAATGGAATAAATGTGTTTGTTGTAAAGCGTCCGATGTTGCCTGACGATTTCATAATTGTCAACGGTCGTCACGGGCTGCGCCGTGAGATCGAACGTGTGTTGCCGGAGTTTTATCCCCTTCATACAGGCCTCACCACCGGTTCATGTGCTACTGCGGCTGCAAAAGCTGCCCTTGTAGCTTTATTGACAGGAAAGATTGTTGGAGATATTAAATTCAGGATACCGGAGGGAGAGACTTTGCACATGCCAATTAAATCTGTAGTAATTGACGATGATTCCGCGACAGCTTATGTAGTAAAAGATGCCGGGGACGATCCTGATGTGACCGACAAGTCATTGATTTCTGTCAAGGTGTCGTTTGCGGAGCATAATGGAATTTGCTTCTTCGGAGGGGAGGGAATCGGCACTGTCACTCTGCCCGGGCTTGGACTTCCTGTGGGAGATGCAGCCATAAATCCTGTTCCGCGTTCTATGATAAGTTCCGAACTTTCGGCTCTATATGATGGTGGACTTGACGTGATAGTATCTCTCGAAGGTGGAGAAGATCTTGCGACAAAGACATTCAATCCCAGAGTCGGTGTAGTAGGAGGTGTCTCCATAATAGGGACGACAGGCATAGTGCGTCCATTTTCACATGAGGCATTTATGGAATCTATACGAAGAGAAATGAATGTGGCTTTGGCCAATGGTTGTGAAAAGATAATTGTGAATTCAGGCGGTAAAAGCGAAAGATATCTGAAATTATTATTCCCGCAGCTGCCTCAGCAAGCTTTTATTCATTATGGCAATGCAATTGGGGAGACAATGAAGATTGCTATGGAGTGTGAAGTAAAACACCTCATAATAGGACTTATGTTGGGGAAGGCTGTAAAACTTGCAGAAGGAAACATGGATACTCATAGCCATAAGGTAACAATCAATAAGGACTTCCTGAAGTCTTTGGCAAACGACTGTGGTTGTTCGGATCATTCAAAGGAAATTATCGACAATCTTGTTCTTGCAAGAGAACTCCCCTCTCTTTTGATTGAAGAAGATAGCCGCCGATTTTTTTCTGAGCTTTTAAGACGCTGTCATTCATACTGCTCTGAAATATTCAAAGGCAGACTGGATACTGTACTAATAGCGGATGATGGCTCGATATTAAGTAAGACATGGCAATGAAAAAGAATTCATTTCTGATTGCGGCTACTTCTTCAGGAAGCGGCAAGACAACACTTTCGTTAGGACTGATGAGGGCTTTGTCAAGGACGGGGCTGAGAGTGCAACCATTTAAATGCGGCCCTGATTACATCGACACTCAGTACCATACTCTTGCTACAGGACGCAACTCAATCAATCTTGATCTTTTTATGTCCTCCGAATCGCATGTGAAGGATATTTACACCCGATATGAGGTTGACAGTGACGTTAATATTGTAGAGGGCGTAATGGGAATGTTTGATGGTTTTGACCGGATGGAGGGAAGCAGTGCGGATATAGCGACAAAACTTGATATTCCGGTTGTGCTTCTTATCAATGCCGCCTCGACGGCTTTTTCCGTAGCTGCTACTATATATGGATTCACTCGCTTTTGCAAGGATGTTAGGGTTGTAGGCGTGATTTTCAATAGGGTAGCATCGGAAAATCATTATGCTTTTCTTAAAGATGCGTGTTCACAGACAGGCATCCCTTCATTGGGATATATCCGCAGGAACGATGCTCTCAGAACACCCTCACGACATTTGGGACTGTCTCTTGATTCCCTCTCTGAAATAGAACGGTTCATATCATCGGCTGCCGATGAAGTGGAACGCAACGTCGATATGGAAATGCTCATGTCTCTTACCGAGGCGTCTGATGATAATCAGAGACCTTTAAAAAAGACAGTTTATGATCGCACTGTAGCTATAGCCAAGGATGAGGCGTTCAACTTTATTTATCCTGTCAATATTGATGCATTCCGAAGCAGGATTGTTTACTTTTCTCCGCTGCGTGACACCCAACTTCCTGATGCAGAGATGATTTATCTTCCGGGAGGGTATCCGGAATTGTTTTCTGCAGAATTGGAGCGGAATGTCAACATGCGTAACGCTATTAAGGAATACGCGGAGTCCGGAGGAAAAATACTGGCGGAATGTGGAGGTATGATATATCTCTCTGAAGATATTGATGGCAAACGGATGTGTGGGGTGCTTCCTTTGAAGGCTACAATGGATAATGCAAGATTATCGTTAGGATACAGGAGCATAGTTTTCCCGGGGTTGAATCTTAGAGGACATGAATTCCATTACTCCAATACAATCTCTACTGAGCATCTTGCTTCCGTAGCCCGACAGTTCAGTGCCAACGGGAATCCGGTGGCGACTCCTATATACAGATACCGAAACACTATAGCCGGATATACTCATCTTTATTGGGGAGAGACAGACATATTTAAACTTTGGAACCTATGAACAGGATATATACAAGAACAGGTGATAAAGCCCGCCATGAGCCGACGGTCTGATTCGGAGGCATCTGCAATGAGGATTTTGTTCATTGTTCTGTTTTTAATTGAGTTTGAAATTATTATAGATTGGGGTTGTCCGCTATAATTGTCATCGACTCTTATATTGTCGGATAGCCAAAATTGAATAAAAATTACAAAGAGTATAGGTGCGATATGTTTCGCTTTAATCGGAGATAATTGCTCTTTTTCGGGAAAAGCACAGTAAATGAAAAAAGTGTATCTAAGACAGTAAAAAATAGAAGTTGTATCAATATAGCATCCCGATAAAGCCGGGCTTCCATGAGAAAATATCAAGATGATAATCCAATACGACAAAGCCACTGACAGAGACGCAGTCTGCCAGTGGCTTTGTTATTTTACTGGGTTTATGGTTTATTTACCGTTACTCTTGAATTTATCTACGACAGGTCGCAAGGGATTTGAATATTCCGGGCCAAGGTCTGTTTCAGTGATATTTAGCAAAGCTGAAAGCTGGTCGGGGGTAAGCCCTTGATGGAGACAGAT
>OLWA01001130.1_pt1 | contig 28841 bp, 22 predicted proteins | sample 1673251 | NCBI WGS metagenome assembly OLWA01 (sample SAMEA3178937, study PRJEB25190) | human gut metagenome | biome: human gut; feature: human-associated habitat; material: faeces | place: Austria | collected 2013 | reverse complement strand
TTGCGTTACGGTAGTGATGAAGCGGTTGATTTCTCCGTGGATGTTCATAAACAACTGGCTGTTGCCGCGTACGGCTCCTCTGTCGAATTGGCCAAGGAACGTGGTGCTTTCAAGATTTTTGATGCCGAGCGAGAGAAAAATAATCCGTTTATCTCCCGTTTGAGAGAGGCTGCTCCGGAGATGTACCAGGAGATGGCGAAATACGGTCGTCGTAACATTGCTTGCCTGACGATAGCCCCGACGGGAACAACCAGTTTGATGACCCAAACGACTTCCGGTATCGAGCCTGTATTCTTGCCAGTTTACAAGAGAAGAAGAAAGGTGAATCCGAATGACAAGAACGTGCATGTTGATTTCACGGACGAGATGGGGGATGCTTACGAGGAGTTTATCGTGTTCCATCATAAATTTGCCGTTTGGATGGAGAAAAACGGGTATGATGTTCATAAACGTTACACGAACGAGGAAATAGATGAAATGGTGGCGAAGTCTCCTTATTATAAAGCAACTTCTAATGATATTGATTGGGTTGCTAAAGTACGTATGCAGGGACGAGTGCAAAAATGGGTGGATCACTCCATCAGTGTTACCGTGAATTTACCTGCGGAGACCGCGACATTGCACCACTTCTGGTCGGAAACGGCGTTCCAGCTCTCCATGTTGGTCGTGACGGTGATCTCGACGCTTCCGCCTTCTGCCGGAAATACGATCGGGGCATCGGGCGCCAGCGTCAGTTCGGGATCGGGAAGTTGTTCGGGGGTGTCGTTGTCGGAGCATCCCGTCAGACATACGCTCAGTGCGCATATCGCCAACAGTAAAAATTTCTTCATACGCTTTTCGTTTTTGAGTTAGACACTATGTTCCCTCTCCGTTTTGTCGTCGGACAAACGGTCGAATCATTTCTGTTGCATGATCGGACGGGCAGCCGCCCTAACTAACCTTGGGGATAAAGATAGGGCGTTTCGTGCGAAAAAACAAGCGTTCGGATCGTTTTTTCGCTTTTCCCCGTGTCGTTGTGCGTTGATGCGACGGAAGTTGCGGCAGCGGCAAATCCCGTCTTTTGGCAGGAGGACGGTTCGTGTATGTCGGGAAACGGATTTCTCCGGCTGTTGTTTCGCCCGGAAATACGACGGCATGGGGACGTCGGAAAAAAGCCTCCCTTTGTCACCCGTGTCGCCAGCCGAGCGCACCCGCTTGCGGGGTGCCGAGGCGCCGCAACGGAAGCCGCGCGCAGCGCCGGCAAAGGCAGGTTCGGAGGGAATGTCGAAACGAGGATTTCTCCGGCTGTTACTTCGCCCGGAAATACAACTGCATGGGGACGCCGGAGAAATCCCACTGCTCGCGGATCTTGTTCTCCAAGAAGCGGCGGTAAGGCTCCTTGATATACTGCGGCAGGTTGACGAAGAAGGCAAACTGCGGCGTCGGCGTCGGCAACTGCGTGACGTACTTGATCCGGATGTACTTGCCCTTGGTCGAGGGGGGCGGATAGTTCTCGATCAGCGGCAGCAGGAAATCGTTCAGTTCGGAGGTCGAGATGCGTCGTTTGCGCGACTGGTAGACGCGGATGGCCGTCTGCAGCACCTCGAAGATCCGCTGCTTGTTCAGCACCGAGGTGAAGATGATCGGAATGTCGTTGAACGGCGCGAGTTTTTTCTTGAGAAACTCGGTCCACTCCTTCATCGTATTGTTGCCCTTCTCGATCAGGTCCCACTTGTTGACCACGATGACGCAACCCTTGCGGTTTCGGACGATGAGGTTGTGGATGTTCAGGTCCTGGGATTCGAGGCCCTGCTGGGCGTCGAGCATCAGGATGCAGACGTCGGAACTCTCGATGGCGCGGATCGACCGCATGACGGAGTAGAATTCCAGGTCTTCCATCGTCTTGCCCTTCTTGCGCATGCCGGCCGTATCGACGAGGTAGAAATCCATGCCGAACTTGTTGTAGCGTGTACGGATCGAATCGCGTGTGGTGCCGGCGATCGACGTGACGATGTTCCGCTCCTGCCCGAGCAGGGCGTTCGTGAGCGAGGATTTGCCGACGTTGGGGCGTCCGACGATGGTGATGTGGGGCAGATTGTCCTCCTCTTCGGAGGTTGCGTCGGCGGGCAGAGCCGCCAGGATGGCGTCCATCAGATCGCCCGTGCCGCTGCCCGACATCGAACTGATGCAGTAGGGGTCGCCGAGGCCGAGGGCGTAGAATTCGTGCGAATTGAAGATCAGATCGTTGGTGTCGACCTTGTTGCAGACCAGAATCACCTTTTTCGAGGTGCGGCGCAGGATGTCGGCCATGAGCATGTCCAGGTCGGTGATCCCGGTGCGGACCTCGACCAGGAAGAGGATGACGTCGGCTTCGTCGATGGCCAGCAGGACCTGACGGCGGATTTCGTCTTCGAAGATGTCATCCGAGTTGACGGTGTATCCGCCGGTATCGATGACCGAGAATTCACGGCCGTTCCAGTCTGTTTTGCCGTAATGGCGGTCGCGGGTCGTACCGGCCGTTTCGTCGACGATGGCTTTGCGCTCACCGACCAGACGGTTGAAGAGGGTGCTTTTTCCGACGTTGGGGCGTCCGACGATTGCTACGAGGCTCATATTGAAATATCGGTTCTTTGTTGCTTATCGGCTGCAAAGATAGCGCAAATCTTGGGAATTAAAAAATGGTCAGACCCGGATGTAGCGGCTTTCGGTGTCGCCGGCCTGCACGGGATAGAGCAGGATGGAACTGTAGTCGGCGAAGTGGTGTTCCAGATAGGCCGGGATGCGGCTCATCGAGGGGTGGTAGGAGACGCGGTCGCGGCGGCTCATGACGAACCACAGGCAGTCGTCGTCGCGCATGTCGTGCTCGAGCGAGGGGAGATCGTCCCACTGTGTGAAGGGGACGTAGTCGATGTTGGCCGGGCGTTTGCGGCCCCGCGGACGGAGGTAGGCCAGCGTGCTTTCGGGGGCCAGCAGCGAGATGCGGGCGCCGGAGTTTTCGGCCAGCAGCGAGATGCGGCGCAGCCACAGTTGGAATCCGGCCTCCTGTTCGGCCTTTTCGGGGACGACGATCAGGTGCCGCTTGATGGTGTTGAGCGGCTGTACGGGGTGGTAGATGAACGTGGTGATGTTGCTCTGCATCAGCACGTCGGTGGTCATCTTGCCGATGCCGGGCCCCGATGCCACCGGGATTCCCGGGATGACCGGCAGTCCCGGCACCGTGGGAATGGTGCGGTGCATGCCCATGACGATGTCCGTAATGTTGCGTTCGCGGCTCACGCTGACGATGGCGTTCGAGATGTTGACGTCGTAGCGCAGCAGCTCCTGCAGGTAGATGTCGCTGGCGGCGGCGGTCGTGGCGGCCGTGTCGAGGAGTTTGCGGGCCCGTTTGTCGGCATTGGGGTCCTCGACCTGGTTGTCGATGGCGTGCAGGGCGTAGAGGCCGTTGGGCTCCTTGGCGCGTTTGAGCATCGTACTGAGGGCAACCAGCTCTTCGACTGTTTGGTCGTTGGCCACGGGGATCAGGATGTGATCCTCCTGTTTGGGCGTTTTTTCATCCGACGAGGCGGTCAGGTGGGCCTGGCGCACGGCGATGTTGTGGGCGCCGCGCTGTGTGGCGAAGGTCGAGACGGTGCAGGTGGCCAGAATCATCAGGATCGTGCCGTTCAGCACGCTTTCGTTGAGCAGGCGGATGGGTTCGCCGTCGGGCGTGTGACCGAGGATGACGTTGTAGCCGACCATCACGGCGGCGAGCGTGGCGGCGACGTGGGCCGAACTCAGTCCGAAGATGACCGTGCGCTGATCGGGCGAGAGACGGAAGCTCTTCTGGGTGAGCCACGCGGCGATGAACTTGGCGGCGGTGATCAGCACGATCATCACGGCGGCCACCTCGAGGCTCTCCCAGTCGCGGAAGAAGGCGCGGTAGTCGATCAGCATCCCGACGCCGATCAGGAAGAAGGGGATGAAGATGGCGTTTCCGACGAATTCGATGCGGTTCATCAGGGGCGAGGTCCGGGGGATGAGGCGGTTGAGGGCGATCCCCGTAAGGAAGGCGCCGATGATGGGTTCCAGTCCGGCCAGCTGGGCGAGGAACGATCCGAGGAAGACCATCGCCAGAACGAAGATATACTGCGAGATGTTGTCGCTGACGAGTTTGAAGAACCAGTGGGCGATGATCGGGAAGATCAGGACAATGATGGCGATGCAGAGGACGACGGATCCGGCCAGCCGCCACCAGAAGAGGTTGTCGACGTTTCCGGTGGCCATTCCGACGATGACCGTGAGCAACAGCAGGGCGAGCGTGTCGGTGATGACCGTACCGCCGACGGCGATGGTGACGGCCTTGTCGCGGGCGATGCCGAGTTTGCTGACGATCGGATAGGCGATCAGGGTCTGGGAGGCGAACAGCCCGGCGAGCAGGATCGACGAGTAGATCGAGAATCCGAGGATGTAGTATCCGGCCAGGATTCCGAGCAGCAGCGGCACGCAGAAGGTGTAGAGGCCGAAGACGAGGCTTCGCCAGCTGTTGTGGCGGAAGTCGGACATGTCCATGTCGAGGCCCGAGAGGAACATGATGTAGAGCAGGCCGGCTGTTCCGGAGAGGATGATGCTGCTGTCGCGCAGCACGAGATTCAGACCGTGGGGGCCGATCACCGCGCCGGCGATGATGAGGCCCAGCAGATAGGGGATCTTGAGCTTGTTGAGCAGCAGCGGGGCTGCGAGGATGATGACCAGAATCAGCAGAAACTTGAGAATCGGGTCCTCGAGCGGCAGTGAAAAATCTATGTGGGCGAGCAGGAGCATGTGTGCGCGAATCGATTTTTGGGTGAATATCCATGAATCGGGACTGTGGCCAAGCGACGGAGATGCCGTGAGGCGGTTTGCGGATGGGCTGTCGGATTTTTCGCGGCGTGCCGACACGGTTTGCGGATTTCCGGTTCGGTCGTTTTGGCCGCACCGGCCCCGGTTTTACCCGGCTTAACCTTTCCCGATCCCGGCTCCACCGGCCTGGATCTTGCCATCCGGCCTTCGGCCCCACCGACTTGGATCTTGCCATCCGGCCCTGGTTTTACCCGGCTTAACCTTTCCCGACCCCGGCTCCACCGGCCTGGATCTTGCCATCCGGCCCCGGCTCTTCCGGTCTCCGCGTTTCGGCCCGGTCCCTATTCTACAAATATAGGGAAAAATGCAACCAAAAACAAACGCTGGCGCGGGATTTGTCGCCCGAAAATAGCGCTGATCCGACCTTGCGGGGTGACCGACAACAACTTCCGGCGCTGAGACAACAATCGCACGGATCCGAATTTTTGCCCCGAACTCCGGCCCGCAATCCCGAAGGAGAGCCTCCCGGTCGGATCACTTCGTGAAAATATGACCCGGAAAACGGTGTTTTTCCGGAAAAAAACGTAACTTTGAAGAATCGGAACACGTAAACTGACGCACGGAATGAATCATAACCGGATCTCCGGCCGATTGCTCGGCCCCGTCCTGGCAGGCTTTTTCATCATGGGTTTCTGCGACCTGGTGGCCCCGATTACGGGCCGTATCGCCGCGGATTTCCCGCCCGAAATGCAGGGAGCCGTAAGCTTCCTGCCGACGATGGTCTTCCTGTGGTTTCTGGTCCTGTCGACACCCGTCGCGGCGTGGATGAACCGCTGGGGCCGCAAGGCAACGGCGCTGGTCGGCTACGGCTTCACCTTTGCGGGGATGATGATCCCCTGGATCGCAGGCCGGGAGTGCGCCCTGGCGTGGTATTTCGTCGGGTTCGGACTGCTGGGCGTCGGCAATACGTTCGTGCAGGTGGCCGTGAATCCGCTGCTGGCCACGATCGTCCCCGGCGAGCGCATGACGAGCTATCTGACCGTGGGGCAGATCTTCCGCAACACGTCGCTCCTGCTGCTGGCGCCGCTCGTCACGACGCTCGTGGCCTGGACCGGTTCGTGGCGCCTGCTGCTGCCGATCTATGCGGGGCTGACCGTCGTGGGAGGCGTGTGGCTGCAACTGACCTCGATCCCCGAACCGCCCCGGAGCGAACGGGTTGCCGGACTGGCCGAATGTTTCCGCCTGCTGAAGAACCGCCGGGTGCTGCTCTCGACGCTGGGCGTGGCGTGTTTCATTGCCGGCGACGTGGCCATCGGCTACCTCTCGGTGCGGCTGATCGACAACCCCTCGTCGATCCTCACCACCACGGGGTTCTACGCCTGCCGCATCGTCGGGACCCTGGTCGGAGCATGGGTGCTGACGCGTCTTTCCGACGTGAAGTATCTGGCCTGGAACATGGCCGGCGGACTGGTGCTGGCCGTGGCGCTGATCTTCGTGCGCAACGAGGCGGCGATCTATGCGGCCGTCGGACTGCTGGGCTTCGCTCTGGCGTGCGTCTTCGCCACGTTCTACGCCGTGGCGACGAAGGCCGTTCCGGAGCGTGCCAACGAGGTGGCCGGACTGATGATCCTCGCCATTGCGGCCGGAGCCGTCTCGGGCCCGGTGTGCGGTGCGGTGATCCGCGCGACGGGAAGTGCCCATGCCGGCATGCTCTTCGTGGCGGCGTGTCTGGCCTACATGCTCTGGGCGGCGCTCCGGTTGAAACGTGAAAATTGAGATGAATATGCATAAGATCACAAAAATCCTGTTGACGCTGCTGCTGGCGGGTTCCGTCGGAAGCGTCGCCGCGCAACGCCCCCGCACGCTGGTGGAGTGGGGCCTGATCGGAGGCATCAACGTCCCCGACTATACGACCAACATGGAGGCTACGGACATCCGCAACAAGATGGGCTGGCAGGCCGGTATCGTCACGGCCGTCAAGCTGGGGGCCTTCGCCGTCGAACCGCAGATCCTCTACGTGCGGCAGGGGCTGCGCATCCGTCCCGAAGGGGGCGGCGAACTGAATCTGAAGTCCAATTCGATCGACGTGCCGGTGCTGGGGTCGTTCCGCCTGCTCAATCCGCTGCGGGTCTACGTGGGGCCGGTCTTCACGGTGATGAACGACTGCAAGCAGAAGTCGGGCGGTGATCTGCTCGATTTCGGGCGGATCCGTCCGTCGGTGTCGTATACCGTCGGGGCGGGCGTGGTGCTGCTGCGCCACCTGCTGATCGACGTGCGCTACAACGGTCAGTTCCGCGGCAAGCACGACGTGGTGCTGCCCGACGGCCGCCAACTGGACAAACTTCGTACCTACAACGTGGCGCTCAGCGTCGGATATATCTTCTAGGGGCCTATGACGGAGACTGTCGGTAAGGAAATTCTCATCGAAGGGGTCGATCCCCGCGAACTCTACGGCCCGCAGGAGGCCTATCTGGATCAGATCCGGTCGCTGCATCCGGCGCTGAAGATCGTGGCGCGGGGTTCGTCGCTCAAGGTGCTGGGGCCCGAGGCCGAGACGCGCCGCTTCGCCAAGCGCGTCGACGCGCTGGTGGCCTACTACCTCAAGTACGGGCATATCTCGTCGCAGGTCATCGACCAGTGCTTCTCGGGGGCCTCGCTGCAGGAGGAGGGGCCGGTCGATCAGGACGTGATCGTCTATGGCAACAACGGCAACATCGTCCGTGCACGGACCGTGAACCAGCAGCGGCTGGTCAAGCTCTACGACAAGGACGATCTGCTCTTCGCCGTGGGACCCGCGGGCTCGGGCAAGACCTATACGGCCATTGCGCTGGCCGTGCGGGCCCTGAAGGAGCGTCAGGTGCGGCGCATCATCCTGACGCGCCCGGCCGTCGAGGCGGGTGAAAAGTTGGGCTTCCTGCCCGGCGACATGAAGGAGAAGCTGGACCCCTATCTGCAGCCGTTGTACGATGCGCTGAACGACATGATCCCGCCTGCCAAACTGCAGAAGTACCTCGAGGAGGGGACCGTGCAGATCGCTCCGCTGGCCTACATGCGCGGTCGCACGCTGGACAACGCCTTCGTCATCCTGGACGAGGCGCAGAACACGACGCTCTCGCAGATCAAGATGTTCCTCACGCGCATGGGACGCAACGCGCGCTTCATCGTCACGGGCGACGTGACGCAGGTCGATCTGCCGAAGAAGTCCGACAGCGGACTGGTGCGGGCGATGGAGATCCTGCGCGGGGTCGACGGAATCGGGATGGTCGAGTTCGACAAGCGCGACATCGTGCGCCATCCGCTGGTCAAGTACATCGTCGAGGCCTTCGACCGCAAGGCGGCCGCCGAGTCCGGCGAACATGAAACGACAAATCCTACAAAAACCAAAAACGAATAATACGGAAAGCTATGGATCGCAATCTGACGGCCCTGAAGCCGACACTGGTCTGGAAACATTTCGCGGAGATCGTCCGCATACCGCGCCCCTCGTCGCACGAGGAGCAGATTCGCCGCTACGTGCTGGAGACGGCCCATAAACTGGGTCTTGAGGCCCGTGAGGACGAGGCGCTCAACGTTTACGTCCGCAAACCGGCTACGCCCGGCTGGGAGAACCGCAAGGGCGTCGTGCTGCAGGCCCACCTGGACATGGTCCCGCAGAAGAACAACGACAAGGTGTTCGACTTCACGAAGGACCCGATCGACGCCTACGTCGACGGCGAATGGGTGACGGCCGACGGTACGACGCTCGGGGCCGACAACGGCATCGGCGTGGCCGCGATTCTGGCCGTGCTGGAGGACGATACGCTGCAGCACGGACCGCTTGAGGCACTCTTCACCGCCACCGAGGAGACCGGCATGGACGGCGCCTTCGGGCTGCGGCCCGGGGTGTTGCAGGGCGAAATCCTGCTCAACCTCGATTCCGAAACCGAGGGCGAACTCTACGTGGGTTGCGCCGGAGGTCTGGATGCCAACATGCTCTTCGACTATGCCGAGGTGCCGGCTCCGACGGAGGGCTACACGGCCGTGAAGGTCACCGTCAAGGGGCTCAAGGGCGGTCACTCGGGCATCCAGATCGTCTGCCAGCGGGCCAATGCCAACAAGGTGCTGTTCCGCTTCCTGAACGAGGCGCCGTGCGAGGTGCTGCTGGCGTCGGTCGACGGCGGCGGTCTGCGCAACGCCATTCCGCGTGAGGCCGAGGCCACGGTGCTGGTTCCGACCGAGGAGTTGGGAGCCTTCACCGAGGCGCTGGCCGCCTACAAGGAGGTCATTGTGGCCGAATATGCCGGCATCGAGGATGGGATCGAGATGTTTGTCGAGGAGTGTGCCCGCCCGGCCGGGATGATGCCTGCGGCGACGGCCGATGCGCTGGTGCGTGCCGTGGTGGCCTGCCCCGACGGCGTGCAGAAGATGTCGAAGGCCATGGAGGGTCTGGTGCAGACCTCGACGAACCTGGCCCGCGTTGTCTCGGACGGCCGTACGGTGAAGCTGCAGTGCCTGCTTCGCAGCTCGGTGCGCAGCGAGAAACGCGCTCTGGGCGAGGCCATCGAGGCCCTCTTCGATCTGGCCGGCGCCCAAACCGAACTCACGGGCGAGTACGACGGCTGGAATCCCGACATGTCGTCGCCGATTCTGAAGGCCATGACCGCCTCCTACGAGCGGCTGTTCGGCCGCAAACCGGCCGTGACGGCCATTCATGCCGGTCTGGAGTGCGGCATCATCGGCAGCAACTATCCCGGTCTGGACATGATCTCGTTCGGCCCGACGATCTGCTATCCCCACTCGCCGGACGAGAAGGTGGAGATCGCTTCGGTCGGCAAGTTCTACGACTTCCTGACGGACACGCTGCGTCACATTCCCGAAAAGTAGCGTCAAGGTGTCCGTTCCATCCGACAAATGGTTTGTGATCGTGAATCCCGTGGCCGGCGGCGGCCGCGGGCTCGATCACTTTCCGAAGATCTCAAAACTGCTGCGCGATGCGCAGATCGTCTGCGAACCGGTCTTCACGGAGCACAAGTTCCACGCGACGGAACTGACCGTCACGGCCGTCCGTGAAGGCTATCGGCGGATCATCGCCGTGGGCGGCGACGGCACGCTGCATGAGGTGGTCAACGGCCTGTTCATCCAGCAGACGGTCCGTCCGGACGAGGTGCTGCTGGCCGTGGTGGCCGTCGGTACGGGCAACGACTGGGTGCGCACGTTCGGCATCTCGAGTCGCTATCAGGATGCCGTGCGGGCGATCAGCGCCGGATGTTCGTTCCTGCAGGACGTCGGGGTGGTCTCCTACGAGGAGGCGCACTACCGCCAGAGCCGCTACATGGCCAATGTGGCCGGTGTGGGATTCGACGCCCACGTCGTGCGCAAGCTCTCGCACCTGAAGAAAAAGGGCCACAAGAGCCGCTGGCGCTACACGTGGTGTGTGGTGAAGAACTTCTTCCGCTACAAGTCGACGGGCATCAAGGTGTGGGTCGACGACCGGCTGGTCTACAATAACCTGCTGCTGTCGGCTGCTGTCGGTATCTGCAAGTTCAACGGCGGCGGCATGCAGCCCTTGCCGGCAGCCATCGCCGACGACGGGATTCTGGACCTCTCGCTGATCCGGCCGGTCCATTTCTGGCACCTGCTGTTCCGCTTCCACTACCTCTTCAACGGCGGCATCTACCGCATCCGGCACATCCTCCAGGAGCGGGGCAGCCGCATCCGGATCGAGTCGTCGCCCGAGGTCTCGGTGGAGATCGACGGCGAACCGCTGGGCCATACGCCGCTCGAGTTCTCAATCCTGCACCGGGCGATCCGCATCGTGGTGTCACCCGATTTTCCGGGGCTGAAAAATCCCTCGTAGGAGCGGTTTCAGGGAGATGTGCAGCGGACTGTGCCGATGACCGGCACCGGGCGCAGTTCCGGGGTGTCGGGGCAGGGAAAACCTGGAAAGGTCGCACAGAGGCGGACGCCGAGGAACAGGGCGTTGGAGACAGATCGTTGGAGAGAGGCCCCGCAAGGCGTTTCCGGTGTACGGCGAGCCTTTTTCCCGAGCAATCCATTGAAGATCCGACAGAAGTCGGATCTTTTTTTGTGTAAAAATCGCAAGTGTGTGCGCACACACTTGCGATTTTGGAAAAAAGTACCTACATTTGCGGCAACAACCTCCGCAAACGGAACCAAGCCATGCAGAACGACGAAAACGATGAAACGAAAGATCCGGCCGCAACGGTGCGCATTGTCGACATCGCCCGCATGGCCGGAGTCTCGACGGCAACGGTCGATCGCGTGATCCATCGCCGCGGCAAGGTCTCGGCCGACAACCTGGCCCGGATCAACGAAGTCCTCGAACGGGTCAACTATCGCCCCAATCTGATTGCACGTTCGCTGGCTTCGGGCCGGCAGTACGTCGTGGCGGTGGTGACGCCCCGCTTTGCCGAGGGCGAGTATTGGGCCGACTTCGAGGCGGGAATCCTGCGTGCCGAGGCTGAGGCCCGCCGCTACAACGTCGTGGTGCGCCGTTTCGGATTCGATCAGTACGACCGTTCGTCGTTCGAACGGCTGCTCGAACGGCTGCGCGGCGAGGCGTTCGACGCCGCGGTTCTGGCCACGCTCTTCGCCGAACGGGTCGTCCCCTTTACCTGTGAGCTGGACCGTCGCGGAATCCCCTATGTCTTTGTCGATTCGGACCTGCCGGCCTGCCGGCGGATGGCCTATTTCGGGACGTCGTCGTTCGATGCCGGGGTGGTGGCCGCGCGGCTGCTCTTCGAGCGGATGGATGCCGGGGCCGACATTGTCGTGGGAAACATCCGCCATCGCGGTGAGGGGGGATCGAACCAGTGCCGCGAACGCGAGCGGGGCTTCCGCGACTACCTCGCACGGCACGATTTCGGCGGCCGGCTGCTCGACGTCGAACTGCGGCTCGACGACGAGGCCTGCAACGCCCGCACGCTGGACGATCTGTTTGCGCGCCACCCGTCGATTGCCGGCGCCGTGACGTTCAATTCGACCTGCTACATTCTGGCGGGGTATCTCGCCTCCCGGCGGCGTACGGAGGTGCGGCTGGTGGGCTACGACGTGATCGAGCGCAACCGGCGGATGCTCTCCGAAGGCATCGTCACGGCGCTCGTGGCACAGCGTCCCGAGGTGCAGGGCTACCGTGGGGTGATGTCGCTGTGTGCGTGGCTGGTCGAGGGGGTGCGACCCGCATCGGTCAACAACCTGCCGATCGATATTCTGGTCCGGGAAAACATTGCATATTATACCAACAACATAATTTGAACCAGTTATGAAAAATCTGTTTGACATTCGCGACCGCGTCGTCGTCGTGACGGGCGGAGCCGGAATTCTGGGACGTTCGATCTGTGGCTACCTGGCCGAGCAGGGGGCGAAAGTCGTGGTGCTGGACCGCGACGAAAAGGCCGGCAACGAGCTGGTGGGCTCGATCCGTGAGAAGGGCGGTGAGGCGCTCTTCCTTACGACCGACGTGCTGAGCCGCGAGGCGCTCGAGGCCAACCGCGACGCCATCCTCAAGGCCTATGACCACATCGACGTGCTGCTGAACGCCGCCGGCGGCAATATGGGCGGTGCAACGATCGCTCCCGACAAGTCGTTTCTCGACCTCGAGGTCGACGCCTTCAGGAAGGTCGTGGATCTGAACCTCTTCGGAACGGTGCTTCCGACGACGGTCTTCGGCGAGGCGATGACGGCCCGCCGCAAGGGCGTGATCGTCAACTTCTGCTCCGAGTCGGCGCTGCGTCCGCTGACGCGCGTGGTGGGCTACGGCGCCGCCAAGGCCGCCATTGCCAACTACACGAAGTACATGGCGGCCGAACTGGCCATGAAGTTCAGCCCCGAGATGCGTGTGAACGCCATCGTGCCGGGCTTCCTGCTGACGAACCAGAACCGCACGCTGCTGACCAATCCCGACGGCTCGTACACGGACCGTGCACGGACGATCATCGCCCATACGCCGGCCGGACGTTTCGCCGAGCCCGAGGAGCTGCTCGGCACGATTCACTACCTGATCAGCGACGCTTCGTCGTTCGTGACCGGAGCGCTGGCCGTTGTCGACGGCGGATTCGACGCCTTCTCGATCTAAACCCTTAACCCGCCGGGAATCTTCCGCGCGAAGGCCGCCTTGTTGCCCCGCACCGGAGACTTTCCGGCCCAAAAACCGAAAGACCATGTATCTTTGCAAACAGTCGTGGCGTTGGTACGGGCCGAATGATCCCGTCAGCCTGTCGGACATCCGCCAGGCCGGAGCCACCGATATCGTCCATGCCCTGCATCATATCCCCAACGGCGAGGTCTGGCCCGTGGAGGAGATCCGCAAACGCCAGCAGATGATCGCCGATGCCGGTCTGGTGTGGTCCGTGGTGGAGAGCATCCCGGTCCACGAACACGTCAAGACCCGTACGGGCAACTTCCAGCCCTACATCGAAAACTACAAGCAGTCGATCCGCAATCTGGCCGAGTGCGGCATCCACGTCATTACGTACAACTTCATGCCGGTCCTCGACTGGACGCGCACGAACCTGGCCTACGAACTCCCCGACGGATCGCGGGCCCTGCGTTTCGAGCGTGCGGCCTACGTGGCCTTCGACCTCTTCATCCTCAAGCGCCCCGGAGCCGAAAAGGAGTATACCGAGGAGGAGCGTGCCGCCGCCCGGGCGCGTTACGAGAGGATGGATGCCGACGAGATCCAGCTCATCACGCGCAACATGATCGCCGGACTTCCCGGTTCGGAGGAGAGCTTCACGCTGGAGCAGTTCCAGCACGAACTCGACCGCTACAAGGGGGTGACGGCCGAGGTGCTGCGCGAGAATCTGATCGCCTTCCTGCGCGAGGTGACGCCCGTGGCCGACGAGGTGGGTTCGGTGCTGGCCATCCATCCGGACGACCCGCCGTTCCCGATTCTCGGACTGCCGCGCATCCTTTCCACGGAGGAGGATTTTCGGAAGTTGGTCGAGGCCGTTCCGAACGCCTCGAACGGGCTGTGTCTCTGCACGGGATCGCTGGGCGTCTCGCCGAAGAACGATCTGCCGGGCATGATGCGCCGCTGGGGCGACCGTGTGAACTTCGTCCATCTGCGTTCGACGCAGCGTGACGCCGAGGGTAACTTCTTCGAGGCCAATCACCTCGAAGGTGACGTGCCGATGTACGAGATGATGAAGGCCCTGCTCGAGGTCGAGCAGCGCCGCCGGATCTCGATCCCGATGCGTCCGGACCACGGCCATCAGATGATCGACGACCTGAAGAAGCGGACCAATCCGGGCTATTCGTGCCTGGGTCGTCTGCGCGGTCTGGCCGAGCTGCGCGGTCTGGAGATGGGCATCGCCCGCTCGCTCTTCGCCGACAAATAGTCCCGACGTCGGGGACGGCAAGACTGAAAGGGGTTCCCGGAGCAATCCGGGAACCCCTTCTGCGTGAGGTGTTGCGGTCGTCGGGGATTGAACCGTCGGACGGCCGGTTGGAGGTGTCAGTTGGAGCCGGTCTGGCTGTTTTGTGCGGCGGGCTGTCCCGAAGCGGACTGTGCGGGGGTCTGGACGGGCGTTACCGTTTCGGTGATGTCGATTTCGGTGACCTCCCAGTTGAAGAGGTCGTTGGCGCACTGGCTCTCCATCTGGCTGATCTGCGAAAGATCGGTCGTGTCGGCCAGAATGGCGTTGAAGAACTGATTCATGGTCGAGTAGGTGGCGTTGACCTTCGAGGCGAAGCAGCTGTAGAAGGCCTTGAGCTGATCGTGGTCGAGCCCTTTGGGGAGGACACCCTGCGCCACGAGGACGTTGTAGGGGAACAGGTGCCGCATGTTGCGGGCATCGGCGTTGAGTTCGTCGACGATCTGCGTGACGACAACCATGTCGACCGTATCGTCGACCCCGTCCATCTGGATGAACTCCACGTAGACGGGGTAGTCGTTTTCGAGCGTACCGGCTACCTGATCGGTGAAGAGGACGAATTCGGCATCGGTCAGATCGTCGAGATAGACCATCTGGCGATACGAACGCAGGGCTTCGCGCATGGCCTTGCGCTGTTCGTGATTCCATTGGCGCTGTTTCGAGCAGCCCGTAAATCCTGCGGCCAGCAGGGCCAGCAGCGGCAGACAGAGGAGCAGTTTTTTCATGTTTGTTCCGATTAAAGGTTTGATTGTTTCGATTTACCGGCCGTAAGAGCAATCCGTGTGCCAAAAAAATCGTATCTTGCCGGCCGATGGATTTCAACCGCTACATCACGGCTGCGGAGTTTCCGCTGCTGGCCGAACTTTTCCGGACGGAGGGGCATTGTGTCACCATTGCCTGCGGAGAGTCCTTTGCCAGGCAGGATGAACGTAACCACGGTTGCGGACTGGTCGAGAGCGGGGCTTTCCGTTATGTGCATCTGACGGCCGAAGGGGAGGCTCCGGTAGTGGGGTATGCCTTTGCCGGGGAGTTTGTCGGAGATTATATCTCGATGAGCAACGGACTTCGTTCGTGGGTCGGGATCGAGGCGATGTGTGAAAGCCGCGTGTGGTGGCTCGACAACCGACGGCTGGAGGCCTTCTATGCCACGGATGCCTCCCACGAGCGGTTGGGACGCCGGCTGGCCGAGCACCTGCTGGCCGAGGTCTACGAACGTCTGCTGCAATGTTACGTCTCCACGCCGCAGGAGCGTTACGAAGCGCTGTTGCGCCGCTGTCCCGATCTGCTGAACCTTGTTCCGCTCAAGGAGTTGGCCTCCTACCTGAGGGTGCGTCCCGAGACGCTGAGCCGCATTCGTCGCCGCATCCGGTGATTCCCGTCTCTTTCGTTTCTTGATTTCGGTCAAGATTCTTCAGCCTTATTCCTTCTACCTTTGCCTCATGAAACAGGCAATCGTTATCGGGGCCACGTCCGGGATTGGACGGGCCCTTGCCGAGCGGCTTGCGGCCGCCGGCTGGCGGGTCGGAGCGGTGGGACGCCGCGAGGCGTTGCTTCGCGAGCTGGAGCAGACTGCACCCGCAAACATTTCGTATGTCACGGCCGACATCACGCGTCCGGAGGCATCTCTTGCCGCCTTGTCGGAGTTGGTTGCACGGCTGGGCGGGATGGATCTCTGTGTGGTCTGCTCCGGAACGGGTGACCTGAATCCTGCGTTGGATTTCGCTCTCGAGGAGCCGGCCATTGCGACCAACGTGCGCGGATGGACGGCCGTGGTTGATTGGGCCTATTGCTGGTTCGAACGCCGCGGCGGAGGTCATCTGGCGGTTGTCACGTCGGTCGGCGGACTGCGCGGAAGCGGTTCGGCGCCGGCCTACAACGCTTCGAAGGCCTATCAGATCAATTATGCCGAAGGTTTGCGTCAGCGCGCCGCCAAGACGGCGTCGGGCGTTCGGGTGATGGATCTTCGGCCGGGACTGGTCGATACGGCGATGGCCAAGGGAGACGGGCTCTTTTGGGTGATGCCCGTCGGGCGGGTGGTGGATCAGATGCTGCGGGCCATGCGTCGCCGGCGGAGGGTGACGGTCGTCACGCGTCGCTGGCGCCTGGTGGCCTGGATGCTCCGCCGGCTGCCCGAATCGTTGTATCTCAAACTGTAAGAGTTATGAACGGTTGGTTTTTTACGGCCGGAGTTTTGCTCCTCATGGCCTTTTTCGTACATTCGTTGGCCGGCAACCGGCTCTATTCCTCGGCCCGTCCCGATCGGGATGGCTCCCGGGCCTGCGATGCGTGGCTGACGGGGCGTTGCGGCATGCAGATGATCGGTGTCGATCTGCTCCTGGCGGGCGGATTCCTCCTGGCGGCGGGGAGCGGGTTGGTGCCTCGTTCCCGGACTCTGGAGCTGTTTCTCGGACTGACCTATGGCGGATGGACGGCCGGATGGCTTCTGTCGCTGGCTGTCGAGCACTCTTCTGCGCGTCATTACCGGCGATTGTGTCAATGGATTCTTTTTCTCGTGGTTGCCGTGTTGATCGGAGTCGGAATTCTGGTGGATTGAAACGAAAAACGGACGGAGATTCTCCGTCCGTTTTTCGTTTCTGCTCGGTCTGTTTTCTCAGCCTCCTGCTTTCTCAGTCTTCAGCTCTCTTCTCTTCCTCTCTCCTCTTCTCTGCCCCCCCCCTCGCGTCAGCAGGTGCCGAAGCGGAAGACGATCTTCTGGCAGTAGAATTCGCCCGGGTGAAGCAGCGGCGAGGGGAATTCCGGATGGTTTACCGCATCGGGGTAGTTCTGACACTCCATCGCCACGCCGGCGTAATCCTCGTAGCGGCCTCCCGACTTGGTCTCGGGACAGCCGCCCGAAAGCCAGTTGCCCGTGTAGATCATCACGCTCGGCTGCGAGGTGAGCACCGTCACCGTACGTCCCGACCTCTTTTCGCGGAGCGTTCCCACTTCGCCCAGAATATCGGGTTTCCAGCCGTCGATTACGAACGGGTGGTCGTAGCCGCGGAAGTCGCGGATGTGGTTGAACTCCGAGTCGATGCCGGGTCGGAACGGACGGAATTCGCGGAAATCCTGCGGTGTGCCCTCCACGTCGAGCAGCCGGCCCGTCGGGATCTGCCGTTCGTTCATCTCCAGCACCTTCGAGCAGTTCAGGCGCAGCTCGTGGTCCAGCACCGAGCCGCTTGCCTCGCCTGCCAGATTGAAGTAGACGTGGTTCGTCAGGTTGACGACGGTCGTCTGCGTGGTCTTGGCCATGTAGGTGATCTCCAGTGCATTGTCATCGTCGAAATCGAAGGCCGCCTCGACGTACAGTTCGCCGGGATAGCCCTGGTCGCCGTCCTCGGACGTAAGGGCCATCACCACGCGGTTGGTCTCCACGCGGCTCTCCCACAGCCGGTTGGCGAAGTTTTTCGTACCGCCGTGGAGATGGTTTACGCCGTTGTTGACCTCCAGCCGGTACTCCTTGCCCTCGACGGTCATCTGCCCGAAGGCGATGCGGTTGGCGCAGCGTCCCACGCTCTTTCCCGAGGCGGCTCCGTCGAAGAAGTAGCCTTCGGGGTGTTTGTATCCCAGCGCCACGTCGGCCATGCGGCCCTCGCGGTCGGGCATCTTCACCGAGACGATCGCCGCGCCGTAGTTCGTGAGCTGCACTTCGGCTCCCGAGTCGTTGCGCAGCGTGTAGCGAATGATTGCCTCGCCCTCCGGGGTCATGCCCCAGACGTGTTGTTCGATTTGTACCATAGTTTAATATAAGTTCGACGGGGTTAGGTTGTTTTCAGATCGGAGCGATTTTGTCTATGAACCCCCATCGAACTTATATTACGGCGTTTTTAACGCCGGGGCTCATGTTGAAAATCCCTCTGAATCTCCCTTTGAAAAGGGCGACTTTACTCTATTGCGGGTTTTAGATTGGTCAGCAGATTGTCGATGCGGCGCAGGGTCTCCTCTTTGCCGATGAACGACGTTACGTCGTACATGCCCGGGCCTTTTCCGGCGCCCACGAGGGCCAGCCGCAGGGTGTTCATCACCTGGCCCATGCCGTAGCCCTTCTCCTCGATCCAGGCGTGGACGATGCGTTCGGTGTTCTCCAGCGAGAAGTCGTCGATTCCCGCCAGCACGTCGCGCAACTCCCGCAGAATGGCGGGATTCTGCCCCTTCCAGTACTTGCGCACCTGCTTTTCCTCATACTCCCGGGGAGCCTCGAAGAAGAACGACGTGAGGTCCCACAGATCGGTCGTGAACGTGGCGCGCTCCTTCATAATGCCCGCGGCTTTGCCGGCCACGGCGTCCGAAACCTCGATGCCGTGGCTGCGCAGGACGGGCTGGTAGAGGGCCGCCAGTTCGGCGTCGGTCTTGTGGTGCATGTACTGGGCGTTGAACCACCGGGCCTTGTCGGGCTGGAATCGGGCGCCCGATTTCGAGACGCGGTCGAGCGAGAAGCTGTCGATCAGCTCCTGCATCGAGAAGATCTCCTGCTCGGTGCCGGGGTTCCAGCCCAGCAGCGCCAGCATGTTGATGAACGCTTCGGGGAAATAGCCGTCCTCGCGGTAGCCGTGGGCGGTCTCACCCGTCGGAGAGGTCCAGAAGAGCGGAAATACCGGGAATCCCATCTTGTCGCCGTCGCGCTTCGAGAGCTTGCCGCCGCCCGTGGGTTTGAGCAGCAGGGGCAGGTGGGCGAACCGGGGCTGCACGTCCGTCCACCCGAAGGCTTTGTACAGGAGGTAGTGCAGCGGCAGCGACGGCAGCCACTCTTCGCCGCGGATGACGTGCGACACCTCCATCAGCCGGTCGTCGACGATATTCGCCAGGTGGTAGGTGGGTAGCGCGTCGGCCGATTTGTAGAGCACCTTGTCGTCCAGCGTCGAGGTGTTGACCTCCACGTGTCCGCGGATCAGGTCGTCCATCGCGACCGTTTCGTTTTCGGGCATCCGGAAGCGGATCACCCACTGGTCGCCGCGGTCGAGGCGCGCCTTCACCTCCTCGGCGGGCAGCGCCAGCGACGTGGCCAGCTTCTCGCGCACCGCATAATTATAGGCGAACGCCTCACCGCGCGCCTCGGCCTCCCTGCGCAGGGCGTCCAATTCCTCGGCCGTGTCGAAGGCGTAGTAGGCCCAGCCCGCCTCGACGAGTTGCAGGGCGTATTTGAGGTAGATTTCGCGCCGCTCGCTCTGGCGGTAGGGGGCGTGAGGCCCTCCGACGCCCACGCCTTCGTCGATCTCGATGCCGCACCATTTGAGCGATTCCAGAATGTAATCCTCCGCTCCGGGGACGAACCGCTGCGAATCGGTGTCCTCGATACGCAGGATCATCGTTCCCTTGTGCCGGCGGGCGAACAGGTAGTTGTACAGTGCCGTACGGACGCCGCCGATGTGCAGCGGCCCGGTGGGGCTGGGCGCGAAGCGCACCCGAACTGGTCTTTCCATAGCTGTATTCTTTAATTTTTTTACGATCCCGGGTTGCGGCGTCAGACGTTGAACAGGAAGTGCATGATGTCGCCGTCCTCGACGACATACTCCTTGCCTTCGATCGACAGTTTGCCCGCATCGCGGCACGCCTTCTCCGAACCCAGGGCGGTGTAGTCGTCGTACTTGATGACCTCGGCGCGGATGAACCCCTTTTCGAAATCGGTGTGGATGATGCCGGCCGTCTGCGGGGCTTTCATGCCGCGCAGGTAGGTCCAGGCGCGGGTCTCGTCGGCCCCGGTGGTGAAGAACGTTTCGAGGTTGAGCAATTTGTAGGCCGATTTGATCAGGCGCGCCACGCCCGACTCCTCCAGCCCCAGGTCTTCGAGGAACATCTGCCGCTCGTCGAAGTCTTCCAGTTCGGCGATGTCGGCCTCCGTGGCGGCGGCGATGACGAGCATTTCGGCCCGCTCGCCGGCGATGGCCTCCCGGACGGCCTCGGTGTAGGCGTTGCCCGTCGCGGCGCTCTTTTCGTCGACGTTGCAGACGTACAACACGGGCTTGTCGGTCAGCAGGTTGAGGTCGGCGACCAGTTTGCGGTCCTCCTTGTCGAGTTCCACGGTGCGGGCCGAAAGCCCCTGTTCCAGCACCGACTTGTACTGCAAGAGCAGCTCCACGGCGCGCTTGGCCTGCTTGTCGCCGCCCGAGGTGGCCTGCTTCTGGGTCTTGGAGAGCCGGTTCTCGACGGTTTCGAGATCCTTCAGCTGCAATTCGGTGTCGATGATGCCCTTGTCGCGCACGGGGTCTATCGAGCCGTCGACGTGGGTGATGTTGCCGTTGTCGAAGCACCGCAGGACGTGGATGATCGCATTCGTGTTGCGGATGTTGCCCAGAAATTTGTTGCCCAGACCTTCGCCCTTCGAGGCGCCCTTCACGAGGCCCGCGATGTCGACGATTTCGATCGTCGTCGGGACCACGCGCTTGGGGTTGTCGATCTCCGCGAGGCGGATCAGCCGCCGGTCGGGGACCGTGATCACGCCCACATTGGGCTCGATGGTGCAGAAAGGAAAGTTTGCCGCCTGTGCCTTTGCATTGGACAGACAGTTGAAAAGGGTCGATTTACCCACGTTCGGCAAGCCGACGATGCCGCATTGTAACGCCATTTATTCGTTTCGTTTATGTTGCTGTCAGACAAATTGCGCTTATCGTGAAACAAGCCCACAAAGATACGAATTTCTTTTCAATAATCGGAGACACTCGCGGGTAAAAGCGGAAAGGGGGATGGTTTCCGGCTCTGGGCGCGGAAAAAAGCGCTTCTGTCCGTTCCGTTTATCCCTTGGCAAATAAAACCTCTTCGCCAACTGGCGAAGAGGTTTTATTTGCCGGCAGCAAGGCTGGCTATTCGGCCAGCGACCATTCGATCACGACCGGGAAGTGGTCCGAGGGGTATTTCCGGTTGTAACTGTTGTTGACGATGCGCCACGAAACGACCTTCGTGTCCTTCGGCGTGACGAAGACGTGGTCGATGCGCGACGCAGCGGCGGGAGGCGTCGAGATGTATTTGTAGCCGTTGTAGGTGGGCCAGTCTCCGTTGGTCTTGGACGGACAGCGGACGTAGCTGTCGGCAAGGATGCCTGATCCGGCGATCGTTTTGTAGGCTTCGGTGTTTTGGTTCGAATTGAAGTCACCCGTGCAAAAGGCCGGTTTGCCGCCTGCGATCTCCCGGACCTTGGCCACCAGCAGTTTGGCGCTCTCGGCGCGGGCCGTGGTCCCTATGTGGTCGAAGTGCGAATTGAAATGGTAGAATTCCCGTCCGTTCGCGCGGATGCGGAAATGCACCCAGTTGCACATGCGGGGCGAATAGGAGTCCCAGCCTTTGGACCCGGGGGCGGAAGGCGTTTCGGAGTACCAGAACGATCCCATATCCAATACTTCGAATTTGTCCTTGCGGTAGAAAACGGGGTTGTAGTGGCGTCGTTGGGCCGTTTTGTCACCGATGACGTTTTCTCCGACCCAGGTGTATCCGTCGAGGAACGGCTCGATGTCCTTGATCTGGGTCAGATAAGGCTCCTGCGCTCCGAAGATGTCGAACTTCTCGCTCTGGAGTAGTTGGCGAAGCAAATCCCGGCGGGTCGTCCATTTGTTGTCTTGATCGGAAGAGTTGTCGTACTGGATGTTGTAGGTGGCGACGCGAATCGGATCGAGCCACTCTTTTCCAGGTGCAGGGGCGGGTGCGGGATCGTCGTTTCCCGAACTGCACAGCGAGAAGAGCGGCAGGCAGAGCAGGAACAGACTGAAATACGGTTTTCGTATCATTTTTCCGAAAGAGATTGGTTTCGAATTTAAGACGAACTGTTTCCGGTTTTGTCCCCCGGGGAGCGAAAATTTGCTATTTCGCATTTTTTATTCGATTTTTACCGCTTGCAGGGGGACAAACCGGACGGTTTTCCGTTATATCGAATGACCGACCAAACCAATGAACCGAATGTTTCGGCAACGCAAGTACGACACCCGACGAATCGACCGGCAGTATGCCGAAGAGACCGACGTATATGTTATGTTGTATAACAGTTACGCCGATGCGCTCTATGCCTACGGCATGGGGTTCGGTTTCGACAACGAAACGGTCAAGGATGTCATCCACGACATATTCCTCGACATTATGACCCGCCAGGTCGACCTGGGCCGCATCGTCAACATCAAGGCCTACCTTTTCCGGATCGTTCACAACCGCCTGGTCGACCTGCACCGTTCGCGGGTGGACAAATGCGACCTTTCGGACCGGGAGCCGGGATTGCGGGTGTCGCTGACCTCGCTCGACGCGATGATCGAATCGGAGCACGTGCTGCGCATCCGCCAAACGATCGAGTCGCTGCTCAACCAGCTCTCGCCCAAGCAGCGCGAGGCGCTGCTGCTGCGCTTCGTCTACGAGATGGAGTATGACGACATCGCCGTCATACTCGACGCCACGCCCCACGCCGTCCGCAAGTTCGTGTCGAAGGGGCTGGGCAAACTTCGGAAGGGCAGGGAGTGCGGCAAGACGATGAAAATAGCCACTTGACACGGCGGACGCTGTTTTTTGCGGTTCGAGGGGGACAAAACGGCGGATTCGCCGTCATAGGGGAGAGCGCGGCGCCGCAGCCGCAGCATGCAGTTTGAAGATTACGTTGGAATCAATGATAAAACCGGACGATATTAAGAAGCACACGGCGGAGTTCTTCACCTCCGACCCGGACTTCGTTTTGTGGTGTCTCGATCCCGAGCGGGCGCAGGACGGCTATTGGTGCGGTTACACCGAACGCCATCCGCAGGACCTGGTCGAATTCGAGCGCGCCGTGAGCCTGGTGCGCCGTGTGGGCAAGACCCATCCCGCGCTGCCGTCCGTGGAGAAACAGTTGCTGCTCGACCGCATCCTGACCGACCATTACGCCCGGCGCCGTTTTGCAGCCCCTCCCCGCCGCCGCAACCGGACGGCGCTCTTCGCCGCCGCTTCCCTGCTGGTCGCCGGCGTCGTGGCGGCCCTGTTCTGGAGTGCGGATTTCACGGGTTCCGGGCTGCCTTCGGCCGAGGCCTATGAGAACATCACGCTCGTGACCCGCGAAGGCAGCCGCGAGGTGTACGACGACATCGCCCGTATCAGCCTTACGCCCAAGGGCGAAATCCTGATCGACGGCAAGGAGAACGAAGGGGCGGAGACCGATCGCAGGACGCCCCGGCAGGAGGTGCGCGTGCATACGAGCGAACTGGTGGTCCCCAAGGGCAAGCGCGCACATCTGCAACTCTCCGACGGGACGCGGGTGTGGATCAATTCGGCGTCGGTGCTCCGTTTCCCGTCGGCGTTCGGTGACACGCGCGACGTCTTCGTCGAGGGCGAAGCCTATTTCGAGGTGGCGAAGGATGCGAACCGTCCCTTCATCGTGCACACCGACCATTTTGCGACCCGCGTGCTGGGCACGTCGTTCGACGTGACGACCGCGCCCCGGGCCGACGGTTCGTCGGCCGTGGTGCTGGTCGAAGGCTCCGTGGCCATCGACGTGGCCAACGGCGAATCGGTGACGCTGAATCCTTCGGAACGCTTCTCGATGAAGGACGGCAGCTATTCGGTCTACGAGGTCGATCCCTATAAATACATCAGTTGGAAGGACGGACTGTTGTTCTTCACCTCGAACACGCTGTTCGAAGTCCTGCAAAAGGTGGCTGCGTTCTACAAGATCGAAATAACCTGCTTCGGGGAGATCGGGAGCCGGAAGTGTACCGGCAAGCTGATCCTGTTCGACGACCTGGACGGCACGCTCGACGTGCTCTCCGACATTTTCCGGATCGCCTACGTCCGGGGGCCTGACGGCTCGGTGGCGGTGAGGCCTGCCCCCGACGATTGCGCCGACGCCGTATATCGCTGACAACCAATTCCAGTCTTAAATACTAACCTTAATACTGTTACTTATGAAGAAACTTTTCTTTGTGAGGAGTGGCTCGACATGCCGTATGCTGCGGATTCTTGCGGCGGTGATGCTGTTGCTTCCGGTGAATCTCCAGCCCGTCCGGGCCTCCCGGCAGGACGCCGGGGCCAAATCGTCGCTGACCGTGAAGATGAAGGACGCAACGCTGTCGAGCGTCTTTGCCGAGGTCGAGCGGACCAGCCGCTACGCCTTCATTTACACCGACGACGTGCGGCCGCTGCTCGACCGCCGGGTTTCGGTTTCGGTCAGGTCTGCGACCATCGACGAACTGCTGTCCGCGGTCCTCAAGGGAACGGAGCTGACCGGACGGGTGCGCGAAAGCCAGGTGATCATCTCGAAAGCGCCCGCCCGGAAAAACGCCGCCGTCACCCCCCCCTCCCGGCTGCGAATTCCGGTAGGGAAATCGTCTTGCAGGGGACGGTGATCTCTTCGGCCGACAACAAGCCCATCGTCGGTGTTTCGGTCTATGTCGAGGGGACGACCGTCGGCGCCACCTCGGACATCAACGGCAACTACACCCTCAAGGTGCCGGCGGGAACGAAACACGTCACCTTCGCTTTTCTGGGCTACGACACCAAGAAGATCGCCGTCGCCGATGTCGAACTGTTCAAGCTCGTGACGCTGATCGAGGCGTCGAACGTCATGGACGACGTGGTGGTCGTGGCCTTCGGCACGCAGAAGAAGGAGAGTTTGGTGGGAGCCGTGCAGGTCGTGCGTCCCAGTACGCTCAAGGTGACGTCGAGCAACCTCTCGACCTCGTTCGCGGGCAAGATCGCCGGCGTCATCTCGACCCAGTCGTCGGGCGAACCCGGCGCCGACGGTGCGAATTTCTGGATTCGCGGCATCTCGACCTTCGGGGCTAACAAATCGCCGCTGCTGATTCTCGACGGCGTGGAGATCGTCTCGGAGATGCTCAACAACATTCCGCCCGAGGCGATCGAGTCGTTTTCGATCCTGCGCGACGCCACGGCCACGGCGCTCTACGGTTCGCGCGGCGCCAACGGCGTAATGATCATTACCACCAAAAACGGCCGCCAGTCGGAGAAGATGGCGATCAACGTTCGTCTCGAGTCGGGCATTTCGATGCCGACGCGCGTGCAGGACATCGCCGACGGCGTGACTTACATGGAGAACTACAACGAGGCGCTGCGCACCCGCACCCCGGCGGGCGAAACTTATGTGCAGCACTTTTCGGACGAGAAGATCACGGGCACCCGCAACCGGCTCAATCCCTACGTCTATCCCGACAATGACTGGTATTCGATGCTTTTCAAGGATTTTACGGTCAACGAGAACATGAATCTCAATGTGCGGGGCGGCGGCAAGGTGGTCGACTATTTCCTCAATGCTTCGATCTTCAACGAAAACGGTATCCTGAAGAAGCCCGCGGAGTCGAAATTCAACACCAACATCAATTCGCAGAAATACCTTTTCCAGGCCAACGTCGGCGCGCAGCTCACCCGAACGACCCGCGTGAGTCTGAAGATGAACACGCAGCTGCTTTTCTGGCACCGTCCCGTCGAAGAGGTGAAAGACCTGTTCTACTATACGATGCGCGCCAATCCGGTCGCTTTTCCGGCCATCTATCCCAAAGGCTCCGTGGAGGATCTCGACGACCCGATTTTCGGAAATGCCCCTTCGTGGGACGGTGGTTCTACGGACATCAATCCTTATGCCCTGTTGAGCCGCGGATACGGACAGCGCCATACGCAGTACATCACCACGACCTTCTCGGTGGACCAGGACCTCGATTTCGTCACCAAGGGACTGAAAGTCCGGGGCATGGTCTCGTTCTACAACAAGACCTATGCGGCGACTTACCGTTCTTTTTCTCCCTATTATTACGAAATGACCGACTATACCGACAACGGCGACGGGACTTTCGACTACAACCTGCAAAGCATCGGCACGCCCGGATCGTCCTATCTGGGAACCTCCACGGGGCGGAACGGTTACCGTGAGATCTCGTTGCAGGGGCAGATCGAATATTCGCGCACGTTCGGCAAACACGACGTCAACGCCCTGTTCGTCTACCACCAGAAGGAGAAGGTCGACAATCAGCCCGCCAATGATGAGTACAAGGTGCTCCCTTACCGCGAGCAGGGTCTCGCCGGACGTTTTACCTATGGGTACGACAGTCGCTACCTGATGGAGTTCAACTTCGGCTACAACGGCTCGGAGAACTTCATATCGGGTCGTCGTTTCGGGTTTTTTCCCTCGATCGCCGGAGCGTGGGTCGTGTCGGGCGAACCGTTCTGGGAAGGTATCCGCAGCAAGGTGAACCTGCTGAAAATCCGTGCTTCGTACGGTCTTTCGGGCAACGACTATCTGGCCGACAGCAGCAACAACATCGTCCGTTTCCCCTATCTCACGACGGTCAACATGAACAAGGCGCTCTACGTGTGGTTTTCGCCCAACTTCGTCAAGCAGACCGGACACGAGATCAAGACCGTGGGCAATCCCCTGGCCACGTGGGAGGAGAGCACCAAACTTAACGTAGGACTTGAACTGGGACTGTTCGACGCCCTGACGCTGAACGTCGACGTTTACAAGGAAAATCGTACCGGCATCTTCATGCAGCGGCGTTCGCTGCCCTCGACGATGGGCCTTTCGGGCGTCACGCCCTACGGCAATCTGGGTGAGGTGGAGAACCGCGGCGTCGATGTTTCGCTCGAATACAACAAGGCGTTCAACAAGGACCTGCTGGTCTCCGTGCGCGGAACGTTCACCTATGCGCACAACGAGGTGAAGGCCCGCGACGAGGCGAAATACCTGCCCAACAAATACAACTCCGTGCTGGGCAAACCCGTCAATTCGGTTTACGGACTGGTCGCCGACGGCCTTTTCGCCTCGCAGGAGGAGATCGACAACTCGCCCCGGCAGACCTTCATGCCCGATTATCTGCCTGGCGACATCAAATACCGCGACCTGAACGGCGACGGCGTGATCGACGCCAACGACCGCACGTCGCTGGGTTATCCCACCGTGCCCGAGATCTTGTACGGCTTCGGCGCCTCGGTCAACTACAAACGCTGGGACTTCTCGTTCTTCTTCCAGGGCACGGCGCGCGTCTCGCTGCGCATGTACGACATGCACCCGTTCCGCGACAATCAGTATTCGGGCTTCAACATGACGCAGTACGTTGCCGACGACCACTGGTCGGAAGCCGATCCCAATCCCAATGCCGCCTATCCGCGCCTGGATTACCGCTACAACGCCAACAACACGCAGACCTCGTCGTTCTGGATCAAGAACGGCAGCTACCTGCGCCTGAAGAGCGTCGAACTGGGTTTCACGTACAAAAGCCTGCGCGCCTATCTGGCCGGCACGAATCTGTTCATCATTTCGCCCTTCAAATACTGGGACCCCGAAATGGGAAGCGGCAACGGCTTGAAATACCCGTTGCAGCGCGTGGTGAAACTCGGCCTTCAGTATAACTTCTAAAATTCGAGCGACATGAAAAAAATCATATCCATTTTGCTGTTTGCGTGCGCCGGAGCGCTTGCCGCGTGCGATTTCCTCGACGTGGTTCCCGAGGGGCAGGCGACGCAGGAGGACATCTTCAAAACCTCCAAGGAGGCCCGCAAGTACCTCAATACGCTCTACACCTACGCCCCCAACATCGCGGCCTACCGCTACATGCCCGACTTCTGCGCCGGCGACGACATTATCACCGCCACCAACGGCCAGACCCGTTATTTTCCCTACAAGAGCATGCTCTACAACGAGGAGAACGCCAGCCAGACCTACTACGGTCTGTGGGACGCGACGACCTCTTCCCCGTCCGGGCGCACGAACTATGACATGTACAAAGGCATCCGCTACTGTTACATTATGATCGACAACATCGACGCAGTCCCGGGCATCTCGCCGTCCGTGGCCGACGAGTTCAAGGGCGAAGCCTATTTTCTGATCGCCTATTACCACTGGGTGCTGCTGACTCACTACGGCCCGGTCATCCTCGTCAGGGGGCAGCTGGACATGGGGCTTCCCGAGGAGCAGGTCTATGTGGCCCGCAGTCCGTTCGACGAATGCGTGACGTTCATCGCCGAGACCTACGACCGCGCGGCCGATTTGCTGCACGGGTATCCGACGCGTCCCGATGCCGACCTGGGGCGCGCCACCTCGGTGGCGGCCAAGGCGATGAAGGCCCGGCTGCTGCTCTATGCCGCCAGTCCGCTCTGCAACGGCAACACGGAGTTCTACGCGCGTTTCCGCAACAACGACGGCACGCCGCTGATGAGCCAGACCTACAATCCCGAAAAGTGGAAGTGGGCGCTCGACGCCTGCCAGGAAGCGATCACGCTGGCCGAGGACAACGGGCACAGGCTCTACGAAAGCCCGAACGCGACTGCGGCTGCAACCGCTGCCGAGCGCGGCGAGATCAACTACCACGACTGCTTCGTCGAACCGCTCTGGAACACGGCCGAGTACCTTTGGGCGATGGGCGACCAGACCGGCATCGAGCACTTGCAGCGTTACGGAGGCGCGCGCCTGAAGCTGCCGTACAGTACCGACGGCTTCTGCATCAACATCGTTCCGACGTTCGAGTGCGTGGAGATGTACTACACGCACAACGGTCTGCCGTGGGACCGAGACCCCGAGACCATGCATATCGACCCCTATGCCTATAATGCCGAAAAGGAGACTGCCAACCTCCATGTCTACAAGGAGCCGCGCTTCTATGCGTCGGTGGGCTACGACCGCGGCAAGTACGCCATCAACGGCGAGGAGTTCATTCTCAAATGCCGCGCCGGCGAGATGCAGGGCAGCGTGCTCGACGCCTCGAAGGAGTACCAGAGCTGTACGGG
>OLWA01001120.1_pt1 | contig 29095 bp, 20 predicted proteins | sample 1673251 | NCBI WGS metagenome assembly OLWA01 (sample SAMEA3178937, study PRJEB25190) | human gut metagenome | biome: human gut; feature: human-associated habitat; material: faeces | place: Austria | collected 2013 | reverse complement strand
ACGGCAAGTATGCCCAGCACCGCCGCAGGAAACAGGAACAGGTGCTTGTGTTTTTTCCACATTGTCAGCTCCCTTCTCCGGCCCTGTTTTCCCTCTTTATATTTACAATAACGCACAAATTGTGCGAAGTCAACATTTTCGCAAGGATATTCCGCAAAATCCAGATCATATAACACATAGGTGAATGTACATCACCATGCCCGAAATCCATCACACCGCAGCATGACACCTCCTCCGCTTACATCTCTTCATTTTCTTCATATTGCCAAGGTTTATTTTGTGTTGAAGAATTACCTCCTGAGTTTGAGCTACTTGAACCTGTGTTTCCAGAACTTTCACTTCCTGAATTTAAAGTAGAATCATCTGTATTACCACTTTTTAAATTTGAATTTGGTGGAGTAGTTACTTCAGGATTAGGACTTTCAATTGAACTATTACTATCTCCATTTTCTCCAGGTTTAGTGCCTGCTTGTTCATTACCAATTTGAGGATATACTTTAAATACATTTTTATATAAATTAGGTCTTACTGTAACTTTTCTTTCTACAGTTGTAGTTTTTCCCCAACGATCTCTTGCTGTATAAACTAGTATTTTTTCACCTAATTCACTTGTATCAAGTTTCCAATTTATATTATTATTGCTATTAGAATTAGTATTAGTTGTAACCGTAGTTGATCCATTTTGCTTAAGAGCAACTGATTTTATTAAATTATTATCATCATCATGATCATCAGTATATTCTACCCCTTCACCAACATAAAATTCTTCACCTTGATATACATCTATATCTCCTACTCCTTCTATTTTAGGTGCTTCATTATATATAGACTCTAATCCTTTAGGGGTTAACCTAAATACAACATGATTCATATTATCTGGATTATCAACACCATTACTATAATCTTCTCTTTCATTCTTTATATTACCTTTTATAATAGATCTACTTGGTTCATAATGCCATAAATATAAGCAATCATCATATTGAAAACTTTGTCCATTCCAATTTTTATCTCCATTTTCATCTTCAGTATGCATAACACTTTTACCAAAATCAGTACCTCTAAACTCATTCTCTCTCACTATTGTAGTAGTTCCATTAGTATTTTTTCGTATAAGAGCTATTTTATAGACAATCTTTTCATCACCATACTTTAGAAAAGTTCCTGTTGCATCTATTACTTTAAATTTATTATTTTCAAAATCAATTTGAATTTTGAAAGGAAATTTTTCTTGGGCAACTGGTCCAAATACAACTTTATTATCACTTATATTATTTTTATCTGGATTAGTATATATAGATTTTAATCCACTTTCAGTAATTTCAAATTTTACATCTAATAAGTTTTCAGGATTTTGAACTCCATCAGTATAATCTTCTCTTTGATCATTTATACCACCTGTTATATAAAACAACTGTGGATGTCCATGATAAATTTTAAAATAATCTCCATATTCAAAATTATAATTTTTTAAATCAGTTAACTTATTATTACTATTTGGAGTTTCATTTGTATTAAAAGTTATTTCATTAACCTTTGTATTACCATCTTTATTGTATACAGCTATTTTTACATAATTGGGATTATCCCCACTACCAAATGTTCTATCCTGAGTAATAATATTTAATTTTTTAGTTTCATGATTAAATTTAATTCTTATTGGCTCTTGACCGTCCCCTCCCTTAAATATAATTTCATTTTTATCAATACCATTTAATATTAATAAATTTCTTTCAATAGTTGTTGTTCTTCCCCAACTATCTGCAACTGTTAATTTAATTTTATTTATGCCTATTTTTAAATGCTTCTTTTGCTCTTCTAAAAACTTTTCCTCTTCTGTTTTATTTGAATTATCTTTATCACTTGAGGCATCATTTTTACTTGAATCAGTAGTTTCACTTGAAGATTCATCATTTACAAAAGCTGCTTCTTCATTTTCTGTAGTTTGTCCTTGATTTCCTGTATCTTCTGAACTAGAAGTATCCCCAATTTCTGAACCTGGATTTCTATCTGTACCATCTGAATCTCCATTTCCTTCAGTATTAGAACTTCCACTACCTGAAGCACTTCCATTGTTATCAGTTTGTGTTCCTACACTATTAGTTTCTTTTGGAATAATAGTAACTTTTATCTTTGAATTATCAATAACATGATCATTATCTTCATTGTCTCTATCATCTACTACTTTTATATTTTTTGTATAATCAATAATATCGCCAGCATATGAAGTTAGCCTTTCTTTACTTGTTACTATTATTTCAGGTGCTTTATTATAAATAGCATTAACTCCATCTACAGTAAAAAGAAATCTTACATTATCAATATAATCACTATTATCTGTTCCTTTTGAATAATCGATAGTTTCATTTCCTTCATTACCCAATTTATCATTATCTTTAACTTCACCTTGAATTCTTATTCTTTTTGGTGTATTACTCCATAATGCAACATAATAATTATCATAAATGGTAATATTTTTAAGTTTTTCCTTTATCTTATCTATATTACTTGCTTCTTCTTCTGTCAATTCAATTTTTCCAACTTCTTGTTCTTTAACATTAAATACAGTTAATTTAAATACAATTTTATCGTTTGTTTGTTGATTATTACTTCCTCCAATTCCCCCTGGTTGTTGTCCCCCTTGTGAATTATCAGGACTTTGTGTAATTGAATCCTGCTTTGGAGGAGTAGCTCCTTCTTCTGGTCTACTTGTACCTGAAGAACTTCCTTCTTCTCCACTTGAAGGTGGTGTTTCTTCCGTTTCATTCCCATAATCAACATCACCAGTTTTAGCTTGTACCTGCTCACCATTTGAGCTATCTGCTCCTTGTGATGGTTGTTCAGATGAACTTTCTAATTCACCAGGTTGTTGTTCTTCTTGTGAAGGTTGACTATTTTTCTTTTTACTTACATCAAATGTATTTGTTATAGGATTATACTTAAGTGAAAATAATTTTTCACTTGCATCTTTATTATAAAACTCGATATCATTTGATACAGATCTTGATATTACAGATACAGTTCTTTGATATGTAGCACTTCTTCCCCAAGCATCAGTAACTTTATAATTTAATTTAAATTCTTCAATTTCATCAGTTTTTATATATTTATCTTCATTACTGTTTTCAGATTTTAATTTAAATTTAAACTTACTTTTTAAACTATTACCATCATTTTCAGGCTTAACTATTTTTCCATCAACATCAGTAACTTCTATACTATCAATACTAATATCACCACTATCATCTTCTACTGTAAGTCCTCTTGTTGCAACTTTTTGAGTTATATCATCATTTTTATATACATATAATTTTTCATCTCGTCCATTTATTTTAGGAGCTTCATTATATATTGATTCTAAACCAGTTTCTTTAATTTCAAATCTAGTGTTCTTCATAGCTTCTTGACTTCTAGAAGCTTCAAAACCATTTAAAATTATATTTGATTTACCAGAAATAAATATACCATCTTCAGAATCATAAACCCATAAAGAAATATAATCAGAATATTCATATGATAGTTTATTAATTTCCTTAATTTTCTCATCATTCATCAAATCTTCTTTAGTTAAAGTTATAGTTCCGATTACTTCTTCACCTTTACCAACTGAATTTTCTTCACTTGCTTTAGCACTTGAATTTTCATTCTTTTTTCTTATAAGTTTAAGTTCAAATACTTTAGTATCATTACTTAAACTACTAGGTATTTTACTTCTGTCAATTTTATCAACTACAAACTTTTTAGTTTTATCATTTAACCTAATAGTTAAAATAGGGTCAAATGTTTCATTATTTCTAAGAGTAATATAATTATATTCCAATGAATTTAAAGGATATACAGTTACTTTTCTTTTTACTAATGAACTTCTTCCCCAACTATCTACAACTCTATATTCAACTTCTTTTTCACCTATAGTAGTTAAATCAATATTTCCTACTATAACCTTTTTAAGTAATTCTCCATCATCATCATGGTCATCACTAACAGTTATACCATTCATTAATTTTTTCTTTAATTCTTCTTCATTTATTTTTTGATTTCTATCAAACTCTAAATTAACTTTGTCATCTATTTTAATTTCAGGTGCACTATTATATACGTAAACTAATTTAGTATCTTGTAATTTAAATCTTACATTTTTCATAAAATCTGGATTGTCAATTCCATTTTCATAGTTTTCATATTTATCAGAATCATCTTCAATTGTACTGCTTGATTGACCTAAATTACCACTTTGAGTTAAATTACCTTCTCTAACATTTTGTTCCGAAGCTTCCTCTCCATTATTTCCTCTGCTTCCACTTCCATTTTGAGTTCCTCCCGAACTCTCTCCTCCATTTGGTGGTTGTGGTGAATTTCCAGTTTCTCCTTGACCTGGTGTATTAGATGAAGGTGGTTCTACTGTTCCATTTGGTTTTGTGTCTCTATCTACTCCATGAATTACTATATTTTTAGGATTATTTGACCATACTTCTATATAATCTTCTACATTATATTTATATCCATCAAATTTCTTTAATACAGCTTTTAAATTATCAGTACCTTTAATATTTAATGTTTTTTGTAACACTCCACCTTTAGTGTATATCTTTAACTTAAATATAGATGATGATACAGTTGAATCTATAGCTTCTTCTTGTACAGTTTCTAAATTATCCACTAAGAACTTCTTTTCTACTGAATCAAATTTTATTTTAAATAAACTTTTATCTCCATTTTTAAATTCTATATACTTACTATCCATTGGATTTTCTGATGTAACTGTTAATTTTCTTGTTTTAGTACTTGATTTTCCCCACTTATCTGTTGCTGTATAAGTTATAGTTTGTTCTCCAACTTTTTTTACATCATAAGAACTATAAGTTATAGAAACAGCTTTGCTTTCTAAGTTATCATCATTAAATTCATTAAAATCATCAGTAATCTTGTCCTTAACATCTTTTAATGGATCAAATTCTACACCTCTTGAAATTACTACATCACTTAATTCTCCAAATTTAGGCTCTGTGTTAACTACTTCTTTTAATCCATTTGATGTTATTTGAAATCTTCTTTCAGAAATATCTTTTTTATCCATTCCATTAGAATAGTTTTTAGTTTCAGTAGCATCACTTAAATTACCTAATCCATCATTATTTAAAATTCTTACTGTTCCACCTATTTTTAATTTAGGAATAAATGAAGATAAACTTGCATTATTTTCTGGATCATCTGCATTCCCATTTCCAATTTTAGTTTCTGCATGCCATACCCCTATAAAGTCTCCTTCCTCATAAAGTTGATTAGCAATTTTATCCAACTTATCAGAATCACTTTTATCATTTCCTAATAAAGATACCGAAGCTTTTTCATTCATATCCTTATCATATAATACAAATCTAAAATATTCATTATTTCCAGTATTACTTAACTTTCTACCATCTTGGTCAACAATTTGAATTTGCTTTGCTGTAGTATCAAATCTTATTTTAAATCTTACATGTTGACCATTAAAATAAGGTGTACCTTCCACTGTTATTTCATTAGCAGCTAATCCAGTAGTATTTTGACTTGTACTATTATTTGCATTTCCAGTACGTAAATTAATTTCTTCTCTAATAATTTGGGGTTCTTCTTGCTTTACTTCTTCTTGCTTTACTTCTTCTTGCTTTACTTCTTCTTGTTCAACTTTCTTAGGTGAAATCTTTCTCTTACCTGTAACTTTTCTACCCCAGCTATCTTCAACAGTATAACTTACATCTAAAACTCCATCTTCAAGTTCTGTTATTAAAGGTACAATCTTAGAATTATCAATATCTCCATCATGATCATCCTTTATAGATATTCCAGTGAGAATATCATTCATAGGATTTTCTGATTCTTCAATATCTGTAAGTCCATTTATAACTGGTGCTTCATTATATACAGTTTTAAGGTGATCTTCTTCAACTTGGAATCTTACATTTCCAATGTAATCATAATTATCAATTCCATCAGAATAATCTTCCTTTTGCTTGTCCACATCACCTTGAATATTACCAGTAATCTTTAATACATCCTTACTATCAGTAGGTGTTATTTGTATAAAATCTCCTACTTCATAGTTTAAGCTTTTTAATGGCTCTAACTTTTCAGAATTTCCCGTATCCTTACCTTTAAGTTCTACTGAAAACTTTTCTTTTTGCTCTTTATCAAATATCTTTATCCTATACATTGTTTCTTCTGGAGCTTCTTCTGATATATTCTTTTCAGATTGTTCACTAACAGCGAATTTCTTTTCCTTTTCATCAAATCCAATAGAAAACAATAGTTCATTAGTTTTATCTATATATGCATTAAAAGTAACTTTATCAAGTCCTAATTCTTCTTTTGATTCAGTTTTTTCATTTTTCTTTACTTCATCAGTGCTTGAATCATCTTCTTCCTTATTATTTTCTTCAGCATCAACCTGCGATTTATCGCTATTTATAACACTTTCTTTAATTGTTTTTGCAATTGTATCAACAGGTAATGTTTGAGAAAATAATGTTGCTGCACAAATAATAGAAACTAACTTTTTATTCATTTGTTCTTCACTCCTCTCTAATTATTATCTTTTTTTCGACTATATAATCACCTCTTTTTTTATATATTTTAATAATATTTAATTTTAAAGAGCTCATTTTTTATATTAACATTTTAATAATATTTTCTCAATTATTAAACTTATCATTTTCTGTGTTTTTGCGTAGTATTTTGTTCATTTGGCGTTTTTAAAAAATAAACACAGTAGAATATTGTATTTTTCACCAATATATCTACTGTATTTATCAATTAAAAGTTTACTTCTACTATTTCATCATTAAGTTCTGTTACCATAATTATACTTCCTCTTCCAGCCCTATTTTGCAACTTAATGTCTGTCATCTTAATTTCTTTCTTTTCCTTATTTTTAGATATTAATGTTATTATATCATTATTTATTACTTCTAAATCTTCATGATTTTCCTTAACATCTGCAGAAATTACTTCATCACCATCTCTTAAACTAATTCCAGTAACACCTGACGCTATTCTTCCCATTGGATTTACATTTTCACTGGAGAATTTAATTGCCATTCCACCTTTAGTTACTATAATAACATCACTTAAAATATCATCATTGATTACTACTTTAACTATTTCATCCTTTTCATACTTAAATTTATAACCTTGCTGAACTAAATATTCTCCACCATACTCACTTAAGGCAGTCTTTTTAACCATCCCCTTCTTAGTGAAGAAGTACAGCATCTTTTCCATAGCAAAATCTTTTATAGAATAAATATCTATAATTCTTTCACCTTTACTGAAGCCATCTACTAAACTTGTTAATGGTATTTCTTTTTCATTGATCTTTGTAAGTAAGAATCCCTTAACCTTATATACATTACCTTTATTACTAAATAATATTAAATCACTTAAATTATCAGTATTTACCTTTAATCTATCATTTTTCTTAGCTTTGGCAAAAACTTTGAAATTATTCTTGGCAGTAAGTCCTACAGAGAATTCATAGTATTCAAACTCATTAGTATAAGCTACTTCAACAACCTCATCATCTGCTGTTAAATTAAATAGCTGTTGTCCTAAAACATTTCTTTGCATATCTTCAATCACTGGTACCTGTAACTTGAATTCTAAACCTAGTTTAGATTTTACTTCTAAGAATTGCCCGTCAAATTCACTATCTACAAGAACACAATTTACAACAAATTCATTTTCTCTAAGCTTTAAAGCTTGTAGCTTGCTATAATTTGTTACAAACTTGTCTAATGTACTTTTCTTTATAGTACCCTTATTAGTAATGAATAGAAAACTTCTTTCTGCATCAAATATATTTATGGACACTGCAGATATAATAGTCTCTTCATCTAAATCTAAAGCTTTAATAATGGAATCAATTCTTTCACCTTTTTCTTTCCATTTGCATTCGGGAATATTTATACCTTTAGTTTGATACATATTTCCCTTATCGGTAAACACTATGATGTTCTCTGCTGTATTAGATTTAAATAAGTATTTAAGTTCATCACCATCTCTATAATCTATATCATCAGCATTAGAATTAGATCTAGTGTAACTTCTTACTGGTAATCTCTTAATAAATCCATCTTTTGATAAAGTAATCATTACATCCTCAACAACAATAAGTTCTTCCACATCTATCCTAGCTTCACTATCATTTTCCACCACCATAGTTCTTCTTGGTTTTCTATATTTGTCAGTGATTTCTTTTAATTCAGTTTTAACAACTTTTAAAAGTTCTTTTTCGCTAGCTAAAATCTTCTTTAACTTACTTATTTTCTTTTCTAATTCAGCATATTCTTTTTGAAATACTGTTATTTCAAGGCCAGTTAATCTATAAAGCATAAGCTCTAAAATTGCTTCAGCCTGCTCTTCTGTAAAGCCAAATTTAGTAACAAGATTTATTCCAGCATCCTTTTTAGACTTAGAAGATCTTATGGTAGCAATAACTTCATCTAATATATTTATTGCCTTAATAAAACCTTCAACTATATGAAATCTCTTTTCTGCTATTGATAACTCTTTTATAGTTCTTCTAGTAATAATTTCTTTTTGATGTTCAATATAATGCATTAATATAGTCTTAAGCCCCATTGTTTGTGGCTTTCCATTGGCTAAAGCAACCATATTAAAACTTAAATTACATTGTAAATCAGTTTTCTTAAATAAATATTTAAGAACCTTATCTACTGATTCTCTTGTATTAGACTTCTTAAATTCTATTACAGCTCTTACTCCACTTCTATCTGATTCATCTCTAATATCAACTATACTTTCAAGAACTTTTTGATGTTTCTTATCACCAGTCATTTCAGATATTGTCTGTAATAATTTCGCTTTACATCTTCTATATGGGAATTCTGTAATAACAATTCCCAATCTACCATTTTCCAATGTCTCTATAGATGTTTTAGCTCTTAAAGTAACCTTTCCTTCTCCTGTTTCATAAGCAGAAAGTAATGATTTCTTACCTATTAATATTCCTCCTGTTGGTAAGTCAGGAGCTTTTATATATTCCATTAATTGCTCTGTAGTTATTTCTGGATTATCTATAGTTGCTAGCACTGCATCTGTTACTTCTCCTAAATTATGAGGAGGTATATTTGTTGCCAATCCTACTGCAATACCAAATGTACCATTTACTAAAAGATTAGGATATCTTGAAGGAAGTACCTTAGGTTCAAAATCACTATCTGAATAGTTAGGAACCATATCCACTGTATCCTTATCAATATCTTTAAGCATTTCCATAGCTATATTGGAAAGTCTTGCTTCAGTATAACGCATCGCTGCTGCACTATCTCCATCCATTGATCCAAAATTCCCATGTCCATCAAATAATGGTTCTCTTGTTGAGAAATCCTGTGCCATAATAACCATTGCTTCATAAACTGATGAATCTCCATGAGGATGGAACTTACCTAATACATCTCCAACTATTCTTGCTGATTTATAATATGGTCTATCTGGAAAAGCCTTTAACAGATATGATCCATAAAGAATCCTTCTATGAACTGGCTTTAACCCATCTCTAACATCTGGAAGTGCTCTTTCTTTTGCAACTTCAACTGCATATGGAAGATAATTATCTGGCATAGCTTCTTCTATTGGAACCGTCATTATGTTCCTATCTCTAGGAATATTTATCTCTTTCTTTGCCATATTTAATTCTACCTCTTCTCTATTTTAAAACTCTGCATATTTATACATATAATTCTTTCTTGGTTCTACTACATCCCCCATAAGAAGTGATACCATTTTTTCTGCTTTGGCAGCATCTTCTATGGTAACTTTATAAAGGGTTCTTGTTTCTGGATTTAATGTTGTATCCCAAAGCTGCTCTGGATTCATTTCTCCAAGTCCTTTATATCTCTGTATTAAGAAGCCCTTTCCAATTTCTTTTTTAACTTCTTCTAGTTCATCATCACTAAAAGCATATTTAAACACTTCTTTACCTTTTACAGTTTTATAAACTTTATATAAAGGTGGCTGTGCTAAATATAAGTGTCCATTAGTTATTAATGGTTTCATATATCTATAAATGTAAGTCATCCATAATGTTCTGATATGATATCCATCAACATCTGCATCACTCATGATTATTATTTTGTCATATTTTAAATCTTCTTCTCTATAATTATCTAAAGTTCCTGTACCTATAGCAGTATTAAATATCTTAAGTTCCTCTGATGCTAAGACATTTTCAAGTTTTTGCTTTTCAGTATTCATAATTTTACCTTTTGAAGGCATTATGCTTTGGAATCTTCTATCTCTAGCTTGTTTTGCAGAACCTCCGGCAGAATCTCCCTCCACTACGATAAATTCATTTACACTTTTATCTTTTAAAGTACATACAGCTATCTTTCCTGCAAGAGGTGCTGTTCCTTTTCCTACCTTTTTCTTTTCTGCTTCATTGATTTTTTTTATCTTTTCTCTTCTTTGTGCTGCTGCTAAAGCATTGTTTATAAGACTTGTAGCTACTTCTTTATTATCTTCTATCCATTCACAAAACTTAGTATAGGATAAATCATTCATCATTGTATAAGCTTCTGAACTTCCTAGCTTAGTTTTAGTCTGTCCTTCAAAAACAGGATTGGTTATCTTGATTCTTACGATGGCCGTCATACCTTCTCTTAAATCATCACCCTCAAATTCTTTATCTTTTTCCTTAACTAATCCTAACTTCTTAGCCCACTCTTTAAATGCTCTAGTCATTCCTGTTTTAAATCCACTTTCATGAGTTCCAGCTTCTGTTGTTGGAATATTATTTACATAACTTGCTATATACTCTGTAGTTGAATCTGTAAATTGAATGCATACTTCACCAAACATCTGAGTGTTTTCAAGATTTCTTTCACCTTCAAAAATTATAGGATTTTGATGAATTGGTGTTTTACTTTCATTTAAGTATTTTATAAAGTCTAAAAGACCATTTTCTGAATAATATTCCTTTTTTACTTCTTCATCTTTTCTTCTATCTATAAGTTCTAAGTATATTCCTTTATTTTGAAATGATAATTCTTTTAATCTCTCATCTATAACATCGAATTTAAAATCTGTGGTACTAAATACTTCCTTTGATGGTTTAAAAGTTACTCTTGTACCAGTATCCTTTGATTTTCCTACTATTTCTAAAGGAGTAACTGCTGTACCTGGCATATCTTTGCCTAATTCTTTATCAAAAGCATATTCAAATCTCTGTCTATATATATTGCCATTTTGATGAACTTCTACCTCTAACCATTCTGATAGTGCATTTACTACAGCTGCACCAACACCATGAAGTCCACCTGATGTTTTATAATTCTTATTATCAAACTTACCACCAGTGTGAAGTTCAGTATAAACCATTTCCACACCTGTCTTTTTCTTAATTGGATGTACTCCCGTAGGAACTCCTCTACCATTATCTATGATTGTTACACTTTTATCTTTATTTAAGATAATACTTGCCTTATTTCCATAACCATTTGAAATTTCGTCAATGGAGTTATCTAGTATTTCCCATATGCAGTGATGTAATCCCTTTGTTCCAGTAGACCCAATATACATCCCTGGTCTAACTCTTACTGGTTCAAGTTTTTCAAGTGACGTTAAGTCAGTTACATCATACTTAACTCTATTTTCCATGTCTCTTCAATCCTCCAAAAACCATTCTTTAATTTTTAACTATAATATTCTATCACATTTTTATATTTTAACAAAACATACTTTCGATTACATATATTTATTTTTTCCTTTCATATTTTATTATATCTTTCATTAAAAACTTTAAATTATAATATTTTAGTTGTTCTTTATATATTATCTAAAAAGAAAAAAGTTCCCAAAATCTTTGAGAACTCCTTCTTAATTCGTATTTATTAATTTTTAATTTATTAACTTCTAAACAATTCCTTGTGCCATCATCGCATCTGCAACCTTTATAAAACCTGCTATATTGGCACCAGCTAATATATTTCCTTCACAGCCATATTCTTTAGCTGCTTCTGCGGAGTTTTTATAAATATTGGTCATTATATCTTTTAATTTTACATCTACTTCTTCAAATGTCCATGATAATCTCATGCTGTTTTGTGACATTTCAAGAGCAGAACAAGCAACTCCACCAGCATTAGCAGCCTTAGCTGGTCCAAACAGTACACCTGCATTTTGTAATTCCTCTATAGCATCTAATGTTGTAGGCATATTAGCACCTTCTGAAACAACTTTTGTCCCATTAGCAATTAATACCTTAGCTGATTCTAAATCTATTTCACCTTGTGTAGCACATGGAAGAGCAACATCACATTTAATATGCCATATACCTCTACATCCTTCATGATACTCAGCAGTAGGTACATAATCTAAATATTCCTTTATTCTTCCTCTCTTAACTTCCTTTATTTCCTTTACAGCATCTAAATTAATTCCATTTTCATCATAGATATATCCATTAGAATCACTAATGGCAACAACTTTAGCTCCTAGTTCTGTAGCTTTTTCAGTGGCATATATAGCTACATTTCCTGAGCCAGAAATTACAACTTTCTTACCTGAAAAAGAAATATTGTTAGCATTCATCATTTCTTCTGTAAAATACACTAATCCATATCCTGTAGCTTCTGTTCTAGTAAGGCTACCACCATAATTTAAGCCCTTACCTGTCAAAACGCCCATATGACTTGCATTTCTTAGCTTTTTATAATATCCATAAAGATAACCAATTTCTCTTCCACCAACTCCAATATCACCAGCTGGAATGTCAGTATCAGGTCCTATATGTTTATAAAGCTCTGCCATAAAACTTTGACAAAATCTCATAACTTCGCCATTTGATTTACCTTTAGGATCAAAATCCGATCCACCTTTTCCTCCACCTATTGGAAGTCCTGTTAAGGAGTTTTTAAATATCTGTTCAAAACCTAAAAATTTAATAATACTTGCATTAACAGTTGGATGTAATCTTAAGCCACCTTTATATGGTCCAATAGCACTATTAAATTGCACTCTATATCCTCTATTTACTTGTACTTTCCCTTGATCATCTACCCATGGAACTCTAAAAAATATTTGTCTCTCTGGTTCAACTACCCTTTCTAGAATACCAGCTTCAATATATTCTGGATGTGCATCTAATACTGGTGCAATGGAAGTTAATACTTCCTTAACAGCATCGTTAAATTCCTTTTCACCGCTATTTCTTCTCTCTACTTGTAAAAGTACGTCATTTACATATTCAATTCCTCTCACCTTTATAAGCCCCCTTAAAATTTTTTCACTTTATATTATACCCCTTTTCAAAGCAAAAAAGTAATGTTTTGTAAAATTTTTAATATTTTATAAAATCTCTCTTTACTTTTTTATTATTTTATTTCTTTTATTAAACTAAATATATTTTCGCAAGATTTACTTTTATCAAAAGCAATACATGCTTTTTTCATTGTTTTTAATTTTTCATCATTAGTTAATAAAACTTCAATGGTGTTTCTTATACTTTTATCGTCACTGCTTAATCTTATAGCCATATTATTCTTAATAAGAAAATCTGCATTTTCTTCCTCTTGGCCTGGTATTGCATCAAAGATTACCAAAGGTATATTACAAGCTAATGCTTCAGTTACTGTAAGACCTCCAGGTTTAGTGATTATCATATCGGCACACTTCATATACTTAACAATTTCCTCTGTAAAGTATATAAGCTTTACATCCTTTTCACTTAAAGTAACCTTTTCTTGAAACTTTTCATAAAGCTTTTTATTTCTACCTGTAACTATAATTAATTCAAAATCATAGTCAATATCTATAATATCTTCATAAATTCCAAGTATATTTTTTACACCAAAACTTCCTGCCATCATAAGAACAACTTTCTTATGATGATTTAAATTTACATCATTCATATAAATGCTATTCTTTTTATCATCATAGAAATCATTTTCTATAGGGATACCAAAAGAATGTATCTTATCTTTACCTACACCGGATTTTATCATTTCCTTCATCATATCATCATTAGATACTATATATTCATTTACATTATCTCTTATCCAAGCATTATGTGGACCATAATCTGTCATAATACATATCAAAGGTACATTTATCTTTTTTTTATCTTTTAAATATGCAATCATTTCCGTAGAAAAAGGATGAGTCGTAAGTATTATTTGTGGTTTAAATTCCTCAATAAGAGGAATTAACTTTTTGGCAAATATACTATTCATCCTATTAACATAATTATTCATCATAGGTTTATCATTGCTTAATTTATATAGCTTTCCATATAATTTAGGAGTTTTCTTTGCTAGATATAAATATCCATTTGTTACCGTCTTATCAAGTAACGGATTAATATACTTAAAAGTATCCACTACATTTACGTTGATGGCATTATCTTTTTCCTTAAAATAACTTTTCAAAGCATTTGAAGCCCTTATGTGGCCACCACCGGTAGATGCAGTCAGTATGAGCACATTCATTTTATTCCTCCATAACTATTTCTATAGTTTCTTACTCTATCTATTCATTTCCTTAACAATATTTTCTATAAAAGATATATTTTTTCCTTTGATGTATAGATATATAGGTATATTAGTTATTATGCCCATAATGCTTCCACATATAATATCCATCATTGTATCTATAAGGCTATTATTTTGTGAATGAAATCCAAAAAGCATATCAGTGGAAAATTCCCATATCTCCCATACTCCTGCAGCTGCAATTGAAAATAAAATTGAAAATATAACTGCAAAATAAGTATTAAAATCACCTTTAATTTTTCCATTATTTAAATGTAAGAATAATATAAACCCTATGATAGCAATTATTATACCTGATAATAAGTGTAATAATTTATCATAAATAGGCACTATTCTATATAAATCCCATACATTACCTAGATATATGGCACAAATAGTAAATAATAGTATTACATAAAAACTTATTTCAGATTTCTTTAAAAATGTTATTTTACATACAAAATAAACCATCCATGCTGTAACTGCAGATAAACCTATTCTAAACAACTCATCATAATCTTTAATCGCATACTTATATACAAATGTTATAATTAATACCACCATATAAATAAGATTAACTAAAAATGGTTTATTTTTTTTAATGGTCATTTTAAATTCTCTCCTTCACCTAATAATAATGCTATTAATGCTCCAATAATAAGCCCACCAAAGTGAGCTGCATTATCAATGTTGCTAGTACTTATACCTATTACTACATTTACAAATATAACTTGTAAAATATTCATCATATATGCTTTTCCTATTTGTTTTCTATGCTTTATACCAAATATAAGTATTGCACCAAGCAATCCAAATATAGCTCCTGAAGCTCCTACTGAAACTGATTGTGGTCCAAAAATATAACTAAATATACTTGCTGCAATAGCTGATAATAAATATATTGTTAAATACTTTATTTTTCCATAAACATACTGAATTTCTGGTCCTAATATTTTTAAAGCATACATATTAAAAAATATATGAACTAATCCTCCATGAAGAAATGCACAAGTTATTAATCTCCAAACCTGCCCTTTATCAATAAGTGAATTTACTTTTGCTCCCATGATTATTAAAGTATCTATATCTATATTAAATATATTTTTTGAAATCCAGGCAGATATTAAAAATACTAACAAATTAATCGCTATTAATATGTTAGTCAACATCATATGTTTATTTCTTTTATTATTTCTGTTTTTTGTAATATTCATTTCATTAATGATAGGAATAAGTAGTTTACAACTACTACTGCTGTAAACTACTTTCTTATCTCTTAATGAATAAATAAGCATATTATCATGTTCATAATAATTATAAGAACCATCTGTGGTTACAATTTCATTTATGACAAAATTTTTATTGCTAAAAGATTTAAGATATCTATATGCCTCATCATAAAGTGAAACATTATATGAATTTTCTACTATCACTATAGCGTAAAGTACCTTTTCATTTTCTAAAATTGCTATCCACTGTTCTTTTTTAAGGCTTTCACTATAAAAACTTCTAATATAAAAACCTGATTTGCTTACTAAAGTATTAAAAAACTTTTTTTCAAATTTATCCATTACTATATTTCTTTCTCTAACATCTCTAATAATTCATTAAATCTATCAATAGTTGCTTGTAGTGGCATAGATGTAGTCATATCCACACCAGCTTTCTTTAATATCTCTATTGGATAATCACTTCCACCACTCTTTAAAAATCCTACATACTTTTCTACAGCATTTTCTTTTCCATCTAAGATATTCTTAGCAAAAGCTGATGCTGCTGCATATCCTGTTGCATATTGATATACATAAAAATCGCTGAAAAAGTGAGGAATCCTTGACCATTCAACATCTATATCTTCATCAACTATCATATCTTCACCAAAATATTTAACATTTAACTCATGCCATTTTTCATTATAATCTTTAGCTGTTAAAGCCATTCCTTGCTCAAAGCTTTCATGAGTCCAAAGTTCAAATTCAGCAAACATCATTTGTCTAAATACAGTAGTTCTGATTTGCTCTAACTCTTGATTAATTAAATATAATCTTCTCTTTTTATCCTTTTCAGTATTTATTAAATGATGGATTAAAAGAGCTTCATTGGTAGTTGATGCTACTTCTGCACAGAATAAAGTATATCCTGCATAATAATAGCTTTGCTCTTTTCTTGAGTAATATGAATGTATTGAATGACCCATTTCATGAGCTAATGTTGATACATCACCTAATTGATAATTATAATTTAAAAGTACATATGGTTTAGTATCATATCCACCCCATGAATATGCTCCACCTCTTTTACCCTTATTCATATATTTATCTACCCAACCATCCTTAATTCCTTGAGTAAATATATCTAAATATTCTTTTCCTAAAGGTGCAAGCCCTTCAACAATCATTTCTACACCTTTATCAAACTCTATATGTTCCTTATCAAGCTCAATCACAGAAACATATAAATCATACATATGCATTTCATCTAAACCTAATAATCTCTTCTTTAATGAAACATATCTATGAAGACTTGATAAATTCTCATCTATTGTCTTAATAGCATTAGTATATACTTCAACTGGTATATCATTTGGTTTTAATGATGCCTCTAAAGCGCTATTATAATTTCTTATTTTAGCTCCAAAATTGAAAGTCTTGATAGAACTTGATAAAGTGGTTGCTAAAGTATTTTCAAATGCCTTATATTCTTTAAATAGTCCTTCAAATGCAGCTTTTCTAACAGCTCTATCCTTTGATCTTATAAATGAAGAATAGTTTCCTTCTGTTAATTCCACAGTGTGCCCTTCTTCATCTTTAATATCACCAAATTTCATATCTGCATTGGTCATTATATTATGAATAGAAGATGCTGAATCAAGACAATCTGATGCTGCTGCTAACAGTTCTTCTTCCTTTTCACTTAAAACATGTGGTTTTTCTTTTAAAATATTTTCCAATAAGAATTTATATTCTTTTAAGCCATCTAATCTTTCTATTTCTTTTTCAACAAATCCATCTTCCAATGAAAGAATTTCTGGTACAAAGTAAGCTGAATATGTAGCATACTCTGCCATATAGGCATCTATTCTATTCATCATGCTTTGATACTTAGTATTGGCCGTATCTTCATCACTTCTTAAATGTGCATATACATAAATCTTTTCTGCTTTTCTAGATATTTTTTCATTTACTTCAAAGTATTCTAATAGCTTTTCTCCAGAACCAAGCTTTCCTTGAAATTCTTTTAATTTAGGTGCTTCTGTTTTAAGCTCTTCAAATTCCTTTTCCCATACTTCATCATTGCTGTATATTTCATTTACAAGCCATTTATCTTCTTCTCTTATTTCCTCTCTTTTCTTTAAAACCTTATCGTCCATAGCCATATCGCTACAATCTATACTGTAGCACTCCTTTCTTATTTATACTCTTCTTCTTTTCCCTCAATATCCTTAAATACCTTTCCCATTGATTCTTCAACTAATTCTATACAAAGATCTAATTTTTCTTTTAAATAATCATAATCATCCTTATATTCAAACTTTACTAAAAATGTTGGATTATATTCATCTTCTATATCCTCTATATCTAACCCTTCACCTTTAAATAATTCATAATCAAATAAATCATAAATAGCAGAATATTGCCATTCTTCTACATCCTCTTTTGTATCAAATATGAAGTAAACTGTATCACCTTTTACATAGAAGTTTTTTACAAATTCAGCACCTTCTGAAACTTGAAAACTTCCAACCTCCTTCGATATAAATCCTGTTTCATTATCTCTTTCCATTAATATTAAACTTGAATAATCCATTGCATTTCTCCTATTTCTCTCTTGTAAAATTTTCATATATTTTTATTATAATATTAGCTTAAAAGTTTATCAAATTTTCTTACTGTTTCAAAACAATGATAATTCATTCCTTCTTTTGAGTGATTATTAATGAAATCTTTTACTTCTACAGTAAAGTTTTCTGACTCATCTAATTCTATATCCACAGTATCATCTTCATTAAAAGTAAGACTTGTTACTTCTCCATGAGAAATTTCTTCATCTTCATAATAAAAAGTTACTCCTGCATCCACTAGTGTTTCATAAATGTCCATTAACTCTTCTATTTTATCGCTTCTCATTTGTTAATCTCTCCTTATATTATTCCTTTTAAAAATGTTATATAAAATGTAGTACCTTTATTAAGCTGGCTTTCCACTGTAATAGTGCCGTTATGTGCCTCTATTATTTTACGGCTTAATGACAAGCCAATACCTATACTGGTAGGATTCAATGAATTTTCTCCTTTATAAAATCTATTAAAGATTTTTCTAAGTTCATCCTTTTTTATGCCTTCTCCATTATCCTTTATTGAAATTCCTATAGATAAAGGTGTTTCTTCTAATTTTATATCTATAATACCATTATTTTCTGTATGTTCAATAGCATTTTTTATAATATTACTAATAGCCTCTTCCATCCATTTTTTATCATGAAGATAATATCCTTGGCTATGACAATTTAAAATTATTTTTTGACTTTTTTCTTCTGCTTTTAACCTTAGAGGTCCTATGGCATTAACTATAGTTTCTTTTAATGGTATTGTATCTTTATTATATTTCACAACATTACTTTCTATTCTGGCATATTTTAATAAGGTTGTTATAAGCCATTCCATTCTATCTAATTGCTTTGAAGTAAATTCTATAAACATATTTTTATCTTCTACAGACATACTTTCATGATTTTTTAAAATATCATTATAAGATATAAGTGCCGCAAGAGGTGTCTTTAATTGATGTGATATATCGCTTATTATATCTTTTAAAATTCACTTTATTCTTTAAAATCCTTATTCTATATCTAATAAAAACGTATCCTCTAACTCACACATAAATTTCATATATGTTAACATAAACTTAAGCCATGCATCATATTTACCAACTTTTAATGAATCTTCTATTGCATCATAGTAAAAGCCTTTATCTTGGTTTCTAATAATTATTCTTGGATAACTCTTAGCAGTTAAAAGACCATTCATAATAAGCCTTGATAACCTACCATTACCATCCATGAATGGATGTACTCTTACAAAATCTAACTTAAATTTAAAAATATCTATTAACTCTTTATCACTATTATTAAATCTATCTATAGCTTCATTTAACTGCTCTTTAACCTTTTCTGCTAGCGGTGGATTAATTAGGCTATTTGAAATATATACCTGACTACTTCTAATTTTTCCTTCCCATTCACTATTTTCTAATGTATTAAATGTTATATCTTTATGAATTCTACAGATAAGTTCTAAACTTAAATCATTATTTATAGAAAAATTATCTCTTATAGCCCTATTTAATTGTATTACTTCAGTTTGTGATCTTAAATCAGCATCTTGAGCAATTCCTTCAAGTACAGCTTTTGTTTGCCCCTTTGTTAAGGTATTACCTTCTATTTTATTAGATGTATATACTTCTAAATATGCAATTCTATCATTAAATGGCCTATATCTGTATGTTTCTATAATCTTAATCATTTCATCTTGAGAAAGTCTACAGTTTTTTACATTATAGCTTTTAAACTTTACTTTTTTAAAATTAGTAAAAAACTGAACATCTCTAGCTTTAAAATCATCTGACATCTTACTAACCTCCCTATCATAATATTATTTCTTCTATACAATTTCGAATATATTTAGGAAAATAATTTGTAAGTTCGGCATGACTATTATACGTCATAACATCAAACTCACAATCATAATTTAATTTATTAAGCTCATTAACCAAGGGCTTTAAATCACTTTCATAAGTTTCCTCTTCACTGGAATAATGCAAGAATATCTTAGTATTATTTTTAGTGCTTTCTTCTAATTTTTTCTTCATAAGCACATTTAAATACTCTATGGATTCTTCACATGTATTTCCCATAATATATTCTAAAATTTCTTTATGGCCTGGTAAATTTAAATAATTACCTAACATATACTGAGGCGCCCCTGCAATAACATAAGTATTCTTTCTATCTAAAGCAAAATATAAAGCTCCATAAGCACCTTTACTTGAACCTATATAAATTTCTTTTTTAGGCCTTATCTTATTACAAATGCTGTTTATCAAACCTTGTACATCTTCTGCAATCTTAAAATCCTTATCTTTTCCTAAATAATATGCCCCTCGTCCATCAAAGCCAAAATCATCTAAGATAAAAAGCTTATTGACATCATACTTTTCAACGGTTCTCATATAATTATATCTTGCCTTTTGACCTTTAGCTGTACATGAAGTAAAAAGAATTAATAAAACTTCTGAATTTTTATTTTCTTCTAATATATATTTAACCTTATATTTTTTGCCTTGATAGATTTTCTGTTTCCTTGCCATTTTATATTTTGTCTTTAACAAATCTATTGCCTTACTTATCTTCCTCATTTTTACCTCTTAGCTACTTATATTTAATTTCTAATTTTTTTAAATTCCATGAATTTATTCCATAACTCTTAATTAACCTAAGTATTTATAATCTATTAGCTTTATAAACCTACTTTCTTCTCCTATTTTTCCATAAGCACCTTCAAGGCTACATGTCATGTAAAGTCTTTTCTTTGCTCTTGTCATAGCAACATAAAAAGTCCTCTTTTCTTCATCAATATTATCTGCTTTCACTGACATATATGAAGGGAAAGTATTTTCCTTTAGTCCTGCTAAAAATACCGTATCATATTCTAGTCCCTTTGACTGATGCACTGTAATTATAGGTATCTTAGGAAATTTGCTTCTATTTATAATAAGTGCTTCTAAATCGCCATTAGATAATGCAGTGATCTTAATTATTTCCATAAGAGCATCCCTATTGCTCTTTTCTTCTTCATCTAACTCCTTTAAAAGCATATAAAAATCCCTCAGACGCTCTATTTTTTCACGTCCCTCTTCTCCTGGATATAAGGTCTTTATACTAAACCCATTAATAACTTCAGCCACAATATCACATGGTCTTAAAGATTCAGCCTTAATAAATAAAGCATTTAACTTATTTCTTATAGCTGTAAAAGCCTTCATATGCTTTGACATATGAGCAATTCTCTCTAGTGATGTAGGTATTATTTTATTTTCTATTGCCATCACTAAAAGTTCTTTTGTGGCTAAAATGTCATCCATAGCATCATGACTTGGCTTATTAACAGTTTCAAAAATCATGCTCAATGTCTCTAATTTATGATTAGGTAAATTAGAGTAAAATCTCTTATAAATATCTAAGGTATCAAAAAAGCCCTTAAATTTTACTTTTCCTAAACTTAATCTACTTAACTCACTGGTTAATATATTTATATCAAATTGTACATTATGACCTACAATTATTGCATCCTTTGAAAACTCTATAAACTCTTTTAATACAATTTCTTTATCTTCACCATTTTCTATTAAGAATTTATCACTAAAGCCATGAACATGCTCCGATAATTTTACAGGCTTCTTATTCTTTAAAAACTTTTCAAATTTTTCTGTAACCTCACCATATTTATTTATCTTTATGGCAGCTATTTGAATTATTTCATCTTCAGTAACATCAACACCAGTGCTTTCCACATCAAAGACAATAATATTATTATTTTTAAATTCATTGATTAAAAGCCCATATTTCTCACCATATGAAACAACATTTTCATCAATATAATCACAAAGGTTTATGCCTATTGATTTATATTGGTCAGATTCTATGGCCTCAAAAGCCTTATCTCCTACACCAGTAGGTAATCTTTTTACAATTCTTTTTAAACTAATTGTATCATTTTTATTTCCAATAAGTTTTAAAAAAGCAATAATATCTTTTATTTCTTGCCTTCTAAAGAATCTAAACTGATCCACTAAAGCAAAAGAAAAATCTGCGCCTTCTCTATTTAATATGTTTTCAATACTTCTACTAAGTTCCACATTATATCTATTATCCCTTGTTAATACTGCTATCTTATTTAAATCTTCACCTTTAACTTGTAGTCTTCTTATTTCATCTACAATAAACCTTGCTTCTTCCATGGAGCTATTTAAAGCTTTATATTTAATCTTTTCACCTTCAGCTTCTGTAAAAGCCCTTATTTCTTCTTTATATATTTCATTTACTTCATTTTCAAAGGCATTTTTTAAATATGATAAAGATGCTTCTGTAAGATTCTTAGTTGCCCTATAATTTTTTACAAAGATAATTTCCTTTGGTTTATATTTGTTTTTAAACTTGTCAAATATCTTATCAGGTTCTGACCCTCTCCATTTATATATGGTTTGAAAAATATCTCCACAAATTAAAATATTGTTATTGGCAAATATCTTTTCTATTATTGAATATTCCAATAAACTAGTATCTTGTACTTCATCGATATTTATATATTTATATTTGATTTTTAATGCCTCTATCAACTGTTCATCTTTAAATAGCTCTTTTACACTAACAATTATATCGGCAAAATCAACAGCATGATTATTACGTAAAGTCCCATTATAACTATTAATAAGTATATGACCTTTTTCCTTAAGAAATTTTTTTAAATTTAAATTTATATTACCTCTATCTGAACATAAACTATTTATTTTCTCTTCATTTTCTTTAAAAGATAACTTTACTACTTCTTCATAATCTTTTTTTTCATCTTCTGAATAAATATCTCTTCTTGCTCTTTCTAACTTTATAAAATCTAAAAATCTTTGAATTAATGGAATAGGAAAGTTAAAATAATTGCATGTCTTTATTATTTCTATACAATCATCCTCATCAAAAACCACAAAATCAGTAAATATATCTGTCCTCTTTTTAGCTTGTTGCTTAATAATATCAAAACAAAAACTATGGAAAGTGCTTACCTTAACCTTATTTCCTTCAGCACCAACAATCTGCTCCACTCTTTCCTTCATTTCCTTACAAGCCTTATTTGTGAAGGTAATACATAATATTTCATCACCAGGCGCCTTCTTAGTTTCTATTATATTAGCAACTCTTCTTGCTAAAGTTTCAGTCTTACCTGTTCCTGCAGAAGCTAAAAGCATAATATTTTCATTTAATTCATTAATAACTGTAAGTTGCTCTCTATTTAGTGCCACAAAAACACCTCCCCGAAAAATATATACTACATTTAATTATATCTAAAATTAAATAAACTACAGATAAAATTATAAAAAATATTACTGGAAGTGTTATTTTCCAGTAATATTTTTCTATAATCCATTAACATAATTAATGCTCCTATTATTAATAGTACTATAGTTTTTTTGTTATAATTTTGTGTCAATAAAAGAAAAATTTTATTATTTCTTTATTTAAAAGAATATCATTTTTATTGCAAATAAAATAAGTATTATTCCTCCAAAAAAATCTGCATATTTAGTAACAAAACTTATCCTTCTTATAAAACGGCAAAAATAAAATCCTGCAGTGCATATAATAAGAGTTATGATTCCTACAAAAATAGAATCAAGAAAAATTATTTCGTAAGATATTGTAGTTCCTATTGTAGTAAATCCTACTACCAAGGCATCTATACTTACTGAGACACCTAAAATTAAATACATAATATTTTTTAAAACCAAATCTTCATTTTCATTTTTTTCAAAGCCCTCTCTTATCATCATTACCCCTACTATACCTATGGCTATTCCTCCAATAATATTGGGAATTGCAGTAATATATTTTTCAAATAAAAAGCCCATAATAGCGCCACTAAAGAAAAATAAAAATTGAAATAATGCAAAAGATATAATGAAACCTATTTTTTTGCTTCTATTTACATGTTTATTTAATCCAATACTTATAGTTATACCAAATGCATCCATAGCCAAAGCTACTCCAACTATAAGAATATCTTTAATATTCATATGCACACTCCTAAATTATACTTATATAACATTGTATTATCTAATATTTTTACATATGTTACTTGGATACATATTTTCATTTTACTTTTACTTTTTTACATTATATTGTATTTTGTTATAAAAATAATACTTTTATTTATCTATTTTTTGTTGTATAGTATATATTGTATTACGAATTAACTTTAAATAGTATAGCATATATAGAAAAGGAGTGTATTTTAATGACAAATTGTATCATAGCACAATCAGGTGGTCCGACTTCTGTAATAAACTCAAGCGTAGTAGGACTTTATAATGCAAACAAAGAATTAAAAGCATACAATAAGGTTTTTGCAGGATTAAATGGAATTGAAGGTATTTTAAACGGTAATATAATTGACTTAACTTCTTATAGTGATGAAGAAATTAATAAATTTAGATTTACTCCATCTTCTGGCTTAGGTTCATGTAGATATAAAATGAAAGATTTAGATGAATCAACTGAAGAATATGACAAATTATTGGACATACTAAAGGCTAATGATATAAAAGCGTTTTTCTATGTAGGTGGCAATGACTCTATGGATACCACTGCCAAACTTAGCAGATATGCAAAAGAAACTGGCATAGATATTACATTTATAGGTATTCCTAAAACTATAGATAATGATTTAATGTATACAGATCACACTCCTGGTTTTGGAAGTGCTGCACAATTTATTGCAAATTCAGTTTTAGAAACATATTTAGATTCTTCTGTATATACTAACAATGGTATATTCATATTAGAAACCATGGGAAGAGATACTGGCTGGTTAGCTGCTGCTGGAGCATTAGCACAAATGAATGGCAAGTCAGTTGCAGATTTTATTTATCTTCCAGAAAGAGCTTTTGATATTGAAACATTTTTAAAAGATGTTACAGATAAATTTAAAGAACAAAACCAAGTATACATAGTTGTTTCTGAAGGTATCAAAGATAAAAAAGGAAAATTCATTTCTGAAATTCAAGCAGATGCCAATGATAAATTTGGGCATGCTCAATTAGGTGGCGTAGGTAATTACTTAAAGAAGCTTATTATAAATGCAGGCATAACAAAAAGAGTAAAGTCTTTAGAGCTTGGAGTACTGCAAAGATGTGCAATGCATTGTTCTTCAGAAATAGATTTAAAGGAAGCTTATGAGGCTGGATATGAAGCATTAAAATATTCACTTACTGGAAAGTGTGGATACATGGTTACAATTGAAAGAACTTCTAATGAACCCTATGAAACTTCTTATTCACTTATTGAAGCTGATAAAGTTGCTAATAATATTAAATATTTTCCAACTGACTGGATTAATGATAAGGGAAATCATATAGAACCACAAGCTCTTAAATATTTACTACCACTAATTTCTCCTCTTCCAGAGTTCAAGGTATTTAATAAATAATATAAACAAAAGGCTCTAGTTTAATTACTGGAGCCTTTTATTTACTTATTTCTATAAAATAGTATCTTCAGATTTTCTATAGCCCTCTCTGCTTCTATTAGAACAGCAATTGTTGTTTCCTAAACATGAACCAACTTGGCAATTACAAATTAGATTGATATTATCTACATTAATATCATCTTTATATATCTTTAGCATATAAGTTGTATTAGGGCATAAAGGTCCAAATACAAACTGGCCATATCTATCTGTAAAAGTATGAGTTATTGGTGTTGGAATTGAACATCTATCAGTAACTTTTAATAATACAACTACAGCATCTGCTATTGCTCTTCCAGAATTATTAACTACAGTACCTAATATTGCAGATCTATCTTCATTTTCTATTCTTGCTATAGCATTTATTTGCTGATTGCACCCAGTTGAAAAAGTACAACTACCTATTCTTCCGCTCATAACATTTCCCTCCTAAGTTGTTATACTATAAAGTATGATAAATTTACAAAAAGGGTGAATTTAATGCAATAAATATATTATTATTTACAAACATTTTTTACATATATATTCTATAGTTTCTAAAAATATATTTACTTCTTTTTCTGAATTATATGCTCCTAAGCTAACCCTTACCATTCCTGGCATACCATTTCTTGCAATATATTCTTCTATTTCATCACTCTTTATACCAAGTAGCCTTCGTGTATACGGGTGTGCACAAAATCCTCCCTGTCTTACTGCAATACCTCTAATACTAGCTAAATATTCTCCAACCATCTCATATCCTAATCTATCTATATTAAACACCATTATTCCTAATCTATCTTCGATATTTTCATTGTCACCATACATAATTACTCTTGGAAAATTTTTCATTCCATCAATCAACATTTTCAGCAATTTCTTTTCATTATTTTCAATTAACCCAAGTCCAATTTTATTCATTTCTTTTAAGGCCTGCATTAATGCAACTGCACCGAAAAAATTTGGACTTCCTGCTTCATTTTTCTCAGGTGTAGATAGCCATATTAAATGATCATCTAAAACTCTCTCTACAGTTCCTCCACCTTTGGTATCCGGTGGATACTTCTCTATTTCATCCCGCAAACCTATTATTGCACCACTACCAAATGGTGCATATACTTTATGTGCTGAAAATATTAAAAAGTCTATATAATCATCATCTTCTTCTCCACACATATTTACTTCCCTATGTGGTACTAATTGAGCTCCATCAATTATAACCTTTGCTCCATATTTATGGGCTAATTTAGCTACCTTTCTTATATCAGTAATATATCCAGAAACATTAGAAGCACCTGTAATAGTTACATACTTTATTCTTTCTTTATAAATATTAAACATTTCTTCTAACTCTTCCATGATTATGCGACCTTTTTCATCAACCTCTATATATTTCAAATCACACTTATCTCTCCAGGGAAGGTCATTAGAATGATGCTCCATTCTGCTAGTTATTACTATATCATCTTTATTTTCAATTAAAATATTAGACAATTTATTAATTCCTTCAGTGGTATTACTTACAAATATAGCTGTATATTTATTTAGAGGTGCATTAAAATAATCTATAACGTATCTTCTACATTCCTCATATAAATCGCTACTATACTGTGATTTTTGTCCATCGCCACGAGCAATAGATCCATAATTTTCACTAGCTTTTAATACAGCTCTCATAACTTTTTTTAAAACTGGAGTAGTAGCGGCATTATCGAAATTTATAGGAATAATTTGTTTTTTTCCATTAATTACAATCTTATTGTCTAAACCTATAAATAATTTTCTAATTTCATCTATATTATCTCTACGCATGACATTCTCCCCTCCCTTACATACTATTCATTCTAATTTGACATTGCTACTACCTCTTTTTATTATATTTTTATTATAAACTTCTAAGTATAAAGCCCCATTCATAAACTTAAGTAACAGATAAATTATTTTTTTCATACATTATTAATAAATTATTTCTGGAGGATAAAAATGAAAATGGAGAAGAAAAAGGTAAAAAATAATAATAATGATTTAAAATTTACACCTTTAGATATTAATCCTTCCTTGAATATAGGCAACGAGAAGCTAAATTCAATTACTCCACCAAATACTTTAGATGGGATTTCCATAAATAGTGATTGTAATAATATTTATATAGGCTTCCCTCATCTAGGATTAACTTCATCTAAATATAGTCCATTAATGACTAATTCATCATTGCTTAATTCTACTTTAAATTCCAATAACACCACAGGATATTATCCACCAATGCCTTATCCTAATAATATTCCTTCAATGGATACCAGCAATACTATACCTATTACGTCACCTAATGAAAATATCTTAAATAATGAATTTCCATCTGAAACATCTTCTGATAATTTATATTCATATAATACCAACGACTCTCGCAATATAAGTTACTATCTTCCTTCTATAAATCCATTAGATATTTTAAGAAATTTTGACTTATCATTCTCTGGTGATGACTCTAGGGATTCTATTTCTAATAAGGAAATTGATGATATATTTGAATGCATAAAAACTGATAATTCTGCTATTCTTTCTACTTTAAAGGCCTACAGAATACCACTTCCTATTGCATCCTTAATAATTAAAAAAATTATTAAAATAACTTTAGAACATAAATAAGTAGGTGATTCAATGAGTTTATTTAATAGAAATGCACCTGTTATTGATTCTAATATTAGAATACTTCATGCTGTTCCAATGGCTACTGCTATTGATATATATGTCAATGGTAATCTCATTGCTAGAAATGTATCCTTTAGCCAACTGACTAAATATTCTGCTCTACCAGCTGGTAGCTACCAATTCCAATTATATGCTGCCTGTACTTATGATAAACCATTACTTTCTCAAGATATAGCCATCACTCATGGTTCAAATTACACAATATCAGTAGTTACATTACAAGATAACTTATATCTTTTTAGGCTTAAAGATGATAATGTTCCTTCCACCAAAATATCTACTTTCCTTAGGTTTATGAATCTTTCTCCTAATTCTCCATTGCTTAGCCTTTCGTTGCCTAACAATACGGAGCTTTTTAATAGTGTGGAATATTTGGAAACTACAGGCTACTATATGATTTCTTCTGGAATTTATAATTTACAAGTTACCATTGCTTCAGATGAAAGCGTTAAAAAATATATAAATAATATTTCTTTTGATAATGGCAACTTCTATACCATTTATATAATTGGTCTATTTAATGATACTCCAAAACTGGGATATCTTCTTACTGTAGACTACCAATAAAACTTAGGAACTGTTGTAA